>Ga0126305_10000035_pt1 | contig 54722 bp, 48 predicted proteins | sample Plot26_FD_92536 | JGI IMG/M metagenome (GOLD analysis project Ga0126305, IMG submission 92536) | Serpentine soil microbial communities from UC McLaughlin Reserve, CA, USA - Plot26 | ecosystem: Environmental > Terrestrial > Soil > Grasslands | place: USA: UC McLaughlin Reserve, Lake County... | reverse complement strand
TCCTCCCTTCCCAGGCTTCGCCTGGCGCAAGGGGCGTCTCCGCGGCGGGAAAAACGTGGGATCCCACCAACACCTCCCGACGTCACAAGTCCCGGATACCCGGAACGAACTTCGGGCACGTCGGACTAGTGCTCTGTCAAGGCAGGATTGATCTGCTGGCGTAACTCCCCTGGGACCGACGGCATCCCTGCCGGCCTGACGAGCTCCCTCGTCGGGCTTTGCCGGCTCCGGACACGCGCTACAAGCGGTTCAATCCGAACGGCACGTCCTACTACATCGACGACACGGGGATCGGCGCCGGAACGATCGTGATCTATGAGGAGGTCTCCACCGGCAGGATCGTGACTTGGGCGTGGACCGTGAGCCCGACGACCACCTCCTACTATTATGCGGTCACGCCCAACAGCGACAACACGAAATAGCGGCCCATGGTGGCGGGCTACCTCAGCGGCCCCGGTCTCTGACCGGAGCCCTCAGTACGCGAGCATCAACGGCAACCGGTGCTCGTTGGCGTTCTTCGCGAGGGTCAGGAAAACCGCCAGCCCGTACCTGGCCGCCGCCTCCAACTCGTCTTCGGCCTCGATCGCCTCGGCCGTGAGGAAGGCCGTCAGCTCATCCGGAGTGGCCTTGAAGGTGGCCTCGTTCAGGGCTTCGAGGTCGCGCTCCAGATCCTGGGTGGAACCCATGAAGGTCGGCTGCTGGATGGGGCTCGGGGCCTCGAAGCAGAAGGGAAAATCGCCGGGCAGCCACAGCTCCGGCTGCAGGATCTGCCGGTAGGCTGTGCCCGAGTCGCTCTCGATGGCCGCCAGGTAGGCCGGATCCTCGGCCCAGCCCTGCTCGGGGATCTCCGTGGGACGCTCGAGCTCCGGGTGCTCCGCGTGCGCGGCCCAGAGCAGCAGGGCGGCGTAGGCCTCCCAGCCGGGCTGGTCGGTGAAGTACGGCTTTTCCGGCGACTCGTCCCACTCCAGGGGCTCGGAGAGGTACGTCTCGAGGGCCTCCGACAGGGCCGCCCGCCAAGACTCCACGGCCTCCCGCACCTCCTCCGGGGTCGCCGGCGTCTCGTCGTCTTCGCCGTCATGCTCGTCTTCATCCTCGCCGGGGCTGACCTGCTGGGCCTCGAGATCCTCATCCGGGCCCAGGCTCAGGCCAAGGCTCTCCCAGTCCTCGGTGTAGAAACGCGTCAGGGTGCCTGCATAGAGATCGAGAGACATGGGCGCCTCCTTTTGTGAGGGGGGATTCTAGTGCCGCGAGGTCCGGCGGTCCACCGGTGCCCCGGGTGAGGGGATCGAGGAGCTTCGGTCGTTCTCCTGGCACTTCATGTTTTCGCAACTTTGCGAAAACCGCCCAAGGAGATCCCATGACTCTGAACGGAACTTCCCGGATTCTCGGTCCGCTCGCCCTTGCCGTCCTCGTCGCTGCCGCCGCGGCTCCCGCCGCCCAGGCGGCTCTCTGGCCCGATCACGTGGCACTCGCCGAGGAATGGGTCTTCGATCCTTATATCAACGTCGACAACAACCTGTGGGGATCGGGCAGCCTGGTCTGGCGGGATGGCGCCGGCGATTTGCACGCGGACGTGAAGTGCGGCTCCTTCACCGCCCAGCTCCTGGTGCAGGCCTACCCCGGAGTGATCACCGGCACCGTGCTGACGGCCCTCACCACCTCGAACTCGCCCTACGCGGACCAGTGGTACACCGCCATCAACACTCAGAAGCAGGACAACGCACCCGGCGGCAGCGGCATCGGCTTCACGAAGCGGAGCACGGTGGCCGCCATCCAGGCGGGTGATCTCCTCGCCTCCGCCTACACCACATCGGGCGACACGGGCCACATGATGACCGTCAAGGGCATCGTCCTCAAGACTGCCGGCACCACTCTCCCGGCGGGCAAGACTATCGCCGGCGTTGGGGCTGTCAACAAATACGAGGTCGGCGTGTACGACGCCACCAACAGCCCCCATGGGGCCTACACCTCGAACCCGGCCCCGGACACGCGTTACAAGCGGTTCAACCCGAACGGCACGTCCTACTACATCGACGACACGGGGATCGGCGCCGGAACGATCGTGATCTATGAGGAGGTCTCCACCGGCAGGATCGTGGCCTGGGCGTGGAACGTGAGCCCGACGACCACGTCCTACTACTACGCGGTCACGCCCAACAGCGACAGCACCAAATACCGGCCCATGGCGGCCGGCTACCTCAGCGGCCCCGGCCTCTGATTGCATCTTCATCTTTCTCCTCCCGGGGAACTCCTCCTGCCTTGCCGCGTTGTGGAGGGAGGAACCCCAGGAGGAGAGACCCATGCAAAGCCCTCGTTTCGTTTCCGCCTTGCTCGCCGGCTGCCTCGCCGGTTGCCTCGCCCTCGTCCCAGCGGCGGAGGCCCAGGTCCGCCGCCAGGGCCCGCCGCCCCGGCCGTTCACCCGCTCCGAAATGGCTTCGGCCTCGACGGAGGTGCCGATGATCGCCGGCCCGGAGGTCCTCCTCGAGGTGCGGATCGACGGCAAGGGGCCTTTCCGATTCGCCCTCGACACCGGGGCTGCCGGCGGCGGTCGCATCAGCTCCGCGCTCACCAAGACGCTGGGGCTCAAGGTGGTGGGGCAGGCCATGGCGGGAGATCCCACGGGCAAGAACCGGCAGACGATCGAGATCGTGGAAGCCGGCTCGCTTGCGGTGGGCGGCGCCACCTTCAGCGGTGTCCAACTCGGCGTCCGGGACTTTCCGTCCGCTCCGGGTCAGGAAAAACCCGGGTTCGACGGCATTCTGGGGATCGGCCTGTTCGAGGAGCATCTCCTGACCCTCGACTATCCCGGCCAGCGCGTGCGGATCGAAAAAGGCGAGCTGCCGGCGGCCGATGGCCGGGAGGTGGTGGATTTCCAGAATCCCCGCGGCATTCCCGTCGTGCGGCTGAAGGTCGGCGATCTGGAATTGGACGCGGACGTCGACTCCGGAAATCAGAGGGGAGAGCTGGTGCTGCCGGCCTCTTACCTCGGCAAGGTGCCGCTGGCAAAGGACCCGGTAGTGGTCGGCCGTGGACGGACCGTCTCCAACGAGTTCGAGATCAAGCAGGCGCCGCTCAAGGGCGCCGTGCGGCTCGGCGGCCAAGCGGTCGAGGGGCCGCTCGTCGACTTCGTGGAGGGCTTCCCCCACGCCAACCTGGGCCACGCGTTCCTGCGCCGCTTCGCCGTCACGATCGATCAGAAAAACCATCGAATTCGTTTCCGGACGCCGGCAGCGCAGGGCTCGTAGCGTAAAGATCGCCCTCTGACGGCGGCTGGTGCACCGCCGCCATCAGAGGGGAATCGGGATATCAAAGCACCGCATCAGGGCAACGTGGGCGGGAAAGCCCCGGCGTTGTGCGGGATAGAACGAAGAGCGGCGGGTGATCCTCTCACGTTTTTCCCACCTCAATGAGGCGCCAGAAGCGTTTCGTAATGGGCCGAGCGGGCGTCGAAACGGGTCAGGAGGGCCCGCGCCTTCGGCGGCACCACCGCCGTCTCGTAGTCCTCTCCCGCGAAGGCGCGGATCGCCTCCATCGAGTCGAACCACATCACCGTGATGAACTCGACCTCGTCTTCGAGATCGCGGCGGAGCAGGTGCTCCCCGTGGTAGCCCTCGACCAGCCGGCTCTCGATGCCGGGAAAGATCTCGTCGAGGAGCAGCGACTGGTAGGCCGCGGCGTTCTCGGGGGTGGTCCAGCCATGCCAGATACGGCTGATCATCTTCGAATCTCCTTTGCTCGTTCCGCTGAAGTTTCGCTTCCGGTCCGTCTATGGAGTCGACGCCCCCTGAGATCCGGAGCCGGCTGGCGGCAGATCTATAGAATCTGAAGACTATCAATCCCCACATGACCGAAGGCAATTTCGGAGGTCCCCCGATGAGCGTCCCCTTGACGGAGGTTCCCACGGCTCCCGACGGCCCGCGGGAGTGCGACATCATCATGAAGGGCGGCATCACGAGCGGCGTGGTCTATCCGCTCGCGATCGTCGAGCTGGCGGAGACGTACCGGTTCCGCAACATCGGCGGCACCTCCGCCGGCGCCATCGCGGCGGCTCTCACGGCCGCTGCGGAGCTGGGCCGGAACGAGCCGGGCGGCGGGTTCTCGAAGCTCAAGGAGCTGCCGGACATCCTCGGGGACAAGCTCCTGTCCCTGTTCCAGCCCTCTCCGGAGGCGCGGCCCGTCTTCGAGGTCCTCCTGGCCTCGATCGGAGACGGCGGACTCACGACGAAGGCCTTCCGGGCAATTCTCAAGATCATCCGCTCCCAGCCCATTGCCTTCCTCCTCCTGGCGGCCGTCGTCCTGCTCCTCGGCTGGGGGATCGTGGGGACCGGGGGCGCCGGCTTCGGTTTCGTTCTGGGTTGGTCCTTCTTCGTGATCCTCGCCCTCCTCGCCGGGCTGGCCGGGGCTGTCACCGCGTTTGCGCTGCGGGCCTGGAAGGCCCTCAACGCCAACGGCTTCGGCTTGTGCAACGGGCAGGACCAGACCTTGAAAGGCGAGCTGCCCCTGACTCCCTGGCTGGGCGGCCTCGTCAACTCCACGGCGGGGCGCGACCCCAACGGTCCTCCCCTGACGTTCGGCGACCTCTGGGGAGAGGGCGACCGCCAGGCGCAGGAGGATGACGCGAGCCTGCGGAAGATCAACCTGGAGGTGATGACGACCAACGTCACCCATGGCATGCCGCGCCGCCTCCCCTTGTCGTCTCACGATTTCTTTTTCCACCCCGCGGAGCTCGAACGGTATTTTCCGCAGACCGTCATCCGATGGATGATCGATCATCCCTATGTGCCGGAGGACGAAGCCGAACGGGATCTGCTGCGCCGGATCACCAAGGAAACCCCGTACCGTCCCCTCCCCGCTCCCGCGGACCTGCCGGTCCTGGTGCCCGCCCGGATGAGCCTCAGTTTTCCCCTGCTCATCAGCGCCGTCCCCCTTTACTCCATCGACTGGAGCCGCAAGAGCAATCAGCTCGCCAGAAGGGAAAAGAGGGTTCCGGAGCTCGAGCGGTGCTGGTTCTCGGACGGCGGGATCGGCAGCAACTTCCCCGTCCATTTCTTCGACGGCCTGCTGCCGAGCCAGCCGACGTTCGGGCTCAACCTGCGGCCGTTCCATCCGGATTTTCCGAGAGATCCGGACGAGAGCAAGAACGTCCGGTTCCCCTCGGCCTCGGGGCAGGAGGTTCTTCCCACCTTTACCCCCATCCCCAACGCCCTCGGATTCCTGGCGACCATCATCACCACCATGCAGAACTGGGTGGACAACACCCAGATGCGGCTGCCGGGCTACCGCGACCGGGTCGTCCACGTCCATCTCGACAAGGAAGAAGGCGGGTTGAACCTCAAGATGCCGACCGATCGGATCAAGACTCTCGCGCGGCGCGGCAAGGAGGCCGGCCGCACGCTGGCCGGCTTCAACTGGAACGCCCACCGGTGGACCCGGTTCCGCACGGCGATGCCCCAGCTCCAGCACAAGCTGGAGAGGATGGACGCGGTCTACAAGAGCGGTTTTCGGAATTTCCTGGTGGCGTACGACTCCAAGCAGAAGCCCTACGAGCGTCCCGACGCCTGGAAGGACTTCGCCATCGAGGGAACGGACGCTCTCATGAAAGTCTCCGAAACCTGGGCCGAGCACCCGAAGTACAAGTTCACGGACAAGACGCCTCATCCGGAGCCGGAGCTGCGGATCGGCCCGAAGCGTTGATACACGAGGGACGCCGCTAAAAGTCTTTTGGCCGAGGAAAAGACCTATTGGCCGCGTCAAAAGACTTTTTGAACGGAGATTAGAGCCACTGGGGACGAGATTTGAGCAAATATTCTCAGAAAAGCCTTGCGCTCGCCGGTGAATGCGCAATAGCGTCCGGTTTCGAGGCAGTCGCCGCGGGAAAAGAGGTCGATCTCCAGGCAATTGGGCTTTTAGAGCGAAGAATTGCTCATTTCTCCGCGGAAAAGAGCTCCAGGCGGATCGAAAAGGTCTTTTGCTCCAGACTTGACGGCTAATCCGGGCCCAACAGCTCTTTTTCACAGGCGCGGCGGCTACTTCCGGGTATTCGACAACTGAATGAAAAGAAAAGTGCTCTTTTAGGGGGCGCTCTGCGCCCACGGAGCGGCCCCGCGCTTTTGCGCATGGGTCTGCTGGACTGAATACGCCCCGGAGGGGCCCAATCTGAATAGCCCGGTGCTTTAGCGCCGGGTAGGAAGGCCCTCCCTTTTCCCCGCCCCGGAGGGCCGGAACCCAATTGCCCATGGCCGGACCTGGCCGCCGCCGCGAGGCACCGCCCCCCTGGGGCGGATGGAAGGTATGGGACACGCCGACCCGGCGCTAAAGCGCCGGGCTATTCAGATTGGGCCCCTTCGGGGCCGCCGTCAGGGCATAACGATTGACGTTATTATCGCTTGCCAGTGGCGCATCTGCTTCGTCTGGAAAGACGGCGATGCTTTTGACGTCGAGATCGTTGACTATCACTGACGAGGAGTTCTCCATGCCTGAGCCCCAACTCTCTCCAGTTCATCCCGGCGAGATCCTCGCGGAAGACTTCCTCTCCCCTCTCGGAGTCAGCCAGTACCGGCTGGCCAAGGACATCAGCGTCCCCCCACGCCGGATCAACGAGATCGTCCATGGGAAGCGGTCCGTGACCGCCGATACCGCTCTCAGGTTGGCGCGCTACTTTGGAACCTCTGAGAGGTTCTGGCTCAATCTTCAGGCTCACTTCGATCTGGAGGTGGAGAAAGACCGCCTTGGGAATCGGCCTGAGAAGTGACCATCGACCTCGCCAGTCGGCTTAATTAACTTAGCTTTTGCAGGGCCTAGGTCTCGAGCCTCACCTCAATTTAAATCATATTTACCTGTATTTACTCATGGGAACAAATCCTCCCAACGCTTATTGCTTCCCATCACCGCATGGATATTTATTTTTTTGAGGCCTTTAAGGCTGCGCTTCCATTTTCCGGGCCGATAAATGGATACTTGAATTCTAGCCGGCTCTGAGCTTGACGAATATTCACGCTGAATCTTGAAACCTCCGTCCTCGACTGGACGCAAGTATAGGCCTGAATCGACAGTTGTAGTCTTTTCACAACTGAAATAGGCTGAAAAAACTGTCTCCCATACGCCTTGGTCAAAATATCTGATGGTTAAATCAATATTCCCCATTTCGATTCTGGAGCAGATATCAAATTCTTCGTTCGAAAAAGCTTCAACTTTTCTAGAGCCAGGCCCTTCTTCTCGTTTTCCCAAAGTATATGCGATGAGGGCGCCGCGCGCAAATATTTCTTCTGTGTTTTCTCCAAATATCTCTTCTGTAATATCAAAGTTGGCCACAACTATCCAAACCATACCAATGCAAAGAATAGCAATCAAAAGCTCTCCAAAGCAGCCGAGGCAAGCCATGCTTACTCCTTCCTAAACCAGAATCTGTTCTGTGTCGCTGGCAGTAAATAATTCCTTCTCCGCGCTCTCTAGGCAAGTCAAGCCAAAATACATAAACGGGCAACAAGTCTACTGGAGGTCTGATGGTCTCGGCGATCCTAGTCCTCAGTTTGAAGCCCTGCCGGGGATTTGGCTAAGGAGGGTAACGTGTCAGGATCTTAACGAGGGATCACTATCATCAGTGCAAGTGTCCTTTCCCCGAATCCCCCATCTCCACCTTGCCGCCGGGGAAGTACTCCTTCCACCGCCGGGACACCGTGGCGGCCGTTTCCTCGTCCGCGAAGAGCTCTTTGGGGAACCAGGGCTTCATGCGGGCGTCGATCAGGATGGGCGGCTTGTAGGAGACGTGGTGGCGCACCAGCTCGGTGGCGGCGGCGTGGATGTCCGCCGCGGGCTCGAAGCGGGTGAAGGTGGTCCAGAGGAAGTTGATGGGGCTCGCGGCGGCGCGGCGGGGCTCGTCCGTGAGGACCACCAGGGGCCAGCCGGCGAAGGCGGGATGGGCGGCGAAGCGGGCGGCCGCGCCGGGCTCGTCCTCGTAGGAGGGGCCGCCCACCACCAGGCAGCCGGGGGAGAAGACGTGGACGTCCGTCAGCCCCTGGGGCGTCTCGGGCGCGGTGAAGCCCCGGGGAAGGTCGCGCACCGGATCGCCCAGGCCGAGCCAGACGCCCTTCGAGCCCTCGTTGACCCGCGGCCCCGTGTAGTCGAGGGTGTCCATGGAGAGGTTCGAGAAGACGTAGAGGTCGGTCTCGGGATGGGTGCGCTCCAGGATATGGGTGAGCGTCGCCGGGAAGTCCTTGAGGTCGACGGGGCGGTCGGTGACGAGCAGGAACTTGGTGAGCGAGAGCTGCCCCTCGCCCAGGATGCGGAAGGCGGAGGCCATGGCCTCGCGCTTGTAGCGCTGCTTGACGACCGCCCCGGCGAGCGAGTGGTAGCCCGTCTCGCCGTAGGACCAGAGCTGCTCGACGGCGGGCATGACCAAGGGGAAGAGCGGCGAGAGGAGCTCCTGGAGGAGGTCGCCGATGAAGAAGTCTTCCTGCCGGGGCTTGCCGACGACGGTCGCGGGATAGATCGCGTCCTTGCGGCGGGCGATCGTCTCGACCTCGAAAATCGGGTAGTCATGCTGGAGAGAGTAGTAGCCGTAGTGATCCCCGAAGGGACCCTCGGGACGCCGGACGCGGGGCGGCACCTTGCCGATGAGCGCGAATTCGGCCGAGGCGACCAGCGGCAGCGGCCCCGGCCCGGGCGCCACCAGCTTCAGCCGCTCGCCGGCGATCAGGGAGGCGAGCATCAGCTCGGGGACGTTCTCCGGCAGGGGCGCGATGGCGGCCAGGATCAGGGCCGGCGGACCGCCGAGGAACACCGTCACCGGCAGGGCCTGCCCCCGCTCCTCGGCGATGGCATAGTGGAAGCCGCCACCCTTGCCGATCTGCCAGTGCATGCCAGTCGTGCGCTCGTCGTGGACGTGCAACCGGTACATCCCCAGGTTGTGCCCCTTGCCGTCTGGATGCTCGGTGTAGACGAGCGGCAAGGTGACGAACGGGCCGCCGTCCTCGGGCCAGGTGGTGAGGACGGGCAGGCGGTCGAGGCGGATGTCCGAGGGGGAGGAGGTCACCACCTCCGTGACCGGCCCTGAGCCGCGGCGGGAGGAGCCGATCTTCAGCGCCTCCCGGCCGATGTCGCGGGCGCCCCACAGCTTCCCCGGCGTGGGCGGCAGGAGCGTCTCGGCGAGGTGGACGAGCCGCTGGATCAGCTTCAGGGGGCGGGTGCCGAAGGCCATCTCAGCCCGGCGCGCCGTCCCGAAGAGGTTGGTGGCCAAGGGGAAGTCCGCGCCCTTCACGTTGGTGAACAGGAGCGCCGGCCCGCCGGCCGCGATCACCCGCCGGTGGATCTCGGACGCCTCGAGCCGGGCATCGACCGGCGCCTCGATAGTCACGAGGTCGCCGTCGCGGCGGAGCTGGTCGAGGAAGACGCGGAGGTCGGGGTAGGTCGGGGCGGCCATGGCGGGGGAGAGTGTATCCGACGACCCTGCCGCCGCTGCGGTCAGAAAGGCGAGACGCCCGGGACCGCGCGTCTCGCGGGTAAACGCTAGCTAGGCGTCAGCAAATGTACTCGCCGCACATTTGCTCCATTTGGTCTCGCGGATCAATCTCAAGAGGCTATTCGATCGGATCGCAGAACCGGGTGCCGCAGGTGTTGGGTTCCCTATAGTTATGCTGAATGGTGGTTGTCGCCGACCCAGTGCCAGTTTTGCTGGCGGCATCGACAACATCAGCCCGGATGGTGATTGTCTGAGTAGCGGTGACTTGCTGATTGCAGACGGTTTCGGAGTAGGTAGTGCGAGCTCCCAGCGAGGTATTGTTCCGATACATCGTTGTGGTATATGGCGCGGTACCGGGGGAAATGCTGGTGGTCCATGTAATGGTTTCACAGTCGTAGTTATAGAGTTGGAGAGGTGCCGTCGGGCTCGAGGCCGGACTCGCGGTCACGGTGACGGCCGGCGGCGGTGCCCCCGGGCAGGCCGAAGCATTCGTCGACTGCATGCTGTAAGAGGAAGGATTGAGCGAGTTGCTGGTCATGCTCCCAAACGCGTAGGACTCGCAGGCGGGACCGCCATTCACGGTGGCGTAGGCGCTGGCGCTCACGTTCGCGCCGGAGCGGGGGCCGTCGGTCACCGTGTGGGTCGTAGGGGCCCCGTTCACCGTGGTCTTGGCGAAAGCGTACGCATAGACTTCGCCATAGAAGGCGCAGTTGGAGCTGAAGTTGGCGGTCGCGTTCCCAAAGGTGCCTTGGCCCGAGGTGAGGTAAGAGGCGCTCGCGTTGTACGCGAAGCTGATGTTGCAGCTCACCTTCTCGATCCCGGTCTCGCCCCTCGCCTCGCCGAGTCTCGCCAGGGCCAGCGTCTTCCGGGTGTTCGCGATTTCCTTCCGGTGGTTGGCGATGGCGCGGCGCAGCTCCGGCGTCGGAGCGGCCTTGAAGGAAGCCTGCAGTTTCTGAAGCTGCTTCTGGAGGTCCTGAAGCTTCCAGGTGAAGCCCGGCACGCCGAACACGAAGCTCTCGACCTCGCCGGCCGTCAGCTCGCGCTGCAGGACGCCGTCCTTGACGATCTTCCACCCCTGTTGCTGCATCAGCGTGAGCGCGTCGCCAGAGGTCTCCTGAGCGAAGCTCAGGTGTGCGCCAGACAGCGTAAGGCAGAGCATGAGAGAGACGAGGAACCACTGCTTCTTCATGAGACGATCTCCTCCAACAGGGTGAGCTATCGCCAAGCCCCGAATGGCCGGGCGCCGAAACACGAAGGGGAAGTACTACTTGAGCGCTTTTTCTTAGCTTCGTAGAGGCGAGAGTCTATGGCGAGAAATAGTAATTGTCAACAAAATCTTGAATTCTTCTTTAGCCAATATAGCCTAATTCTATATCTGTCCAACAAAGGGCCACCTGTCCCGTCCACGACGGCGAGGTCGCCGTCGCGGCGGAGCTGGTCGAGGAAGGCGCGGAGGTCGGGGAAGCTTGGGGCGGTCATGGCGGGGGGAACCATCCAAGCTCCCCCCGCCTGCTTCAAGAAGCGAGACTACGGGCAGACGGTCGCACCGCTCGTGCCCTTGATGCAGGTAACGATGATTTCCCGGTGAGACCGGATGTATGTAGTCGTCGATGCGGTCGCGGTCCTGCCCAGACTGTCCGTTACGGTGGCGGAAGCGGGGATGGTCCGGGTGGTGTTCGTATTCGTGCCGCAGTAGCTGGCCGAATAGGTGGTGCGGACACCCTGGGAGACGCCGTTCACGGTGATCGTCGTGGAGGTGGGCGTGCTGCCACCCGAGGGGCTCGCGGTCCAGGTGACCGTGATGCAGTAACCCGCATCGAGATCGATGGGGGCCGTCGAGGTCGAGGTCGGGCTCACCACGAGAGAGATCGTGGGGTCCGGCACCGTCGTGCCCGGGCAGCTCGAAGGATTCGTCACCTGCATGCTGTAGGAAGAGGGGTTGAGCGAGTTGCTCGTCATGCTCCCATAGGCGTTGGAGTCGCAGGGGGGGCCGCCATTCACGGTGGCGTAGGCGGTCGCGCTCACGTTCGCGCCGGCGCGGGGGCCGTCGGTCACCGTGTGGGTCGTGGGAGCTCCGTTCACCGTGGTCTTGGCGAAGGCATACGCGTAGACCTCGCCGGAGAAGGCGCAGTTGGAGCTGAAGTTGGCCGTCGCGTTCCCAAACGTGCCCGGGCCGGGGTTGAGGGAGGAGGCGCTCGCGTTGTATCCGAAGCCGATGTTGCAGCTCACCTTCTCGATCCCGCTCTCTCCGTTCGCCTCGCCGAGTCTCGCCAGCGCGAGGGTCTTCCGGGTGTTCGCAATCTCCTTGCGGTGGTTGGCGATGGCCTGACGCAGCTCCGGAGTCGGAGTAGCCTTGAGGGCGGCCTGCAGTTTCTGGAGCTGCTTCTGGAGGTCCTGGAGCTTCCAGGTGAAGCCCGGCACGCCGAACACGAAGCTCTCCACCTCGCCGGCGATCAGCTCGCGCTGCAGGACGCCCTCTCTGACGATTTTCCATCCCTGTTGCTGCATCAGCGTGAGCGTGTCGTCGGACCCCTGGGCGAAGCTCAGGTGCGCGCCAAACAGCGTAAGGCAGAGCATGAGAGAGACGAGGAACCACTGCTTCTTCATAGACGTTCTCCTTCAACAGGGTGAGCTATCGCCAGACCCCGAATGGCCGGGCGCCGAAACACGAACGGGAGGTGAGGGCTAAATAATTCTGATTAGCTTCGTAGCAGCTACAATCTTATTGTGCAAAGCGGTGCTTGTCAACGAAATATTAAATTCACGGGAAGCTCTCCCATAAAAGCGAGGCGGGGCCGCCGGAACGGCCCCGCCTCAGAGTGGAAGAGTGTTACGGGCAGGGGCTGGAGCCGCAACCACCACCACCACCACCGCTGCCATACCTCTCGACTTCGACGGACTTCGAGGCACTTCCCGTCCGGCTGGCGCTGTCGGTGACCGTCAATCCCAGCGTATAGACGTTATAGGTGTAATTGATGCCGGGGCAGTACTGCCTGGAGTAGCTGCTCCCCGTACCGACGGCCGTGCCGTTCCAGGTCCACTGATAGGCGAACGGCGCGGTGCCATTGCTGACGGAGGCGGTCCAAGTGTAGGTCGTGCATGCCGTCACGCCGAGATAGCTGGGACCGTTGATCGTGGGCACTGGCGCCGGATTCTGCGGCACCGGGCAACTCGCCGCATTCGTCGACTGCATGCTGTAGGAGGAGGGGTTGAGCGAGTTGCTCGTCATGCTCCCGAAGGCGTAGGACTCGCAGGCGGGGCCGCCGTTCACGGTGGCGTAGGCGCTCGCGCTCACGTTCGCGCCGGAGCGGGGGCCGTCGGTCACCGTGTGGGTCGTGGGAGCCCCGTTCACCGTGGTCTTGGCGAAAGCGTACGCGTAGACCTCACCGTAGAAGGCGCAGTTGGAGCTGAAATTGGCGCTCGCGTTCCCGAAGGTGCCCTGGGGCGAGGAGTTGTAGGAGGCGCTGGCGTTGTACGCGAAGCTGATGGTGCAGCTCACCTTCTCGATACCGGTCTCGCCGCTCGCCTCGCTGAGCCTCGCGAGCGCCAAGGTCTTCCGGGCATTCGCGATCTCCTTCCGGTGGCTGGCGATGGCGCGGCGCAACTCCGGCGTGGGAGTCGCCTTAAAGACTCTTTGCAGGTTCTGAAGCTGCTTCTGAAGATCCTGAAGCTTCCAGGTGAACCCCGGCACGCCGAACACGAAGCTCTCGATTTCACCGGCGACCAGCTCGCGCTGCAGGACGCCGTCCTTTACAATCTTCCATCCCTCCTGCTGCATCCTCGCCAGAGTATCGTCCGAGCTCTCTTGGAAGTCCTGGGCCAGACTGAGATGCGTGCTTCCGAAGAGGGAGAGGCAGAGCGCGAGGACGATGAGGACCCACTGCTTCTTCATTGATGTTTCTCCTCCAACTAGGAGTATCGCCAAGGCCTTGAATGGCCGGGGACGCCGAAGATGTAGGAAGAGGGACGGGTTTTCTCTCTCGAAACGGCAGAAATCCTAGCCAGAACCTGCCTGAACTGTCAATATTTATTAATCTTTTGTAAGAGAGACTAGGTCAGGGAAACTCGGAGCCCGTAATCTCGTAAGCTTTACCGGAACAAAAGGAGAGATCCCGTGTCCCAGCCCGTGCCGCGCCCGTTGCCCAAGCAGCGCCCCGCCTTCCGAGCCTCCCGCAATAAACGGGGGATCGCCCGGCGCATCCTCCTGGCCTTTGCCGTCCTGATCGTGCTGATCGTCCTGGTCTTCCTGGGCGGCGGGCTCTGGCTCCGGGGGCAGCTCAAGGCCAGCCTGCCCCTGCTGGATGGCGAGCGCAAGATGGCCGGGCTCTCGGCGCCGGTGGAGATCGAGCGGGACGACCTCGGGGTGCCGACGATCCGCGCCGCCAGCCGGGTGGACGCCGCCCGCGCGCTGGGCTTCCTCCACGCGCAGGACCGCTTCTTCCAGATGGACCTGCTGCGGCGCCAGGCCGCGGGCGAGCTGGCGGAGCTCATCGGCCCGGCGGTGGTGAACGCCGACAAGGAGCACCGGGTCCACCGGTTCCGCGACGTGGCCCGGCGGGCGGTGGCCCGGTCCGTGGGCGAAGACCAGGCCGTGCTGGGCGCCTACGCGGAGGGAGTGAACGCCGGTCTCGCCAGCCTCGGCGCCAAGCCTTTCGAGTACATCGCGCTGCGCGCCGACCCGGCCCCATGGCGGGCGGAGGACTCGCTGCTGGCCGTCCACGCCATGTTCTTCGAGCTCAACGACGAGGATGGGGAGCGGGAGTCGAACCTGGGGATCCTCCACGACACCCTGCCGGCGGAGATGTATGAGCTCCTGACGGCCCAGGGCACGGAGTGGGACGCGCCGATCGTGGGCCAGCCGTTCGTCACGCCGCCCATCCCCGGGCCGGAGGTGTTCGATCTCCGCCGCCGCCCGGCCCTGCCCAAGGCCGCGGCCCTTCACCTGAAGCCCGTGGAGGCCGAGGCGTCCATGGTGGGCAGCAACAACTGGGCGGTGGCGGGCACCCACACGGCGGACGGCCGGGCCCTGATCGCGGACGACATGCACCTGGGGATCCGGGTGCCGAACACCTGGTACCGCGTTTCGATCGTGCGGCCGGACAATCGGCCGGACAATCGGCCGGACAGCGCCGGCGGCACCCTGCGGATGACGGGCGTGACCCTCCCCGGCACGCCCATGGTGGCCGTGGGAAGCAACGGCCACGTGGCCTGGGGCTTCACCAACAGCTACGGCGACTGGACGGACCTCGTGGTGCTGGAGACGGACCCCAAAGACCCGGAGATCTACCGCACTCCCGAGGGGCCGAAGCGCTTCACCAAGGTCACGGAGCGGATCCGCGTCAAGGGCCGGCCGGACGAGCTGCTGGAGGTGAAGGGGACGATCTGGGGACCGGTGATCGACCAGGACCACCTCGGCCGGCCGCGCGCCCTGGCCTGGACGGCTCACTCTCCGGAGGCGGTGAACCTGGAGATCGGCCGGCTGGAATCGGCGCGCACCCTGGAGGAGGCCATGGACGCGGCGAACCGCGCCGGCATCCCGCCCCAGAACTTCGTCGTGGGTGACGAGACGGGCCGGATCGGCTGGACGATCATCGGCAAGATCCCGCGCCGCCTCGGCTTCCCCGGCCGGATTCCTACCTCCTGGGCCGACGGCTCGAACCGCTGGGCCGGCTGGCTGTTGCCCGGCGAGGTGCCGCGGGTCGTCGATCCGCCGTCGGGACGGATCTGGACGGCGAACGCCCGGGTGGTCGACGGCGCCATGCTGGCGCGGCTGGGGGACGGCGGCTACGACCTCGGGGCGCGCGCCCGGCAGATCCGGGACGACCTGATGAAGCTCGACAAGGCGACGCCGCGCGACCTGCTGGCCGTCCAGCTCGACGACCGCGCCCTCTTCTTGGACCGCTGGCGCGGGGTGCTGCTCGGCGCCCTGACGCCGAAGGCGATGACGGCCGATCCGCGGCGCCGCGAGCTGCGGCGGCTGGTGGAGGCCACCTGGACGGGACGGGCCTCCGTCGACTCCGTGTCCTACCGGCTGGTGCGGTCGTTCCGGACCTTCCTGTTGGAGCAGGTCTTCACATCCCTGACCGGGCAGGGGGACAAGCCGAGGGAGCAGCGCTTCGGGCCGAGCTCCCAGTTCGAGGGCCCTCTGTGGCGGCTGGTGACCGAGCGCCCACTTCACCTGCTCGACCCGAAATTCAAGAGCTGGGACGAGCAGATCCTCGCCGCCGTCGACGAGATGCTCGGCTACTACGGGGACCAGAACCTCGCCAGCCTGACCTGGGGCCAGCGCAACACCACGCGCATCCGGCACCCCTTGAGCCAGGCCGTGCCGGCCCTGGGCCGCTGGCTGGACGTGCCGGCGCGGCAGCTCCCGGGTGACGAGAACATGCCCCGCGTCCAGGCCGCGGACTTCGGCGCTTCGGAGAGGATGGTGGTCTCCCCGGGCCGCGAGGAGGCGGGCATCTTCCACATGCCGGGCGGCCAGAGCGGCCATCCGCTCTCGCCCTATTACCGGAAGGGGCACGAGGCCTGGGAGGAGGGCCGGCCGGCGCCGTTCCTGCCGGGGCCGGCGGTCCACCGGCTGCGCTTGACGCCCGGGCGTTGAAGCTATACTCCCGCCGCCAAGCCGTCGTTCGGAAACTGGGAGAGAACCGATGCCGCAGAACACCGTTCACGTGATCGCCACCTTCTTCTCCGAAATGGGCAAGGAGGAGGACATGGAGCGTGCCTTGCTGGAGATGATCGACCCGACCCGAGCCGAGCCGGGCTGCATCCGCTACGACCTGCTGCGCTCGCTCAAGGGCGAGAATTACACGGAGTTCGTGTTCGTCGAGGAATGGGAGTCGGAGGAGGCGCTGGAAGCCCATGCCCAGACGCCGCACTTCCTGGGCTTGCGGGGGCGGGTCAAGAACCTGATGGGATCGCTGCCGCGCGTGATCCGCTACCGGCAGGTCGGATGAGGGCCCTCACCTCCCCGGCCCTCCGCCCACCCTTCCTGGGAGAGGAGGGAGAGGGTTGTTGGCTTCTTCATTCCCCTCTCTCCCAGGCGGGCGGACGGAGGGCCGGGAGAGAGGGGTAGGGTAGTGAGGGCCTCTACCTACCGCGCCGTCCGCCTCCCCGCCAGGATGACCTCGCGCCCCGTCAGGTAGAGCAGCACGCACAGAAGCGCGAACGGGATCAGCGAGAGCAGGTCGGAGCTCGCCCCTGAGAAGAAGGGGTTGGTCTGCCGCATCGTCTCGGTGATCGAGCGGTCGAAATCCGTCAGCACTCCCTGGGAGAAGGCGACCCCGATGCCGGCGATGGCGCCGCCCGCGATGTAGCCGGAGGCCATCAGCACGCCGGGGCTCTTGTCGCCCTCCGCCACCAGCTCGTCCTCGGTGAGGTTCTTGTGGGCGAGCTTCTTGCGCAGGTGGCGGTCCACCAGCCAGCGCACCATGCCGCCGATGAAGATCGGGCTGGAGGACGACAGCGGCAGGTAGACGCCGACGGCGAAGGCGAGCGACGGGATTCCCGACATCTCCAGCACGATGGCGATCATCACGCCCAGGAGCACCAGGCCCCAGGGGAGCTGCCGGTTGAGGATGCCCTTGATGATGTAGGACATCAGCGTCGCCTTGGGCGCGTCGAACTTGGTGACCTTGGTGCCGTCGGGACGCTCCTGGTGGATGCCGTTGATGCCCGGGTCGACGAGATAGACGGGCACGCCGGCGTCGTTGACCAGGTACCGGCCGGCCGGCCCGCCGACCTCGTCCGTCTTGTGCCAGGACCGGTAGGTGCCCGGATCGTCCTTGGCCTGGGGGCCCTTGAGCGACTCCGTCCGCAGGGTGCCCAAAGTCGCGGGATCGACCCGCAGGCCCGGAGCGTAGCCCTGTGCGGTGATGGCGCCGGTGGTCCGGTCGGCCACGGGGACGTAGACGGTGGAGCCGTCGTTCAGGCCGAGCAGGATGGGCCCGAGGACGAGGGCCGAGGCCAGGGCGCCGACCAGGATGGCGATCTGCTGGTACTTGGGCGTGGCGCCCACCAGGAAGCCGGTCTTCAGGTCCTGGGAGGTCGTGCCGCCGTTCGACGCCGCGATGCAGACGATGGCGCCGATCGACAGGGCCGTGACGTAGTAGCTTGGGCCCGTCCAGCCGATGGCCAGGAAGATCAGGCAGGTGAGGAGCAGCGTCGCGACCGTCATGCCCGAGATCGGGTTCGACGACGAGCCGATCTCGCCCGTGAGGCGCGAGGAGACGGTGACGAAGAGGAAGCCGAAGACCACGATCAGGAGGGCGCCCAGGAGGTTCCACTGCAGGTGGAGCTGGGGCATCAGCATGATGACGGCGATCAGGGCGATGATGCCGCCGACCACGAGCTTGAGGGAGAGGTCCTGGTCCGTGCGCGGCACCGCTCCCGTCCCGGTGCCCTTGCGGCCGCGGAAGTCGGCGAGACCGCCCTTGAGGCCGTGCCAGATCGTGGGCAGCGACCGGAACAGGCTGATGATGCCGCCCGCGGCCACGGCGCCGGCACCGATGTAGAGGACGTAGGCGCCGCGGATCTCGTTGGGTCCCATCTGGGAGATCGGCACCGTGCCGGGCGAGACGACGCCGGTGGTCGCCGAGCCGAAGAACGCGATGGCCGGAATCAGCACCAGGTAGGCGAGCACGCCGCCGGCGCACATGATCGAGGCGATGCGCGGGCCGATGATGTAGCCGACGCCGAGCAGCGCGGGCGAGATCTCGGCGGCGACCGAGCCGGCCTTGAACGGCGGCCCGAAGACCTTCTCCGGCACGTCCTTCCAGGCCCTGAACACCATCATCGCCACCTGGTAGGCGAAGCCGAGGCCGAAGCCGGTGAAGATCGTCTTGGCGCCGGAGGTGTTGGCCTCCTCCGCGGCGGGGGCGTGCCCGGCGGCGGCCGCGGCGGAGTAGCGGGCGGCGATCGCCCGCTCCTCGTCCGTGGCGCCGGCCTTGAGCACCTCCGCGCAGGCCGTGCCTTCGGGGTACTTGAGGATGCCGTGCTGCTGGACGATGAGCGCCCGGCGCAGCGGGATCATCATGAGGATGCCCAGCAGGCCGCCCAGCACCGCCACCATCATGACCCGCGTGATCTCCAGGTCGAAGCCGAGGATCATGATCGCCGGCATCGTCACGCCGACGCCGAAGGCGATCGACTCGCCGGCCGAGCCGGCCGTCTGCACGATGTTGTTCTCGAGGATCGTGGCCCCCCGGCCGCCCAGCTTGGCGATCAGCCGGAAGATGGTGAGCGAGATGACCGCCACCGGGATCGAGGCGCTGACCGTCAGGCCCACCTTGAGCACCAGGTACAGCGACGAGGCGCCGAAGATGATGCCCAGGACGGTGCCGACGATGAGCGGCACCAGGGTGAGCTCCCGCACCTCAACCGACGCTGGAATGAACGGGTGGAAGGCGGCGGCCCGGGGCTCCTCGGGAGCCGCTCCGACGATGTCGGGGAACTCTTGGGGAGAAACTTCGGAAATTGCCATGACTAAGCACCTTTCCCTGAGATTTGGGTCCGTACCCTACCACACCGCTCTGCCGCGGGAACGAGATCCGGCTCAGGGACGCAGCAAGAAAGAGACCACCCCTTCCTCAGGAGGATCGGGGATGGCCGCCGTCCTCCCGGGAGGTCAGCCGGGGGGGCCGGTCCTGGACGCGCTCCCCAACTGCTCGAAGGTGCACTGCTCCGGCTTCTTGTCGGGCCGCCAGCGCAGGAACTTGGTGCCGTGGCGGAAGCGGCCGCCCGTGAAGTGGTCGTAGCGCACCTCGCAGACCAGGGCCGGCCGTAGCGGCTCCCATTCGGTGGAGCGCCCCTGGCTCCAGCGGCTGGGGCCGCCCGGCGCCTTGCCGGTGAAGCCGGGCGCCTCGCGCAGGGGCAGGAGGACCGGCTCGAGCTCCCGCCGCTCCTCCTCGGTGAAGCTGGAAGAGAAGCCGACGTGGTCGAGGAGGCCCGCGTCGTCGTAGAGGCCCAGCAGGAGCGAGCCGATCTTCCCCTCGTTCTTGCCGCCGGCCTGGGCCCAGCGGAAGCCGCCCACCACGCAGTCGGCCGTGCGGATCCTCTTGACCTTGACCATGGCGCTGCGGTCGCCCGGGAGGTAGGGGGAGCCGGCGAGCTTGGCCACCACGCCGTCGAGCCCGCTCGCTCCCAGCTCCTGGATCCAGCGCTCGGCGAGGGCCCGGTCCGCGGTGGCGGGCGAGAGCATCACGGAGCCGCCCTCGGGGAGCTCGGCGAAGAGCTTCTCCAGAGCCTGGCGCCGTTCCTCGAGGGGTAGCCCGGCGACGGACTTCCCCTTGCCGTCCACCAGGACGTCGAAAGCCTGGTAGCTCGCCGGGGTCTCGCGGGCCAGCTTGCGGATGCGGCTCTCGGCGGGGTGGATGCGCTGGAGGAGGGCGTCGAAGTCGAGGCCGTCCCCGGCGCGGATCACGATCTCGCCGTCGAGGACGAACGCGCGCGGCGGCAGCGCGCCGAACGCTTCGACCAGCTCCGGAAAGTAGCGGTCCAGCGGCTGGCCGCTCTTGGATTGGAGCGCCACCGTGCTCCCCTTGCGGAAGGCCAGGCAGCGGAAGCCGTCCCACTTCGGCTCGTAGAGCCAGCCTTCGCCCTGGGGAATGCGCTCCGCCGGCCGCGCCTCCATCGGCGGGTAGGGCGGCTGGATCGGCAGGCCGAGCTGGGGGAACTCCCCTTCCAGCGCCTCGGCGGGGACGGCGGCGGCGATGCGGTCCGTCTTCTTTCTGGAGCTGGGTCTCGCCATGCCGGCGAGAGACTGCAAATGGCGCGCCCTCTTCGGGCGGGGGCCTGTCAATTCACGGCGTGGGGCATGGCCAGCGAGAACGGGGCGATCTCCGCCTCGAAGCTCTCGCCGTTCTCCAGGACCATCAGGTAGGAGCCGTGCATCGCGCCGACCGGCGTCTGCAGAGGGCAGAAGCTCGTGTACTCGAAATCGTCGCCGGGAGCGAGCACGGGCTGCTCGCCGACGACGCCGGCCCCCTGGACCCGCTGGATGTCGCCGTTGCCGTCGGTGATGAACCACTCGCGGCTGGCGAGCTTCGCGGTCTCCAGGCCGACGTTCGAGATCCGCACGCGATAGGCGAAGAAGTAGTAGCTCTCGGAGGGAGAGCTCCGCTCTTCATCGTAGAAGCTCTCGGCCTGGACCCGGATGCCGCGGGTCGTGGTATCGCTCATGGTGCCGGCATTATTGCATGTAGCAATGACATACGGGATCGAGAGGGGAGGCCGGACTGCGCTGGGATACAATCCGCGCTCCTGAGGGAGATCCAGGGAGGGAACGCGAATGGACTGGTTGACCAACCCCGAGAGCTTGATCGCGCTGCTCACGCTGACGGTGCTCGAGATCGTGCTCGGCATCGACAACGTGATCTTCATCTCCATTCTCGCCGGCAAGCTGCCCCAGGAGCAGCAGGCGAAGGCCCGGCGGGTCGGGCTGGGGCTCGCCATGTTCCTGCGCATCGGCCTCCTCGCCTCCCTGGCCTGGATGGTGAAGCTGACCTCCCCCCTGTTCACCGTGCTCCGGGAGGAGATCTCCGGCCGCGACCTCATCCTCCTCATCGGCGGCGTGTTCCTGCTCTTCAAGGCCACCCGGGAGATCCATGAGCGGCTGGAGGGCGAGGAGGGGCACGCGAGCACCCGGGTGGCCGCCTCGTTCTCCTCCGTGATCATCCAGATCCTGCTGCTCGACATCGTCTTCTCGCTCGACTCGGTCATCACGGCCGTGGGCATGGCCAACCAGTTGCCCGTCATGATCACCGCCGTGGTGGTCGCGGTGGGGGTGATGATGTTCGCCGCCGGCCCGATCGGCGAGTTCGTGGCCAGGCACCCCACCGTCAAGATGCTGGCCCTCTCCTTCCTGCTGCTGATCGGCATGTCGCTGATCGCCGAAGGGCTCGACCATCACATTCCCAAGGGCTACGTCTACTTCGCCATGGGCTTCTCGGTCTTCGTGGAGATGCTGAACCTGAAGATGGGCAAGAGCAAGACCAAACCGGTCCACCTGCACGAGCCCTACATGGAGCAGCCGGCGCCGGCCCCCGTGGCGAGGGCGCCGAAGAAGAAGCGGTAGGCCTACTCCGTACGCCGGATCGTCATCACCGGGCAGGGAGCGTGCTCCACCGCCCGCTCGGCCGTGCTGCCCAGCAGCAGATGGCGGAGCCCCGAGTGGCCATGGGTGCCCATGGCGATCAGGTCCGCCCCCCGCTTCTCCGCCTCTTCCGCGATGACGTGGGCCGGGTCGCCCTCGCGGGCCAGGGTCTCGATGGTCAGCCCCTCGCGCTGGAACGGCTGCGCCGTCTCATAGAGACGCCGCTCCGCTTCCAGGCCCGTGTCCTCGAGGAAGCGGATCGAGGTCGGGATGGGCCCGTAGGCCGTGTACTCGATCGGCAGGTTGTAGGCGTGGAGCAGGATCAGGCGGGCGTCCCGCTCCAAGGAGGCGAGCAGCCGGTGGGCGGTGTGGATGGCGAGGTCCGCGTCCCGCGAGAAATCGGTGGGCACGAGGATGGTGCGGATCGTCCGGTGCTTGCCGAGGTCTCCTGGGTGGACGGTGAGCACCGGGCCGTGAGCACCGTGGACCACCCGCTGCGTGGTGCTGCCCAGCAGGAGGTGGCGCAGACCGGTCAGGCCGCGGGTGCCGATGACGACCGCCAGCGCCGAGACGGCCCGGGCACGGTCGAGGATCACCTGCGAGGGCGTGCCGGGCGCGAGGAAGGTGGCGACCTCCACGCCCCTTTCGCTCGCCGCCGCGGCGGCCTCCGCCAGCCGGGCCTTGGCGGCTTCCAGGACGTCCGACTCGAAGGCGGGGCCCGGCGTGGGGACGAAGCCCGGCAACGAGGGAGGCACCGTCACCGCGTGCACCAGCTCGACCCGGGCGCCATGCTGCCGGGCGAGCTCGAGGGCCCAGTCCAGGGCCGCGGCCGCGGTCTGCGAGAAGTCGGTCGCCGCCAGCACCACGGGCGCTGTTGGAGCGGGAGAGGTCTGCGGTTCCATGGTCGATCCTCCGTTCGACCGCAGTGTATCCGACGCCGAGGCTACGCTGGCGGCTTCTTCTCCGTCTCCCGGGGTCCGAGGGCGCGGGCCCCGCGGCGGGCGGAGAAGATGAAGACGTGCTGCGCGGGGAGGGTCTCGATCTGGTTGACCAGCAGGAACCCCGCCGCGGTCCACTCGTCGAGGACCTGCTCGGCGGACATCCGGTGCTTGATGTTGATGTGCGAGGCCGTGTCCCCTTCGAGCCGGTACTCGACGAGGGTCAGGGTGCCGCCCGGCGCCAGGGACTTGCGGAGGCTGGCGAGCATCTCCTCCGGCTTCTGGAACTCGTGGTAGACGTCCACCATGAGGATACGGTCGATGCTCCCCGCGGGGAGCTTGGCGTCCGTGTCGGTCCCCAGGACGGGGGTGATGTTCTTGATCCCTTCCTGGGCGGCGTACTTTTCGAGCAGCTCCAGCATCTCGGGCTGGATGTCCACGGCGTAGACCTTGCCCGTGGGGCCGACGGCCTTGGCGAGCCGGCGGCTGAAGAACCCCGTTCCCGCGCCGACCTCGGCGATGGTCATCCCCGGCCGCAGCTCCATAGCCTCGAGCACCACTTCCGGCTTCTCCGCCTCGGCCCGCCCCTCGCGCTCCAGCCAGGCGGCGCCCTCGAAGCTCATGACGTTGGCCGGCTCGCGCTTAGCGGCCACCGCCACCGGCGTGTCCTTGCCGTCCGCCGGCAGGGGACCGCCGCAGGCGATCCCCAGGAACATCAGGACCCAGGCCCAGGCGGTCCAGCGGAGAAGGGCGCGGGAAACAGGCGAAGGCTCGGGAAGGCGGTAGCTCATCTTGGGCTCCTGGGTTCGTCCAGCACAACCGATGAGCAAGGATGCCTCATTCCCGAGGGTTGGCCAAGATCCTGAGTATCGCTCATCGAGATCGAGTCACCCCTGGACAGGTCGTGAGCTCCAGCCGTATCGTTCGGCGGAAACTTTGAGCCGAACTTGACTGGCGACTTAACCTGGGGGTTAAAATGAAGCTGCGGCTCGTATATCGAGACCGTTGGATCCTGTACGCCGTCTGTAGCGATCGTGGAGAGTGCCCCTTGCTGGAGTTCCTCAGTGGCGACGACCCTTCCAGCCATCTGGCAAAAACCAAGCGCCAGATGCTCCGACGCCTGGAGGCGATTTCTCGCACGGGCATGACCCAGGTCACGGACATCTCGCATCAGATCTCGGGAGATATCTGGCAAATCGAGAAGGGCGACATCAGGATCCTGTATTTCTATGACCGGGAAAGGGTGATCGTCCTGTCTCACGGGTTCGTCAAGCAATCGAGAAAGACCCGGCAGGGCGAGATCCAGCGGGCACGAGAGGCCCTTCAGAGATACAGGGCCGAAAGGGACAGGATCCAGATCCTGGAGGACTAGGAGATGAAGACAGAGCCATCTTTCAAAGGCCTCTTCGAGGCAGCACGGCAGCACGACGACTACTGGACCGAGGGGCTGATCATCGAGTTCACCGAGGAGCTCTCCCGATGGATGGGGGAGAAAAGAATCTCTCGCAGTGCTCTCGCGGCGAAGATCGGGCACTCTCCGGCCTATGTCACCAAGGTTCTGCGCGGGAACGCCAACTTCACGGCGGCCACGATGACGAAGCTGGCCCGGGCCATGGGGGCCGAGGTGAGGATTCACCTGGCTCCGATCGGCAGCCGGACCACCTGGTACGACCAGCCTCTTCTCCAAGAGACCGCGAGCTCTGATGCACCCGCGGAGGACGAGGACCTGCGGAGCCCCCCGCAGAGGGGGACTGGAACGGGATGATCCTCAGGCCTTCTCTTCTTCCCCCACCTCCCCCAGCGGCCGCTCCATGATCAGGAGCTCCTTGACGATCTTGCCGCCGAGCAGGTGCTCCTGGAGGATGCGCTCCAGGGCGGGCGGGTCGCAGTGGCCGTACCAGGTGCCCTCCGGGTAGACGATGGCGATGGGGCCGCCCGTGCAGATGTCGAGGCAGTTGGCGCGGGTGGCGTAGACCCCTCCCGCCTTCGAGAGCCCCAGCTCCTTGAGACGCTTGCGCAGGAACTTCCAGGCTTCGATCGAGCGCTTGCGGCTGCAGCACTTCGGCTTGGTGGGATCGCAGCAGAGAAAGATGTGCCGCTGGATCTCGGGCATGCCCCGCTTCTCGGCACGGCGGCGCTGCTTTTCGAGGTCCTCCCGGGATGGCTCCGAGATCTTCATGTGGCAAGGGTACAACAGCCGCGGGCAGCGGCACTGGTTCATAATGGCGCCATGAGAGGTCTTCGCTGGCTCGTCCTTGCCGCCGGGCTCCTGCTGCCCGCCTCGCGGCCCCCCGTTCCGGTTCCGGCTTCGGCTCCCGCCGTCACGGAGACCCGGCCCAACATCCTGGTCATCATGACGGACGACCAGAGGCTCGACGAGATGCGCGTCCTGCCCAAGACCCGGGCTCTCCTGGGCCAGCGCGGCACCACCTTCGCGAACAGCTTCGTCTCGTACTCGCTGTGCTGCCCTTCGCGCTCGACCTTCCTGACCGGGCAGTACGCTCACAACCATGGCGTGCTCCTCAACTCCGGCCCCAATGGCGGATATCAGCGCCTCAATCACTCCAATACGCTCCCCGTCTGGCTCCAGGAAGCGGGCTACTACACCGCTCATATCGGCAAGTACCTCAACAACTACGGGGTCGGCTCGCCCGCGGCGCCCCCCGGCTGGTCGCGATGGTTCGGGCTGATCGACCCCACGACCTACAAGCTCTACGACTACGTGGTGAGCGACGACGGCGTGCCGGTGAGCTATGGCGATGCCCCGGACGATTACCAGACGGACGTCCTGGCGGCCGAGGCGGAGAGCGTCCTGCGCTCGCGGGCCCGGTCGAGCCAGCCGTTCTTCGTCACCGTCGCCCCAGTCGCCCCCCATCTGGAGCAGGTCAGGAACGGCCAGCAGCCGCCCCGCCCGGCGCCGCGCCACGAGGGCCGGTTCGCCGCCGAGCCCCTGCCGGCCAGACCGTCGTTCAGCGAGCCCGAGGTGGGCGACAAGCCCGCGCACATCCGCCGGCTGCCGCCGCTCAGCTCCGCCAAGGGGGCCCGGGAAACCTCGGTCTACCGGGCGCGCCTGGCCTCCCTGCTCGCCGTGGACGACCTGGTCGAACGCCTGGTCGGAGCCCTCGCCGAGACCGGCCAGCTCGACCGGACGGTGATCGTCTTCACCTCCGACAACGGCTTTCTCCTCGGCGAGCACCGCATCGTCGACCAGAAGTACTACCCGTATGAGGAGTCGATCCGGGTGCCCCTGATCATCCGCGGCGGCGGCTTCCCCGTGGGCACCGCGGCGCAGCCGGTGTCCAACGTCGACCTCGCGCCGACCATCGCGGCGCTCGCGGGCGCCCGGCCGCGCCGGGTGATGGACGGCCGCCCCCTGCTTCCCCTGGCCCTCGATCCCCAGCTAGGGAAGGAGAGGACTCTGCTGATCGAGGGTTTCGGCTCCGGCAGCGCCAAGCCGCCCTTCCAGGCGGTCCGCACCCCTCAGTGGTTCTATGCCGAGTACGGGAAGGGTGAACGGGAGCTCTACAACCTCCAGGTGGACCCCTTCCAGCTTCAAAGCCGGCATGCGGCTCCGGCCCTGGCGGCGGTCCGCAAGGATCTGGCCGCGCGGCTGGCCCGTCTCCGCTCCTGCGCCGGCAAGGCCTGCCTTTAGTATCAGATCGATCATCCGATCGATCACCGCCAGGCGGAGCCCATCCACCGGCGGCTCGCTCGCAGCAGCCGGTGCAGGTGGGTCCAGAAAGCGGACCGGCGGTGCCGGCGCTGGAGACGGGTATCCTTCATCCGCGAGCGTGCCCTTGGGTCATGAGCGTGTTCAGGTAGACGGACACGCGGCATAAGATCACCTCCGGGAGGAGAACGAATGCGCGATGGCTACCCCCTCGTCGAGCTGCACCGCCACTTGGACGGCAACGTCCGGATCGAGACCGTGCTGGACCTCGCGCGGCAGCATGGGCTCGATCTGCCGGCCTGGACGGTGGAGGAGCTGCGCCCCCACGTCCAGATCACCGAGCGGGAGCCCAGCCTGGTCCACTTCATCGCCAAGTTCGCGCTGCTGCGGCGGGTGATGGCCGACTACGGCGCCGTGCGGCGGATCGTGCGGGAGAACCTGGAGGACGCCGCCCGCGAGGGGATCGACTACATCGAGCTGCGGTTCAGCCCCTACTTCATGGGCGAGGAGCACGGGCTCGACACCTTCGGCGTCGTGGAGGCCGCCTGCGATGCCCTGGAGGAAGCCCGCGGGCGCATCCCCGTGAAGGCGAAGCTGATCGGTATCATCTCCCGCCATTACGGGCCGGAGACCGGCCGGATCGAGCTCCAGGCCGCGATCCGTGGCCGGGAGCGCGGCGTCGTCGCCCTCGACCTGGCGGGCGACGAGGCCAACTTCCCGGGCGAGCTGTTCGTCCGTCATTTCCAGGAAGCGCGGGACGCGGGGCTGCGGACGATCGCCCACGCCGGCGAGGCGGCGGGAGCCGGGAGCGTGCGCCAGGCGGTCCTCGGCCTGGGGGCGGAGCGGATCGGCCACGGCGTGCGGTCGGTGGAGGAGCCCGAAGTCCTCGAGCTGCTGGCCGAGCGCCGCATCCCCCTGGAGGTCTGCCCGACGAGCAACCTGCAGACGAGCACCGTGCGGGACTATGCCTCCCACCCCCTTCCCGCCCTCCTGCGGCGGGGCCTCGCCGTCACCCTCAACACGGACGATCCGAGCATCAGCGGCATCGACCTCGCCCACGAGTACCGCGTGGCGCAGGCGGAGCTGGGCCTCTCCGGAGCCGAGTTGCGCGTTATGCAGGAGAACGCCGTGGCGGCGGCCTTCCTCACCGGCGAGGAGAGGACGGAGCTGCTCGCGGGCTGCGGATATACTTCGTCGCTTGATTAGGGAGGAGATGACGACATGGCAAGAAGCGGCAACATCGATCTTTCCAAGCTCTCCATCGAAGAGCTGCAGGGGCTGGCCCGCGACATCGAGACCGAGGTCGTGACTCGGCGCGAGGCGGACCGGGAGCGGGTGCTGAACCAGATGCGCGAGCTGGCGGCCAGCCTGGGCATGAGCCTGGAAGACGTCCTCCGCCAGGAGAAGGGCAAGGGCGGCACCGTGGCGGCGAAGTACCGCAACCCGGAGAACCCCGACCTGACGTGGTCCGGACGCGGCAAGCGGCCGGCCTGGGTGAACGCGGCGCTGGCCTCGGGCAAGACGCTCGACGACCTGGCCGCCTCCTGAAGGAGGAGACCATGCGGAGACTTCTCTGCCTGCCGTTCGTCCTGGCGCTCGCCGCGGCGGCGTGCGCCCAGAACACCGGGAACGCCGACAACGTTTGCGGCGGCATCCGTGGGCTGCAATGCGCCGAGGGGCAGTTCTGCGACCTGCCCGCCGGCCACTGCCAGGGGGCCGATTTCCAGGGCACCTGCGTGCCGCGGCCGCAGGCCTGCACCAAGGAGTACCGGCCGGTCTGCGGCTGCGACGGACAGACCTACGGCAACGACTGCACGCGGCGCGCCGCCGGGGCCCAGAAGGACCGCGACGGCGAGTGCAAGACAGGGGCTCGCGAGCCGGTACCGGGAAACTAGAAAGCCGGCTAGCCGGCGTAGGAATCGTCCTGCTCGATCTTCGAGAGGACCCAGTCGAACTCGCCGCTGGTGATCTTGGCGCCGCAGTGCTCGCACTGGCCCGCCATGTTGACGTCGAGGGGGGCGCCGCAGTTGGGGCAGCTCTTGTCGCTGCGCGGCGCTCCCTTGACCGCCGAGCCCCGGATCAGCGTCCAATACTCGGAGTAGAAGCGGTCGCGCTTGGAATCGCCGGAGACGACGTCGCCCGTCGTCTGCCGGACCGTGTAATCCCGGCCCGAGCCCCAGAGGCGGACGGTGAGCGAGTCGTAGTGGCGGTCGCGCAGCACCTTCACCGTCTTCCACTCGACGATCCGCATCCCTTCGAGCGCGTTGCGCAGCCCCTGCTTCTCGTAGGCGGTGACCCAGTACCTGAGGTAGTCGAACAGCCCGTCCGACACGTAGGGCCGGGCACCGCCGAGGTCGCGCCGGGACCACCCGGCGTTCAGCTCGTCATAGATCAGGCGGAGCCGCGCGTCCAAGGCCTGCTGGCTGACGGCGGGATCCTCCCGCGCCAGCTCCGCCCAGCGGGCGTTCAAGGCCGGGTGGAAGATCGTCGGCCAGTTGCTCCCCACCTCCTGGACGTCCGAGGTGAGGGCCGGCGGCCGCTCTTCGAGGCGCACCAGCTCGATCGACTCGACGCTCCAGTCGAACCGCCCCCCGGAGACGACCTCGCCGCAGTACTCGCAGCGCTCTCCTCCCTCAGGGCCGAACGGCGCGCCGCAGTTGGGGCATTGGAAGGAGCGCACCTGCGCGGCCGGCTTGGTCCGCACCCCGGCGTTGCGCACCAGGCGCCAGCGTTCCTGAACGTAGTGCGTGTGCTCCGCGCCCGCCATGCCGACCGTCATGTTGGCCTCGAAGTCCAGCGCCACCGCCACCTGTGCGGCCGGCTCCGCTCCCGGGGGGATCGAGAGGTCGAGCACGCGCATGGCGCCGACCACCACGCCCGAGACCGGAGCGCCCACGGGGCGGCGCTGGGCGAGGTGGCTCCGCACCGCCTGGCTCAGATAGGGCGAGAGGGACTCGAGGTCCCGCTCGCTGGAACGGGCCTGGTGGGCCTTGGCGAAGAGGGCGTAGGCGAAATCCTCGAACAGGACCACCGAGAACTCGGGGTCGAGGTTGCGGACGGCGTCGAGGTCGCGCGGCGCCTGCCGGGCGGGTGGCGCCTTGGGCGGCGCCGAATCCCAGCGCTGGGGCCCCGCCGCCGCCTTCCGCTTGTGGCGGAGATAGAGGATGGCGAGAACCACGATGGTCGCCGGAATGCCGAGCTGCGGGTACCGGATGACGAATTCGATCCACAGCCGGATCAGCAGATAGACCAGCCCGCCGTCGTCCCCTCCGCCGCCACCGCTGCCGCCGCCTCCGGAGTAGCCCTCGCCGCCGCCCGGCCGGGCCATGGCGGCCAGGGGCAGGAGGAGCAGCAGCGCGAGGATGCCCAGGACCAGGAGCTGCGGGCGGCGGCGGAACGGGATCTTCACGGCTAGCAGACCTCGTTCGGCAGCTCGTCGACGTCCTCGGCGCTGCGCTCCAGGGCGGGACCCAGGAGGGTCGCCAGCTCGCGCAGCCGCGCGGCCACCGCGGTGCCGTCAGCCCCGTGGCGGACCGCCTCTTCGATGGCCTTCACCGCCTTGCGCCAGGCATCCGTGGCGGCGAGCGCCTCGACGCCGACGTCGACCACGACGGCGGCCTCCCGCTCCAGAACGGAAACGTAGAGGAGGATGCCCGTCCGTCCCGTCGTGCCGTGGATACGCCGCTCGACGAAGGTGGACCGGGCCGCGGTCTCGACCCGCTGCCGCCGGGTCCAGGAGCGGCTGAAGACCCGCCGCAGGACGTCGCTCCGGGACGCGGCGAGGCCGGCCAGCGCCCCCACCAGGGCGGGATCGACCAGGAACCAGACCAGGGCGAACTCCCAGCGCGAGTAAAGGAGAATGGCGAGGGCCGCCAGCCCGGCCAGGATGCCGAAGAGCAGGTCCGCGTGCAGATAGGAGCCCGACCGTGGACGCACCGCCACCACCAGCTCGGCGCTGCTGCACGACTCGACCGCGCCCACCGCCTCGGAGAGCGCCGCCTTCGACTCGCTGGTGAGGAAAGGTACGGCCATGGGTCGGCGGAGAGTCTACATCGGCCGTCATAGGATAGGGCCGATGGCGCTCCCGATCCCCCGCTGCCGCGTTCCCCGGGTGTCCTCCCCCTGGAGCTGGGACGACCTCCCCCACCTCCCGCCTTTCATCCTCGCCGACGGCAGCGGCCCGGCCCGCCAGCAGACCCGGACCCGGCTCTGCTGGGACGACGCGGCGCTCCACGTCCGCTTCGATTGCGAGGACCGCGACGCCTGGGGCACCTACGGGCGGCGGGACGATCCGATCTACGAGGAGGAGGCGGTCGAGGTCTTCCTGGCGCCGGGAGAGGAGGACCCCACGCGGTACTTCGAATTCGAGGTGAGCCCGCGGGGAGTCCTCTTCGACGCCCGCATCCACAACCCCACGTCGCGGCGCGCCGACCTGGTGGGCGATCCGGCCTGGGACTGCCCCGGCCTGCGCTGGGAGGCGGGGCCCGGAACGGACCGGCAGGACTGGTGGGCCGCCCTCTCCATCCCCTGGACCGGTCTCGTGTCCTCGGGTGAGGTACCGAGAATCTGGCGGGCCAACTTCTACCGCATCGAGAGGCCCCGCGGCGGCGAGCCCGAATTCAGCGGCTGGTCTCCCACCTTGACGTCGCCGGCCGACTTCCACAAGCCCGCGCGCTTCGGGGTGATGGCGCTGTCCCCGTCGAGCAGCCGGTAGACGGACGACGCCCCGGACTGGTAAACCCGCTCGACCTGCCGCTCCTCCCCCGTGGCGAACCGGCTCTCCCAGCCGTGGAGCGCCGCTATCCGCCCAGGGGTTCGGGCGTGGATGACGAGATGGGAGATCCAGAGCTCCCGCAGCAGGTCGAGCCCCCGCTGGTCCGGCAGGAAGCGGATCTGCTCCGTGATCCGCTGGTGGCTCGGCGGATGGTAGCCGCTGAAGCCGTTGGCGATGGGCTTCCAGTGCAGGGTGGAGAAGTAGAGGTAGTGGCTCTCCCGGGCGTCCGAGGTGATGGGCAGCTCGACCAGCGCCCTGATCCCCGGCTCCCGGGCGATCCAGCGGTAGACGGCGGGGAACCTCTCCTCCCGGGGCAGGCGCACCCAGCGCAACGGCGAGGGGGCCAGCTCGAGGGCCAGGACGAGAGCCAGGCCCACGGCAAGCGCCGCTCGCAACCGGGTCCTTGACGTCCCTGCCATCAGGAAGTCGATCCCGCGAGCCGCGAAGCACACCAGGGCGAAGGACACGAAAGTGTAGAACCGGGCGGGCACCCGCATGCCGCTGAGTCCGGGGACGACCCGCATCAAGGGGCCGTAGACCTGGGGGAACGTCAGGGCGAAGCACGCGAGGCCGGCCAGCGCGAGCCCCCGTCCCCAGAGATCCGGCGGACCCGTCCCCCGCCGCCGCCAGGCGACGACGGCCCCCACGGCGAACAGCAGGGTGGGGAGAAAGCCGGCGAACAAAGCGTTCTCGGAGCGCAGGAAGTCCTTGGCGTGGGCGCCGATCATCGAGCGCAGGACACCCCTCCCCCCGGCGCCGAAGTACAGGTTGTACCGCGAGGGGCTGAGATAGCTGGCCGGCGTGGCCCCGAACTGCCGGATCTCCTCGTCCGTCCGGCTCGTCCCCAGCGACTTCGAGAGGGTCGCGTAGGGCAGGAAGACGAAGAGGGCGACGGCTCCGGCCAGCACACCCACGGGCACGAGGAGCCGCAGCGAGCGGACGGCAAGGATCTCCCTCCCCTGGGAGGGCAGGCGGTTGAGGAACAGCGCCGCCAGGGGGAAGTGGATCATGTAGGCGAGATAGCACCCGCCCGTGACGTGCAGGCCGTAGAAGAGGAGGAACAGGGCGGCGTTCTTCACCGTCCGCTCGGCCAGCAGGCGGTCCCAGAACCAGAGCGCCAGGGGGAACCATTGCGCGATCAGGAGCTGGATGTGGGAGATCTGCGACACGCGGAAAGGCGAGAACGCGAACATCCATCCGGCCAGGACCGCGGCGGTCCAGCCGAGGCCGGCGCGGCGGCAGATCCAGCAGACGGCGAGAGCGCTGGCCACGAACGAGGTGAAGAGGAGGAAGTTGTAGCCGGCGATCGCGTTGGGGACGAGCTTCAGGAACAGGGCGAGCTGGGCCGCCGGCCCCATCAAGTGGTCGGAGAGCACGAATGCCCCCCGGGTCGGATAGAAGAGGTTGGCGTTCCAGAGGTCGGGCAGCCCCATCCGGATCTGGTGGACGCTCCACTTGAGGACGTAGAGGTTGAACAGCGGGTCGTCCAGGCTGGGGGTGAGGCGGTCGCCCCCCACGCGCCAGATGGGCCGCAGGTAGATCGAGGTCAGGATCGAGTACGCGGCCGCGATGGCGGTCCACGCGAGCCCTCGGACCGCCCCGGGGCGGCCGGCCGGCTCGTCGCCGTTCTGTTGCATGGAGAGTGAAGAGTATCTTTCCTGGCGCCCATTCGCTACCCTGCGCAGTCGCATGAACGCCCCGCCCCCTCTCCGCCTCTCCCCGGCGGCCGCGGCCCGCGCCGTCTGGGCGCTGTTCGCGGTGGGACTGGCGATCGCCGTCCTGATGCTGGCGCGGAGCCAGGTGGGGGGCGACCAGCTCAACCTCCTGGCCCGCGGCTGGCTGCTGGCCGACGAGGGGCGCTGGATCTCCTACGGCAATCCCATGTCCACCGGCGGCAAGGCGCCGGGGGGGATCACCAGCCTACTCGTCGGCCTGCCGTTGATGGTGTGGCGGGACCACCGGGCGCCGAGCGTCCTGATCCTCCTCCTCCACGTCCTGGCCTACTGGCTCCTGGACGGCACGCTCAAGCGCATCCTCTCCCCCCGCGAACGGGTGCTCCTCGCCGTCCTCTACTGGCTGAACCCCTGGCAGCTCTACTTCGCCTCGTTCCTCTGGAACCCGAACTACCTCTACTTCTTCGGCGCCGTCCACCTGTGGAGCGCCCTGGGGCAGCGGGAACGCGGGCGGTTCTGGCCTTCTTTCCTGCACGCCGCCGGGCTGGCGCTGGCGTTCCAGATCCACGCCTCCTTCCTGCTGCTCGCCGTGGCCTCGCTCCTGCTCTGGCTGCGCGGCTACTTCCGGATCCATTGGGGCGGCGCGGCCGCGGGGGGAGTCCTGGCCTCGCTGCCCCTCATCCCCTGGGCGATGGAGCTGGTGGCTCACCCGGCCATCGTCACCGAGGCGAGCAAGGGCTTTCTGGGCCGGGGACTGGTCCTGGTCTTCCCGCTGGCTCGCGGGCTCCTCTACTGGCTGCGGTACGCCTCGATCGGCCTGTCGGAAAGGATGACCGACTTCGACTTCTCCGGCCTTTTCGGCTCCGATCCCTGGCTGGGCCGGGGCGTCGGCATGGCAGCGGGGGCGCTCGCCGTCACGATCGTCCTGCCTCTGCTCGCCAACGTCCGCTTATGGCGCAGGGGGCGGCGGCTCTGGCGCGGGAAGCTCGCGGCGGGCCGGTCGGACCGGGACTGGCTCAAGGGCTACGCGCGGGTCTGCTTCGTCGCGGCCGTGATCGTCTTCTCCCTGTCGCCGACGACGATCATGATGTGGCAGGGGCTGATCCTGCTCCACGCCGCCATCCTGCCGGTGATCTTCTGGCTGGGCGCCCTGGGCCGCACCCGCCTCGCCTCCCGGGTTTCGAAGGGGATCTGGATCTACGCCGCCGTGGAGATCGTCCTGCTCCTCGCCATCGCCTTCGGCAATCCCCAGTACCGGTGCGGCGGCCGCACCGATCGGACCGATTTCAGCTTCAACCTGCGCCACGACCACCCGATGCTGCGCGAGCTCAAGATCCAGCAGACGTGTCCATGGCCAGTGAACGTCCCGGGGGGATGGTGGCCGGATGTGCTGCCGGTGCCCTCGCCGCGTGTGAGGTGAGGGCACCGTGAGCAGCCGCTACTTTTTCCGCGGATGCGCGCCGCGGTCCCGCTCCTCGAAGACGGCTTTGTAGAGCACGCCGGCGAGGATGCCGCCCAGCGCGGGGCCGATTAGGTAGACCCAGAGGTTGGTGAAGTCGCCGGTCGCCACCGCCGGGCCGATGCTGCGGGCCGGGTTGAGGCTGGCGCCGGTCAGCGGTCCGCCCATGAGGATGCAGAAGGCCAGCGTCAGGCCGATGGCGAGGCCGCCGGGGATGGTGGCCTTGCCGCTGATGCCGGCGTTCATCACGGCGTTGACCAGGAAGAAGGTCAGGATCGCCTCCAGCACCACGCCGATCAACGGCGTGATCGAGATCGTCGTGCCGCCCACCTCCAGGGCCCGGGCGAGCGCCGTCCGTCCGAGGCCCGTCCCCGTGCCGCCCAGCACCCAGCGCAGGGTGAGCGCGCCGACGATGCCGCCGACGATCTGGAAGACGATGTAGGAGAATGCGCGGGCGGCGTCGATCTTGCCCGCCGCCCAGACGCCCAGGGTCACCGCCGGGTTGATGTGGGTGCCCGAGATGTGGCCGTAGGAGTAGGCGAAGCCGATCACGACGAAGCCGTGGGCGAGGGCCACCCCCACCAGCCCGCCGATGCCCAGGGCCCCAGCCCCGGCGCCGATGAAAATCAACGCAAACGTGCCGATGAACTCTGCGAGCAGAGACGTCGAAAGCCTGTGGTACATGCAAGCCCTCCTTCAGGAATTGGAAATCGAGAGAAACTCTGCGCCAAGTCTAGCGCAGCCGTCCCCCGATCGGGCTTCTATGTCTCTGACCTCTCCTTCGGCGCCTCCAGAACGAACGGCGTCATTTTGATCTTGCTCACGCAGGAGGTGTCGAGCCCCTCGCCGGAGCCCTTCTCGATGAGCTCCCGCTGGATCTTCAGGCTGCAGGGGTCGTCGCCGCCGTGGCCGGCCCAGGGGATCACGACCTGGACGCCGCGGGTGAGGAAGCGGGCGGCCCGGATGGCGAAGTCGGGAGGCGTCACCGGGTCCCGCTCGCCGCTGACGAGCAGCACGGGGATGTCCGAGTGGAGCGCCTCGCGGTGGCCCTGCGCCGCCCGGCCCTGGGGCCAGACGGAGCAGGCCCCGATCTGCTGCCGCACCCGGTAGTCGCCCAGGAAGCTCCCGGCCGTGCGGGCCGGCAGCTCGGCCGGATCGATGTAGGGAATGTCCTCGGCGCAGGTGACGGAAAACAGCAGACCCATCGTGATGCCGCGGATAGCGCCCAGGCGGGAGAGCACGCTGGCCCGGCCCAGGGGCGCGAAATCGCCACCGGCCGCCTGGTGGATCATGAGGGGCAGGGCCGCGCTGCTATCAGGGCCGTAGAGCGCCCACCGGATGCCGTCGGCGATGAGGTTCCTGGACAGCGTCACCTGGACGGGTTTGCCCGTGCCCGGATGCTCGATCTCGACCGTCACCGGCCCCTGCGCGAGCCGGTCCAGCATCGCCTTGAGCTCCGCCCGGACGGCGGGGAACTTCCCGTGGCAGGCGGCGTCCTTCTCGCACCAGCCGAGCAGCAGGTCGAGCGAGCGCTGGCCGTTCGCGGCGTGGGAGATGGAGAGCGGCTCGTCCATCGGCGCCACGCCGGAGAGGACGGCCGCGCGCACCGACTCCGGATGGCGCTTCATGTAGACCTGGGCCGCCCGGGTGCCATACGACCCGCCGATGAGGTTGATCTTCTCGTAGCCCAGCCAGGACCGTATCTCGTCGACGTCGTCCATCGCGATGTCCGAGGTGTAGAGCGTCAGATCGGCTTTCTTCTCCAGCTCCTGGCGGCACTTGCGGAGGGCGTCGAGGGGGAACATCTCGCCCAGATAGCTCTGCAGGTCGTCCTCCCGGCCGCCGAGCTCGCAGCCGAGCTTGCTGGGCTCGCCCGTCCCCCGCTGGTCCACGAAGACGACGTCGCGGTCCTGGACCAGCGGATCCCCGACGAAGCCGCCCGCGATGGTGGTGGACGCCTGGCCCGGGCCGCCGGCGAAGAAGAAGACGGGATCGGGCTTCGGAGTCGCGGAGACCGCGGGGATGAGGACCACCTTGAGGCCGATCTTGCGGCCCGCCTTCGCGGTCCGGTTCTCCCACACCTGGTAGGTGCCGCAGAAGGCGTCGGCCTCCTTGCCATCGCTCGGGACCTTGCAGGGCTGGAGCTTTGAACGGGAGGGGTGGACGGCGGGTTTCTCCGCCGGTTTCTCGGCCCGGGCGGGTACGGCCAGGACGGCGGCAAACATAAGAGCGAGGACGTGGTGTTTCGAGATCATAAGCACTTAACGTCTCAGGTCATCGATTGTTTCAAGCCCCGAGCTGCTTCTTCAGCTCTTCCAGCTCCTCCGTCAACCGCGCCACCACCTCCTCCAGGCGCTCCATCCGGGAGGCCAGGGAGGGACGCGCCGGGATCGAGGGATCGTTGAAATCGCCGGGAGCCGGGATCATCAGCTCCTCGGGCTCGGGCTCCGCCGCCAGGTCGCCCACCAGGTGCGTCCAGCGGGTCTCCTTCTGGCCGGGACGGCGGGGGAGCTCCATGACCAGCGGCTCGTCGATGCCGGACAAGCGGCGCAGGGCTTCCTCGACCTCCTCCAGGGAGGCGAACGGGTTCATGCGCTCGGCTCGGGTGCGCAGCTCGCCCGGGGTCTGGGGGCCGCGCAGGAGCAGCAGGGTCATCAGGGCCTTGCCGGCCCGGTCGAGCCCCCAGCGCCGCACCACGCTCTGCTGCCAGCGCTCGGTGCGCGCCCCCTCGGTGCGCCAGACCAGCACGTCCTGGCGCAGGCGGTCGAGGGCCTCCACCACCGCGGTCTCGGTGAGCTGCATCACGGGCTCGCGGTTGGTCTTCTGGTTGCACGCCGCGATGATGGCGTTGACGGTCATGGGCACGGTTTCGGGGTTCGTCTGCTCCTTCTCGAGCAGCGAGCCGACGACCCGGACCTCGGCGGGGTCGAGCTTTCTGGGAATGCGTGTCGACATCGGTGGATCTTACCCGAGAGCAGGGGATCGTTGAATCTCCTTCCCTCTTGATTTATTCCCGGCAGAGTGGCATAGTTGCGGAAAATTCCGAGTCGCGCACAGGAAAGGTTGGAGCGGTTTCACGAGATTTAGCCCCACCACGCTTACTCCTCCCGCAGCAACCCCTTCAGAGCGCACATCGTTTCGAATAAGACGAGGATCACCAGGGCACCAGGAGTATCAGGAGAACACGCGCGCGAGAGCCTAGGAATCCCCGAATCATTGAAGCGAGCGTAGCCCGCTCTTAAGCGAGCTGATGAAATTCATCGATGAATTGCCCCCTCGGGGGGTGGAGGATGCCGCGTATTTTACGCGGCGAACCAACAACCTGTTGCATTGTTGCAAGGAGCGAGTATGGCTGAGCAAGGTACCGTGAAGTGGTTCAATGACGCCAAGGGGTATGGATTCATCGTGCGGGAGCGCGGCGCGGACGTGTTCGTCCACCACGCCTCGATCATCGCCGAAGGGTTCCGTACTCTGAGCGAGGGTGACAAGGTCAGCTTCGAGGTGGTCGAAGGCCCCAAGGGGCTCCAGGCCAAGAACGTCGTCAAGATCTCCTGAGCCGCTTCCCGCACCGATAGCGCCCTGCCGGGGGTCCTCTCCGGCAGGGCGCCGTCGTCTCCGCTTCCTTCTTTGCCTCTACCGGAAACGCGACCGGAACTGCTGGTAGCGCTGGGTGTCGTGGGTGAGCGAGGCTTTCCGCGGCAGCCGGGAGATCTCGGAATCCACGATCCGGACCCGCTCCTCGGTCAAGGGATGGCTGGAGAAGAACTGCTCCACCTTCGACGGCCGGCGCTGGCGCAGGCTCCCCAGCTTGCCGAAGAAGTCCTCCAGCCCCTCGGGGTCGTAGCCCGCACCATAGGTGTAGCTCACGCCCAGGCGGTCCGCCTCGCGCTCGGCGCCGCGGCTGTAGTTGGTGAGGATGCCGGTGCCCAGGAGCTGCGCGGCGACCTGCCGCCCCTGGCTCGGGTTCCGCCCCAGGGCCATGGACGCGATCAGGTTGTAGCCGTAGGCCCGCGTCATGAGCTGGGTGCCGTGGCGCGCCGCGCCATGGCCGATCTCGTGGGCGATGACGCCCGCGAGCTGGTCGAGGCTCTCCGCCTCGGCGATCAGCCCGGTGTTGACGAAGATCAGCCCGCCCGGCAGGTTGAAGGCGTTCACCGTGCTGTCGCGCACGATGTAGAAGTCCCAGCGGCGGTTGCCCAGGGGGGTCTGGCCGGCGATGCGCCGCCCGACGATGTTGAGGTAGTCGAGGGCCGCCCGGTCGTTGACCAGCGGCTTCTCCTGGGCCACCTGAGCGACCAGCTCGTCGCGCATCGCCCACTCCTGGTCGACGGAGACCAGATTCAGGGCGGCCTCGCCGACGTGCTGCGGGCCGGCGAAGGCCGCGAGGCTGAGGACAACGACCAGCAAGGTCGAGGGAATGGCAAGGGTCCGGGTTCGCAGTCTGTTATTCATGATGACCTCCTCTTCGCCATCTCCCTAAGGGCAAAAGCGGTGCCACCCTTTCCCCCCGGGAGCAAAAGGCGGGGCTTTGGCCGATCGTCCTCTCTTGAGGACGCCGGGAAGATGAATCAGAGCTGGATCTTGGATACCATACCTCCCATGTCCAAAGCCGTTCTCGTAGTCTTCGTCCTCTCGCTCCTCTTCGTCCCCGCCCTCGGGCATGCGGACGAGGGCGGCGGTCATGGCGGACCCGTGGTGCCGGTCCTCCTCGGGCTGGTGCTCATCCTGTCGGCGGCCAAGCTGGGCGGCGAGGTCTTCGAGCGGATCGGCCAGCCGGCGGTGCTGGGCGAGCTGATCGTCGGCATGGCGCTCGGCAACCTGGCCCTCCTCGGCTTCCACGGCTTCGAGCTCCTGCGCACGGACCAGGGGCTCGAGATCCTGGCCCAGCTCGGCGTGATCCTGCTGCTGTTCCAGGTCGGCCTGGAGTCGAACGTCGAGGAGATGCTGTCGGTGGGGTGGTCGAGCCTGCTGGTGGCGGTGCTAGGGGTGGTCGCGCCCTTCTTCCTGGGCTGGGGGGTCTCGGCCTGGCTGCTCCCCGACGAGGAGACGCTGCTCCATCTCTTCATCGGCGCGACCCTCTGCGCCACCAGCGTCGGCATCACGGCGCGGGTGCTCAAGGACCTCGGCAAGCTGGCCACCCGCGAATCGAAGATCGTCCTCGGCGCCGCGGTGATCGACGACGTCCTCGGCCTGGTCATCCTCTCGGTGGTGGCGGGCACGATCAACGCCGCCAACACGGGCGGCAGCCTGGACTCGCTGGACGCTCTGGCCATCGTCGCCAAGGCGGTCGGCTTCCTGGTGGGCGCCATCCTGATCGGCGGCTGGCTCTCGAAGCGGGTGTTCCGTCTGGCGGGCTTCCTGCGGGTCCAGGGCATCCTCCTCGCCCTGTCGCTCGCCGCCTGCTTCCTGCTGGCCTACCTGGCGGACCGTATCGGCCTCGCCACCATCGTGGGCGCCTTCGCCGCCGGGCTGATCCTCGACGGCGTGCACTACCGGGACCTGGGCGAACGGACCAAGCACACGATCGAGGAGCTGATCCAGCCGATCGCCGGCTTCCTGGTGCCCGTCTTCTTCGTCCTGATGGGGGTGCGGGTGGACCTCTCCTCCTTCGGCCAGGTGGAGGTGCTGGGGTTCGCGGCGATGCTCTCGCTCGCCGCCATCCTCGGCAAGATGATCTGCGCCGCCGGGGTGCTGGAGCCCGGGCTCGACCGGCTCTCGGTGGCCGTGGGCATGGTGCCCCGGGGCGAGGTCGGCCTGATCTTCGCGGGGATCGGCGCCCAGCTCGTGCTGCACGGGCACCGGGTGATCTCCCCGCCGGTGTTCGCGGCGGTGGTGGTGATGGTTATCGTGACCACCCTCATCACCCCGCCCGCGCTCAAGGTCACTCTTGCGCGGGGGGAGCGGCGGCAGGGCTCTTCGAGGCCGGAGGAGCCGGTGGACCGGCCGAACCCGCCTCTGGGCTGAGGGGAGGGCCCATCGGGGCCACGGCCGCGGCTGGCGATGATGATGCAGGCACCGGCACCGGCACGGCCGGCGGCGCCACCCGGGCCGGGGGAGCCGGGGCCCGCGGGTCCGGCAGCTCGATGACCACGTCGCCCGGGCGCACCATCCCCAGGTCCTCGCGGGCCAGCCGCTCGAGCATGCCGGGGTCGTTGCGCAGGCGATCGACGCGCAGGCGCAGCCGCTCGCTTTCCGCGCGGGTGGCCGCGATCCTGGTCTCGAGCAGCCGCTCGCGACCGTGCGCCGCCTCGAGGTCCCGGGAGCTCTTGAGGGCGGCGATCGCCAGCAGCGCGAGCACCAACAGGACGGTCGCGCCCAGGACCGGGCGGAACGAATCGGTCCGGACGGGCGCTTCAGGCGTCACGGGGACCAGCGGGGGAAGGCCTTGGCACCGGGATAGGTGGCCACGCCTTCCAGCTCCTCTTCGATGCGCAGGAGGCGGTTGTACTTGGCGACGCGGTCGCTGCGGCAGGGAGCGCCGGTCTTGATCTGCCCGCTGCGCGTGGCGACCGCGAGATCGGCGATGGTCGTGTCCTCCGTCTCCCCCGAGCGGTGGCTCAGGATGTTGGAGTAGGCGTGGGTCTTCGCCATCTCGACCGCTTCCAGGGTCTCGGTGAGCGTGCCGATCTGGTTGACCTTGACGAGCAGCGCGTTGGCGAGGCCCTCGGCGATGCCCCGGGAGAGGATCTCGGGGTTGGTGACGAAGAGGTCGTCGCCCACCAGCTGCACCCGGCTGCCCAGCTCGGCCGTCATCTCCTTCCAGCCCTCCCAGTCGTTCTCGGCCAGGCCGTCCTCGATCGAGACCAGGGGGTAGGCGTCGATCCACTCGCGGTAGAGAGCGATCAGGTCGGAGCTCGCGAGGCCCGTCCGCCCTTCGCCGGCGAGGGCGTAGCGCACCTTCCCCTTCTTCTTCTCCACCAGCTCGCTGGCGGCGACGTCGAGGGCGAGGGCGATCTGGGTGCCCGGGGTGTAGCCGGCCTTCTCGATGGCCTGGACGAGCAGGTCGAGCGCTTCGCGGTTCTTGATGTTGGGAGCGAAGCCCCCCTCGTCGCCCACGGCGGTGACCATGCCGGCCTTCTTGAGCACGCCCTTCAGGGTGTGGTAGATCTCGGCGCCCGCCCGCAGGGCTTCGGAGAAGCGGTCGAAGCCGATGGGCACCAGCATGAACTCCTGGATATCGATCGAGTTGTCGGCATGAGCGCCGCCGTTGAGCACGTTGAGCAGCGGCACGGGCAGCACGGTGGCCGCGGGGCCGCCGACGTAGGCGTAGAGGGGCAGGCCGCTGGCCTCGGCCGCCGCCCGCGCCACGGCGAGGGAGACGCCGAGCAGGGCGTTGGCCCCCAGCCGGCTCTTGTCCGGCGTGCCGTCCAGATCGATCAGGGCGCGGTCGATGCGCGCCTGGTCGCGGGCGTCCATGCTGCGCAGCCGCGGCGCGATCTCGTCCACGACGTTGTGCACGGCCTTCTGGACGCCCTTGCCGCCGTAGCGCTTGCCGCCGTCGCGCAGCTCCAGCGCCTCGCGGCTGCCCGTCGAGGCTCCGGACGGCACCGCCGCCCGGCCTCCGACGCCGCCGGAAAGCACGCAATCGACCTCGAGGGTCGGATTCCCCCGCGAGTCCAGGATCTCGCGGGCGACGATCTCTTCGATACAGAACATCCTCTCCTCCCCAGGCCGTTATTTCCGCTAAGCTCCAGCGGAAAGGGTAGCCGCAAAACCCCCGTTGGCTCAAGCCTTTCCGCGAAAAAGATCAAAGGAACGAATCTCCGAGGAGAATTCGAAGCAAACCCGATGCCTGGAAGTGACGTCCCGCCGATTTTGATTTCTCCCGGAGAGGTCATGCGCCTCCGCGAGCGCGGCGAGCCCCTGACGGTGCTCGACGCCCGCGGCCGGGCCGCTTTCGCCCGCGGCGCCGAGCGGGTGGCCGGGGACGTGCGCGCCGAGGGCAGCAAGGAGCTCTCCTGGGCCGGCGCCCTGCCCCGCGAGGGCTGGCTCCTCGCCTACTGCACCTGTCTCGGCGACGGCCTGGCCGTGCGGGTGGCGACGCGCCTGCGCGAGGCGGGCTTCCCCCGCGCCTGCGCCGTGGCCGAGGGCTTGGAAGGATGCCGGGCGGCGGGGCTGCCGGTCGTGCCCAAATGAGCCCGTCATGAGCGCACCCCCGCCTGCACGCCATCGCGGAATGGAGCAGAATGGCGGCGAGCCATGAGACGACGACTCGCCATCCTCTGCCTTTTCGCGGTCCTCGCCGCCGCCCTGCTCCTCCTCTCCTCCGGCAGGCAGGCGCCGCCGCCGCGCAACGTCATCTTCATCCTGGTCGACACCCTGCGGGCGGACCGCCTGGGGACCTACGGCTACGGCCGGCCCACCAGCCCCAACGTCGACGCCTTCGCCCGGGATGAAGCCGTGAAGTTCGAGGACGCCCGCAGCCAGGCCTCCTGCACCTTTCCATCGGCGAACTCCATCCTCACCTCGCGCTGGCCCACCGCCTTCCTGGGCCAGCCCAACCAGGAGCTCGGCATCCCGGAGGGGATCCCGTCGCTCGCCGAGATCCTCCACACCCACGGCTTCCAGACGGTGGCCATCTCCGCCAGCGCCGTGGTGCGCAACACCCCCACCCGCTTCAATCCCACCGCCGGCTACGGCCGGGGCTTCGACGTCTTCAACGAGGACTGCGTCTGGAAATCCGCCTCCTGCATCAATGAAAAGGCCGCGCCGTTCCTCGCCAAAGGGGGCAAGCCGCTGTTCCTCTACCTCCACTACATCGATCCCCACGGGCCCTACCAGCCGCCCAAGGGCTGGCGCCGCAAGTTCGCCAAGGGCCGGCCGGAGAAGCGGTGGGTGCGCATCGGCGACCCCAACCCGATCGGCAACTGGCTCTACAAGGGCAAGGAGAACCCCGGCTTCACGCCGGCGGACCTGCGGTACCTCCAGAACCTCTACGACGACGAGATCGCCTTCTTCGACGAGCGCTTCGCCGATCTGCTCTCGTCGCTGCGCTCCTCGGGCCTGCTGGAGGACTCGATGGTCGTCTTCGCCTCGGACCACGGCGAGGAGTTCCTCGAGCACGAGCACCTGAAGCACTGCCGGACGGTGTTCGACAACTCGATCAAGGTGCCGCTCCTGATGAGGATCCCCGGCGTCGGCGCGCGGAGCGTCGCGCAGCCGGTCCAGAACCTCGACATCGTCCCCACGGTCATGGACTACCTGGGCCTCGGCACGGGCGGCCACACCTTCGAGGGACGGAGCCTACGCGGCCTCCTGGAGGCGGACCCCAAGGCGCCCGGCGAGCTCCAGTACGCCGTGCAGGGGACCTTCCGCAGCGCCTCGGACGGCCGCTACAAGCTGATCCAGGACCTCGCCTCCGGCAATGCCACCCTCTACGACCTCGCCGCCGATCCCGGCGAGAAGACGGACGTCCTGCGCCGCGAGCGCCGGGCCTACTTCCGCCTGCGCGACTCCCTCGCCGGCTGGATCACCCGCGCCGAGGGCAAGGGAACGGGCGACGAGAGCGTCCGCCAGGCCCGGGAGGCGGAAGAGAAGCTGCGCTCCCTCGGCTACATCGAATGACGGGGTCGAATGACGCGGGCCGGGAATGAAGATTGACGGTTCGGGGTTTTCATGAGAGCATCACGCTCCGCTTCCGAGAGGGGGCGGGCGATTGACACTGACGCGGGGTGGAGCAGCCTGGTAGCTCGTTGGGCTCATAACCCAAAGGTCGCAGGTTCAAATCCTGCCCCCGCAACCATCTCCGATACAACCGCCGTCAAGGCGTTCCAGGGCAGGGTTGGCGAAAGCTTCCCTGCTTTTTTGCTTTCCCCCCTATCGGGTACCATCGTCCTATGCAGCGGGAGCGGTATCGGATCGCCGACCTCATCGTCGACGTGGGGGCGGTCTCGGTCGTCCGCCAGGACGGGCAGGCCGTGCCGCTGCCCCAGCTTTCCTTCGACCTGCTGGTGGCCCTGGCGCGCCGGGCTCCGGACGTGGTCTCCGCCGACGAGCTGATCGCCACGATCTGGGCCGGAGTCGCGGTCTCCGACGAGACCCTCACCCAGCGCGTGGCCTTGCTGCGCCGGGCCTTGGGTGACGAGGCGAAGAGCCCGCGCTACCTGCGGGCGGTGCGCGGCCGGGGATACCAGCTTGTGCCCGAGGTCAGAGCGCTGGCCGAAGGGGAGGAGCAGTCCCGGCGGCGGCGTATCGCACCGGCTCTGGCTGCCATAATCCTGGTGGCTCTCGGGATTCCCACCGCCCTCTTCTTCTCTCGGGACCACGCACCGGCCGCGGTCTCGACCCGGTCGCCCAGCGTGACGGAGCTGCTGGAGCGTGCCGGCACCTACCTGCGCCAGCATCAGGAATCCGACAACGAGCTCGCGGTCGAGCTCTACGGACGGGCGCTCGGGCTCGAACCGAAGAACCCCCGCGCCTTGGCGGGCTTGAGCCTGGCGCTCGCCCAGCGGGCGACCAAGTTCAACCGGCGTGGCGACGAGGGCGATCGGGCCCTGGAGCTGGCGCACAGGGCCCTCGGCATCGATCCGCGGCTGGGCCTGGCGCACCATGCCCTCGGTCTGGCCCTCGACGGCCAAGGCCAGGTCAGGACGGCCCTCGCGGCCTATCTCCGCGCCGCGGAGCTCGAACCGGAGCCCACCTCGGCGCTGGCCAGCGCCGCCAACCTGCTGCAGGTCCAGGGGCAGCTCGCGAGGGCTCTCGAAACCAACCTGCGGGCGGCCCGCGGGGGCGGCGACGCCCCCAATTATCTGGAGGTCCAGCTGGGGACGACGCTTGCGCTGCTGGGCTTCGAGCAGGCCTCCGCGGTCTGGTTCGAGCGGGCCCTCGAGCTGCGGCCCGACAACGTCTTCGCCGCCGCCGCCTACGCCCGGATGCGCTTGTCGCAGGGCCGCCCGAGGGAAGCGGACGAGATCGCCGGACGGGCCATCGAGCGCGGCATCCGGCGCCCGGAGCTCTCCGATCTCCGCGGCACCGTCGCCCTCATGGAGGGCGACGAGCCCCGGGCCAGGGCCTTCTTCCAGGACGCCCTGGCGATCGACCCCGGCTTCGGCCGCGCCAGGACCCGCCTCCTCCTCCTGGATCAAGAATCTGGCGGCAGCGACCTCGAACGGCGCTACCGCCAGTTGAAGGACGAGATTCGCCAGGGGCGAGCCGGGGGCGACGAGTGGCCCGACTCCGCGATCGACGAGATGCTCCTCGAAACGGGCTTCGGCCACCCGGACGCGGCGCTCCAGGCTCTCGACGCCGCCATCGGCCTCGGCTACCGCGACGGGGACTGGCTCCTCCTCGACCCGATGCTCGCCGGCCTGCGCGGCAACCCCGGCCTCATCCGCCGGATCGGGGAGATCCGCCACCGGATCGACGCCGAGCGTCAGGGCGTCCTGGGCGCCGCCTGGCTCCCGCCCTCGTTCCTCGGCGGCAGCGCCGCCAAAATGTAGTCCGTGAGCAGCTTGTCGGTCTGCTGGTGCATGCCCCTGCTGTTGTAGAAGGTGCTGGTGATCACGGCCACCAGCTTCGCCGACGGCACCACGACCACCTTGTTGCCGCCGTTGCCGGACATGTAGAAGGCCGGGAACGTCCGGCCGCCGGCGGCGAAGTCCCGCCGCCACCACAGATAGCCGTAGGTGTCGGTCTCGGTCGCCTGGACGTGCGCGGCCGTGGAGGCCTCCACCCACTTCTCGGGGATCACCTGGCGCCCGTGCCAGCGGCCGCCGTCGAGGTAGAGCATGCCGAGCTTGAGGAGGTCCCGGCCGCGCAGGCGCGCACCGCCCCCGGTCTGCGCCTGGCCCAGGGGCGAGAACTGCCAGCCCACCTGCTCGATCCCCAGCGGCGCGAACAGCGTCTCGCGGGCGAAGTCGGGCACCTTCCGTCCCGTGGCCTTCTCCAGGACCGCTCCCAGCGCGAAGACGCCCGCCGTGCAGTAGGAGAAGCTGCGGCCGAAGGGCGAATCCTGTGGCTTGGCGACCCAGGGCGCGAACCCCTTGATGGGCAGGTCGAGGAAGAACCCCAGCCAGTCCTCCGTCACGTACATGCGCTCCTCGTTGCCGGACGAGAACTGGTTGTCGTCGTCGCATTCCAGGAGCGAGCTCATGGTCAGCAGGTCTTCGACGGTGACCCGAAGCTTGCGCGGGTCGGGGTTCCTGGCCGGCGGCCGGTCCCGGAAGAAGTCGAAGACCTTGGCCTCGACCCCGGGAATGGCGCCGCGGGCGATGGCCTGCCCCACCAGCATGCCGGTGATGGTCTTACTCGCCGAGCGGACGTCGTGCCGCGTCTCGCGGGCGGCGCCGTCGAAGTAGCCCTCGTAGGCCAGCTTGCCGTCCACCGCCACCAGCACGCCGGTGATGTGCTGGAAGGTGCCGTCCCCGATGCTCTTCTCCAGCGTCGCCAGGAGGTTGGCATCGAGACCCGCGGCAGCGGCCGGGCTCACGGCGAGGCCGTCGGCCAGATCCGGCGGCGGGTTTTCCGCGACCAGGATCGACGCGGCGAGGAGTCCTAGACACCAGACAGAGAACGATCGCTTCATGGGTAGCTCCTTGGTTGTCTTCACCCCCTCTTATGCCGTATCCTGGCCCGCCGCCGATGAAAGTCGGCTGAATGGATCCTGAAGATTTGGTGAAGCGGCCCTTTCGCTCCGCCGGCCGCGCGATCTGACCTGGGCGCGGTCGTGGCGGGAAGCGGAAAAATCCGTCCGTTTTGCCGGCGGAAGCCCTTCAGGACCGAACGGGTCCCCTGCGGAGACCGGCGGGCCGTCCGTTCGCCCCTGCGGGAGACTCGTTCCACCCGGCGGGTGGCCCGTTCCGGCCGGCGGGCCGACGTTTGACTCCGGCGAGCCGTTCGTTCCGGTAGGCGGACGAACTTTAAGGTCCGGCGAGCCGTTCGTTCCGGTCCGCGGGCGGCCCGTTCCGGTCGGCAGGCCATCCGTTCGGGTCGGCGGGCGGCCCGTTCCGGCCCGCGGACCAACTTTAGGCCCAGGCGGGCCGTCCGCTCCGCTCCGCGGCCAACTTTAAGGTCGGGCAGGCCGTCCGTTCCGGTCGGCGGATGAACTTTAGGCTCCGGCGGGCCGTCCGTTCCGGTCGGCGAACGAACTTTAAGGTCAGGCGAGCCGCTGGTTGCGCTAAGGCTTCGGACCGGAGCTCGTCGTTGGACCCACTTTGGAGACCATTCGAGCCGCGCTCCGGCGGTTTGGAGTCTCGACGGCGCGAGCCCGTAGGCGTCAGACTCGTAGCCCAGGGCGTCAGCCCTGGGGACAAGCATCCCCCCATCCCAAGAGCCCCGCCAGGGGCGGCAGACTTTTTCCGGCGCCCTCTGGGGCTAGGGAATCTTGTCCGGCCCGATTCCCTGGGGCTGAAGCCCATGCCATTACACACATCTTTTCGGCCGCCTGATGAGCCCCGAAGGGGTGAAGGGCATAAAGCCTGGCGCTTTAGCGCCAGGAAAGCCATTCCCCTACCCCAAAAGCCCCGAAGGGGCGCAGGCAGTTCACCGCAGCCGCTGCCTCCGCCCCTTCGGGGCTTGGAATCTTCAGGGCGCTCCAACCTGGCGCTGAAGCGCCAGGCTTTATGCCTGTGCCCCTCTGGGGCGGGAGAGATGTGTGTACCTCCGCCGGAGCCGCCCCGATCCCTGGTGCCGGCTCCAGCCGGTCCTCGGACCTGCTGATAAACTGAAGGGACTTCCGAGGAGAGCCCCCTGTCCGACGAGACCTTCGACGTCTTCTTCAGCTACAACAGCAAGGATCGGAAAGCCGTTCACAAGATCCGCTCGGCCTTGGAGGACCGAGGCGTGCGTGTCTGGATGGACGAGGGCCAAATCGACCCTGGAGCCCGCTGGATGCAAGCGCTTCAGCAGATCATCGCGAAGGCCCCGGCATCCATCATCTTCCTCGGTCCCCATGGCCTGAGTCGCTGGCAGGAGCCCGAGATCGAGGCCTGCATCGACCAGAACGTCCAGCGGGGAACGCCTGTAGTCCCAGTTCCGCTCCCTGGATTGCCGGACGACGCCGAGATCCTCCTGTTCCTGAAGAGGTTCTCCTGGGTCGATCTACGGAAGGGTTCCCCGCCGGAGGAACTGGATCGCCTCGCTCACGCCGTCCGTGCCAAGGGCGTCACCCCTTCCCCTACCCAACTCTCGGGTCCTCCGGTTCGTGCTCTCCGGCTCCACAACCTGCCCTTCCTCCCCCTCGGCGATCTCCTCAAAGGGCGGGACGAAGAGCTTCAGCGCCTCATCGCCAACCTTCAGAGCTCGGCTCGGGCCACGGCGATTACACAGGCCATCCACGGTCTGGGAGGCATCGGCAAGACTCGGCTCGCCGTGGAATACGCATGGCGCTCGGGTGACCAGTATGACGCGGCCTTCTTCGTGGTGGCGGACTCTCCGGAGGTGCTGCGGTTGGGGATGGCGAATCTGGCCCGTCCTGGTCTCCTCGCACTACCGGTGTTTGAGACAGGGGCAGAGGCGAAGATCATCGAGGCCGTCCTGGTTTGGCTGCGGGAACACTCCCGCTGGCTCCTGATTCTGGACAACATCGACACGGAGGAAGCCGCGAAGGCTGTCAAGGAAATCCTTCCTCAACTCGGAAACAGCCACGTCCTCCTTACCTCGCGCCGTCGAGAATGGCCTCCTGCAGTCCGGAAGCAGCCCCTTGGCGAGTTGACACGCGAAGAGGCGACTCAATTCCTGCTCCAGCGGACGGATGGGGAAAGAACGCCTGCCGAGAACGATGCCGAGCAGGCCGGCCGTCTGGCGGATATCTTGGACGGTCTCCCTTTGGCCTTAGAGCAGGCGGCGGCGTTCATCGGCCACCACCAAACCACCTTTGCGAGATATCTAGAGGATTGGGAACGGGAACGCGAAAAGGTTCTGGAGTGGCATGACGTGGCCATAATGGACTATCCCGCCTCCGTGGCGGCAACTTGGCAGAAGACTTTCAGCCAGCTTTGCACAGAGGGTGCTGCCATCCTCCGTTTATCCTCTTTCCTCGCCCCGGAACCTATACCCGAAGAAATGTTCAAGAAGGGTAAGGAAAAGTTTGAGGAAGCGGCCAAGGCCCTTGCAGAGGAAACCGGCCAGCAGATGACCGAGCGGACCGTCCGGGACGCCTTTTCGGATTTGGCGGGTTTCTCTATGATAACGCGATCCGCTGGGAACTTCACCGTTCACAGGGTTGTTCAGCAGGTTCTTCGAACTCGAATCCCTGAGGAACACCGCCAGAGGTGGATCGAGCGCTCTCTCCGCTTAGTTGACGCTCATGCACCTTTCGATGCTGATGACGTGCGCACCTGGCCAGTCTGGCATCTCCTCCGTCCGCATGCGGCGCGAATCGTCGAGGAAGCAGATCGTGCGGGGATTTTAGAACCTACAGGTCACCTCATGAGCCAGTTGGCCCTGCTTCTTTTTGAGAAGAGCCTCTATGCTCAGGCTGAGCCGTTGATGCGCCGGGCGCTTCAGATCGGAGAAGACTCTCTGGGATTTCAACACCCCGACGTCGCCACTCGCCTCAACAATCTGGCGGCGTTGCTTCAGAGCACGAAACGTCTACTGGAGGCGGAACCGTTGGTACGGCGGGTTGTGGAGATCTTGAGTCCAGAGCAACCCAATTTCGCCGGCGCTCTCAACAATCTGGCTCAGCTGCTTAAGGCCACGGATCGGTTATCAGAGGCGGAACCATTAATGCGACGGGCCTTGCAGATCGACAAGGCCACCTTGGGAACTCAACACCCCAACGTCGCCATTCGCCTCAACAATCTGGCGCTGTTGCTTCTGGACACGAATCGTCTATCGGAGGCGGAGCCTTTGATGCGGCGGGCCTTACAGATCGATGAGGCTTTCTTCGGACCCCTACACCCCAACGTCGCCATTCGCCTCTATAACCTGGCGATGTTGCTTAAGGACACGGACGGTCTACCGGAGGCGGAACTGTTGATGCGGCGAGCGGTGGAGATCTACGAGGCAAGCCTGGGGGCGGACGATCCTAAGACGCAACTTGTACGGGGCAATCTGGAACGTCTTCTCGCGGAGATAAGGTCTGGAGAGCAAGAGGCGTAAAGATTCGCCGCCCTTCAGGGAGGGCCAAGCTCCGCCCTACTCAAAAACCTCACTAAGCTTCTTCTCCGGCTCCGCCTCCCGCAGCCGTGAGGTCAGAAAGCTCGTCCCCAGCATGATCGCCGCCGCCGCCCAGAAGGGATAGCGGATGTCCGTCTCGAAGATCGCGCCGGCGCAGACGGGGCCGACCAGCCGGGCCACGGAGCCGAAGGACTGCTGGACGCCCATGGTCTGGCCGGTCTCGGAACGGGCCGTGCGGCGGGAGACGAGGGCCGTGGTGGCCGGGAAGAGCAGGGCCGTGCCCACTGGGACGAAAAGGGCGGCGAGGGCCAGCAGGCCGAGTTGGACCGGCCGGTCGAGGTGGAGCATGGCGGGGACCGGCATCAGGGCGAGCCCCAGGACGAGTGACAGCGAGCCCAGACGCGTCACCCCGACCTCTCCGAAGCGGCGTACCGCCGGCCCCAGCAGCACGGCCCGCATCACCAGGCCGACCCCGCCGATGTAGCTGTAGAGCCAGCCGATCGTCCTCTCGGTCACGCCGAACGCCGCGCCGAGGTAGAGCGCCAGGATGCCGTTCATGCCCATGAAGGCCAGCATGCCGATGGTGTAGATCCAGATCAGCGCGCTGACCGGCGAGCCCGGGTCTTTCAGGACCTTGAAGATGGACTGGAGCAGCGGTGTCCGGCGCACGGGCGTGCCGGGATCGTCCGGCCGCTTGGACTCCGGCAGCCAGGTCCAGGCGAAGACGGCGTTCAGGGCGCACAGGCCGGCGGCCAGGAAGCCCGGTCCCGACTGGCCGAACCAGGTGGCGGCGAGCGAGCCCAGCAGCGGGCCGATCATGACCCCGGCGCTGGTGGAGGCCGTGATCCATCCCAGGGCCTTGGCCCGCTCTTCCGGCACCACGGCGTCGCTGACGTAGGCCTGCACGACGCCCGTGGTGCCGCCCCCCGCTCCCTGCACCAGCCGGAAGGCAAAAAGCAGGAAGATCGTGTTGGCGAGGCCGAAGAGGGCGAAGGCGATGGCCGAGGAGATGAGGCCGACGAGCAGCGCCGGCCGCCGGCCGTAACGGTCGGAGAAGCGACCCCAGAGCGGCGCCGTCACGAGCTGGGCAAAGAAGAAGGACGCGAGGATCATGGTGACCACCAGCGGCCGCGCGCCCAGGTGCTTGGCGTAGAACGGCAGGGTGGGCTGCACGATCAGGAAGCCGATCATGTCCACGAACACCGTGGCCATGAGGACTCCGAGCGTCTTGAGAGAGGCAGACTGCATTATTTCTCCGTCCGAGCGCCTTCCGTCAGCAGGCCGTCAGCGGGCCTCGCCCTGTCCCCAGAGCAGGAAGGCCGCGGCGCTCGCGGTCATGAGAAGGACGCCATAGGCCGCTCCCATCCCGAGGTCCTGGAGGCGCAGGCTCGAGAGGATTTCGATCGAGATGGGGCGGGTTTCGAAGGTGTAGAGCACGATGGAGACCACGAAGTCGCCAAGCGCGGTGATGAAGGCGAGCCCCGCGCCGGCGGCGAGGGCAGGCCGGAGAAGCGGCAGCGTCACCCGCGCCAGGCGGCGCCAGCGGCCGGCCCCCAGCGAGGCCGCCGCCTCTTCGAGCGCGGGATCGAGCTGGCGCAGGCCGGCGAGGGCCGCCCGGCCCGTCAGCGGCAGGTTCCGCACCAGGTAGGCGAGCGGCAGGATCCACGGCGTGCCGATCAGCACGAAGCGGCCGATCCACGGCTGGTGGGCGCTGAAGGTGGTGGCGAGGGCGACGGCGAAGACGGTGCCGGGCACGGCCCAGGGCACCGCGATCAACCCTTCGAGCAGGCCGCCCGCGCGGCCGCCGCGGACGACGGCGAGGCGGGCGGCGGCGAACCCCAGAGCCAGGGCGGCCGCGGTGGCGGCGGTGGCCATCCACAGCGAGTTGACGATCGGGCGCAGCCGCTCCGCGTCGGTGAAGAGGGACGTCCAGTTGCCGAAGTTGAGCACCGGCGGGAAGGGCTCGGCCGTCCAGGTGAAGGCCGGCACCAGCGACACCAGCAGGAGCACCGCGTGGGGCAGCAGCAGCAGAGCGGCGAGGAGCCAGCCGAAGAGGCCGGCGAGGCCCCGCGCCAGCGAGCTCTCGAGGCGCCGGCGGGCCGGCGCGATCCCCCGCACGCCGGTGCCGACGGCGGCCGCCTGGTCCGCTCGCCGCATGGCGCCCAGGCCCAGGAGGGCGAGGAGGGCCAGCATCACCGTCTCCACCTGGGCCAGGGCAAGCTCGCCGTTCAAGCGGGAGGCGACGATCTGCGTCGTCATCACCCGGAAGCCGCCGCCGAACAGGTAGGGGGCCGAGAAGGAGGCGAGGGCCGTCATGAAAGTGAGGAGCGCCGCGCCGGCGAGGGCCGGCCGCAGCAGCGGCAGCGTCACCTGGAACAGGGTGCGCGCCCGGCTCGCGCCCAGCGACGCCGCCGCTTCGAGCAGGGCGGCGTCGAGCCGCGCCAGGCCCGCGCGGGTGAACAGGTAGAAGTAGACGTACATCGAGTAGGCATGGACGAGCAGGATGGCCCCCGGCCCCACCAGGCGCCACGGCGGCTGCTCGAGGCCCAGGACGGTCTGCACCGCCCGCGACGCGAAGCCGCTCTCGCCATAGAGGAAGAGGAAGGCGATCACGCCCACCAGGGGCGGCAGGGCGACCGGCAGGGCCACGATGGCGCCCAGCACCCGCCGGCCGGGGAACTCCGTGCGCTCGAACAGGAAGGCGAGAGGCACGCCCACCAGCGCCGCCAGGACGACCGAGGCGGCGGAAGTCCAGAGGCTCCGCCACAAGGCCATCCACTCGTCGGGCCGGTGGAAGAACTCGGCAAAGTGCGAGCCCGTCCACGCCGCCGGTCCGCCGAGGGCCTCGACCAGGGTCATCAGCAGGGGGTACCCCACCAGCCAGGCGAGGAGGGCCGCAATGGCCAGGGCGGGGAGAAGGGAGGGGCGTCTCACGGCTTCCGTTTACGGCGAGGGGGTGTCAAGGTTCTGTAAATTATTCGGCTGGGAGCATCTGCGGCGAAAGGCCAAAAAGGACCGCAAGGACATCAAGGACTGCAAAGACCGGGGGAAGACCACCCCTTGCTGTCCTTGGCGTCCTTGCAGTCCTTGAAGTCCTTAGGTTTTCACCCTCCCGAACAGCCGCGGCTCCGGACCTCCCGGCTGGGGCGCCACCCGCACCGCGTCGCCCACCGACGCCGCCCGCGAGGAGGCCATCACCTCCACCTCGCTGCCGGCGGAGAGGGCCACCTGATAGTAGGTCACCGGTCCGGCGTAGCGCCGCTCGATCACCCGTCCGGAGAGGGCGTTCTTGGTGCCTCCCGGAGACGCGAAGGTCAGCGATTCGGGGCGGACGACGAGGTCCACCTTCGTGCCGGGAGGCGCGCCGTCGAGCTCGGGCGCGCGGGCCGCGGACCACCGCACCAGTCCGGCCGAGTCGCTGCCCTGAAGGCCGGACACCGCGGGATCGGGCACCCAGACGGCGTCATCCCCTTCGAGGACTCCGGGCAGGACGCTCGCCCGGCCCACGAAGGTGGCGACGAAACGGGTGGCCGGCCGCTCGTAGAGGTCTTCCGGGCTTCCCACCTGGTGCAGGACGCCGCCCTGCAGCACCGCCACCCGGTCGCCGAGGTGGAAGGCCTCCTCCTGCTCGTGGGTGACCAGCACGGTGGTGATGCCCACCCGTTGAATGGCCCGCCGGAGCTCGCGGCGCGTCCGCTCGCGCAGGGTCGGATCGAGGTTCGAGAGCGGCTCGTCGAGCAGCAGCACCCGCGGCTCCGGCGCCAGCGCGCGGGCGAGGGCCACCCGCTGCTGCTGGCCGCCCGAGATCTCGCCCACGCGCCGGTCCGCGTAGCCGGGCAGGTCCACCAGCGTCAGGGCCTCGGAGACCCGGCGAGCCGTTTCTTCCTTGCCGGCGCGCCCCCGGGAGGCCAGGCCGAAGGCGACGTTCTCGCCCACCGTCAGATGGGGGAAGAGGGCGTAGTGCTGGAAGACCATGCCGAAGTTGCGGCGCTCCGGAGGGAGGCCCGTCACCTCTTCGTCTTCGACGAGGATGCGCCCGCGGTCCGGCGCCTCGAAGCCGGCGATCAGACGCAGCGCCGTGGTCTTGCCGCTGCCGGAGGGACCCAGCAGGGCGAGGATCTCCCCCTTCTCCACCGCCAGCGAGAGGCCGTGGAGAACGGGCTGGGCGCCGAAGCTCTTGTCGAGCCGGTCGAGGACGAGGAAGGGCATGCCGCTGCTCAAGGCGCGGGCGCCGCGCCGCGGTTGCGCACGGTGCGGTCCCAGGTGGCCATCCATTCCTGGCCGCTCTTCGCGATCAGGTCCCAGTCGACGTCGGCCGGCTTCAGGTCCCGCAGCACTTCCTGGGCCCATTGCGGCAGCCGCTCGGGAGGCAGGTCGGTGCGCGCCGGCAGGCGGAAGGCGTCGCGGGCGGCCAGCTCCTGGGCCTCGACGCTGCCGACGTACTCGATGAAGGCCTTGGCTTCCTCGGGATGGCGGGCGCCCTTGACCAGGCCGATCGAGTCGTCGATCACCGGCGCGCCGCTGCTGGCGAAGCGGTAGCCGAGCGGCGCACCGCGCTTGGCCTGCCAGAGCATGTCGGTGAGCTCCCAGACGGTGAT
>Ga0126305_10000034_pt1 | contig 54849 bp, 28 predicted proteins | sample Plot26_FD_92536 | JGI IMG/M metagenome (GOLD analysis project Ga0126305, IMG submission 92536) | Serpentine soil microbial communities from UC McLaughlin Reserve, CA, USA - Plot26 | ecosystem: Environmental > Terrestrial > Soil > Grasslands | place: USA: UC McLaughlin Reserve, Lake County... | reverse complement strand
TTCCCCTCCAACCCTTCAACATCCCATCCGCACGGGGGCACACCGCGGCCTTGGCCGGCCTCTTCTACCCCTGGTGCCTCGACAGTCCAGCTCAGGACCCTCGATTTCTTCACAAGCTCTGAGAAGAGCCAGCGCCGCTCCTCGTCGAAGAGGCAGACGTGCGTGAAAGCGTGTCCCGGAGTGGGGATGACGCGGAGCCGGTAGCCCTCGCCCTCGACGGTGGATCCGAGCGGCTCGGCGCGGAAAGGCCGCGGCGTCCGCCAGACAGCCTTACGGTAGAGCGGCATCCGTAGGCCCTCGGCGAGGATCGGCACGGCGTTGGCGGGTGCCAGCACGGGCAGCCCCAGCTCTTCCTGAAGGGCCGCGGCGCCCCCCACGTGGTCCTCGTGATGATGGGTGAGGATCACCCGCCGCACCGCGCTCCCCCGGCACCACTCCACGAGCTGCCCCGCCCGCTGGGGAGGCCCGGTGTCGATCAGCAGGTCCGCGAAGGCGTAGGCCGACACCGCGTACACGGGCCGGCCCAGGAACGTCGAGGCCATGCGGAGGCGGGTGAGGGGGCCTTGAGGGGTGGGGCGGAACATGAGACCGGCTATGCTATGCCCTTATGCGGCGTAGGGGAGACTAAAATTCCAGGACTGAACCAAAGAACCGAGGAGAACGCGTGATCACGGAGATCGAGATCGAGGGCTTCAAGAGCCTGGAGAAGGTCCACCTCAAACTGGGAAAGCTCAACCTCTTTGTTGGCGCCAACGCCAGCGGGAAGTCGAACTTCCTGGAGGCTTTACGGGTGCTGCAAGGTATAGGTTATGGGTTCAAGATTAACGAGGTCCTCAATGGTAAGCCGAAAAGCGCGACCAGCGAAGTTTGGGAGGGGATCCGAGGTGGAAGTCGCTACGCCACCTTTTCAGCTAGAAGCAAGCCTGGCTTGGAGGCGGAGAGAGAGATCAAGCTGTCCACGGTTCTGAAAGTCGGCGATTCACAGCATCAATATTCTGTCTCGATTTTCAAAAATGGAATTCGTTCAGAAGCTCTGGACAGAGAGGAGCGAACGGTTCCCTCAACATTGGCGTTCTCGTTCTTGGGCCAAATTCCACAATCCCCGTTATTCCAGGTGCATGAGAAGGTAAAGCGGGCCCTGAGCAACATGCAGAAGATTGACTTCGATATGGCGACGCTCCGAGCATATTCTCAAGACTCTGTTGCCCAGAGAATTGGGGAGCGGGGCGAGAATTTCGCTGCGCTGATCAGTAAAATCTTGATGGAAGAACGGCTTAAAAAGGCTTATCTTTCATGGCTTAGCCAGTTGACTCCGATGGAATTGGAAGACGTCACAGTCTTGCCGGGAGCTCTCGGTGAGCCACTATTTGCCCTGAAGGAGGGGGACAATGTTCTGCCTGCTCCCATTCTCTCCGACGGCACACTTCGTTTCGCTGCTATCACCGCAGCTTTTTTCCAGATGGATATGCCAGATATCATAAAGATCGAGGAGATCGAGAACGGCATTCATCCCAGCCGACTGCGGCTCCTGGTCGAGTTGCTCAAATCACAGTCCGGTGGAACGGGGCCGCAGGTCTTTGCTACAACTCACTCTCCAGTCGTCCTTGCGTGGCTCGAAGAGAGCGATTACAAGACGACTTTCTTTTGCCGGCGGGACGAGGAGACGGGAGCCTCGATTATCAAACCTCTTAGCGAGATCCCTCGTCTCGTCGAGTTGGTCAAGAATCAATCCCTCGGCGAGCTGTTCACGGAAGGATGGATGGAGGCAGCCTTTTGAGCTTCGACGTCCTAGTCGTGCCTGAAGATCCTGCCAACAATGGCTACATCCTCAAGCCCCTGATCTCCCGCATGCTTGCGGAGTGCGGTAAGGCAAACGCCCGCGTCACCGTGCTCTCCAATCCCCGTACTAAGGGATACGAGCACGCGAAGGCACTCCTGAGAAATCAGCTCTTCCTTCGCTACCGGCACATGAAACTCATCCTCTTCTTACCGGACGCAGATGGGAAAAACCGTGAAGGGGAGTTTCAGGCCTTGGAAGATGAGGCAAACCGGCAAGGGGTCCGCCTTCTCTGCTGTGCCGCCAAGGAAGAGGTGGAGGTCTGGCTCCTCGCCGGTTACCGCGACAAGCTGGAGCAACGCTGGCAGGACGTCCGGAGCGACACCTCCGTCAAGGAGAACGTCTTTCAACCCTTTCTGGCTGCTTACGGCAACCCGAAGGCGCCGGGCGGAGGGCGTGATTTGCTGATGGCAAAGATGTTGAGCAGTTATGGTGCCCTGCTCCAACTCTGCCCCGAGTTGGCGGAGTTGGAGCGGCGGATCCGCGAGATCCTCAGCTGATCTGGTCTCTCCGTGTCGGGCGGCGCCATACCGGCGCCGTGTCTCTACCCCTCGCGCAGCGTCACGCAAGGGTCGATCCGCGTGGCGCGCTGCGCCGGCAGCCAGCAGGCGATGGTGGCGGCCGCGAGCAGGACGGCGGCGGTGGCGAGGAAGGTGAGCGGATCGTGGGCACCGACGCCGTAGAGCATGCCGGAGAGCGTGCGGCCGAGGGCCAGGGCGGCGCCGATGCCGACGAGGATGCCGGCCGCGCACGTCAGCAGGCTGCCGCTCAGGACGTGCCGCATGGCCTGCCCAGGGGAGGCCCCGAGCGCCAGCCGCACGGCGAGCTCCCGCGTCCGCTGGCCCACCGCGTAGCCAACCACGCCGGCCACGCCGACGGCGGCGAGCAGCAGGGCGAGGCCGGCGAACGAGGCCAGCAGGAAGGTGTGGAGACGGGGCGCCGCCGCGCTCGCGGCGATGGCGCTGCGCAGGGTCTGGAACTCGGAGAGCGGCTGGTGCGGGTCCAGCCTCGCGACCGTCCGCCCGACCGACCGGGCGATCGCCTCCGGCTCGCCGTGGGCGCGCACCGTCAGCGTCATCGTCGGCATCAGATACCAGGTGGTCGGCATGTACATGGCCGGCTCCGGGTCGTCTCGAAGCCCGAGCTGCCGCACGTCGCCGACCACGCCGACCACGTCGTAGGTCTGGCCGTTGCCGAGCTGGACCTGGCGGCCGAGGGGATCCTCGCCGGCCGGCCACAGACGGCGCGCCAGCCCTTCGCTCAGCACCATGCTGTGGCGCCCCTCGCCGCGCGGCGCGAAAAGCCGGCCCTGGCGCAGGGGGATCTGGAGGGTTTGGAAGTAGTCGGCCGTGACGATTCGCCAGGAGGCCTGGACGCCCTCCTCGGGCACGCCTTCGGGACGCGGGACGGGAGAGACGGCCATGGACGTGTTGTCGCCGTCGAAGGGCACCAGGTTGCTCACTCCCGCGGCGGCCACGCCGGGCAGCGCGCGGACCTCGTCGACCAGGGTTTCGTAGAACTCGCGGTTGGGGCCGAGCATCTCTTCGGTCGTGACCGACCGGGTGATCTGGGTGGTCAACAGGTGGTCGGGGTCGGCGAAGCCCAGCTCGACCTCCTGCAGGCGGAGGAGGCTCTGGGTCAGCAGCGCCGCGCAGGCCATGAGGGTGGTCGCCAGGGCGAGCTGCACGGCGACCAGGACGTGGCGCGCGGGGCTCCGCCCGCCGGTCGTGGAGCGCCCCGCCTGCTGGAGCGCTCCCTGCACGTTGTAGCGCAGGGCCATCCGGGCGGGCAGCAGGCCCGTCAGCAGCGCCGTCGCGCCGATGCAGACGACGGCCACCAACAGCACCGGGACGTTGAGCACCAGAGCACCTTCGACCGGGACCAGGTCCGGCAGGGTGGCGCCGGCCAGGCGCACGGCTCCCCAGGCGAGCCCGAACCCCATGGCGCCGCCGGCCGCCGCCAGCAGCAGGTTCTCGGTCAGCATCTGGCGGACGAGGCGCGCGCGGCTGGCGCCCAGCGCCAGGCGGACGCCGATCTCGCGCAGGCGGCCCGTCGCCCGGGCGACCTGCAGGTTCGCCACGTTGGTGGCCGCCACCAGGAGCAGCAGAGTGACCGCGGCCAAGAGGATGTGCAGCCGCTGGCTCTCCTCGGCGGTCACGATCCAGTCCCGCACGGAGACGACCCGGACGCTCCAACCTTCGTTGGTCTCGGGGAACTCCCGCGCGAGCCGGGCCGCGATCCCCTGCAGGTCTCCCTGCGCCTGCTCGACGCTGACGCCGGGCGCCAGCCGGCCCAGGACCACGAGCCGGTGGTCGCCGCGGTTGTCCTCCAGCTCCGGGTCGTGGCCCAGCGGCCGCCAGAGGTCGACGTCGGTGGTGAACCCGACGCTCTGCGGGGCAATGCCGACGACCACGTGGGGGACCAGGTTGACGTCGATCGTGCTGCCGACGACGGAGCTCTCGCCGCCGAAGCGGCGCCGCCACAGACCTTCGCTGATCATCGCCACGGGCGCGTGCCCCGGCGCGTCGTCCTCCTCGACGAAGGCGCGCCCGGCCACGGGCCTCACGCCGAGCAGCTCCCACAGGTTGGCGGACACGTCGAGCCCGGTGACGCGCTCCGGCTGGCCGCCGCTGGTCAGGTTCGAGTTGGCGCCGCGGAAGGCCGCCAGGTGCGAGAAGCTGCGCGACGCCTGGCGCCAGGAGCGGAAGTTCGGCATCGAAGCCGTGAAGCTGTCGATGTCGTGAGCGACATCCGTATCCAGGATGCGGACCACGCGGTCGGGCTCGTGGAAGGGGAGTGGCGCCAGCAGCACCGCGTGGACGAACGTGAAGATTGCCGTGACGGCGCCGATGCCGAGAGCCAGCGTCAGCAGGGCGGCGGTGGTGAAGGCCCAGCTCTGGCGGCCGGTGAGCGACCGCCAGGCGTAGCGGAGGTCGCGATCGAGCATCTCCCACTGCGACCGCACGGCCGTCGTCAGGGTGTCCAGGAGCACGGAGAGCCAGAGGCCCGCGACCCCGAGCAGGCCGCGTGTCTGCCGCTCCTCGCGCCAGCGGCTGCGGAACGCCGCCCGCATCTCGCCGGCGTACTCTTCGCGGAACGACTCCGGGTAGGTGCGCAGGAGGGCCGCGTAGAGCCGGTCGGCCCAGGCCGGAACACGGGTTCGGGCGTTCATGGCTTCAAGCCTCCTCCGGGGTCAGCCCGGCGCGCCGGCCGAGGGCCACGAGCTCGGTCAGCCGGGCGAGCTCCAGTTGCGCCGCCCGCCGGCCCGAGGGGGTGAGGCGGTAGTAGCGCCGGCGCTCGTCGTCCTCGTCCGGGTCCCGACGCTCGTTGAGCTCGACGATCAGGCCCTTTTCCAGCAGCCGCTGGATGGTCGTGTACAGGGTGCCCGGATTGAGCTTCGTCCGGCCGCTCGTCCGCTGCGCGACCTCCTGCATGATGCCGTAGCCGTGGCGGTCGGCGTCGGACAGGGCGACCAGGATGTGGAAGGTGGCCGGGGGCAGTGGGAGGAGGCTCTCTGTATCGTCTCGGCGTAGCATGGTTGTAAATATATTGGCAGTAGATATATTTAGTCAAGAGCTAGTTTGTCCGAGAACCCCAACCAAGGACTACAAGGACTGCAGGGACACCAAGGACTACAAGGACTGTCCTTGCTGTCCTTGAGGTCCTTGCAGCCCTTGGGCTTTGCTTCTCCTGCCTCGACTCTGGTAAACCTTGCCCGGCTGCCTGGCATCCCTGGCGGGTGGCAGGCGATCTGCACCGGCGCGAGCGGGGGAGAATCACATGGACGAAGCGGGCAAGCAGCGGGTGGTCATCGAGGGGGTCGAGCCGGAGATCGACTGCGGCCGGTTTCCCGTCAAGCGCACGGTCGGGGAGCCGGTGGTGGTCGAGGCCGACGCGTTCACGGACGGGCACGACGCCCTCACGTGCCGGCTCCTCTGGCGCGCGGAATCCCAGGCGGAGTGGCGCGAGACGGCCATGGAGGCCCTGCCCAACGACCGGTGGCGGGCGGAGCTCACCCCCACGGCGCAGGGGCGGTGGCTCTACACGGTCACGGGCTGGGTGGACCCCTTCAAGACCTGGCGGCGCGACCTCAAGAAGCGGGTGGACGCCGGGCAAGACGTCGCGATCGACCTGCGGGTGGGCGCGGCCCTCGTCCGCGCGGCCAGCGAGCGGGCCGCCGAGGGGCGCAAGCAGGGGGACGCGCGGGTGCTCGCCGGTCTCGCGGAAGACCTGGAGAACGGCCTGGATCCCGAGGAGCGCCTGCAACTGGCCCTCGACGAGGAGTTGGGCCAGCTCATGGACATCTACGCCGACCGCTCCACCGCCACGGTCTACCCCCGCGAGCTCGGCGTCGTGGTGGACCGCGAGCGGGCGCGCTTCTCCGCCTGGTACGAGATGTTCCCCCGCTCGTGCGGCCCGGAGGGGAAGCACGGCACGTTCCGCGATTGCGAGGCGCGGCTGCCGTACGTCGCCGAGATGGGCTTCGACGTGCTCTACCTGCCGCCTATCCATCCCATCGGCACCACCTTCCGCAAGGGGAAGAACAACGCCGTCGCGGCCGAGCCCGGAGACGTCGGCAGCCCCTGGGCCATCGGCGGGGAGGAGGGGGGGCACAAGTCGATCCTTCCCGAGTTGGGGACGCTGGAGGACTTCCGGCGCTTCGTGGCCCGGGCGGCCGGCTACGGCATCGAGATCGCCCTCGACGTCGCCTTCCAGACCTCGCCGGACCACCCGTACGTGAAGGAGCATCCGGAGTGGTTCCGCAAGCGGCCGGACGGCACCATCCAGTACGCCGAGAACCCGCCCAAGAAGTACCAGGACATCTACCCCTTCGACTTCGAGAACGAGGACTGGCGCGGGCTGTGGCAGGAGCTGAAGAGCGTCTTCGACTTCTGGATCGATCAGGGCGTGAAGATCTTCCGCGTCGACAACCCGCACACCAAGCCGTTCGCCTTCTGGGAGTGGGCGATCGCGGAGATCAAGCGCGAGCATCCGGACGTGCTCTTCCTCTCCGAGGCGTTCACCCGCCCGAAGATCATGTACCGGCTGGCCAAGCTCGGCTTCACCCAGTCCTACAACTACTTCCCCTGGCGCAACCTGCGCTGGGAGCTCGAGGAGTACTTCACGGAGCTCACCCGGACGAAGGTCCGGGAGCTCTTCCGCCCGAACCTCTGGCCCAACACGCCGGACATCCTGACCGAGCCTTTCCAGACCGGCGGCCGGCCGGTGTTCGTGCAGCGGCTGATCCTGGCGGCGACGCTGGGAGCGAGCTACGGCATCTACGGCCCGGCCTACGAGCTGATGGAGCACCTGCCGCGCGAGGCGGGGAGCGAGGAGTACCTTCATTCCGAGAAGTACCAGATTCGCGACTGGGACCTCGACCGGCCCGACAGCCTGCGGGAGCTGATCGCCCTGATCAACCGCATCCGGCGCCAGAACCCGGCCCTGCAGAGCGACCGCAGCCTCCGGTTCCACAAGGCCGACAACGAGCAGATCCTCTGCTACAGCAAGACCGCTCAAGACGACGTGATCCTCGTGGCCGTGAACCTGGACGCCCATCAGCCCCAGGCGGCCTGGCTGGAGCTGGACCTCGAGGCGCTGGGGCTGGCGCCCGACGAGCCGTTCGAGGTCCACGACCTGCTCACCGGCGCCCGCTACCCATGGCACGGATCGCGCAACTTCGTCCGGCTCGACCCGAACCAGGTGCCGGCTCACGTCTTCAGGGTGCGCCGCCACGGCCATTCGGAGCGGGACTTCGAAGACTTCACGTAGAGGAATTCAACGTGGCGATACTGACTGAAGCTGACGCGGCGGTGGCGGAGGGGCGGAGCGCGGGCGCGGGGGATCCGCTCTGGTACAAGGACGCCGTCATCTACGAGATCCACGTGCGGGCCTTCTTCGACTCGGATGGCGACGGCCGCGGCGATTTCCAGGGGCTCACGGCGAAGCTGGACTATCTACGGGACCTGGGCGTGACGGCCATCTGGCTCCTGCCGTTCTACCCCTCGCCGTGGCGCGACGACGGCTACGACATCTCGGACTACACCAGCGTCCACCCGGCCTACGGCACGATCGAGGACTTCAAGCTCTTCCTGGACGAGGCCCACCAGCGGGGGCTGAAGGTGATCACCGAGCTGGTGATCAACCACACCTCGGACCAGCATCCCTGGTTCCAGCGCGCCCGCCTGGCCCCGCCGGGAAGCCCGGAGCGGGACTTCTACGTCTGGAGCGACACGGACAAGAAGTACGCCGGCACGCGCATCATCTTCACCGACACCGAGGCCTCGAACTGGACCAAGGACCCGGTGGCCAACGCCTACTACTGGCACCGCTTCTTCTCGCACCAGCCGGACCTCAACTTCGACAGCCCGCGGGTGCAGGAGGAGCTCTTCAAGGCCCTCGACTTCTGGATGGAGATGGGAGTGGACGGCCTGCGCCTCGACGCCATCCCCTACCTCTACGAGCGGGAGGGCACGAACAACGAGAACCTCCCCGAGACCCACGAGTTCCTGAAGAAGCTGCGGGCCCACGTGGACGCCAACTTCCCCAACCGCATGCTGCTCGCCGAGGCCAACCAGTGGCCCGAGGACTCGATCGCCTACTTCGGCGACCCCGCCAAGGGGGGCGACGAGTGCCACATGTCCTTCCACTTCCCCGTCATGCCGCGCCTCTACATGGCCCTGCGCATGGAGGACCGCTACCCGATCATCGACATCCTCCAGCAGACGCCGCCGATCCCCGAGAAGGCGCAGTGGGCCATCTTCCTGCGCAATCACGACGAGCTGACGCTGGAGATGGTGACCGACGAGGAGCGGGACTACATGTACCGGGTCTACGCCGCGGACCGCGAGCAGCGGATCAACGTCGGCATCCGCCGCCGCCTGGCGCCGCTGCTGGGCAACGACCGGCGGCGCATCGAGCTGCTCAACGCCCTGCTCTTCTCACTCCCCGGCACGCCCGTCCTCTATTACGGCGACGAGATCGGCATGGGCGACAATTTCTACCTGGGCGACCGCAACGGCGTGCGCACGCCCATGCAGTGGAGCGCGGACAAGAACGCCGGCTTCTCGCGGACCAACCCGCAGCGGCTCTACCTGCCGGTGATCGTCGATCCCACGTACCACTACGAGGCGGTCAACGTCGAGGCCCAGCAGGGGAACCCGCACTCCCTGCTCTGGTGGACCCGGCGGATGATCGCCCTGCGCAAGCGCCATCCGGCGTTCAGCCGCGGCGGCATCGAGTTCCTCCAGCCCGAGAACCACCGGGTGCTCGCCTTCCTGCGCCGCTTTACCGGCGAGAGGGCCGACGAGACGATCGACGAGACGATCCTGGTGGTCGCCAACCTCTCGCGCTTCGCCCAGCACGCCGAGATCGACCTCTCGGCGTTCGCGGGGATGACGCCCGTCGAGGTTTTCGGGCGCTCGCCGTTCCCGAAGATCGGCACGGAGTGGTACGGCATCACTCTCAGCCCCCACGGCTTCCTGTGGTTCTCGCTGGTGCAGGACCCGGCGCAGTTCGGCCGCCAGAAGGCGCGGACGGAGGCCGCCGCCGGGTCGTCAATATCGTCAATATCGGCGATCCCCGCCATCCGCATCGACGGTCCCTGGCCGGGCGTCCTGGAGGGTGCGGGCAAGGAAGCCCTCGAGGGCGCGCTCCTCGACGTCCTGCCGTCGCGCCGCTGGTTCGGCGGCAAGGCGCGCACGCTGCGGGCCATCGAGATCGCGGAGGCCGTCCCGGTCGACAGCTCGGTGATCCTCCTGCTCACCGTCAGCTACACGGACGCCGAGGCCGAGACCTATGCCCTGCCGCTCGCCTTCACGCCGGACTCGGACGCCGAGCTGGTGGAGCGCCTGCTGCAGGCCGGCTCGCCGGTGGTGGCGCGGCTGGAGTCCGGCGCGCCGGAGGGCCGGGGCCTGCTCTACGATCCGCTCGGCGAGCCCGGCTTCTCCCGCGCCCTGCTGGCCGCCGTCGAGCGCGGCGAGCGCTTCCGGGGCGCGCGCAGCGAGCTGACGGCGACCGCCTCGCCCGTCTTCGCGGAGATCCGCGGCGGCGGCGACCTCGAGCCGGCGCCGCTCAAGGCCGAGCAGAGCAACACCTCGGTGCGCTTCGGCGACCGGCTGATCCTCAAGATCTTCCGCAAGCTGGAGCCGGGAGTGAACCCGGACCTGGAGATCGGCCGCTTCCTGACCGCGGAGACCGACTTCCGCCACACCCCGCGGGTGGCGGGGGCCCTGGAAATCCAGGAGCGCCGGTCCGAGCCGATGACCTTGGGGATCCTGCAGGAATTCATCGCCAACGAGGGGGACGCCTGGAGCTACACCCTCGACGCCCTGGGCCGCTACTTCGACCGCATCCTCACGAGCTGGGGGAGCGAGGGCACGGCGGTGCCGGTGCCCGCCGGGCCTCTGGCCGACCTCGCGCGGCGGGAGATGCCGGCGGACGACTTCGAGCGCCTCGGCACCTACGTGCCGACGGTGAGGCTGCTGGCCGAGCGCACCGCCGAGCTGCACGTCGCCCTGGCCTCGGGGCGGGGCAAGGACTTCGAGCCGGAGCCCTTCTCGGAGCTCTACCAGCGGTCGCTGTACGATTCGATGCGCACCCTCACCAAGAAGAGCTTCCGGCTCCTGCGCCAGCGCCTGAAGGACTTGCCGGAGGAGACCCGCGGGACGGCCGGGCGGGTGCTCGCGGCCGAGGACGAGATCGTCGAGCGCTTCCGCCGCCTGACCTCGCGCAAGCTCACGGCCGAGCGGATTCGCACCCATGGGGACTATCATCTGGGTCAGGTGCTCTACACCGGCCGGGACTTCGTGATCCTCGACTTCGAAGGAGAGCCGTCGCGGTCGCTGTCGGAGCGGCGCCTGAAGCGCTCGCCCTTCCGCGACGTCGCCGGCATGCTGCGCTCGTTCCAGTACGCCGCCTACGTGAGGATGTTCGAGGAGGCCTCGGAGGGCATCGCGTCGCCGGCGTCGCTGCCGGCCCTGGAGAGCTGGGCCCTGTACTGGGAGCGCTGGGTGTCCGCCGCCTTCCTCCAGGCGTACCTGCGCCGGGCGCGGTCGGCCTCGTTTCTGCCCGCCGCGGAGGAGGAGAACGAGATCCTGCTCGACTCCTACCTGCTGGAGAAGGCGGTCTATGAGCTGGGTTACGAATTGAACAACCGTCCCGGCTGGGTGCGGATCCCCCTCCAGGGGATCCGTCAGATCCTGGGGGATGGATCGAAACCGGAGTGACGATCTTGCCCACTGAACAAGAAGAATTGCTGACGCTGGCCGGCCTCTACGGGGTCCAGACGTCTTATCGCGACGCCATGGGAAACCACGTCGAGGCGCGTCCGGAGTCCCTGCTGGGGGTGCTCCGGGCCCTCCAGGCCCCCGTCGAGAGCCTGGGCGACGTGGCCGAGGCCCTGCGCGAGCGGCGGGAGGAGCTGGCCAGCCGCATCGTGGAGCCGGTCGTCGTGGCCTGGGACGGGCACGCTCCCGCGATCGACCTGCGGCCGGCCAACGGCGGCGGCTCGCTCGCCTACCACCTCGACCTCGAAGGGGGAGAGCGGCGAGCGCAGGTGGTGGACTTCGAGAGCCTGCCGCAGAGCTCTCCGGCGGAAGGCTCCCGGCCCCCGGGCCGGCGGCTGTCGCTGGCCGAGCCGCTGCCCTACGGGTATCACCAGCTCACCATCGAGTACGGCGGCAAGAGCGCCGACACCCTGGTGATCTCGGCCCCGAGCCGCTGCTATGACGGGGAAGGACGGGGAGAAGACAGGCCCTTGTGGGGCGTCTTCCTGCCGCTCTACGCCCTGCGCACGTCGCGGAGCTGGGGCGCCGGCGACTTCTCGGACCTCGAGACCCTCGCCGAGTGGACGGCCGGCCTCGGCGGCGGCGTGGTCGGCACGCTCCCCCTGCTCGCCGCCTTCCTCGACGAGCCCTGCGAGCCCAGCCCCTACGCGCCGGCCTCGCGCCTGTTCTGGAACGAGATCTACCTCGACCCCCGCCGGCTGCCGGAGTTCGAGGACTGCCCCACGGCCCGCCGGCTCGTCGAGTCGTCCGAATTCCAGCGCGAGGTGGAGGCCCTGCGGGCCGCCCCCCGCGTCGACTACCCCCGGCTGATGGCCCTCAAGCGGCGGGTCCTCGAGGAGCTCGCCCACCGCTTCTACTCGCGGCCGGGCAGCCGCCAGGAGGAATTCGAGCGTTTCGTCGCCGAGAAGTCGGGCCTCGACGCCTACGCCGCCTTCCGCGCCGTGGGCGACCGCCGGGGCGAGCCCTGGCAGCTCTGGCCCAGCCGGCTGCGCGAGGGCACGCTGGCGCCCGCCGATTACGACGACGAGGACCGGCGCTACTACCTCTGGACCCAGTGGGCCGCCGACCAGCAGATCGACGGCATGGCCCGCGAGGCGCGGCGGCGCGGTCCCGGCCTCTACCTGGACCTGCCCCTCGGCGTCCACGGCAGCTCCTACGACGTCTGGAGCGAGCGCGACCTGTTCGCCCTGGAAGCGTCGGCGGGCGCGCCGCCGGACGCCTTCTTCACCAAGGGGCAGGACTGGGGCTTCCCGCCGCTCCAGCCCGAGCGCCTGCGCGCGAGCGGCTACGGCCACCTGATCGACTGCCTCCGCCATCACCTGGAGCACGCGGGCATCCTGCGCCTCGACCACGTCATGCAGCTCCACCGGCTGTTCTGGATCCCGCGCGGGATGGACGCCTCGGGCGGCGTCTACGTCGACTATCCGGCCGAGGAGCTCTACGCCGTGCTGTCGCTCGAGAGCCACTACCACGAGTCGCTGATCGTGGGCGAGAACCTGGGCACGGTGCCGCCCGAGGTCTACGAAGGGATGGAGCGCCACGAGGTGAAAGGCATGTACGTGGTGCAGTACGAGCTGCAGCCGGGCAGCCAGGGGATCCGCGAGCCTCCGGAGAAGACGGTGGCCAGCCTCAACACCCACGACATGCCCACCTTCCAGGCCTTCCTGCAGGCGAAGGACGTGGACGACCTCCAGAGCCTCGGCTTCTTCACGCCCGAACAGGCGCGGCAGGAGAAGGAGCGGCGGGCGGACATCCGCCGCGGCATGGAGGGTGAGCTCCCCCCCGAGCAGAGGGGGCGCGGCGCCGCTACGGACGACGCGCTCCTGCGCGCCCGCCTGGACCATCTGGCGTCGAGCCCGGCCCGCATGGTGCTGGTGAACCTGGAGGACCTGTGGCACGAGACGGAGCCGCAGAACGTGCCCGGCACTCACGACGAGCGGCCCAACTGGCAGCGGAAGGCGCGGTTCTCGTTCGAAGAGCTCTCGACCCGCGCCGACGTGGTCGAGCCGTTGAAGAGGGTGGACGAATTGAGGAAGCGGCGGAGTTGATCTTTTCAGCCCCGAAGGGGCGCCGGCATAAAGCCTGGGGCTTCAGCCCCAGGTTGGGGCACCGCAGAAATCCCAAGCCCCGAAGGGGCGCAGGCAGCCACGGCGTTTCGCTGCCTGCGCCCCTTCGGGGCTAGAAAAACGTTCCTGGTCTTTCCTGGGGCTGAAGCCCCAGGCTTTATGCCGGCGCCCCTTCGGGGCTGAAAAAAGAGCGCGGAGGGGAATTCCATGGCCAGTCCGATCACCGAGCAGGACCTCTACCTCTTCAACGAGGGCACCCATTTCCGCCTGTACGAGAAGCTGGGCGCCCATCCCGGCGTCGACGGCGACGAGGAGGGCACCTGGTTCGCCGTCTGGGCGCCGAATGCCGAGCAGGTGTCGGTGATCGGCGACTGGAACCTGTGGGACAAGAAGGCGGACCTCATGACCCTGCGGGGGACCTCCGGGGTCTGGGAGGCCTTCGTCCCCGGGGTGACGCCGGGGATGAAGTACAAGTTCCACATCGTCTCCCGCTACCGCGGCTACCGGGCCGACAAGGCCGATCCCTTCGCCTTCTACTCCGAGGTGCCGCCTCTGCGCGCCTCGGTCGTCTGGGACACGGAGTACGAATGGTGGGATGCCGACTGGATGCTGGCGCGCAAGGAGAAGCAGGAGACCGCGGCGCCCATCTCGGTCTACGAGGTCCACCTCGGCTCGTGGCGGCGGGTCGTCGAGGAGGGCAACCGGTCGCTGACCTACCGCGAGGCCGCGCCGCTCCTCGCCGAGCACGTCAAGCGCCTGGGCTTCACCCACGTCGAGCTGATGCCCATCATGGAGCACCCCTTCTACGGCTCCTGGGGCTATCAGTCGACCGGCTACTTCGCTCCCACCAGCCGCCACGGCACGCCCCAGGACTTCATGTACTTCGTCGACCACCTGCACCAGCAGGGGATCGGGGTGATCCTCGACTGGGTGCCCTCGCATTTCCCGGTCGACGACTGGGCCCTGGCCTTCTTCGACGGCACCCATCTCTACGAGCACGCCGATCCGCGCAAGGGCTTCCATCCCGACTGGGGGAGCTACATCTTCAACTACGGCCGCAACGAGGTGCGGAGCTTCCTGATCAGCAGCGCCGCCTTCTGGCTCGAGAAGTACCACGCCGACGGCCTGCGGGTGGACGCGGTCGCCTCCATGCTCTACCTCGACTACTCCCGCAAGGCGGGCGAATGGATCCCCAACGAGTACGGCGGCCGGGAGAACCTGGAGGCGATCACCTTCCTGCGCGCTCTGAACGAAGAGGTCCACGAGAGCTTCCCCGACGTGCAGGCCATCGCCGAGGAGTCCACCGCCTGGCCCATGGTCTCGCGCCCCATCTACATCGGCGGCCTGGGCTTCGGCTACAAGTGGGACATGGGATGGATGCACGACGCCCTGGCCTATCTCCAGAACGATCCCATCCACCGGCGGTACAACCACAACAAGATCACCTTCCGGTCGCTCTACGCCTTCAACGAGAACTTCGTCCTCCCCCTCTCGCACGACGAGGTGGTGCACGGCAAAGGCTCGCTGGTCAACAAGATGCCGGGCGACACCTGGCAGAAGCTGGCCAATCTGCGGCTGCTCTACGGCAACATGATCGCCCAGCCGGGCAAGAAGCTCCTCTTCATGGGCGCCGAGCTGGCCCAGTGGCGGGAGTGGAACCACGACTCGAGCCTCGACTGGGACCTGCTGGAAGATTCGGCCCACGCCGGCATCGCCCACTGGCTGAGGGATCTGAACTACCTGTACCAGCAGGAGCCCGCCCTCCACGAGCTGGATTGCAACCCCGAGGGCTTCGAGTGGATCGACGGCTCGGACGCGGAGCACAGCGTCATTGTCTTCCTGCGCCGGGGCAAGACGCCGGGCGAGCCGGTCGTCGTGATCTTCAACTTCACGCCCGTGGTGCGCCAGAACTACCGCATCGGCGTCCCCGGCCGCGGCTACTGGAAGGAGCTGCTCAACAGCGACGCACCCGAATATGGCGGCAGCGGCGAGGGGAACTACGGCGGCGTGGAGGCGGCGCCGTTCCCCATGCATGGCCGGTCGCACTCCCTCACCCTCACCCTGCCGCCGTTGGGGGTGCTGTTCCTCCAGCGGGAGGCCCCGCCTGCTCCAGCCATCCCTCTTCTCCCCGAGGATGACGAACCTGGGATCGAGGAGGAGTGGGGGAGCGACGAGGAGGAGTAGGGAGGTGCTTTTGTCCAATCGGGATTGGGAACCGGCGCTGGGCGCCATTCTTCAGGCAAACAACCATTGCCGCTTCCGCGTCTGGGCCCCCCAGGCCCGGAGCGTCGAGGTCGACCTGCAGGGCCGCCGCGTGCCCCTGGAACCTCGGGAGCACGGCTATTTCGAGGCCCTGGTCGACGGAGTGGAGCCGGGAGCGCGCTACTTCTACAGCCTCGACGCCGGCCCGGGCCGGCCCGATCCCGCCTCCCGCTTCCAGCCCGAGGGCGTGCACGAACCTTCGGCGGTGATCGACCGCCGGTTCGATTGGCGGGACGAAGGCTGGCGCGGTATTCCTCTCGAAGATCACATCTTGTACGAATTGCATGTCGGCACGTTCACGCCGGAGGGCACCTTTGAGGCGGTGATCCCCCATCTGGACCGGCTGGCGGACCTCGGGATCACGGCGGTCGAGCTCATGCCCGTGGCCCAGTTCCCGGGCCGGCGCAACTGGGGATACGACGGCGTCCTGCCCTACGCGGTCCAGAATTCGTACGGCGGACCCGAGGGGCTGAAGCGCCTGGTGGACGCCTGCCATGCCCGGGGGCTGGCGGTGGTCCTCGACGTGGTCTACAACCACCTCGGCCCGGAGGGGAACTACCTCTCGGAGTACGGTCCCTACTTCACCGACCGGTACAAGACCCCCTGGGGGCTCGCCCTCAACTTCGACGGGCGCGACTCGGATCCCGTCCGCCGCTACTTCGTCGAGAACGCCTTGCATTGGATCGCTGATTTCCACGTCGACGGCCTGCGGCTGGACGCCGTTCATGCCATCGCCGACAACTCGGAGCGGCCTTTCCTCCAGGAGCTTGGGCAGGAGGTGGCGGACCTCGCGGGGAAGCTCGGGCGGCGGGTCCACATCTTCCCGGAGAGCGACCTCAACACGCTCTTCTTCCTCCGCTCCCGCGAGCACGGCGGCTGCGGCTTCGACGCCCAGTGGACGGACGACTTCCATCATTCCCTCCACACCCTGCTGACGGGGGAGCGGAGCGGCTACTACCAGGGTTTCGGCACGCTCGATCAGATGGCCAAGGCCCTGGCCGGCGGGTTCGTCTACACGGGGCAGTACTCGCCCTTCCGGCGTCGGCGCCACGGCGTGCCGGCGGACGGCCTTTCGGGCGCGCGCCACGTCGTCTGCATCCAGAACCACGACCAGACGGGCAACCGCATGAACGGCGAGCGCATCGCCTCCCTGGTCGACTTCGAAAGCCTGAAGCTGGCGGCCGGGGCCGTGCTCCTCTCGCCCTTCCTGCCGCTGCTGTTCATGGGCGAGGAGTACGGCGAGACGGCGCCCTTCCTCTACTTCGTGGACCACTCGGACCCGGACCTGATCGAGGCCGTGCGGAACGGCCGCAAGGAGGAGTTCGCCTCCTTCGGCTGGCGGGAGGAGTCGCCGGACCCGCAGTCCGAGGAGACCTTCGAGCGCTCCCGACTGGATCCTCCCCAGCGCGAGAGCGGCTGGCACGCGGAGCTGTACGCCTTCTACAGGGAGCTGATCCGTCTGCGGAAAACCGTCCCGGCGCTCGCCCGTCCCAGCAAGGAGGGAGTCGAGGCAATCTCGCTCGAGGCCGAGCGGGCGATCCTGCTGCGCAGGCGCAATGGGGAGAGTGAGGCGCTGATCGTCTTCAACTTCTCGGAAGAGGAGCAAAAGCTGCCGTTGCCCGATGGGGATTGGCGGAAGGTGCTCGACTCGGCGGAGGAGCGGGATCCGGACGTCCGCGCCCGCCGTTCCGTCGCAGTATTCACGCGGGGATAGGTGGCGGGGGGATGCTACGATCATCCCCGCCCAATGCAACGTTACCTCTGTATTCACGGCCATTTCTACCAGCCGCCGCGAGAGAACCCGTGGCTCGAAGCGGTGGAGGTGCAGGACTCCGCCCGCCCGTACCACGACTGGAACGAGCGGATCACGGCGGAGTGCTACGCCCCCAACGCCACCTCGCGCATCCTCGACGGCGAGCGGCGCATCGAACGGATCGTCAACAACTACGCCCAGATCAGCTTCAACTTCGGCCCCACCCTCCTCGCCTGGCTGGAGGCGAAGGAGCCCGAGGTCTACCGCTCCATCCTGGAGGCCGATGAGCTGAGCCGGGCGCGCTTCTCGGGCCACGGCTCGGCCATGGCCCAGGGCTATCACCACGTCATCCTCCCCCTGGCGACCTCGCGGGACAAACGGACGCAGATCCTCTGGGGGCTGGCGGACTTCGAGCGCCGCTTCGGCCGGCCCGCCGAGGGGATGTGGCTGCCCGAGACGGCCGTCGATCTCGAATCGCTCGACATCATGGCCGAGGCGGGGGTGCGCTTCACCGTGCTCGAGCCCCACCAGGGGCGGGACGCCGGAGGCGGGCGGATCGATCCCTCGCAGCCTTATGAAGTGGCGCTCCCCTCGGGCCGGCGGATCGCCGTCTTCTTCTACGACGGGGCGATCTCGCGGGCCGTGGCCTTCGAGGGCCTGCTGACCAGCGGCGAGCGCTTCGCCGACCGGCTGATGTCCGCCGTGCCCGCGGACCCCGAGCGCGACCGGCTGATCCACATCGCGACCGACGGCGAGACCTACGGCCATCATCACCGCCATGGCGAGATGGCCCTCTCCTACGCCCTCCATCACATCGAGTCGAACGGCTGGGCGAAGCTGACCAACTACGGCGAGTACCTGGAGCTCCATCCGCCAAGCCGTGAGGCGGTGATCGTCGAGGAGACCTCCTGGAGCTGCGCCCACGGGGTGGAGCGCTGGCGCGCGGACTGCGGCTGCCATACCGGCGGCCAGCCGGGGTGGAACCAGAAGTGGCGCACCCCCTTGCGCCAAGCGCTCAACTGGCTGCGCGACGAGCTGGATTCCCGGTACGAAAAGGCCCTGAAGGAGCTTTTCCGCGATCCCTGGGCGGCCCGCGACGACTACATCCAGGTGCTCCTCGACCGTTCGCCGGAGAGCGTGGCCGCCTTCTTCGCCCGCCATTCGGCGGGCCTGCCGCCGGCGGGCGCCGACCGCGTGCGGGCGCTCCGGCTCCTGGAGCTGCAGCGCCATGCCATGCTCATGTACACGAGCTGCGGCTGGTTCTTCAACGACCTCGCGGGGATCGAGACCGTCCAGATCCTGCGCTACGCCGGCCGGGTGGTGCAGCTCGCCGAGCAGCTCTTCAAGGGACCGTTCGAAGCGACTCTCTTGAGGCTCCTGGAGTTCGCGCTGAGCAACGATCCCGAGGCGGGGAGCGGGCGCGACCTCTATGAGAAGCTGGTGAGGCCGGCCATCGTGGACCTCCCCAAGGTCGCCGCCCACTACGCCGTGGCCTCCCTGTTCGAAGATTTTTCCAACCCCGCCCGGATCTACTGCTATTCGGTGGAAAGGGAGAACGGCCGCACCTTCCGCGCCGGCCGGTCCCGCCTCACGGTCGGGCGGATGCGCGCGACCTCGGAGGTGACCGGCAAGACGGCCCGGTACGTCTTCGGCGTCCTCCACTTCGGGGACCACAACCTGAACGCCGGCGTCATCCCGTTCGAGGATCCGGAGGGCTATCAAAACCTCCTCTCCGAGGCCGGCGGGGCCTTCGAGCACGGCGATCTGACGCAGGTCGTCCGCCTCCTCGACCGCTATTTCGGGGACGTCCCCTACTCGCTCAAGTCGCTCTTCCGCGACGAGCAGCGCCGGATCCTGGACCTCATCCTCGCCTCCACCCTGGGGGAAGTCGAGGACGAGTTCCGCGACATCTTCCAGCACCACGCTCCCCTGATGCGGTTCCTCAAGACTCTGGGGACTCCGCTCCCCAAGGCCTTCACGGCGGCCGCGGACTTCGTGCTCAACGTTGACCTGCGCCGCCGGCTGGGCGACCCCGCCGCCGATCTGGAGGAGGTCCGGCGCCTCCTCGACGAGAGATCGGCGCTGGGAGTGGATCTCGATAAGAAGGAGCTCTCCTATGCCTTGGAGCAGGCCCTGGAGAAGCTGGTCGGGCTCCTCCAGGAGCGCCCGGAGGACCCGGATCTGCTCCGGCGGATGGACGAGACGGTCATCCTCGCCCGCTCGGTCCCCTTTCAAGTCGACCTCTGGCGGGCCCAGAACCGGTGCTACGAGCTGCGCCGGGGCGTCTATCCGGTCCAGATCGGGAAGGCGGAGGAGGGGGATGCCCGGGCGGGGGAGTGGGTGGAGTTGTTCAAGATCCTGGGTGGGCGGCTGGGAGTGCGGGTGGAGTAGGAATCTCCTCCCCGTTCTCACCAATGTAGAGACGCCTTGCAGGCGTCTCCGAGGCGGCGATGCCTTCCGGGCGCCAATTCGTTCCCGCGGGGCGGCCTCGCAAGACCGAAGATTCTTCCCGCCCCAGAGACGCCTGCAAGGCGTCTCTACATTGGGGGGCCTCCTCGCTGGTCCACCCCTTGCACCTGTAGCGCCCCCGTGCCGCACCCCCTCTCCACCTACCGCCTCCAGCTCCGGCCCGAATTCGGCTTCGACGACGCAGCCGCCATCGCCGGCTACCTCGCCGACCTGGGCGTCACCCACCTCTACAGCTCGCCCTACCTCCAGGCCGCCCGGGGGAGCACGCACGGCTACGACGTGGTCGATCCGACCCGGGTCAACGAGGAGCTGGGCGGCGAGGAGGCCCATGCCCGGTTCTGCCGCGCGCTCGGAAAGCAGGGGCTCGGACAGGTGCTCGACGTCGTGCCCAACCACATGGCGATCACGGAGCGGCGCAACACCTGGTGGTGGGACGTGCTGGAGAACGGCCCGTCGAGCCGCTACGCCGACTATTTCGACGTCGACTGGAACCCGCCCCAGGCCCGGCTGCGCGACACGGTGCTGCTGCCCATCCTGGGCGACCACTACGGGCGGGTGCTCGAAGCCGGCGAGCTGAAGCTGGTCCGCCGGAGCGGCAAGCTCGAGATCCACTACCACGAGCACCGCATGCCCGTGGCGCCCCCCTCGCTCGACACGCTGCTGGCCGAAGCGGCCCGGCGCTGCGCCTCGCCCGACCTCGCCTTCATCGCCGACGCCTGCGGCCAGCTCCCGCTCGCCACCGCCACCGACCGTGACAGCGTCGCCCGCCGGCACCGGGACAAGGAGGTTCTGGCCGGCCAGCTCGCCCGCCTCACGGAGGAAAAACCCGAGGTCGCCGCGGCCGTGGACGCCGTCGTCGAGGAGTGGAACGCCGACGCCGACCGGCTCGACGGCCTGCTCCAGCGCCAGAACTACCGACCGGCCTTGTGGCGCACGGCCGGGCAGGAGCTGGACTACCGGCGCTTCTTCGACATCCATACCCTGATCGGCCTGCGGGCGGAGGACGAGCGGGTGTTCGCAGACACCCATGGCCTGGTGCTCGGCTGGCTGAAAGACGGGTTCCTGGACGGAGTCCGCATCGATCACCCGGACGGCCTGCGCGATCCGCAGCAGTATTTCGACCGGCTGCGCGCGGCGGCCCCGGAGGCCTGGATCGTCGTCGAGAAGATCCTGGAGCCGGGCGAGCCGCTGCGCGAGTCGTGGCCCGTCGAAGGCACCACCGGCTACGACTTCATGAACCTCGCCGGCGGGCTGCTCGTCGATCCTGCCGGCGAGCGCCCGCTGACGGACCTCTACACGGAGCTGACGGGCGAGAGCGCCGACTGGACGGCGCTGGTGCGGGAGAAGAAGCTCATGGTGCTGGGGGACCTCCTGGCGAGCGACGTCAACCGCCTGGCCGAGGTCTTCCTCCAGGTCTGCGAGCGCCACCGCCGGTACCGGGACTACACCCGCTTCGAGCTGCGGCAGGCCATCCGCGAGGTGGTGGCGAGCTTCCCGGTCTACCGCTCCTACGTCCGCGCCGAGGAAGGAGAGGTGGGGACGGAAGACGTGCTCTACGTCGAGGAGTCCATCGAGGCGGCAAAGGCCCGCCGGCCCGATCTCTCGCCGGATCTCTTCGACTTCTTCCGCGACCTGCTCCTATTGAAGATTCGGGGAGAGACCGAGAGCGAGCTGGTGATGCGCTTCCAGCAGCTCACGGGGCCAGCCATGGCCAAGGGAGTGGAGGACACGGCTTTCTACAACTTCCACCGGCTGGTCTCCCTCAACGAGGTCGGCGGCAGCCCCGGGGAGCTCGGGGTCTCGGTCGAGGACTTCCACCGCGCCTGCGGCGAGACCCAGAGGCGGTGGCCGGCCGCCATGCACTCCACCTCGACCCACGACACCAAGCGCAGCGAGGACGTGCGGGCCCGGATCAGCCTGCTTTCGGAGATCCCGGAGCGCTGGGGCGAGGCCGTCCGCCGCTGGTTCGAGCGCAACGAGAAGCACCGGCGCGGCCCCTGGCCGGACCGCAACGCCGAGTACCTCCTCTATCAGACGCTGGTCGGCGCCTGGCCCCTCTCCGTCGAGCGGCTGCAGGCCTACATGGAGAAGGCCACCCGCGAAGCGAAAGTCCACACCTCCTGGACTCGCGTGAACGGGGAGTACGAGGAGGCGCTGCGGGATTTCGTGGGGGGGCTGCTGGAGGACCGGGAGTTCGTGGCCGACCTCGAGGGCTTCGTGGCCCCTCTCGTCGAGCCGGGACGGGTGAGCTCCCTCGCCCAGACGCTGCTCAAGATCGCGGCCCCAGGCGTCCCCGACTTCTACCAGGGGACGGAGCTCTGGGACCTCTCCCTCGTCGACCCGGACAACCGGCGGCCGGTCGACTATCCCTTGCGGCGCCGGCTGCTGGACGAGCTGGGGAAGGGGCTGGAGAAGGGGATAACCCCGGAGGAGATCCTGGCCCGCATGGACGACGGCCTGCCCAAGCTCTGGCTGATCCGCCAGGGGCTTGCCCTGCGCCGCCGCCGGCCCGCGGCGTTCGGCCCGGAGGGGGGCTACGACCCTATCGAGGTCCGGGGGGAACGCGCGGACCACGCCGTCGCCTTCCTGCGCGGCGGAGAGGTGGCGGTGGTAGTCCCGCGGCTGGGGATTCGCCGCGGTGGAGATTGGGGGGATACGGTGCTGGATCTGCCCGCCGGCCGCTGGCGCAACGAGCTGACGGGAGAGGAAGCGGAGGGAGGCGCCAGGTCCGTCGCGGAGATTCTGGCGCGTTTCCCGGTGGCGCTGCTGGCGCGTCTGTAGATAGAATTCAAACCGTCATGAGAGACGACGAGATCGACGACCCAGTGGTCCCCGTGGATGATGAATCGACCGAGCTCCTGGAGCGCCTCGACGAGGGTTTCGAGGATATCGACGTGCTCGGCGAGCAGACGCCGTCCGGCCCCCCCTTGAGCCGCCAGGAGATCGACGATGCCGTCGACCGGGCGCTGGCCGAGGAGCTGGCGCGGCTCAGCGGCCAGGGGCCGAAACAGTAGCCGCGCCGCGCAGGCCGCTGTCCACCGGCTCGGGATCGCCTCCGTCTGCCCAGGAAGGCAGGCCGACCTGCATGCCGCCGCCGTTGCCGTTCTGGAGGAGAGCGTTCACTTCCACGCCCGCCAGGGTCTGGCGCTCCAGCAGCTCGACCGCCCCGGCCAGCGACAAATGCCCCAAGCGCTGGGCGATGTCGATGTAGTAGCCGACTTCGCGCAGGCGCCGGCTGGCCTCGTCGATCTGCGTGCCGAACTGCTCGGAAGGCACGGCGCAGGCCCGTGCGATGGCCGCGGCGGCGGAATGCGCGGCCGCCACCATCCGGGCGCCGAGAGCGCTCGGGTCATGCCCGGGGAGCTGTTGGACGGCTTCATGAACCGCGAGCAGGAGCTCGTGGGAGTGCTGGTAGGCTGAAAGCTCACGATGATCTCTCATTTGATTTCTCTCCGACAAAGCGTCTCCTCGATGACTCACGGTGCCCCGGCGGGGCCTGCCGACGGCGGCGAGCCGCCACGGAATGCGGAGTAGCTGCAGGCTCCGAAGCGGCCCTCGATCGATCCCTTGCCGGCCTGCCCGCCGTATTCACCCGCGAACGATCCGCTGAGGAGCGCGACGGCGCTCCCGTCCGGCAGGTCCTGCTCCTTCATCTCCACGTCGGCATCGCCGGTCGAGGTCACGAGGGCCCCGGTGCGGGAGCGGCCGGTGACGAACAGCCGCGCCCGGTAGGGGCCGCTGCCCTGGAACTCGGGGATCCGCACGGTCACCGCCGGCAGCTCGGGATCGCCGGTCCGGAAGTTGACCTGGAGCCCCGATTCCTCGTGGAGCACGCACCGGAAGGCCGCCGGCCCCTCGAACGACTGGCGGCCGATCGCCGCCAGCATGGCCCCGTCGCTCGGGGTCCGTTGGTCCTTGCGCGAGATCTCCGCCGGCCGGGGGCCCGCGTCCGCCAGCCGTGGCGGATCCTCGGTGCCGCAAGCGGCGAAGAAGGTCAGCAGGAGCAGCGGGACGATCGAGGTCCGGGGGCTCGGCATGGGGTCTCCGGCCGGCTCAGGGAGCCAGCATCTCCTTCATCGAGCAGCGGCGGAAGTTGCCGGCGACCGTCCCTTTGCCGCCCTCGCCGTCATAGGAGCCGTTGAAGGTGCCGTTGAAAACGGTCCTCTTCTTGGCCTTGCCGACCTGACGGCTCTCGACGTTGATCTTGGCGACGCCGTTCCACTCGCGGACCGGCCCGCTCTCGGGATGCTCGCGGACGACGACCGTCCCCGGGTACTCGCCGTCGCCATGGAAGTCGCCGATCCGCACCTCCACCTGCGGCGCCCTGGCTTCGCTCTGGTCGAGGGTGAACTGGAGCCCCTTGTCGGTGAAGACATCGCAGCCCACGGCGACGTCGGCGTCGAACGTCAGGGGGCCCGTCAAGGTGACGTGCGCCTTCGGTCCGCGCCGGCCGCCGCCGCCTCCCTGGTTCTGGCCCGCCGGCGCCGCCGGCCGCTCGGCATTGGCATCTCCCTGCTGGTTGCCGGCCTGTTGATCGGCCCCGCCTCCACAGCCCGCGAGGGGGAGAATCAGGGAGAGTAAGAGTATGGAAAGGATGCGCGGTCTCATCGGGTTCGGAATCTCCTTGCGGAACCTCGGGCTCCGCCGTCAGTTAAATTGCAGGAAGGATGCCATGGCCGCCGGGCCGGCGCCTATCTCTTCGACAAAACGCCCCACAGAAAGACCATCCCCGCCGCCAGGGCGAGCCACCGGCCGTAGGGCTCGCCGGGCGCGTCCACGTGGAGCATGGCGCCGGCGATCAGGAGGGCGGCGGAGGTCACCATCCAGGCCAGGCGGTGGATCGAGCGCTCCAGGCGCTGGATCACCTTGCGCGAATCCGGCGCCAGGGTAGCCTGAAAGCTCAACGTCCCACGCTCGGCCTTGGCGAAGACGGAGTCCACCCGCCGCGGCAGGGTCGTCAGGACCTGGAATTGGGCGAGCCCCTCGCGCAGCAGGCCGCGCCAGTCCCGCCGCAGCTCCTCGGCGGCCAGCCGCTCGGCGAAGGGCAGCGTCTCGGCCCAGGGATCGAACTCCGGGTCGAGATGGGTGGAGAGGCCCGCGAGCAGCCCCACGGCCCGGGAGGCGAACAGCAGCTCGACCTGCATCTGGAAGGGGAGCTCGTAGAGGATGTCCCGGTACTGGCGGAAGAAATACTCCGCCTCCGAGAACGCCGCGTCCCGCAGGCTGCCCAGCCGCACCCCCCAGAAGCGCTCGAACAGCTCCTCGTGGACCTCTTCCAGGCGCCGCAGGTCCGCCCCCGGCAGGAGCATGCCGGCCGCCACGTAGGACTGGACGATGCGCGCGGCGTCGCGCGTGCCGAGCCCAATGGCGTACTCGCGGAGAGCGGCGCGCAGACGCTCGGGGATGACCGCCACCATGCCGAAATCCACGAACACGATCTGGAACGGCCTCTCCGTGCCCTCCGGGGGAGAGGGCACCGGAGCGCCCGGCGCGAAGGGGAGCTCGCCTTCGAGGGGCAGCGGCCGGATGAACAGGTTCCCCGGGTGCGGATCGGCGTGCACGAACGAGTGCTCGAAGATCTGCCGCAGGTAGATCCGGTAGAGGATGCGGGCCACGTCCGGCCGTTTGATGCCCGCCGCGTCGAGCGCCGCCAGGTCGCCGATCTTGAGCCAGCCGACGTTCTCGAGCGTCAGCGTGCGGCCGGTGCTCCAGGTCCAGTAGACCTTGGGCAGGTAGACGCGGGAGTCGCCGGCCAGGTTTTCGGCGAAGCGCTCGGCGTTCTTGCCCTCAGCTTGGAGATCGAGCTCGGCGCGCGTCGTCTCGGTAATCTCGGCGCCCAGGCGCTGGAGGTTCACCCGCCGGCGGATGGTCTTCGAGAAGCGCAGGAGGCGGAAGGCGAGCCGGACGGCGGCGAGGTCGGTCTCCACCACCACGCCGATCCCCGGCCGGAGCACCTTCACGACGACCTCCTGGCCGTCCGGCAGGCGTGCGCGGTGCACCTGGGCGAGCGAGGCGGCGCCGAGCGGGTCGGACTCGATCCAGGGGAAGACCTGGGGCAGGGGACGGCCGAAATCCTCCTCGATCTGCCGGACGACGTCCTCGAACCGCTCGGGCGGCACCTCGTCCTGGAGCCCCGAGAGCTCGCGGGTGATCTCCGGCGGCAGGATGTCCACCCGGGTCGAGAGGAACTGCCCCAGCTTGATCAGGACGCCGCCCATCCCGGCAGCCAGTCCGCGATAGCGCCGGGCGATCCCCTGATAGCGCTCCAGGGGAGGCCGCCGGAGCCGCCTCAGCCCAGGGACGTTCAGGACCACGTCCCACCAGATGACGTGGATGAAGACGCGGGTCACGAACCGCCGCACCTTGCGGTAGCGGTGGAAATCGATCCCCGAGGGCATGGGGGTACGATACACCGGAGCCCATACACTGCACCGCCGGCTTCGCCGACGGTCCCTCACTCCCCAACCCCTCTCTCCCGACCCCTCCCCCCTCCCGCACCGGGAGAGAGGGGCTCGAGAAACCCTGCCAGGCAAACTCCGACAAACTTCTCCCTCTTCTCCCGGTGCGGGAGGGGGGAGGGGTCGGGAGAAGAGGGCCGGGGTGATGAGGGCCCCTCTTTGTGGCAAGATCCTCCCGCGCCATGGCCACCCCGAACCCGCAGCGGACCGACCCGGACGGAATCATCTTCCGTCCCCTGATTTCCCAGAGCGACTACGAAGCCTGCATCGAGCTGCAGCGGGTGACGTGGGGGCGGGATTTCTCGGACGTCGTCCCCCTCTCGATCCTCAAGATCACCCAGAAGGCCGGCGGCATCGCGGCCGGGGCGTTCTCTCCGGAGGGGAAGATGCTCGGCTTCGTCTACGGGCTGGCCGGCTACGTCGAGGGCCGGGCTTTCCATTGGTCCCACATGCTGGCCGTCTATCCCGAAGCGCGGGACCTTGGGCTCGGCACCCGGCTCAAGCTCTACCAGCGCGAGATCCTCCTGCCCCAGGGCATCGAGGAGGTCCGCTGGACCTACGATCCCCTGGAGTCGCGCAACGCCCACCTCAACTTCAATCATCTCGGGGTCGGAATCGCCGAGTACGCCGAGGACATGTACGAGGGGGAGCAGTGGAGCGAGCTCGCCCGGGGGATCGGCACCGACCGCTTCATCGTCTCCTGGCGGATCGCCGGCGACCGGGTCTCGCGGGCGCTCTCTCGCCGCCGGGCCGGCGAGGACGGCCCCTTCCGGGAAGCTCCGGTGGCGAACCCCGGCGGTGAGGAGCGGGACCTTCCCGAGGCGGCCCGCGTGCGGATCGAGATCCCGGAGAACGTCCAGGCCGTCAAGGAGGAGAACCCGGACGCGGCGGCCGCCTGGCGCGCTTCCACCCGGCGGGCGTTCGAGAGCTACCTGGGCCGCGGCTACAGGGTCGAGGTCTTCTTCCGCGACGCGGGACGTTGTTTTTATGGACTGGAGAAGAATTGATGCGGATCGAATCGATCACCCTGCGCGAGATCGCCCTCGCCCTCAAAGAGCCGTTCCAGATCTCCTCCGGCACCCAGGCCCGGCGCCGCATCGTCCTCGTCGAGCTGCGGAGCGCCGACGGCGTCGAGGGGTGGGGCGAGTGCACGGCGGGCGAGTTCCCTAACTACAGCCCGGACGCCACCGACACCGCCTGGCACGCCATCCGGGAGTGGGTGGCCCCCCGGGTGCTGGGGCGGGAGTTCGCGGGGCCGGAGGAGATCCATCCCGTGCTGGAGGTCAACTTCCGCGGCCACAACATGGCCAAGGGGGCCATCGAGATGGCCGCCTGGGAGCTCACGGCGCGGGCGGAAGGGGTCTCGCTGGCGAAGAAGCTGGGCGGCACGCGCGACCGCATCCGGGTCGGCATCTCGCTCGGCATCCAGCCCAGCCCCGAAGCGCTGGTGGAGAAGGCCCGGACGTCGCTCGAGCGCGGCTACCGGAAGGTCAAGATCAAGATCAAGCCGGGGGCGGACGTCGAGTACGTGCGCGCCGTGCGCGAGGCCCTGGGGCCGGACGCGCCGCTGATGGTCGACGCCAACAACGCCTACAGCCTGGACGACACCTCGAGCCTCGAGGCCCTCGACGGCCTCGGCCTGATGATGATGGAGCAGCCCTTGGCCTGGGACGACCTGCTGCGCCACGCCGAGCTCCAGAAGCGCCTGAAGACCTCCGTCTGCCTCGACGAGTCGATCACCAGCGTCGACCGGGCGGCGGACATGATCGCCCTCAAAGCCGGCCGCATCGTCAACATCAAGGCCGGCCGGGTGGGCGGCTTCGTGCAGTCGAAGGCCATCCACGACCTGTGCGAGAATCACGGCATCCCGGTCTGGTGCGGCGGCATGCTGGAGAGCGGCGTGGGGCGGGCCCACAACGTCGCCCTGTCCTCGCTGTCGAACTTCACCCTCCCGGGCGACGTCTCCCCCAGCGAGCGTTACTGGGAGCGGGACATCGTGACCCCCGAGTGGACCATGGACCGCGAGGGCTGGGTGAACGTGCCCGTCGACCAGCCGGGGATGGGGGTCAAGGTGGACCGTGATCGCGTCGAAGATCTGACGGTGCGACGCGAGGAGCTGCGGGCGCGCTGAATACCGCCAGATGGCTCGGGCAGGCGTCAGAATTACCCAAGGAAGCGGTATCGGGTGCTTGGCAGAAGCCATAATTCAGTGATTTGGCGGCATATTTGGGTCAGCTTGCGGTATTGAGATCGAAATAGGCGGTATTTTCTCTGGGGCAGGCCTTATATTTGCCAAAGTTTGCGTCATAATCAGGCGGGCAGAAGGTATCGATGGTAGGGCAGGCGGCATATTTGCCGGGCCGGGTGCCACAAAGAGGGGCTGAAAGGTGATCTACCGCCTGCTGGCCGACCTCGTCGTCGTCCTCCATCTCGGCTTCGTGCTGTTCGTCGTCCTGGGAGGCCTCCTGGTCCTGCGCTGGCCCCGGGCGGCTTGGCTCCACCTGCCGGCGGCGCTGTGGGGAGCCGGCATCGAATTCCTCCACGGGATCTGCCCTCTGACGCCGCTCGAGAACCATCTCCGCCGTCTCGGCGGCGAGGCCGGCTACTCCGGCGGCTTCGTGGAGCACTACGTCCTGCCCGTGCTCTATCCGGCGGGGCTCGGCCGGGGCCTGCAGATCGGCCTGGGACTCTTCGTGGTCGTCCTGAATCTGGTGGTCTATACGACCGTCTGGCGGCGGCTCAAGAACCGGTAGGTTCAGCCGGGCTCGTTGCGCTTCCGCCAGCGCCGCCAGTGCAGGACCGCCGCCCAGGGCACCACGATCCACCAGCAGAGGAGCACCGCCCAGATGCCGAAGGCCGGCCGGTTGGCCATGGTCAGGAAGGTGTTGCCGCCGAAGACGTTGTCGTTCACCAGATAGGTCCAGGTGGAGGAGGGGCCCCGCAGCCCCTCGCGCTCCCAGTCGACGCCCGCCGCCGTGACCTCGATCCGCTCGAAGGTCTCGACGATGGCGTCGTCGATGCGGGTGAGCAGGGCTCCTAATGCTTCTCCCGCTGTCCGGCAGAACTCGACGAAGGGGTCGCGGCCGCCGAGCTGGACGAGATGGACCTCGTCGCGCACTGCCTGCATCTCTGCCAGGTGGTCGCTCCAGCAGCGGTCGATGGCGATCAGGGTGATGCGCCGCTCGACCTCCCGCAGCAGCTCCTCGCCGCAAACCCCGCAAAGCTCCGCCCACCGTCGCGGGCTGCGGCTGGCCAGGAGGCCCTCGTCGCGCCCCTCCAGCACCTCCTGACGCCACTCCTGAAGCTCGCCGCGCTGGTGCTCGATCCGCTCCGAGAAGCCGAGCAGACGGCGGCGGATGTCGCCGTGCTGCCCCTCGGAGATGCGCTGCACGCGGTCGACCTCGCGCCGGACGGCCGGGTGATCGATGGTCGTGCCCGCCCACGCGCGACCCCGGAGCTTCGAGGGCAGGAGGCGCTCGATGCCGCAGCGCTGCAGCAGGTCGTCCTCGAGGCTGACGAGGAAGCGGGACGAGCCCGGGTCGCCCTGGCGGCCGGCCCGTCCCCGGAGCTGGTCGTCGATGCGCCGGCTCTCGTGGCGGTTGGTGCCGAGGACGTAGAGGCCGCCGAGGGCCACCACCTGATCCCGCTGCCGCTCGCCCGCCCCGCCGAGCCGGATGTCGGTGCCGCGCCCCGCCATGTTGGTGGAGATCGTCACCGCGCCGAGCGCGCCGGCTTCGGCGATGATCTCGGCCTCCTCGGCGTCGTTCCTCGCGTTGAGCACGCGGCAGGCGATCCCGGCCTGGCGCAGGCTCTCGGCGAGCCGCTCCGACTCCTGGACGCTGACGGTGCCCGCCAGGAGGGGCCGGCCGGTGGCGTGGACGCGGGCGATCTCCTCCAGCAGGGCCTGCCGCTTTTCTTCCTGGGAAACGTAGATGACGTCGGGATGGTCGACGCGGCGGCACGGCCGGTGGGAAGGCACCGGCAGCACCTCCAGGCCGTAGACCTCGGCCAGCTCGGCGGCTGCGGGGCGCGCCGTGGCCGTCATGCCGCAGAGCCGGGGGTACTTCCGCAGGTAGTGCTGGATGGTGATCGAGCCGAGGATCTGCCCTTCCGGCTGCTGGAGGAGGCCTTCCTTGGCCTCGAGAGCGGCCTGGAGGCCGTCCGGCCAGTGGCGGTTCTCGGCGATCCGGCCGGTCAGCTCGTCCACCAGCTCGATCCTGCCGCCGCGCACGATGTAGTCGACGTCGCGCTTCAACAGGGCCTCGGCGTGCAGGGCGTTGCGCAACTCGGCCTGGAGACGCAGGCTCTCCGCCGCGAAGAGGTTGCCGCAGCGCAGGAGCGCCTCGGCGCGCTGCACGCCCTGCTCGGTGAGGAAGATGTTGCGGGCGTACTCGTCGGTATCGAAATCGGCCCCCGGCTTCAGCAGGCGGGCGGCTTCGGCCAGGCGCTGGAGGTCGATCCCAGGATCGTCGAGGTTGCCGGCGATGACGAGCGGGATCCGCGCCTCGTCGACGAGGATCGAGTCGGCCTCGTCCACCAGGGCGAGGTGGAAGGGGCGGTGGACCTGGCCGGTGCGGTCCAGGCAGAGGCTGTCGCGCAGGTGGTCGAAGCCGGCCTCCTTGACCGTCAGGTAGGTGACGTCGCAGCCGTAGGCCCGCTGCCGCTCGGCCGCCGTGAGCCCTGCCTCCACGAAGGCGGTGGTGAGCCCGAGGCGCTCGTAGACCGGGCCCATCCAGCCGGCGTCGCGGCGGGCGAGGTAGTCGTTGAAGGTGAGCACGTGGACGCCCCGGCCGGTCAGGGCGTTGAGCGCCACGGGCGCCACCGCGGCCAGGGTCTTGCCTTCGCCGGTCTGCATCTCCACCAGCTTGCCCTGGTGGAGGGCGATGCCGGCGAGCATCTGCACGTCGTAAGGGCGCTCTCCCAAGACCCGATGGGAGGCCTCGCGCACCAGGGCGAAGCACTCCGGCAGCAGGTCTTCGAGCGGCACGCCGGCGCGGGCCTGCTGGCGCAAGGACCTCGCCCGTTCGCGCAACTCTCCGTCCCCGGCGCGGGCCATGTCCGCGCCCCGGGCGTCGATGGCTTCGATGGCTGCGAGCGGCGGCTTGCTCATCGGGGTGAGGGCCGCGTCCGGCGAAGCCACAGGCCCATCCCCGCCAGGAGAGCCAGCCCGCCGAGCCCCCAGGCCCAGAGGGGGATCGCGAATCCCTTCCGTCCGCCGGGCAGGGGCACGATGCCGCCGTCGCCGAGCACGACGATGCCGGCCCAGGCGGCGGCGGGGACGCCTTCGGCGATCGAGTCGCGCTGGGCGGACTGCAGGGCGGCGGCGACGCTGGCTCCCTGGCCGAGGCGGCGGTAGAAGCGGTCGAAGAACTCGGCGGCCTCGTCGTCGCGCAGGGGCCAGAGGCTGGCCACCACCGTATGGGCGCCGGCCTGGAAGAAGGCGCGGGCGAGGCTCATCACCCCTTCGCCGCGCAGCAGGGCGCCGGTGTTGCTGCTGCACGCGGAGAGCACCACGATCCGGCCGTCGAGGTCGAGGTCCACGATCTCGCGGATCTGCAGCAGGCCGTCCTGGTGAGCGTCGCCGGGGGCCAGCAGCACGCCCGAGCGCTCCGGGTTGCTCTCGTCGGTCACGGCATGGGTGGCGAAGTGGAGCACTCCGAATCTCTGGAGAGAGGCGCTCTTGAGGAACGCCTCGGAGGCCTCTTCCCCCAGGCGGCGCTCGCTGCCGCCGTTCAGGTCGCGCACCACGGCGCGGCTCTCCGCGCGGGCGTAGGGCAGGGGGCCCAGACGGACGCCGGAGGTGAAGATCGCCATGGCCGCGCGCTCGCGGGCCGGCGGCGTCCGGTCGCCGTAGCCGCCGGGCATCGGCGGATCGGCGAAGGCGAGCGCGGGGATGGCGGACGCCGCCGGCCGGCTCTTCCACCAGCCCATCCAGAGGGTGGCGGAGGGGACCACGGAGATCTCGTAGCGCAGGGCGAGCGGCTCGCCGGACGGGGTGTCGCGCAGGGCCCCGAAGGGGAGCTTGTTCAACGCGTCGTCGGGCACGATGATCAGGCGCCGGATCCCCGGCGGCAGGTCCCGCATCGCGGGTCCCAGGAGCGACCGGTAGAGCCCGGCGCTGCTCGCGGCCTCGGTGCCGTTGCGCGCCTGGAAGAGGCCGTCGAAGAGGGCGGCGGCGGGCCGCAGCTCCACCCGGTCCATCAGCCGGTAGGCCCGGACGGCGTCCCGGGTGGCGGCGATCAGCCAGGAGCCGCCGCCGAAGTCTCCCATCAGGTCCTTCCAGGGAGCGATCTGGAACGACAGGAGGGCCTCGTCGGGAGCGAGAGTGCGCCGCACCTCGGCGAGCGACACGAAATCGGGACGCAGCAGGGCCGAGAGGGCGGGGCTGGCCTGGGTGATCTCACGGCGCAGGTCGGACTCGTCGAGCTCCAGGCGCTCGAGCTCGCGGGTGGCCCCGGCCTTCTCCCACGGCGGCAGGTCGGGGTCGAGCAGGCGGCGCTGGACGCCGGCGATCTCCGCGAGCTTGCCGGCGCGCCGCGCCCGCAGCGCGGCGACGGCCGCCGTCTCGGCGGGCCGCGCGCGGGCGGCGGCCAGGGCCCCCACCAAAGCCCTCGACCGCATGCGCTCCGTCACGTCGAAGGCCTGGTCGAGGAGGCCGCCGCCGGCGAGCGTGGCCTCCAGGAGGCGGCCGGAGAGCCAGTAGTAGTCTTCGGCCCCGGCCGCGAACAGGTCCGGCGAGCCGGTGGGGCCGCTCTGCGACTCGCGGAGCGCCTCGATGGTCCGCAGGGCCGACCAGGAGTCCGCGGCCGCCCGCTCCGGCGGGGCGGCCCGCCAGGCCAGGCGCAGCCTCTCCCGCCAGTAGGCCACGAGCCCGTCCGGGCTCTCGCTCTCCTGCGCCAGGGCGAGGCCCTGCTCGAGGACGGCCAGGGCGCGGGCCGGATCCTCGGCCGCCAGGCGCCGGCCCAGGAGGTCGAGGCAGTAGCTCTTCTCCAGGGGCACGGCGGCCGATTCGATGCAGCGCTCGAGGTGCTGCCGCGCCTCCTCGCCCGCCGACAGCATGCCGAGGATCAGGTGCGACTTCGCCTCGACGCCGCGATGCCCCGCCGCCATCGCCGCCTCCAGGGCCTGGCGGGCCGTGACCAGCGCTTCCTTGCGGGCGGCTTCGTTCGGGAGCTCGGACATCTCGTCGGCGAGCGAGCGGGTGAGGCTGTAGCTGGCCGTGGCCTCGGCGAAGCGGTCGCCGAAACCGCGCGCCAGCCGGGCCAGGCGCCGGAAGGCGTCCCGCGCCTCCTGGATCTTGCCGAGCTCCAGGCTGACGTTGCCCAACAGGAGCAGGCAGTCCCGCTGCAACGGGTAAGAAGCGCCGGGGATGGCGGCGGCGACGGCCCGGCGGATCAGGACGTGGGCGCGCTCGATGTCCCGCTTCTGGGCCAGGAGATGCCGGGTTTCGAGGAACTGTCCGCGCACGACGAGGAACCGGTCCCCCGAGGCCGCCGCGACCTGGACCGCCCGCGCCACCTCCCGGTCGGCCTCCTCGGGGCGGCCCAGTTGCGTCAGGACGCGCTCTCGGCTGTCCCGGGAGAGGATCTCGCCGCGCGCGTCTCTCCGGGCCGCGAACAGCTCCGCCGCCTGGCGGAACAGCTCCTCGCCCTGGTCCGGCTCCGTCCATCGCAAATGTCCGAGGGAGAAAAGGAGCCATGGGCGGCCGGGGTAACGGGCCTTGAGCTCCTCCAGACGCCGGATCGCGGGCTCCTGGGCGCCCGGGCCCTGACCGGCCTCGAGAAAGCACCTGGCCGACTCCTCGGACTCCGGGTCGGCAGCGAAGTGGGCCGAGCACGCGGCGAGCTCCGACGGTCCGCCATACCCGCGGACGGGAGCGATCGCTGAGGCGAGGAGGAAGAGAGCCAGCATGCGGCGGGCAGGCATCCCGCTAAGCTTAAACTATCCAGCGAGAAAGGCTGCCCGCCGCTTCCAGGGGCTTCACTGCTGCAGGGGTGTGACGGTGTAGGAGATCTCGACCCTCAGCCAGGACTTCTCATCGACCTGATGAAAGATCTCCTGCGCGGAGGTGGTGCCGCCGTTGCCGGTCGGCAGCGGGATCTTGAACTCGACGTTGCTGTTGATGACTTCCAGGAACATGGCTTGGTTCTCCTCGATCTCGATAAAGGTTGATCCGTGTCGTTACGATTCTGGCGGGAGCGGGGTGACTCCCGGAGGGCCCGCATAGTTTTCCGCCGGAGTGATGGAGTAGCTGACGGTGACCTGATATCCAGGCAGGATCTCGGTCTCGGTCACGACCGATTCGGTGGGCGCGAGCGGGAAGACCCCGCTGACGTTGGTGCCGCTGATTTCCATGACGATTTCCTCCATTCAAGTCAGGGTTGGTTTCTTGACATCCCCTGAGTGAAGGAACGAGGGGAGGGGCCCGAACCCCTCACCCCCGCGCGGGAAATCATCAGAAAGTCATCAGGCCAGGACGGCTTCCGGGGCCGGGGTGCGGACCTCTTCGGCCACGATGCGGCCCTGCTCCAGCTTGAAGGTGCGGTCGCCGCCGTTGTAGTAGCGGTCGTCGTGGCTGATCACCACGGCGGTCTTGCCGCGGGCCGTGAGGCTGGGCAGGAGCTGGTGGTAGAAGATCTCCTTGAACACCGGGTCCTGGTCCGCGGCCCACTCGTCGAACAGGTAGATGGGCCGGTCCTCGAGGCACGCCGTGAGCAGCGCCAGGCGCTTGCGCTGGCCCTGGGAGAGCTCGGTGCTCGACAGCTTGCCGTCCTGCACCTGGACCTTGGCGCCGAGGTGGAGCTGGTCGAGGTAGCGGCGCGCCAGGCCGTCGAGCTCCGGGCTCTCCAGGCCGAGCAGTTGGCGGAAGAGGAAGAAGTCCGAGAAGACGGCCGAGAAGAGCTGCCGGTAGGACTCCCGGCTGTCGTCGGTGACCGGCGCGCCGTCGAGCAGGATCTGCCCCGATTCCGGCGCGTAGAGGCCGGTCAGGAGCTTGGCCAGCGTGGTCTTGCCGCTGCCGTTGCCGCCGGCGATGAACACCAGCTCGCCCGGCCGCAGGGTCATGTCGATGGGGCCGAGGACGAACTCGCCCTCCTCCCCCTCGCGGCGGTAGGCGTGGGTGATCCCCCGCAGCTCCAGCCGCCGCCAGGACGGCTCGGTCCGCACCGGTGCCGAGAATTCGGGGGAGGCGTTGCGGGCGAGCTCCAGGCCGATGCCGTCGACCCGCGCCAAGGCTACGCTGGCGCGGCCGAAGGTCGGCGCCGCGCCCATCAGCATCTGCAGCGGGGTCATCAGGTAGAGCAGCGTCAGGGCGTAGCCGCTGAGCAGCTTGACGTCCGTGCTGGCCACGGCGGGCAGGGCGAACAGCAGCAGGCCGATGATCACGAAGACCAGGAGCTGCCCCCAGCTCGAGGCGATGGTGTAGATCCGCATGCCCAGGATGTTCTGGTCGCGGAAGTCGCCGGCCGTGGTCTCCAGCTCCTGGGCTAGGAAGGCGTCGCGCCGGGGGCGGTGGAGCTTGAGCTCCTTGGCGCCGTCGGTCAGGGCGCGGAAGTGCTGATAGAGGTCGTCGTTCAGGCCGCGGGCGCGCCGCATGTAGCGCACGGCGCGGACGAGCGGCAACTGATAGCCGCCCACGACGCCCACGAACATGATCACCAGCAGCACCAGCAGCACCTTCCACGACAGCCAGCCGAGATAGGCCAGGCAGCCGACGGCGGTCGCGGCGTTGATGCAGAGGACGGGGATCAGCCCCACCAGGTTGGTGATGGTGGGGACGTCCTCGGTCAGGGTGGAGAGGACGCGCGGCGCCCCCAGCTCCTCCAGCCGGCGCAGGGGGACGGCCAGGACGCGGCGGGAGATCTCCATCCGCATCTGGAAGATGGTCTCCTGGCCCAGCCGGGCGAGCAGGAGCTCGGAGACCACGCGGGAGAGGGGCACCACGGCGCAGAGCCCGATGAAGGTCCACAGCAGGACCGACCGCGGTGCCTGGCCGCCGGTGAGCAGGTAGTTGATGAGGGCGAGCAGGCCGGTGCTGCTGGCGCCGCTCACCAGGCCCGCGACGATCGCCAGGAGGACGGTGCCGCGGGCCCGGCTGAGGAGGAAGCGGATGGATTTCATAGGCCTCTCATTCGTAGCGCATCGCCATCATCGGATCGACCTTCGCCGCGCGCCGCGCCGGGATCAGGCAGGCGGCGGCGCCGGTGGCGCCGAGCACCAGGGCGACGGCGATGAAGATCGTGGGATCCCAGGGCTCCACCCCGAAGAGGATGGCCTGGAGCAGCTTGGACAGACCGAGGCCGAGGGCCAGCCCGAGGGCCATGCCGACGGCGAGCTGGGTGGCGCCCTGCCGGAAGATGAGCCGGAGGACCTCGCCGGCCTGGGCTCCCAGGGCCATGCGGATGCCGACCTCCTGGGTCCGCCGGCTGACCGAGAAGGCCAGGACGCCGTAGAGCCCGACCGTGGCCAGGAACAGGGCCGCGAAGCCGAACGCCATGAACAGGGCGCCGAACACCCCCACGAACCAGGTCCGCTTGCGGATCACCTCCGCCAGCGTGTCGACGCCGTAGAGCGGCAGGTAGGGATCGATGGCCGCGACCTCGCGGCGGACGGCGGGCGTCAGGGCCAGGGGATCTCCCGCCGCGCGGGCCACGAGGGCCATGGACTTGGCGTCGCTCTGGGCCAGGGGGATGTACATGCCCTCGGGGTCCTTGTTCTCCGGGCCGCTGACGTAGAGGTCGGGGACGACGCCGACGACCGTCCGCCAAGGCTCGGCGGAGTCCGCCGGGCCGATGCGGACCCGCTTGCCGATCGGGTTGCCGCCCGGCAGGAAGAGCTTGGCGAAGGTCTGGTTGACCACCATCACCGGCTGCCCGTCCCGGCGGTCCTGGCTGCCGAACTCACGCCCCTGGACGGGGACGTTGAGGGTGGCGAAGAAGCCGGGCGTGACCACCAGGGAGTAGGCCCCCTGCCGGTCCTCGTCCCGGGCGTAGGCCGTGCCCTCCACGGACATCGCCTCGACCCTCGCCTTGTTGGCCGGCAGGAAGGAGGTGAGCGCCGCCGACTGGACGCCCGGCGCCGCCGCCAGGCGCTGCTGGAGGGACTCGAAGAACGCCAGCCGCGCGGGCTGGCTGGCGTAGTCGCTCTCGAGGTCGAGCTTCGCCGTGAGCACCTCCCGGGTGGCGAAGCCGTAGTCCTTGGTCTGCTGGTTGATCACGCTCTTGATCATCAGGCCGGCGGCCACCAGCAGGCCGCACGACAGCGCCACCTCGGCGATCACCAGGGCGCGGCTGAAGCGGCCGATGCGGAGCCCCGTCGAGCCGCGGCTCTCGTCCTTGAGCAGGATGCCGGCGTCCCCGCCGGAGGCCTTGAGGGAGGGAATGATCCCGGACAGCAGGCTGGCCAGCAGGGTGAGCCCGAAGACGAACAGCACCACCGCGGGATCGATCTCGACCTTGATCCAGTACGGCGGATCGATGCCGGCGATGGCGTCGCGGAAGAGCCGCACGCCGAGGCCGGCGAGGCCGAGGCCGAGCAGGGCGCCGCCGAGGGAGAGCACGAACGTCTCGACCAGGAGCTGGACGATCAGGCGGGAACGGCTGGCGCCCAGCGCCGAACGGATCGCCACCTCCCGGCTGCGCACGGCGGCGCGGGCCAGCAGCAGGTTCATGACGTTCGAGCAGGCGATGAGGAGCACCCCGAAGACGGCGCCCAGCATGACGTAGAGCATGTTGCCCGCCTGCTTGCTGGTGTACTCCTCGGTGTACGGCTTGACGACCGGCAGCACCCCCTGGTTGGTCTTGGGGTGCTCGGCGCCCAGCCGGCCGGCGATGGTGGTGAGCTCGGCCCGCGCCTGCTCCAGGGATTCGCCTTCCTTCAGGCGTCCGAACACCTCGAGCTCCGGGCCCTCGCCGCGCGCGATCTCCGCGGGGTCGAGGCGCAGGGGCAGCCAGAGGTCCTGGCGCACGGGGAACTCGAAGCCGGCCGGCATGACGCCGATCACGGTCGGCGTCTCGCCGTTGATCCGCACGGTCTGACCGAGGATCTTGGCGTCGCCGCGGAAGCGCTTCTGCCACAGCGAGTGGCCGAGGATGACGACCGCCGGCGAGGCGGGCTTGCCGTCCTCGGGGCGGAAGCCGCGGCCGAGGAGCGGCTTGACCTTCAGCGTGTCGAGCGCGTCGGGGGTCAGGAACGCCCCGGCGTAGCGCTCGGGCTCGCCGGCCGTGCCGCTCAGGTTGGCCGTCCCCGTGTAGAAGGCGGAGAGCCCCTGGAACGCCGACTGCTGCTCGCGCCAGGCCAGGAAGTCGCGCCCCATCGCCGGCATGCTGCGGATCCCCCGCGTGGGGTTGCTGCGCTCGACGTGCAGGAGCTGCTCCGGCTTCTCGAACGGCAGATCGCGCAGCACCCCGTGCACGATGCTGTACATGGTGGTGGTGAGGCCGATCCCCAGCGCCAGGGTGAGGATGCAGAGCGCGGAGAGGCCCGGCTCCTTCAAGAGTTTACGGACCCCGTACCGCAGGTCCTGCCAGAATGTGTCTTGCATACAGCTATTCCTTTCCAGAGATCAGCCCTGGTGGGACACCGGGAGGAGCTCGGGCTCCGCGGCCACGGCGCTGCCGGAGGTCCGGTCCATGGCGCGGACCAGCTCGGGGAGGGACTGGGACGGATCTCTGACGATCGCTTCGAGAAGGGCGTGGAAGCGCCGCTCGATGCGGCGGACCGTGGCCGGCTCGAACAGGTCGGTCCGGTAGAAGAACCCGCACGCGAGGCCGTCCTCACGCTCCTGCAGGAGGAAGAACAGATCGACGTCCATGACCTTGTCGCGGACGTTGAGGGGAGTGAGCTCGAGGCCCTCCAGCACGAGAGGGTCCGAAGGGGCGTTATAGAAGTTGCAGGAGACCCGCAGGAGGTCGCGGGCGAGCCCGGTCTCTTCGAGCAGGACCTCGTACGGCAGGTCCTGGTGGGTGTAGGCGTCGAGGGTCACCTTCTGGACGCGGCGCAGCAGCTCGAGGTAGCTGGGGCTCCCGCCCAGGTCCGTGCGCAGGAGCAGGCGGTTGGGGAAGAAGCCGATCAGCGGCTCGATCTCCCGCCGCCGGCGGTTGGCGATGGGGAAGTCGACGAGGACGTCGTCCTGGCCCGTCTCGGCGTGGAGCAGGAGCTCGAAGGCGGCCAGGAGGGTCATGAACAGGGTCGCCCCCTGCTGCCGGCTGAGGGCGTGGAGCGCCTCGGCGAGGTCCCACGAGAGGGTCAGCAGCGAGCCGGCGCTCGGGCCGCGCAGCCGGTCGCCGCGCGGGCGGTCGGTGGGCAGCGCCAGGGGCGCGGCGCCCGCGAGCTGGCCCCGCCAGTAGGCGAGCTGGCTTTCGAGCGCGTCCCCCTGCAGCCACTGCCGCTGCCAGACGGCGTAGTCGCCGTACTGCAGGGGCAGCTCGGGCAGCGGCGAGGGCTGAGCCTGCGAGAAGGCCTGGTAGAGGGCCGCCAGCTCGCGGGTGAAGATCCCCGCCGACCACAGGTCGATGACGATGTGGTGGCAGACCAGGAGGAGCACGTGCTCCTCCTCGTCCTCCTGGAGCAGCAGGCCGCGCGCCAGGGGTCCGGCGGCCAGGTCGAACGGCTGGCGGACCTCCCGCTCCATCTCGTTTCCGGCGGCTTCGGCCCGGGCGGCGGGGGAGAGGTGCCGCAGGTCGGCCGTGCGCAGGGCGAGGGGCCCGGCCGGCTCGATCCGCTGCCGGGGGACGCCGTCCACCACGGGGAACACGGTGCGCAGGGCCTCGTGGCGGCGGACGATCTCGTCGAGGCTGCGCGCCAGGGCCTCCCGGTCCAGGGCGCCGCTCAGCCGCACGGCGGAGGTCACGTGAGCCCCCGGGAGCCCGGGCGTGCGCTGCTCGTCGCGCCAGAGGAGCTCCTGAGGAAAGGAGAGCGGGAGGTCGCCGTGCCGCGGCACGGGCTCGAGGGGCGGCATCCGCCGCGCCTCTCCCTCTTCGAGAGCCCGCGCGATGGCGGCGGCCACGGCGGCCACGGTCGGCGTCTGGAAGAAGGTGTCGAAGTCGAGCTCGACGCCGAACAGGCCGTGCACCCGGTTCAGCACCTGGGTGGCGGCCAGGGAGTAGCCGCCGAGCTCGAAGAAGTCGTCCTCGACGCCGATGCGGCCGGCTCCCAGGACCTCTTCCCACAGTCCGGCCAGGGCCTCCTCGACGGGGTTGCGGGGGGCCACCCGGCCCTGTCCCGCCGTCTTCACCTGGCCGGGATCGGGGAGCGCGTCGCGGTCGATCTTGCCGTTGGGCCGCAGCGGCAGGGCGTCGAGGAAGACGAAGGCCGCCGGCATCATGTACTCGGGCAGGTGCCGGGCCAGGAGGCCGCGCAGCTCCGCGACCGCCGGGTTGGGCTGCTCGCATACGAGGTAGGCCACCAGCCGCTGCCCGGGGGCCTCGCCGCGCAGCAGCACCACGGCCTCGCGCACCGTGGAGTGGCGGCCGAGCACGGCCTCGATCTCGCCCGGCTCGATGCGGAAGGCCCGCAGCTTCACCTGGTGGTCGACGCGGCCGAGGAAGTCGATCTGGCCGTCGGCCAGCCAGCGGGCGAGGTCGCCGGTGTCGTAGAGGCGGGCGCCGGGCTCGGCGGCGAACGGATGGGGGATGAACCGCTCCGCCGTCAGCGCCGGCCGGTTGAGATAGCCGGCCGCGAGGCCCAGGCCGCCGATGTGCAGCACGCCCGGCACGCCGGCCGGCACGGGCCGCAGGTCGCGGTCGAGGATGTGGATCTCGGCGTTGGGCACCGGGTGGCCGATGGTGGGCTTGCGCTCGCCGCCGGTGCACAGGGCCGTGCTGGCCCACACCGTGGTCTCGGTGGGTCCGTAGGCGTTCCAGAACCGGCGGCCGGGGGCCCAGCGGGCCACCAGCTCGGCGGGGCAGGCCTCGCCGGCCACGATCACGGTCTCCAGGGCCGGCAGCTCCTCGGGCGGCAGCATGGCCAGCACCGAGGGGGGCAGGGTGGCGTTGGTGATGCCCCGCTCGCGGAGGAGCTGGACGAAGCCTGGCCCGGGCATCATCTCCTTGCGCGGCGCCATGTGCAGGGTGGCGCCGGCGCACAGGGCCATGGCGATCTCGAAAATCGAGGCGTCGAAGCTCAGGGAGGCGAACTGGAGCACCCGGTCGTCCGGGGTGACGCCGAACGTCCGCCTCTGGGCCTCGGCCAGGTTGCGCAGCCCCCGGTGGGTCAGCCGCACCCCCTTGGGCTCGCCCGTCGAGCCCGAGGTGAAGATCACGTAAGCCGAATTGTCGGGGCTGATCCCGGTCGCCAGCGGCTCGCCGCTCTGCAGGCCGATGAACGCCTCGTCGGCGTCCAGGTTGACGGTGAGGCCCCGGTGCTTCGGCAGCGCGCCGATCACCTGGTCCTCGGTGATCAGCACGGCCGGCCGGGCGTCGTCGAGCATGAGGGCCAGCCGCTCCGGGGGATAGGAAGGGTCGAGGGGCAGGTAGGCGGCGCCCGCCTTGAGGATGCCCAGGAGCCCCACCACCATGGCGGCGGAGCGCTCCATGGCGAGGCCGGCCAGCACCTCGGGACCGACGCCCAGGCCCGTCAGATGGCGGGCGAGCTGGTTGGCGCGGGACTCGAGCTCGGCGTACGTCAGCGTCTCCTCCCCGAAAACCACCGCCGGGGCGTCCGGCCGGCCGGCGGCGTGGGCGGCCAGGACGTCGAGGACGGTGTCCGCGGGGCGCGCGCCGGGGTTGGTGCCCCAGGCGAGGAGCTGTCCCCGCTCTTCCGCGGTGATCAGCTCGATCTCCCGCAGCGGCCGGTCGGGCGCCGCCGCCACCGTCTCCAGCAGGAGCTGGAAGTGGCGCAGCAGCCGCTCGGCGGTCGAGCGGTCAAAGAGGTCGATGCGGTACTCCAGGGCGCCGCCCAGCCCGTCGCCGACGTTGCCCAGATCCAGGTTGAAGTCGAGCTTCACCACCTCGGCCGGCCGGCCGAAGCTCTTCAGCTCCAGCCCGGCGGCGGGCGTCTTGGCGCTCGGGACGTTCTGGAGCTGGAAGCTGGTCTGAAAGACCGGGGCGCGGCTCCGGTCGCGGACCGGGCGCAGCTCCTCGACGAGGAGCTCGAAGGGCAGATCCTGGTGGGACAAGGCCCCCAGCACCGTGCGGCGCACCCGTACCAGCAGCTCGTTGAAGCTCGGCTCGCCGCCGAGGTCCACGCGCAGGGCGATCGGGTTGGCGAAGAAGCCGATCAGGTTCTCGAGCTCGGTACGGCTGCGGCCCGCCGTCGGCGTGCCGATGACGACTTCGGTCTGGCCCGAGCGGCGGGAGAGGAGAGCGGCGTAAGCCGCGAACAGAGTCATGAACAGGGTGGAGCTGGCGCCGCGGCTCAGCCCTTCGAGGGACTCCTTCAGCGCCCGCGGCAGGCGCAGGCTCTCCGCGGCCCCTCGATAGGTCTGCACCGCGGGCCGGGGCCGGTCGGTGGGCATGTCGAGGGCCGCCGGGCTGCCGGCGAGCTGGCCGCGCCAGTAGGCGAGGAGGGACTCCCGGACCTCGCCCCGCAGCCACCGCGCCTGCCAGGAGGCGAAGTCCGCGTACTGGATGGGCAGCTCGGGCAGGGGCGACGGCTTGCCCTCGAGGGCCGCGGCATACAGGGTCGTCCACTCGCGCACCAGGAGGGTCGCCGACCAGGCGTCGGAGACGATGTGGTGCACGGTCAGCAGCAGGGTGTGCTCCTCGCCGCCGGTGCGGACCAGGGAGGCCCGCAGCAGCGGGTCGCGGTCGAGCCGGAAGGGGCGCAGGGCGGCCGCGGCCGACAGGCGGCGCTGCTCCGCGGCCCGCAGGTCGGCGGGAAGGGCGCCGAGGTCGATCACCGGCAGTAATCCGGCGGGGCCAGCGGGGCCGGCGGGCGCGATGCGCTGCACGGGCTCCCCCTCGGCCGTCGGGAAGGTGGTGCGCAGGGCCTCGTGGCGCCGGATCACCTCGCCCAGGGCCGAGCGCAGGGCGGAGATGTTGAGCGGTCCCGTGAGCACGTGGGCGTTGGCGATGTTGTAGGCCGCGTTGCCCGGCTCCATGCGGTCGGTGAGCCAGAGCGACCGCTGGGCGTAGGACAGGGGCAGCCGCCCCTCGCGCGGCGTCCGCTCGATGGGCGGCGCCTGGGAGAGCTCCCCGGCGCGGCGCGCGGCCTCGACCCCCTCGGCCAGGCCGGCGATGGTGGGCGCCTCGAACAGCCGGTTCAGGGGGAGCTCGATCTCGAACGTGGAGCGGATGCGCGACAGGAGCTGGGTGGCGAGCAGCGAGTGGCCGCCGACCGCGAAGAAGCTCTGGTGGATGCCGACCTGCTTGAGCTCCAGGAGCTCGCACCAGATGCCAGCGAGCAGCTCCTCGGTGAGCGAGCGGGGGGCCGTGAAGGCGGCGTCCTGGAGGCGCGCGGAGTCCGGAGCGGGCAGGGCCTTGCGGTCGACCTTGCCGGTGAGGGTGCGCGGCAGCTCGTCCAGGGGCACGAACCAGTCGGGGACGAAGGCCTCCGGCAGCGTCGAGAGGAGGGCCTCGCGCAGGGCGTTGGCGTCGGTCTCCTCGCCCAGCACCACGTAGGCGCAGAGCGACTTGCCGCCGGCGGCGTTGTCGCGGTCCACCACCGCCACGTCGCGCACGGCCGGGTGGCTGCGGAGCTGGTTCTCGACCTCGGCGATCTCGACCCGCACGCCGCGGATCTTCACCTGGGAATCGCGGCGGCCGAGGAACTCGAAGTTGCCGTCCTTGAGCAGCCGGCCGAGGTCGCCGGTGCGGTAGACGACGTCGCCGGGAGCGGGGTTGAAGGGGTTCTGCACGAACGCCTCCGCCGTCAGCTCCGGCTGCCGGTAGTACCCCAGGGACCGGTACGGGGTGCGGATGAGGATCTCGCCGATGGTGCCCGGGGGGGCCGCCTTGCCGTTGGCGCCGACCACCAGGGCCTGGGCCCCGGGCATGGGCTTGCCGATGGGCATCGACTTGCGCTCGCGGTCGGCGGCGGTGACGAAGTAGAAGAGCTTCGTCATCGTGGTCTCCGACGGCCCGTAGAGGTTGACCAGCCGGATGCGCTCGCCGAACACGTCCAGCCAGCGTCCGACGTCGGCGGGCAGGAGGGGCTCGCCGGCCAGCAGGACGTGCTTCATGGCCGCGAAGTAGCCGGGGCTCAAGGCGCCGTTGAGGATCGACCGGAAGAGCGACGGCACGCAGTGGACGAGCTCGATCTCCTCGAGGTCCAGCCAGTCGATCAGCCGGGGGGCGTCGAGCACCACCTCGCGGCTCTCCGGCACGCACACCGTGCCGCCGGCGCACAGGGGCACGAAGACGTCGCGCAGGAAGGCGTCGAAGGAGGGGGTGGTGAGCTGGCTCACCCGCGCGCCGGGCGCGATGCCGAGGGTCTCGATCTCCCAGCGGATGAAGTGGTCGATGCCCTGGAGGCGCCCCGCGATCCCCTTGGGCCGGCCCGTCGAGCCGGACGTGAAGTAGAGGTAGGCCATGTCGTCCGGCCCCGCCGCGAGGCCGGGGTGGGAGGCGTCGCCCCCCTTGGCGTCGTCGAGGCCGACGACCCGGGCGCCTTCAACTCCTCCCAGCATGGGCAGCAGGCGAGCCTCGGCCAGGAACCAGGCGGGATCGGCCTCGGCCACCATGGCGGCCAGACGCTTGGGCGGCGCGTTGGGGTCGAGCGGCGCGAAGGCGCAGCCGGCCTTGAGCACGGCGAGCATGGCCGTGACCACGGCGATGCGGTCGTCGGCCAGGATGGCGACGACGGAGCCGCGGGCGGCGCCGCCGGCGAGCAGGACGTTCGCCAACTGGTTCGACCTCGCCTCGAGGTCGCGGTAGGTGATCCCGATGCCGGCGCGGTCGATCGCCGTGCGCGAGCCGTGCTGCGCGGCGGCCCTGGAGAATAGGTCTTGAACGCTCTCGAAAGTCATCGCCGTCTCCTGCTCTAGTTCTCGTCGCTCACGACGTCGCACATGGAAACCAGGATCTTGCGCGGGCCGGAGAAGGGGGCCCGCCCGTGGCAGACCAGCATGTTGTCAACCATCAGGACGTCGCCTTCCTGCCAGGGGAAGTAGACGGTGAGGTTGCGGGTCGTCCGCCGGATCTCGTCGAGCATCCCGGCGTCGATCGGAGCGTCGTCGCCGAAGCGGACGTTCTGCGGCAGGTCCTCGTCGTCGCGGTAGAGCGACAGCAGCGACTGGTAGACCGCCGGCGGATGGGTGGAGGGGTGGAACTGGTCGGCCTGGTTGAACCAGACCAGCTCGCCCGTCTTCGGGTGCCGGGCCACGGCGGGCCGCACCTGGCTGACCCGCAGGCCGCCGTTCTCGCGCCACTCGAAGCTCATGCCCGCCGAGCGGAAGTAGTCCTCCACCGCGGCGCGGTCGGTGGTCTCGAAGGTGTCCTGCCAGGACGGGCCGAAGCCGCCGCCGCCGTGCAGGTTGCGGATGTACTTGACCTTGCGGCGGGTGAACTCGTCGACGATCCCGGCCGGCAGGCCGCGCAGGATGGCGCGGCTGTCGGCGATCACGGTCTCGCCCTGGGCCTGGGGCGCCACGATGCAGCCGAAGAACAGCCGTCCCGGCCAGCGGTGGGAGTAGGACAGCTCGTTGTGCAGCGAGATGAAGTACTCCTGCGGGTATTCCGTCGAGGTGTAGACGCCGCTGGTCAGCCGGGTGCGCGGCGAGTTGCCGTCCACGTAGTCCATCAGGCCGGAGGCGACCGAGCTCACGAAGCGCCGGAAGCCGCCCGGGGTGCCGACCCCGAAGCCGCGGAAGAGGATGGCGCCGTTGGCGAGGAGCTTGGCCTCGACCTCGTCCCGGTGCTCGTTGATCCAGGCGCAGAGGGCATCGGCGTTGGCCGCCGTATTAGGCGTCGTATCAGGCTCGGGCGCGATGACCAAAGGCAGACCGCGCTCGGGATTGAAGATGCTTTCATTCACCATCACAGACCTCCGTCTCCGTGCCGCCTAATTGAGGGCCGGCAGGTCGAACTGGTCGAGGAGCAGGCCGAAGGACAGCACGACCATCAGCAGATCGCTCTCGAACGGAAAGTTGAGCTTGAACCCCGGCTGGCGGTAGCGGCTCTTCAGCCGCTCGACCATCTCCGGATCGAAATAGCCCTGGCGCCGGATGCGCTCGGGCGACAGCATGTCCTCCACCCACTCCAGCTTCTGCTGCAGGAACTCGGCGCTGCCGGCGGAGAACCAGCCGAACTTCTCGCGCTTGAGGATGGCCTCCGGGACCAGGCCCTGGGCGGCCCGCTTGAGGATGTACTTCTCCTGGTAGCCGTTGACCTTGAGCCGCGGTGGGATCAGCTTCGAGAACTCCACCAGCCGGAGGTCGAGGAACGGGTGCCGCCCCTCGACCGAGTTGGCGAGCGCCATGCGGTCGCCGTGGTCGGTGAGCAGGTGGTCGGAGAGGCGCAGCCGGTAGTCGAGGTACGACCGCCAGTGCACCGGGTGGCGGCCGAGCAGCCGGTCCTTGTTCACCAGGCCGAACTGCAGGCAGTCGATCTCCTCGTAGGCGTCGTTCATGGCGGCGCCGTAGAGGGCGCGCTTGACCTCGTCGAAGGCGAGGTGGTCGATCTCGTAGAAGATGTCCTTGTCGCCCCAGATCCGCTCGCGGACCTCGTCTTCCAGCAAGGTCTCAAGCTCGTAGGATTTGTCTCCATTGCTCCGGAACTGGTCGAACCGGTAGCCGACGTAGCCGGCGAACAGCTCGTCGGCGCCCTCGCCGGTGAGGATCACGGGGATGCCGGAGTCGCGGGCGGCGGCGGACAGGGCCAGGGTGCAGGTGTTGTAGCTCTCTTTGACCGGGCACTCGCTGTGGTAGATCATTTCCGGCAGCCGGGCGGCCGTCTCCCGCCAGTCGAAGGCGATCCGCTGGTGCTGCGAGCTGACGTGCCGGGCCACCAGGTCCTGGCTCTCGGCCTCCGACATGTGGCGCTCGGCGAAGTCGACCGAGAACGAGTGGCGGTCGGGCGTCGGGCGGACGGCGTGGATGGCCGCCGCCACCAGCGACGAGTCGAGCCCGCCGCTCAGGTAGAAGCCCACCGGCACGTCGGCCTGCAGGCGGAGGCGGACGGCGTCGAAGAACAGCTCGCGCAGCCGCTCGACGTAGTGCTCCTCGGGCATCTCCTCGCCGAGGTCGGCGGCCCGCGGGTAGTCGAGGTCCCAGTATTCCTGGACCCTGACCTGGCCATCCTTGACGACGATCAGCTCGCCCCCCTTGAGGCTCGAGATGCCCTTGAACATGGTCCGCGGGCTCACCAGCCCCGGGAAGGTCAGCACCTGGTCGAGGCCCGTGAGGTCCACCTGCCGCTGCACGGCGGGGTGCTGGAGGATGGCCTTGATCTCCGAGCCGAACAGGAACAGGCCGTCGAACACCCCGTAGTAGAGGGGGTTGACGCCGAAGTGGTCGCGGGCGAGGACGAGCGCGCGCTCCTTGCGGTCGTAGATGGCGAAGGCGAACTGGGCGTTGAGGTCCGCCAGGAAGCCGGTCCCCAGCTCCTCGTAGAGGTGCACCAGCACCTCGACGTCGGAGTGGGAGCGCAGGACGTGGCCGCGCTGGGCGAGCTGGTGGCGGATCTCCTGATAGTCGTAGATCTCGCCGTTGCACACCAGGACGAGGGAGCGGTCCTCGTTGTAGACCGGCTGGTCGCCCCCCGCGAGGTCGATGATGCTCAGCCGCTGGATGGCCAGGCCGACGTCGTTCTCGACGAAGGTGCCCGCGGAGTCGGGGCCGCGGTGCACGATGCTCCGCGACATCCGCCCCAGGATCTCAGGGTCGATCCGGCGTTCTCCGCGCAAGTCGACGTATCCGGCAATACCGCACATGAATGGTCTCTTCCTCCAGCTCTCTTAAGTGAGGTCCCCGGCGAACTCGCTGATCAGGTCCATCTGCTCGCCGTCCTCGACCAGGGACAGTCCGGAGATCGGCGCCGCCGGGTCGGCGGTGACGCTCTCCAGGAGCCTGGTGAAATAACGCAGCAGCTCGCGAATACTCTCAGCCTCGAACAGGTCGGTGTTGTATTCGAGCCCGCCGGTGAGGCCCTCCGGCTTCTCCTTCATGTTGAGCAGGAGGTCGAAGGCCGCGCCCCGCTTCTCGATGTTGAACGGGCTCAGGGTGAGGCCGGGTAGGCTCAGGGTCTCCGCCTCGGCGATCTGGAGGACGAAGATGACCTGGAACAGGGGCTGTCGGCTGGGGTCCCGCTCGGGGCGGAGCTCCTCGACCAGCCGCTCGAACGGCAGGTCCTGGTGGGCGAAGGCGCCGAGCGAGGTCTCCCGCACCCGCCGCACGGCCTCGGCGAAGCTGGGGTCGCCCGACAGGTCCGTGCGCAGGACCAGGTTGTTGACGAAGAAGCCGATCAGCCCCTCGATCTCGCTCCGGTTGCGGTTGGCGACGTTGGTGCCGACCGCGACGTCCTCCTGGCCCGTGTAGCGGAGGAGGAGCACCTTGAAGGCGGCGAGCAGGGTCATGAACAGGGTGGCCCCCGTCCGCTGGGCCAGGGCCCGCACCCGGGCGCTCAGCTCCTCGCCCAGGAAGAGCGGCTCGGTGGCGCCGCGGAACGACTGGCGCGGCGGCCGCGGATGATCGAGGGGCAGCTCCAGATCCTGCAGGCCGTCGAGCTGCCGGCGCCAGTAGTCGAGCTGCGAATCCAGGACCTCGCCCCGCAGCCAGTCGCGCTGCCAGAGGGCGAAGTCGGCGTACTGCACGGGCAGCTCGGGGAGCGGCGACGGCTGCCCCTGGGCGAAGGCGGCGTAGAGGGCCGGCAGCTCGCGCACGAAGATCCCCACCGACCAGCCGTCGCACAGGATGTGGTGGATGGCCACGAACATCAGGTGCTCCTCCTCGCCGAGCACCAGGAGGGTGGCGGCGAGGAGCGGCCCGCGGGCGAGGTCGAACGGCCGCCGGGCGACCGCCATGGCCAGGCGCTGGCACTCCTCCTCGCGCCGCTCCGCCGGCAGCCCCCGCAGATCGACGCGGGGGAGGGGCACGGGGTGCGCCGGCTGGACGACCTGGATGGGCCTTCCTTCGACCGCCGGGAAGACCGTGCGCAGGATCTCGTGGCGGCGGGCCATCTCGCTCAGGCTGCGCGCCAGGGCGCCGGCGTCGAGCCGGCCGGCCAGCCGGAAGGCGGGGAAGATGTTGTAGGCCGACCCCGCCGTCGAGAGCTGGTCGAGGAACCAGAGGCGCTGCTGCGAGAAGGAGAGGGGGATCTCGCCCTCCCTGGCGGCCGGAGCCACCGGGACAATGGGCGGCGCCTGGGTGCCGCGGAAAGCCGCCACGGTCGCGGCCAGTCCGGCCACCGTCGGCGTCTCGAAGATCGCCTGCAGGGGGATGGCGGCGCCGGTCGCCTGGCGGAGCCGGGTCAGGAGCTGCATGGCCATCAGGGAGTCGCCGCCGAGGGCGAAGAAGTCGTCCTCGACGCCCACCCGGTCGAGGCCCAGGAGCTCACGCCAGACGGCGGCGATGCTCTCCTCCTCGGCGTCGCGGGGAGCGAGGTAGGCGGTCTCGAGCGCGGGCCGGGCGTGCTGGGCCTCGGTCTCGCCCTCCGGAGCGGCGGCCGGCTTCCACGCCTGGAGGCGGGCCTCCAGATCGGCGGTGGACACCACGAGCCGGGGCTCGGCCGTGAGGGCGAGGGCGCGGCCGAAGGCTTCGGCCCCCTCGGCCGGCGTCATGGCGAGCTGCGCCTGGGAGGCTCCGAGGCCGCCGCCGGCGGGCTCCTGGCCGCGGAGCTGCCAGCCGTCCCAGTCGACGCTGATCCAGGGGGTGGCGCCGGCCGCGCTCTCCCGTTCGGCGAAGGCGTCCATGAAGCGGTTGGCGGCGGCGTAGGCGGCGAAGCCCAGGCCGCCCAGAACCGTCGAGAGGGACGAGACCAGGAGGCAGAAGTCGAGCTCGGCGTCGCCCTGGGCCTGGCGCAGGGCATCGCGTAGGACATAGAGGCCGTGGACCTTGGCGCGGAACTGCGTCTCCGCGTCCGCCTCGCCCGTCAGCTCGACCGGCTTGACGGCCTTGGAACCGACCACGCCGGCGGCGTGCACGACGCCGTGGAGGGCGCCGAAGCGCTGGCGGATCTCGGCGACGAGCTCGCCCATGGCCCCGGCGTCCGCGGCGTCGCAGCGGCGCACCAGGACCTCGGCGCCCAGCTCCTCGATGGCCAGGATCCGGCGGATCGCGCGGCTGGCGGGATCCTCTGCCGCCAGACGGCCCGCCCACTCCTCGCGCGCGGGGAAGGGGGAGCGCCCGGTGAGGACGAGCCGGGTCCCGGGCCGCGCCAGGCGCTCCGCCAGGATGAGGCCGACGCCGCCGAGGCCGCCGGTGATCAGGTAGACCCCGTCGGCGCGCGGCGCCGCGGCAGCCTCGACGCGCACGGGCTCGAAGCCCTGGACGAGGCGCCGTCCGCGGCGGTAGGCCACGGCCGTGCCAGCCGGTTTCGCGAGAAGCTCCGCCACCAGCCGGGCCGCCAGCTCGCCTTCCTGCCGGCTGCCCGCCGGGGGCGGCACCACGTCGAGGCTGCGCACGGTCAGGTTCCGGTGCTCCTGGGGGATCACCAGGCAGGGGCCGAGCAGCGTGGCCTTCTCGGGCGCCAGCTCATCCCCGCCGTCCACCCTCTGCAGGCCGTCGGCGATCACGTCGATGCGCAGGGGCTCGGCGACGTTCTCCGCCGCCAGCGCCTGGGCCAGGTAGAGGAGGCTGTAGAAGCCGCGCTCCTGGGCCTGATCGAAGGATGCGCCGCCGAGGCTCCAGAGGTGGACGACGGCCTCGGGGAGGAGCCCGCGGCTCCGCAGCTCCGCGATCAGGGCCCGGTAGTCCCGCGGGCTCCGCGGATCGATGGCGTACTCGGCCTCGCCCAGCCGGGCGAACCCGCCGCCGGCGCGGACGACCGTCACCACCTGCTCCGCCGTGAGGCCCTCGATCAGCCGGGCGGCGAGCGTGTCCTCGCCGGCCAGCACCAGGAAGGAGCGGGGCGCGCCGGGAGCGGGAGCCACGGGGGGAGCCGTGGGCTTCCACACCGGCACGTAGAACCAGTCGGCGATCTCCGCCCGCTTGCGCGGCGCCGCCCGGCGGGCGTCCACGGCGGCGGCGGCCAGGCCGCCCGGACGCATGTCGATCCAGTAGCGCTGGCGCTCGAACGGATAGGTGGGCAGCGGCACCCGGCGGCGGCGTTCGACGGCGAACATCGCCGTCCAATCCGCCGCCACGCCGGCCAGCCAGAGGCGGCCCAGGGCGCCGAGCATCGTGGCCACGGCCGATTCCTCCTGCCGGGGCCCGGAAAGGGACTGGAGGACCACGGCGGCGCCATCGGCCCGGCGGGCGAAGGAGCCCAGGGTCTTGCCCGGCCCCACCTCCAGAAGGATGCCGATCCCCGCCTCTTCCAGGGCCCGCAGGTTGTCGCCGAACCGCACGGCCTGGCGCAGGTGGCGGGCCCAGTAACGAGGATCGGAGGCCTCCTCGGGGAGGATCTCCCGGCCCGTCACGTTCGACAGGAAAGGCATCGACGGCGGCCGCGGCCCGGCTTGCCGCACGGCCTCGGTGAAGGCCTCGAGCACGGGGTCCATGGCCGCCGAGTGGAAGGCGTGCGAGGTGTGCAGGCGGGTGTGGACCACGCCCTGTACCGTCAGCCGCTCGGCCAACTCGTCGATCTCCTCGGTGGGGCCGGAGACCACGGTGCGCCCCGGGGCGTTGACGGCCGCCACGGCCAGGCCGCCCGCGAGGAGAGGCGCGACCTCGGCCTCGGGCAGCGGCACGGCCAGCATGGCGCCGCCGGGGAGCCGCTGGATGAGCCGGCCGCGCAGGGCCACCAGGCGGAGGGCCTCCTCCAGGGTGAACACCCCGGCGAGGGTGGCCGCCACGTACTCGCCGATGCTGTGCCCCGCCATCAGCCGCGGCCGGACTCCCCACTCCATCCAGGTGCGGGCCAGCGCGTACTCGACGGCGAACAGCGCGGGCTGGGTCAAGGCCGTCTGCTCCAGGCGCTCGGCCGCGGCTGCCATCTCGTCGGCGGGCGGGAAGAGCAGGCGGCGCAGGTCGAGGCCGATCTCGGGCTCGAGGACCTCGGCGCAGCGGTCGATCCAGCGGGCGAAGACCGGTTCGGCGTCGTACAGCTCGCGTCCCATGCCCGGGTACTGCGCCCCCTGGCCGGGGAAGAGGAACGCCACCGCCGGGTCCTTCTCCCCGGCCTGCCCGGACACCGTGACGTCCTCGGGGCCGCCGGCCAGCACCATGCGGCGGTGCTCGAAGGGGGCGCGCCCGGCCTGCAGGGTCAGCTCGACGTCGGCCAGCCGCAGCCCGGGATTCGCCGCGAGGTGGCGGTCCAGGTTCTCCGCCGCGCGGTCCAGGGCCTCCGGCGTCTTCGCCGACAGGAGGAGGAGATGGTGGGACCGCTGGGCGTCCTCGGTCCCCTCCGGTGGCACCGGCGGCGCTTCTTCCAGGACGATGTGGGCGTTGGTGCCGCCGATGCCGAAGGAGCTGACGCCGGCCCGCCGCGGCCCGTCCCCCTTGGGCCAGGGGGTGAGCCGGGTGTTGACGAAGAACGGGCTGCCGGCGAAGTCGATCTGCGGGTTGGGCCGCTCGAAGTGGAGGCTGGGCGGGATCTCGCCATGCTCCAGGGCGAGCACCGTCTTGATCAGGCCGGTGACGCCGGCGGCGGCGTCGAGGTGGCCGACGTTGGACTTGACGGCCCCCACGGCGCAGTAGTTGCGCTGCCGGGCGCCGCCGAAGGCCTCGGTGAGGGCCGCGATCTCGATCGGGTCGCCCAGCGGGGTGGCGGTGCCGTGGGCCTCGACGTAGGTGACGTCGTCCGGCGACACCCCCGCCGCCGCCTGGGCGCGGGCGATCACGGCCGCCTGCCCCTGGACGCTGGGGGCCGTGTAGCCGATCCGCTGAGCGCCGTCGTTGTTGATCGCCGAGCCCTTGATCACGGCGCGGATGGTGTCGCCGTCCGCCAGGGCCTGGTCGAGCCGCTTGAGCACCACGACCCCCAGGCCGCTGCCGCCCACCGTGCCGTCGGCGTTGGCGTCGAACGACCGGCACTGGCCGTTGGCGGAGCCGATGCCGCCTTCCTGGTAGAAGTAGCCGGCCATCTGCTGGGCCTTGACGGAGACGCCGCCGGCGAGCGCCAGGTCGCACTCGCCGTCGAGCAGCGCCCGGCAGGCCAGGTGCACGGCCACCAGGGAGGTCGAGCAGGCCGTCTGCACGTTGACGCTGGGCCCCTTGAGGTCGAGCTTGTAGGAGACCCGGCTGGGCAGGAAGTTGTTGTCGTTGCCCAGGGTCGCCTGGTAGGTGCCGAACGACTCCCGCAGCCCCGGGTGGGAGTAGAGGTTGAACAGGTAGGAGTTGCTGCTCACCCCGGCGAACAGGCCCACGGCGCCGCGGCCGTGGGGCGAGGCGTAGCCGGCGTCCTCCAGCGCTTCCCAGCAACCCTCGAGGAAGAGGCGGTGCTGAGGGTCCATGATCTCCGCCTCGCGGGGGCTGATGCCGAAGAACCGGGCATCGAACCGGTCGGCGTCCGCGAGCACGCCGCGTGCCCTGACGTAGCTGGGGTTGGCGATCGTCGAAGCCTCGACCCCCGCCGCCGCCAGCTCCTCGCCGGTGAAGTGCCGGATGGCCTCGACGCCGTCCCGCAGGTTGCGCCAGAAGGCCGCGACGTCGGGAGCGCCCGGGAAGCGGCCGGCCATGCCGACGATGGCGATGGCCGTCTCCGTCCGCGCGGCCGGCCTGGCCGGCAGGGCGGCTTCCCGGCCGTCCCCCTCCGAGGGGCTCAGAGACGCCGCCAGAGCGGCCACCGTGGTGTGACGGAAGAGGTCGATCATCGGCACCTCGCGGCCGAGCAGCTCGCCGAGCCGGGCCTGCACCTGCACCAGCAGCAGGGAGTGGCCGCCGAGGTCGAAGAAGTTGTCGTTCACCCCGACGTGCTCCCGTCCCAGCACCTGGCGCCAGACCTCGGCGATGCCGCGTTCGAGAACGGTGCGGGGGAGGGCCGCCGCGGCCGGGAGGGGCCGGCTCTCCGGCGCCTCGGGGCGGGGCAGGGCGGCGCGGTCGACCTTGCCGCTGCCGGTGAGGGGAAACTCCGGCAGGAGGACGAAGCTCGCCGGCACCATGTGCTCGGGCAGGCGGCCGCGCAGCGCCTCGCGCAGCTCCCGCGCCTCGACGGCCGCGTCCGGGTCCACCACGGCGTAGGCCACCAGGCGGCGGTCGCCGGGGCGGTCCTCGCGCACCAGGACCACGGCGTCGCGCACGGCCGGGTGCTCGGCCAGGACGGCCTCCACCTCGCCGGGCTCGATGCGGAAGCCGCGCAGCTTGACCTGATGGTCGACGCGGCCGAGGAACTCGAGGTTGCCGTCGGGCAGGGTGCGGGCGAGGTCGCCCGTGCGGTACAGGCGCGCGCCCGGCTCGCCGCTCCAGGCGTCGGGCACGAAGCGCCCGGCGGAGAGGGCCGGGCTGCCGTGATAGCCGCGGGCGAGTCCGGCGCCGCCCACGCACAGCTCGCCCGGTACGCCCGGCGGCACCGGCTCGAAGTCGCGGTCGAGGAGGATGACGCGGGCGTTGGCGATCGGCCGGCCGATGGGCGGCTTGCCGGGGCCGGAGCAGGGGGCGACGGTGGCCCAGATGGTGGTCTCGGTGGGGCCGTAGGCGTTCCAGAAGCGGCGGCCGCCGGCCCAGCGCGCCACCAGCTCCGCCGGGCAGGCCTCGCCCGCCACCACGATCGACTCCAGCCGCGGCAGGTCGCGCTCGGGCAGGGCG
>Ga0126305_10000033_pt1 | contig 55238 bp, 63 predicted proteins | sample Plot26_FD_92536 | JGI IMG/M metagenome (GOLD analysis project Ga0126305, IMG submission 92536) | Serpentine soil microbial communities from UC McLaughlin Reserve, CA, USA - Plot26 | ecosystem: Environmental > Terrestrial > Soil > Grasslands | place: USA: UC McLaughlin Reserve, Lake County... | reverse complement strand
TGTTCAGTACTTGAAAAATCTGCCGCTTCAGATGGTAATTGGAAAGAGGAGGACATTAAAGAATGGGGAAGGCTGGTAAAGAGCTATTTGATCAGATATAAAAATTGATCCTCGCAACTCTTTTATCGATTTTTTTAAATAACTTAAATATCCAAATTACTCCTTTATGAAAAAAATAAACTCAATTGCAATAGGGCTATCACTTCTGCTCTTATCAGTTGGTGCAAATGCACAAACTAAAACGGGTGCTGATTTTTTTGCAGGCAAATGGAAAGTACTGATAACTGGCACTCCTTATGGGGATTTGAAAAGAATTTATGTATTGGAGAAAAACGGCAACACGCTTACAGGAATAGTACAGGATTCTACTGGTAAAGAAGTAACCAAATGTTCTAATGTCGAAGTAAAAGATAACGGGGTGACTCTGTATTACCAATCAATGGGAAATGATGTTAACATTACACTGATCAGGAAGGATGACGATCATGTTACTGGTTCTGTGCTCGGCACATATGACGCTAAGGGTGAACGCATAAAATAGATTCAACTCATTTTTATTTCATGCCTGCACATGCGATCACTTTTGCATTCGGGTCCTTTAACTGCAGATAAGAAATTCGTTTGATGCTTTCTTTGCCGGTATATAATATGATCCAGTCGTCTTGCTGTACAACTCTGGCCTCAATGCTTACCGGCTCTGCGAGAACATCCTGTACCGCTTCATTTATCTTTTTACCATTTGGACCAACGACCAGGTAATAATTGCTTTCTCCTTTTTCATTCTGTACATGCAGTACAGGTGGTATCCCACCGAGGATGCAACGAATAGCGCAATCACGATGGACTTTGCCTTCACCAGGTTTCATTACACCAAAATAACATTTGGGATCTATTATCTCGCCGCGAATTGTCTGAGTTCCCAGGTCTTTTTGTTGTAACTGAACAGTTGATTCAGCACCGATGTTTACAATTGGATCATCATTCTTATCAACTTGTAATAATGTTTTTCCATCGCCATAGATCAAAGTTCCTTTTAGTGTGATTTCTTTTCCATTTAATGAAAGTCCTTTTTCTTTTTCCAGCTCCATGATGGCTGTTTCAGCACCATGCTTGCCATAACCGACCAATAAAATGGTCATCGACAAATTGTTTTTATCAAACACTTTTAGCATGGGAACAGGGTTATTATAATAAATGCCTTTTACTTCTGTAAGCTTTCCGAATTCAAAACTGGCTGTCGAAAATTTCTTTTGAGATGTTGAAAGCAAATAAGCAATGATCAATGCAACGGGAAAAAGAATTAGCAATACTCTTCTTACATGCTTTGCAATAGCTGTCGGAGCTTTTGCCATCCATCCTATATAAAAATCTTGCTGATGCATGTTTTAATAATTTAATTTTCACGCCCTTGATCTCTCTCTCTTTAAACTCCGTAGGAGTTTAATCTTTATAGAGAATGATTCATATTTTGATATTCAACTCCTATAGGAGTTGAATATGTTATCTGTTTTTTTCTATAAATATTTGTCTCCTACGGAGACGATGAGCTATGTGTATTCAACAATTATTAATTCTTAATTCTTAATTTTTAATTGATCATAGCTCCCGGTCTTTCCGTTCCGTCCGCACACGGCTTTGGATTCAACCACGCCTTTCCTTCATACACTCTAACATCATAAGTACTCACCCTTTCTGTAAATGGCGGTGGGGATTGGCCATTATGTGGCAGGTACTGATATCCATGCCATGGACAAGTGATGCAGCCATCTATAATTTTTCCTTCTCCTAATGGGCCGCCCTGGTGCTTACATACATTATGAATTGCATAGACTTTATTCTCATGTTTGTAAATAGCAATCCGTTCTTTATCAACGCAAAATATTTTTGCACGACCTTCTTCAAATTCGCTTGTTTCGCTTACATATACAAAATCGTCAGCAGTAGCATTGAATTTCTGATTATCTTTCTTTACTTCTTTTGTCCCTGCGATCAAATGAAGTGCGATCAGCCAGCCAGCGCCGAGTGAAATAACAATTACAAATACCGGATGGGTTTCATATTGTATCACGCCAAGCATTACGTGCATTACAATTAAAAAATAAGCGAGGTACACAAACATGTGCAGCGTCTTCCAAACCTTTGGGGAAAGATTGTGCAGCCAGAAATCATGACTGGTAATTGCCATCAGGAATAAGATGACCAACGCAAAAAATCCCAGCGACTGAAAAGGAAAACTGGCTACCGAATTAAAGTTTGTATTAGAAGTAAATAAAGAAACAAATGGATTGACATTGCCCAATGTATGAAACTGTAACATGCTGAATATTCCATGTACTGCCGCAATGCAAAACATCGTTACTCCAAGATGGCGGCGATTATATAATAGAGGTAGGAACTTTTTATTCAGTCTTGTCAGCGGCCCAATGCTTAATATTATATGCAGCAATAAAACAGCGAGGGTAGAAGTGGAACGGATCAATACCGTTTCAAATGTATAATCAGGATTGAAGCTGGCAGTAAGTATAACAAATGTGAGCAGGTACAACACACAAAATCCAACTATGAGCCAGTCATATATTTTCTTTTGCCTGTTCCATCCTGCTGCTGCGTATCCAACACTCATCGGTTAAAATTTATTGAATCAACTACCTGTTTTTTCATTATGTTGTATAAAAGGAATTTATCCCGATAGTCAAACTTGTGATTAGTGACCCGTAGATCAAAAAACTTTAATCGGAACTCTTGTGTACCCTTACTTTTTATTCTTCCAAGTAGTTCCTGTTTATCAATATTATTATCGGTAAGGTCAATTATCTTATACAGCAACAATGAATCAGTCGCTGATTCTTTTTTATTAATAAACTCAACTTTTAATTCATATTCCCACCCGGTTGGATGTTCAGTGGTTACGGAGTTCGGAGCCAGGATGTTGATCTTGTAATCTCCTTTCTCAACAGAAGCAATTGTGTGATAGGTTGAAGCTCGTGCCACTTTTTGCAGTAGTTCCTGTGTGACCTTCTTCGGCACAGCCATCCATGCAACAGTAATTCCAACAGGCAAGATGATTGCTGATAGAATCCAAATCTGAAGATGTCTTTTTCTTAGTGACTTTATCATTATTATTTTTTTTGAACCACCCTTCCTTCGTCAGGGCAGGCTGTGGCAAAGGAACACGGAGAGTCACGGAATTTCTCTGTGTTTCACTGTGCCTTTGTGTCCCGGTAGTTCACTTTTTTCTTCATCCATTTAGTTAACAACACCGGCCAGAAAACGATCACTCCCGGTATAATAATTACTTTAAAACCAATCGTGCTGCCATGAGCTCCTTCATCAACGTTCGTCAATCCCTTCATCAAAAAAGGAACAACGAATAACACACCCAGTACTAAATAGATCGCCGCGAATATTAATAATACTTCTACCATATTAAAAGCTATAAACTACAAACTACAAACTAAAGACTAAAGACTTACTTCCTTCCCAGCTCTTCAATTGACTTTAAAACCGCATCATAATCCTGCATTGGCAATACGCTGTTGATGTCATCGATCGCCTTTTTGTAAAATTGTTCGGTCTCAGGAAAATAGTTGTCCAGCCCGATCTCTTTGTAAGATTCATTCATGCCATTCAGGAAAATAGTCACATTCTTCTTCGCCTCATTAGTAAATTTAATCAATCCATTGTCAAAAAGAAGCGGCCGATTATACGGGAGATTTGTTTATGTAATATCTGCTGCTGCTTACCGCTTAATCGGGATTGTTATGCTCGCTACTGAACATTCAGAGTTAATTATATTGGAATGAGGTCCCAATATTTTGGGGGCAAACAATAGAAAAATGGACTTTGCGAAATAAATGACTAAAAACTATTCTTCAAATGTTGTTGCATCGTTGGCAGGTTCCATTCGCCAGGAATGATCATGCGGCGTATGCTCAATAACGGAGAACTTTCATCACGGCGGGCAGATAACTGAAATGCAGCTTTGAACCCATATTGTTTGATCTTTTCAAGTCCCTGCTTATCCCAAAGACCAAAAGGATATGCAAAATAGTCAACAGGTTTACCGGTGATGGCTTTTAATTGTTCCCAGGGTTTCTCCACCTGGATCACCCAATCTTCTTCAGTAAAAGTTTTTACATTCTTGTGGCTCCATGTATGCAAACCAATCACATGTCCTTCATCCGCCAATTGTTTTACCTGTCCCTTCGTCATGTATCCGGGCCGGTTCAATGATACGGTCATAATAAAAAATGCTCCCTTGAATCCATACTTATTCAACTCAGCCAGCGCAACGGTATAGTGATCAAGATGGGTATCATCAAAGCTAAACATCACCGGTTTTGAAGGTAGTGATTTACCATAAACGAGATAATCATACAGTTGATCAGGAAGAATAGAATGATAACCACTGTCGGCCAGTAATTTTATCTGTTCCTGGAAATTAGCGACAGGTACGATATAATCTTTTGCAGTCTTCGAATCGGATGCCCGAAAATCACGGAGTTGATGATAACAAAGAATGGGAACCTCGGGCCTGCCTAATATGGTTGCAGCATCAGCCGATGGGGGAGAAGAAGTTTTTGAAATAGCTACCTGTCCTCGTGGTTTAGAAGCTGTTTTTCTTTTATGATCCCGGTGGCATCCGTAACAAAATATTAAGCATGTATTTAAGAAAAGAAGGAAATAGAAATTGATCGGAATTGACAACCAAAGATTTTTCATGAAGAATCCGTTGTGATTTGCTGTTAAACGCAGAAAAATGGGTTTTATTTCTGTTGGTGATGGTCTTAAGAATGGAAATGTAAGAATTTCGTTTGAGAAATAATTGTTAGTAGGGTTAGGAATATATTGCCGATTATCTGCCTTTAGCCGATGGTTTTATTGTTGGATCTTATTTTAGAAAAGATGGAAAGTTTCTTGAAAAATTAGAACCGGAAAGAATAAACAGGTTTATGGAGCTATTTGTTTCGGTGAGAAAAAGTATTTTACATTCATGAAAAAAATGATTTTAGTTTTCATATCAACATTCATATACTTTATCTCCAATGCCCAAAGTGAAATGATCAAAGATGTCTTCAGGCGTCTTCCGACTTATAAAGCATATAAGCTGACTCTTACCACAAGGGATTCTATGCTGGAGGGAAAAACATATTATCCTGCTGACAATGACAGCAATGAAACTGTTGCTTATAACTATGGCCAATCTGTGTTCGTAAAAGATTACCTGTATGTTTCCATGAGTTTTGAAACAGGGCAGAGAGCTACAGGTATGATAGAAATAAGAAGCTTTAAAATGAGGAATGGAAATAACATGATCCTGGTTTCCCAGACAGGTGGTGTGCCAGGGATAGCGTATAGTCAACAGGATCTTGAAGCTTTCATTTATGGAGAGAGTAAAACGTTAACACTCTATAGAAAGAAAATTTTGCCAGAGACAGATGAAAGTATGTTCATGAAATCGGGGATTCCTGATTCGGTAAGGAAAGTGATACTCAGTAATTCAAACCTGACTTTTGATCTGAGTAATGAAAAATTACTACTAAGCCTTGGCAGTTCATATATTTCTACTAATAAGGAATTAAGAAAATGGCTAAAAGGAGATACGGTTTATTTTGATTGGATAAAAGACCATTTTGTAATGGGTAAAATGGAGTTTCAGTATTAAGTCCGCACAGGGAAAGGTTTTGCCCGGAAATAAATTTAAACCACCCTTACTTCGTCAGGGCAGGTTGCGACACAAAGGCACAAAGAAACACAGAGAAAACACTCCATGACACGCTGTGTCACTGTGCCACAGCCTGCCCTGACGAAGGAAGGGTGGTTTAAAAAAACAAGAAAGAGTTCAGTCCGCCAGGAATCTACTGAATAACTTTTTTTATCTATTTTAGAATTTCTCTGCCAAACACCCAGATACTATGATGATCCTGTGGTTTGCCTTTAAATACTTCGTCAGCGATTAATTCATTTTGACTGTTCCCGAATTTGTAATTGACAATATTTGAGAAATTTTTTCTCCATAGGGTTGCCCGCAAACTTTCTCCTATATGTTCTAATTTGCCTTTAAATAATATTTTTACTTTTCTTGTCTTTCCATCAGCGGTCATTTTAAAACTTATTTTCTTTTTCTTGTCGCCAAATACGTGATATATTGTTAATCTAAATTTGTCACCTTCTTGTTTTATTATAAACACAGTACTTGTTAATCCCTTCGGAGGGTCTTCTAATGTACTTTTTTCTAGGTTTAGCACCCAGGTCCCTGTATAGTTAGATGTTTGCGCAAGAATTTGCGATTGAGAAACAAACGATCCAAGTACAGTCAGTAAGATCTTTATTTTACTCTTCATATGAGCATGGCTTATGATGGTGAAAGCTCGCTAAGGTTTTTTAAACTCTTTTAATTTATCACTTACATAGATCAGCATTTGTTCCCTGCTGCTTTTCCTGCAAAATGAATAACTGGGCCGGTAAAGCATCATAAAACGGTTTAAAGAATCCCCACGCAATCCTGTTACGGATGCCACCCATTGTTTGGGGAACGACCGGTCAACATAATATTCCTGCTCTTCTTTGATCAATCGTTTTTTTAGTTGGCGCTTTTGCTTTGCTTCGCTGGAGAAATGACTGAATGGGCTCAATGAAATGCCAAACCCATACTGCGGTGTATTGCGGCCTGTTATATTGGGCAGCTTATACATGTTCTCGTAATGATTTCGCCGGGCAAGTGAATCTGCCTGGTAACTACTGGTAACTGTAACATTTTTTAGAGTAATAACTTCATTGCGCAATGTCACATCATGTTGTGCCAGTAACATAGAATATTCTACGGTTACGGTGTCAGGCTTGTATCCTGCGATCGAAAAAACAAGTTGATCCCCTTCTGTAGCTATTATTGAATAATTACCCTTAAGATCCGAACGGGCTGATCGTTTTGTGCTGACGTTATAAACATTCACGGTGGCTACTACGGAATCAGTTTTGGCATCATAGATAGTTCCTTTTACGATCGACTGAGCGTGAATTGCCATGCAGAAAGTAAATAACAAAAAAGCAACCAGGTTTAGCCGGAGGAACATTGTTAAAAATAGGAAACAGCTTAATAAACATTTTTTTGCCGGAGGCAAATGTTTGTTAAATACATTGAACGAATCTCCATTAGCAATCCGTCGGATTTGGGGAGCTTACTGCAATAAAGTAGTTTTAAGGTGCAGCAATACATGTACTGCATGCCATGGGATTCCTTTATTTGTTGGAAATATCTTTGGTTGTATATATGAAGAAGGTTGAAAAAATTATCATTTTTTTTATAGGAGTTGTGGCACTCCTTGGCACTTTGCGAAATTGGTATTTTGAAAAAAAAGGTAAGGAGATAACCGTCGATGGTCACCAGGTATCACTTCTTCCTTGTAAAAGTGGAATGAATGAGATATTTGGCAGCGGAATAGATTCTATAGGTATGTGCAAATGCTTGCTTCCAAAGTTTTACCAGTTAATAAAAGATGATCCTGATAAGGTCGATCACTTCAAAGAAGTTGGTTTTTTTAAACTAGAAGGCGAAGCAAATGATAGCGCAATATTGATGTTGAGGAATTGTGTTCTTAGCAACCTTTTGGACACAAATTCTAAGATCAAACTCAGTCAGTATTTCAAAGCCTCGATAGTTAACAGGGTTAAAGATCAACTTGATCGCGAGCGGCAATTAAATGCTAAACAGTTTGAAGCCTATATAAAATGTGTATTTGAAAACATGGATGGGAGAATAACAATTAAAGAGTACTTTGCTGAGGATTATACAAAAAATGATAAAATTCAAGAGATCATACGGAACTGTACACTATTACATATAAAGCCATCAAAATAAATGCTATTCTTCGGCTACTCGATAATGATCTTCTCTCTTTTAATTCCATCATTCATGAATAACTGAACAATGTAAATGCCTTTTGAAAGTTGAGGTATAGAAATAGCTGTTGTTCCGGTAAATGCATTCAGTTCTTTTTTAAACACCATGGCTCCGTTAGCGCTTATCATCTGTAACTTGGATATAGCCGTTGCAGTTTGAATATTCAATATGCCGTTAGTAATAACTGTGGGATATATTTCAAATCCTTTTTTAGGGGATGAAAGCCTGAGAATCGATGAATAAGCAATTTGTCCGTCATCCTCTTCGATCGCCAGCCGGTAATACAGATCAGCGTTAGAATTGATACGATGCTGAAATGAATAATTACTTCCATTCGGGTTTCTGTTTGCAATTACAATCCCGGCGTTTTGAAAATTACTTGTAGTGCTACTAAATTCAATTCTGAATCTTGCGGTGTTTTGTTCTGTTGCAGTCTTCCAGCCTAACCCGGAAACATCACCATTTCTCTTTCCGGAAAAACTTATCAGTTTAACTGGCAGGGCGCCGGTAACGATCACTTTATACAGGTCATCTGAGAATTGTGAAATCGCATAAAGAGTTCCATCTGGTGCTTCACCGAAACTCGCTATGCCTGTTTGTCCTCCGGTTTGTGTGAACCATGTTCCATCCGGGGCTCGCCTGAAGATCCGTCCGCTGAAGTAATCCGTTGCAATGTACCAGCCTTGCAGTGCAGGGAACTCACTACCGCGGTAAACAAATCCACCGATGACTGATTGCCCCTCTGCATTTGGATAAACATAAGAAGGAAAAGTAATTGATGCCGGCGCAGGACAATCAATGGTTAACTCATACGGTGCATTTCCTTCATAACAATCCCATCCAAAATTCAATCCGCTTGATCCGGCCGGCTTAAAACTGATCTCTTCCCACGCACCTTGTCCTACATCACCGATCCACGCATCACCGGTGCTTTTATCAAAGCTCCAGCGGAAAGGATTTCTCAATCCTATATCAATAACAGTTGGTGTGATCGGAATAGCAGCATTCACATCAATCTTTAAAAGCTTACCAAGAAAGGAAGCCGGGTTCTGTGCATTCTCGCCCGGATCACCCGCACCACCTCCATCGCCGGTTGTTAAATATAAAAATCCATCAGCACCAAAATTCAGATCGCCGCCATTATGATTGCTTTGACTTGTATGCTCAATAGGAGTGATCAATACCGTTCCGCCTGCCGGATCGATAAGGGTTGGATCTGTTGGATGAGTTCGATACCGGGCTACCGTAAGATCGCCATCAGAACTGCGGGTGTAATACACAAAAAAATCCCTGTTAGTGATACCGTCATAAGCCGGGTGGAATGTCATGCTCAGCAGGCCGCGTTCACCGCCTGCAGTGATGACTGAAGAAAGATTGACAAGGTCTGAAAAAGTTGTTCCATTCCAAAGGCGGATCAATCCATTTTGTTGTGCAATAAATATTCGGGTACTTCCAGTTGCGGGACTTGCATTCGGGGGGATCGCTATATCGATCGGATCGGTAAGACCAGTTGCAACAATAGTTTGATAACCGATCTGGCTCTTTGCGGTGTGGTTCAGTAAAACCAGGAATAAGATGACTTTCCCAGCAGTAGAGATCTTCGTCATAATGGTTAAGGTTTGAGAAAGATTCCGCACAAAATCAATGCCCGAACTAACGCTTAAAGAATATTAGTTGCTTGCATTTTTTACAAATGATCTAATCCTAAAAGCGTTCTATCAAAATCGTTAGTTAGCAAGTGCCGGGTTGCCTCACCTTTTACGCAGTTATAATTTTAGGAAGAAACGGGCATATGTTTGTGTCGTATATTTAAATGAAGTTTTTCAATTGTTCACTTCAAAACTAACATATGAAAAGATTTGCAACATTTCTGATCGTTGTAGCATTAGTAAGCTGCGATCAAACTAAAGTCGATAAAAAAGCCGAAGGTGAAAAGGTGATGCAACTGAGTAAAGAGTGGTCGCAAAGCATTGCCACAAAAGATGTTGATAAAATAGTTAGTTACTGGGCGGACAATGCCTTTTTAATGCAGGAAGGACAACCTCCGTTGCAAGGGAAGCAAGCCATACGTCAAATGGTGGAAGAAAGTTTTAGAATACCTGGCTTTAGTATCAGTTGGCAGCCACAAAGTGTTGAAGTTTCAGATAATGGTGATATGGCTTATTTGATAGAAAATGCACAAGTTTCATTTACCGATTCAACGGGTAAAGCGATCACGATACACAATAAAGCGGTAACTATATGGCGTAAACAGTCCGATGGCTCATGGAAAAACGTTGTTGATATTTCAACAGCCGATCCATCACAAAACAAATAAAATTATTTCGCTACCGCATGCTTATGTTTTTGATAGCGGCCCATCAATTCGGCAGTCGCGATTTCATGTCCCTTCATTGCATCCAGTAGTTCTTGCTTTCGGGCGCCTGCCAACAGATCAAGCTCAGTATCCAGTGCAAATATTTTAAAGTAGTATCGATGTTCACCTGATGGAGGACAGGGTCCGCCATATCCTTTTTTTCCAAAGCTATTGGTGCCGTTGATGCCGGGGTTCGATCTTTCAGCTATCGCTTCATTTGGGGATATATTCCAGCATATCCAATGATCAAACACTCCTTTCGGCGCATCCGGATCTTCTATGATCAATGCTAGTGACCTGGTGCCTTCCGGAATATTTCGAAATAATAATGGCGGGTTCACGTTGTCTCCTTCACAAGTATATTTTGGTGGGATATGCCCCTTATGACCAAATTCTGTGGATGTGATCTGGAATTGATTTTGGATTGACATAAAATGTTTTTAATAATGCCTCAGAAAATATGCCAGTAAAGAAATAATAAAGGTTGAACAGGTAAGTCTCCTTATTCTGAACATCAGTCTGCCCCGCCACTTTCAGCAGAAATTCTATCAATAAATCTATCTTGCAAGAAATAGCTGTACCGCACAACTTAGATGAAAAGATCTGTCTGGAGTTTCTATTGATAAATTCATAAAGTCGAAAAACAGTGTATGCCCGACATCGTAATTGAAGCCAGGAATGCCGCTATCAGTAAAGCAGTAAAAGTAAAACGCATTCTTCCATTCCGTCTTCGCAGAATGGTTGGTCCTTTTATTTTTATGGATCACGCGGGGCCGATCACAGAGATACCGGCACAGCCATCGACATTAGATGTGTTGCCTCATCCCCACATTGGTCTTTCAACGGTCAGTTATTTATTTGGCGGACAGGTGACGCATCGCGATAGTCTGGGTGTTGAACAGATCATTCGTCCGGGTGAAGTAAACTGGATGACCGCAGGAAGCGGCATTGCACATTCTGAAAGATTTGAAGACCCATCAGCGCTTACAGGAGGATTGGAAATGATACAAACCTGGGTAGCACTTCCGGAAAAGGATGAAGAAGCTGCTCCCTCTTTCAATAACTATATGCCTAACCAACTTCCAATATCTACTGATAAGGGTATTTGGATGCGGCTAATCGCAGGCAACGCATACGGACTGAATAATAATGTAAAAACTAATTCTCCTTTGTTTTACCTCCACGTTGTTTTACAACAAGGCGCAATATTCGCACTTCCTAAAGAACACTCAGAAAGGGGTTTCTACATTGTAAAGGGAAGTGTAGAGGTATCAGGAATTGTATATACCGCCGGAAAAATGCTTGTGTTCAGTAAAGCGGATGACCCGGCGATCATTGCTGAAGAAAATACCACCCTCATGCTTTTAGGAGGTGAACCTTTAACTGAACGCTTTATCTGGTGGAATTTTGTTTCTTCCCGTAAAGAACGCATTGAACAGGCAAAGGAAGATTGGAAACAGGGCAGAATTATTTTACCGCCTAATGACAACAAAGAATTCATTCCCTTACCTGATGACCGATCAAAACCGGCAGGGAGTTCACCAAAACCAGAACCACTTTCATAACGATTGATGACTGAAAAATTAAATGTATAGTTCCATTTATTAAATAACTTAACATGATGAGCAGATACTTATACATGATCATTGGCATTGTGCTTTCATTGAGCTCCTATTCACAAATGATCGGGCTCGATAAAAGCAACCTTCAACCTGTGCAGGTTCATATGTCGATCGAAAAAATGAATGACAAAAATGTTGTAAAGGTTGTCATGGATTCCACACTAAAGGGTGCAGACCTGCCCACCTTTGTGAAAATAAAAAGCATTGACCTCAAAGACGGAACTATTGAAGTAAAAGTATTAAGCCGTTTATTAAAAACAGCACCAGCATCTGCCAGGGGTTTTATTGGAGTCGCCTTTCACATCGATTCACTGAACTCAGGATTTGAAGGAATTTATCTGCGTCCCACTAATGGCCGGGCTGAAGATCAATTAAGGCGAAATCATTCCATTCAATATTTTTCTTATCCCGGCTATGATTTTGACAGGTTAAGAAAAGAAGCCGAAGGTGTTTACGAATCGTATGCTGACATGGGTCTCAATGAATGGATAACTATGCGTATCGAAGTGAAGGGCAAACAAGCCAAACTGTTTTTAAATGATAACAAACAGCCTTCTTTAATTGTGAATGATCTGAAACTTGGCGACAATGTTTCAGGTGCCATCGGCTTGTGGGTTGATGTTGGCACTGAAGGATATTTTAAAGATCTAAAGGTCACAAAACATTGAGGATTTTCATCGTTGCTATAAACCGGATAATTTAGTGATCATCACGCAGCCAGCGGTCTTATGAAGTTCTTATCTTGACGATTCAATCTAATTTTGTTAAATGAACGATGATTTAGACATAAACTGCTTCTCTAAACCTCTGCAAAAGATATTGTACTAGTGAGATCGCATTTCCTGCATTGTCTTTTCTATTGTGCCAGGGTTCATGTATCGTTCATACTTCCCATTTCCGTTCCCTTTATTTACATAGTCAACACCTCGCCAATTGTGAACATGCATCGTTTCTCTTACATGCTTACTGTAAGCAAGAAGATATTTGCCAAGGCCATGTTCAATGCAGATCCGGTCAGTATTAAATTCCATTTTATCCAGGTATCGTTTTGAAATGTGATTGATACCAACGCCGATCGTCTGTGGAAAATTCTTACTGTTAAAATCAACCACATGGCTTAACTCATGCCCTATAACACCGACCTGTTGTTCGAATGTGAGGTTTTGAAAAAGAAGAGGTTTTAATGTATCAATTGTCTCGTTACTGATCCTAATAATATAGGTACGGTGATCTTTTTTTTGAAATACCCCCGCAAAGTCAGGCTTGGTAGTAAGAGGCGTGTATGCTTTTTTAATTCTAAAAACAATATGTACCTCTTTCAATTCAGGAAAATAAGACAATGCGGTAAGAATGGCCTTTTCATATTGCTGAGGTATTTCTTTTTTGGTTCCAAATTCCTTTAAAGAGTCAATAGCTGTCCTCTTATATGCCGCCTCAGAAATAAAAGGGAAGATGACGATCAGCAGGAAGAAAATGGTTTTATATGATGGCCGGATAACTGGCATCGCTGTTTATAACGCCAAAAATAAGCCAGCGGTTCTTGTTATTTGTTAACGGTTCGCAAAGGAGCCAAATATATTGATGCTGAAGAGGTTTTTATAAGCCTGCACTGGTGCATCTAAAATTCAGAAAACTAAGTCTGAGAAATTATTTTCTTCGTATATAATTAAATTTTCCATTTACAAAGCCTCTAAAAAGGGCCCGTAACAAGATCGACCGTAAGACAAAAATTATACGCCTGAACTGTGAATAACCCGTTAGTTTCAACGATGGCAAATAATCGTTTTAGTGCTACATTTGGAATGAACCTCACTATCAACAACCTGACTATGATCCTCAAACAACCCATTCAACAAGTATTTGTCCAATTAAGCCAAACCCTTAACCAGTTAAGCAATGATGAGTACACGCAACCCAGTAAGGTTTTGCTGAATGCAACGATCGGCCAGCACGTGAGACATATCATTGAATTATTTCAATGCCTGGAAAAAGGATATAATGACGGTATTGTGAACTATGAAAAAAGGAAAAGAGATACCCGGATCGAAACGGATAAGGAACTGGCGACTTTTTTGTTAAAAGAAATTTACCAGGATATCGATAGATCAAATAAAGATATTTTTCTTGAAGCGGAAGACTATTGTGATTCGCTGGAGGGAACTTCGATCCCTTCAAATTATTACCGGGAACTTGCTTATAACCTGGAACACACAATTCATCACATGGCTTTGATAAGAGTGGGGATAAACGAGGTTTCATCCGTCCGGTTACCAGAAGAATTCGGCGTAGCTTATTCAACAGTAAAATATCGTCAGCAGTGTGCACAGTAAGTTTTATACCTTCAAATGATAAGTTTTTTATCACGTCCAATCGCGATGAAAAATTGAGCCGGAAAATTGCCATGCCCCCGGGTATGTTTGAGTACAATGGTCAAAAATTATTTTTTCCAAAAGATGCAGATGCCGGTGGTACCTGGATCGTAATGAAAGAAAATGGAAACGCCGCTGTGCTGTTAAATGGAGCATTTATTTGTCACACACCCGAACCTCCTTACCGGCTAAGCAGGGGAATTATTTTGCTTGATATATTTTCTACCGGAAGGCCATCCGTAACATTTGCAAAAATAAACCTTCGGGATATTGAGCCATTTACATTGATCTTGCTTGAAAATAATTGCCTCTATGAATACAGGTGGGACGGCATAGAAAAATTTTGTAAGCAATTAAATATAAACAAGCCATACACATGGTCATCCGCAACCTTGTACGACGGCTTTGCTGTAAGAAAAAGAGAGCAATGGTTTGCTTCTTTTCTAGCTGATCATCCAACGCCTACTCAACAGGATATCCTGGATTTTCATCGGTTTACCGGTGATGGTGATAAGCAAAACGATCTGCTTATGAGGCGGGGCGGAACGTATACAACAGTAAGCATAACCAGCATATTGCTTACAAAAGATCGGGGATACATCGAATACCTCGATATCACCGGCAATTCATCGTCACAGATCAAAATTGAATTATTACATTCATCGCAAGCAATTGAATGAAAAGGATCCTCTACCAACCTTTTTTCATAAGATTATTTAGCTGGGAGTATTGGCCATTTAATGTGGTATATGGACCCTTATTTCTTTATTGGTTTTTTCTTTCTTTAAAAGCAAGATCGTTTTTCTTTTTTAATACTTCAAACCCGACAATAAAAAATGGGGGGTTTCTTATGGAGTCTAAGAAAGAAGTTTATAACCTGATCCCATCGGAGTATTATCCCGTGACTCTTTTTTTTAAAGCAGCTTCACCACTGCAGGTGATTCTCGAAGATATCAAACTGCGAAACCTGGAATATCCTTTAATTGGTAAGCCGGACATTGGCATGAAAGGAATGATGGTAAAAAAATTAGAAAATGAAAAAGAGTTGTCTTCCTACGCTACAAATTCTAAGGTTGATTTCCTGATCCAGGAATATGTTGCGTTCAAAAATGAGATCGGCATATTTTATTATCGTTATCCAAATGAAGCAAAAGGGCAGATTTCGGGAATTGTAAAAAAAGAGATGCTCGCTGTAACGGGTGATGGGATCTCGACAATTGAACAATTGCTTTTAAAAAACAGGAGAGCTGTATTGCAGTTGCCTGTATTAAGGAAAACGGAAAAAGATAAAATGGATATTGTTTTAAAGAATGGGGAAGAGTTTATAATAGTGCCTTATGGCAATCATGTACGCGGTGCAAAATTTTTGGACGATAGCCGGCTTATCGATGAAGCACTGACAAATGCAATTGACTCTATTTGCAAGCAAGTAGATGGATTTTATTTTGGAAGGCTTGATATACGTTACGATAACTGGGACGAATTGAAGGAGGGAAGGAATTTTTCCATTATAGAATTGAATGGTTCGGGAAGCGAGCCAACACATATTTACGATCCCCGCCATTCCGTTTTTTGGGCATGGAAAGAAATTGCAAAGCACTGGAAAATATTATATCGTGTCAGCAAATTGAATCATCAATTACAAAATGCGCCCTATATGACAACAAGGATGGGACTTGATATGTTCAAACAGAACAGCGACTATTTGAAACTGCTGACCAGGAATTAATTATTGGGTGCACCGCTATCTATCCAACATAAGATCGCATTTATTTGAGTTGCAGGCAGGGTTGCATTCAACGGCATATGGCGGGATGCAACCGCTGAACGAATATCTCCCCGTGCATTAAATATTTGCGAATAATCAAGTAGCGGACCTGGCCCATTGCTGCTACCTGTTGCGTGGCAGCCAGAGTTGATCGCACATGATGTTTGAAAAACAGGACTTACATCTGTGATAAATGATCTGGCAGGTCCGCTGCAATCGACAGTAACATCCGGATTCTTTGTACAGGCATTTACAATGATGAGTAAGACAACGACAGGGAAAGAAAACTTTAACATCGTGAGTTTTAAAGAATATGTATTTGACATTTTTAAAACATTTACCTGATGGATAATTATATTAAAATTTGAAATGGGATTTGAGGTTTCCATTATTGCTTCACCACCTGTACAGTTTTTTTCGCTTGTCCGTTACACCAATCTATAGTTACCGAATAAACTCCTGCTGGCAACGACTTCATATCCACAATAAACTGATTGCTACCTTGTAAAACGCTGGCTTGTTGTATCCTTATCAAAGCACCTCTGCTATCGCAGAGCTTGATCACAACCTGTGCAGCATTGTTCGCAGTGATAGTAATAAATGTTTTGTCTTGCACAGGATTAGGCCATAGGTTAAATGTAGTTGTTGGATCGCAGGAAGCTTGTACTATACCGGTAAATTGTGATCTGCCATCCAGATCATATTCAGCAATACGATAGTAGTTATTCTGAACCGGATTAGTATCTATAAAAGAATAACTTCTTTCGATATTACTGGTTCCTGCTGCAGGCAATATGCTGGTGACAGTCCAATGAATACCATCTTCACTTTTTTCAATATCAAAATGACTGCTGTTTTGTTCCTGTGCGGTCTTCCATGTCAGCAACACTTTTTTATTGTCACATTTTGCATTGAATAAAGTAAATCGTACCGGTAATGAAATGAATGCCGGTGAATCTGCACTCGTTATTCCCGGCAGATCTGATAATGACATATAGAAAAGACCTTTGTTGCTGGCATCCCAGAGTTTATTACCAATAACATCCATTTTGTAAGTAAAGTGTCTCAATGCGAAACTAAATTGCACGAATGGGTTTTGAAGCGCATCTTTTTTTATATAGTAAAAGACAGTTAAATTTTCAATGCCGTCGAAACCAACTACAGATAAAAGCAACGCTTGCCTGGCGTTAACGAGCGTAGAGTTCAATGAAGGAAGCACATCCCCAACAACAGTCCAGTTAAGCCCGTTATCTGTACTCATGTATACTCTTCCAATGTGACCTGTAAGAAATAAAGTATCATGGCTGCTAATGATATCATATACTCCTTCAGTAGGGGTGATCCTGCCCCGAAGAAATCTTTCTTCCCATGTTATTGAATTAGCCGGCAGACGATCATATAGTCCGTTGGCTAATGTTCCGGCAACCATGGCATTACTATTACCCGAAATGGCTGTGGTATTTGCGCTTAAATTTGAAAGCCCGTTGCTGAAACTTAACCAATGGTCCCGGTTAACAGGATCTAACTTATAAACCGAATTGCCCAAAGTTGATGCATATAGGTCTCCCCTGAATTCGCAGAAGTCGGAAACTTCCGGAAATATGCCTGCAGAAATATTTTGCCATGTTCTGCCGTCGTCGGCACTTTTGAAAACACCATTTTGAGGAGCTGCTGCATATAGTTCATCTTTATAAACTATTAGACTGGTAACTAAAAAAAGTTGCGGATTAGAACTTGTTGAATCCCAGGATCGTCCATTGTCCTTGCTGATATAGATAATCTTTCTTCCACCGGCATAAAGAGTACTGTCTTTATGGTAAAGACTTGCGATATCAGAAGAAGGCAACTGTTCGACCTTTGTCCATTGAGAGAAGGAAGTTGAAAAAAATAAGACCGAGACCAATGTAAATAGAAGTTTCATTATTTTTTTTGTTAGTGGTATTATAGGGAATTGTGCTGTTTCATTCAACACAATTCCCACATTTGATTTATAAAAGAGTACGGTCTAAAATGTTTACGCTGCATATATCCATTTTCTGAAGGCAGGAGCAGTTTCCTGGCTGATAATAATAAAATGCTGATCACCCTGGTCGGCAGCGTTCATCTCCACTCTCAGCTTTACTTTTTCGTATGTCCTGAAACTTTTGACATAGCTGATATTGACGATATATTGCCTGTTCGCACGAAAAAAAATGTTACTATCAAGTTCCGGTTGAAGTGTGGCCAGACTTCCGTTCGCCACATATTTTTTACCCGTATGGTCGATAGCAAACACGATCTTATTTTCTGTATAGAAAAAAACAATGTTCTCCAGCGGGACGGAAATATTCTCTGTCCCTTTTTTTACAACCAACCTTGTTCTTTTCCTTCTTTCAGGGAAATGTATCGTCTTAATTACGGCAGGCCCTGGAGTATGAAAATGATTTGACAGTACCCTGTCGTGATCGCCTACCGGGTTATTGTCTTTTACCATATTGTCTTTAACAAGCAATGTATTTAGCATATAGAGTTAATAGTTTTTGAGCTGTAAAAGATCGGATCAACGTTGGAAATCAAAACCCACTTTTTTCAAAATTTCACCGGCTTCAAATGGAACCGTGAACGAAGAATTGCCAACATTTTCTATTGTATAGAAAAAGCCAATTTTTAATAATGAAGGATCATTGCCCGGTACCTGCCTTTCTACAAACACGGGGTGATCGAGGGTCGGTATCTCTTTGATTTTCATCGGGGCCAGTACCGAGTCCCAAAGAACTTCACCGGCTGGTTTTTTTATCGAAATTGTAAAGGTCACGATGGTATTATCATTTGACAGGTCACTGCGGGTAAAGAGCAGGAATTGAACGAACCTGGGAGCAGTTGGATCGATCCCCGTATAAGCCGATTCATATTTTTTACATGACGTTCCAATCAAAATGACCGAAGCAATTAAAATTGATAAAACAGATATTTTTTTCATTTTTTTAGTTTAAGAAAAATTTCGAAAGCGATCACTGATCTTTATCAGTATCTTTTTTGGTGGCTTCGAACCGATAACCCATTTCTACCATTGTATCCCGTATCGCTTCCGCCACCGCTTCTGAAAAAAGTGTTTTGAACGTTTTACGCTTTTTGAAGCGATGTACAATAAAAAGCATGATCTTTTTCATTTTTTATTTTCTGTACGTATGCTTACTGAACAATGACCAATGGGTTCATTGGTTCAAAAACTCCATCTGGATTATTTGCCCATACCCATGCATGCAATGTCCACCATCCGGTATTAAGAGTGTTTTCATTCCATTTATCATCGTTTCCAGTAAATCCTTCGGGAGCTACATGAGGAGGCAACGAACTCATTGGTACTGCATATTCCACTGCAACCAGCTCAAATTTGCCATTACTCTTTTTGTTGTAGACGAGAATTGCTGGTTTTCTTAAGTCAAATACAGGACTGACCAGCTCAGCTTTCAAAAAATGATAGCCCATATTTGGCAGTGTTACCACGGGGTCTTTTCCATAATTATCCGCAAATGCATTTTCTATGTTTTGATATTTGGCTGTTGCTGCTTTAGCTTGCTGAAGTTCCAATAGTGTTTGCGGATCAAGACCTCCGTAATTGTTCAATAATTCTACACCAGGTTTCCCGTTATTAATTGTCACTTGCTCTGTATTATCAGTCTGCGGTTTGTTTGCTTCATATTTTTTACACGCCGTAAACAGAAATGCAGCGAACACTATCAACAGGTAAAGAACAGGCTGTGGACTCCATTTGCTGTAATTAACCTGAGCATTCATGGATGTTTTGATTGGACGATCTGTCGCACTAAATAAATTTTTCATTTTACTTTTGTTTTTTGTTTATTTAAATTGTTTGTTATTGACCTTGTTTAACTTTTGCCACCCGCAACGGTATCAACCCATGAGCTTCCCTATGCGTGTTGATCAATGCCATTGAATCAGGTGCCTGCGCCAGGCACAGAACGGTCCCTTTCTTTTCATCAACCCAATAATTAATAAGGTTGACACCATATTTTTCCTGTACAGCCAGATCTTTTTGATGTGCACCGGCTACATCAGCGGCCGTCACTTTTCCTTCACCCAGCTCATGTATGTCGAGGTAGAGATTATTGTTTCCTTTCATAGCAGCGTCCTGTCCTTCGCTTACTTTGTAAAATTCATCTGGTAAAAGACCGTGTGCTTCCGCATGGGTTTTGCGGATAGATTCTGTATTGTCAGAGGAAGAAAGACAATAAAGGTCCCCTTTAGCTTCATCAAACCAGTACTTAAGAATGGTAACCCGGTATTTTTTTTCAACTGCAAGATCCTTTTGACGGGCCGCTGCTACGTCTTTTGCGGTAACCTTTCCGGCGCCAAAATGGTGCACGTCGATAAAATAGCTTTTTGACCGGTTATCAAGATTTCCAGTCTGGGCTGTTGATTGTTGTGAAAAAAGTCCGAGCGTTGCAGTTGCAAATACGGTAAAAGCAAGAAATTGTTTCATACTAGAAAATTGATTTAAGAATTAGAAATTTGAATTGATCCGCAAAGCAACCTTCAATTACCGACAGACGTTTAAGGGTTTTTCCCTATTTTGGAATTAACCATTCCTTATTTTAAAACCTGAATTATGGAGCTGATCGAACGAGACGGATTTTTGAGATCCCTTGAAACAACGTTTGAAAGGGTTACCAACGGCGAAGGCCATTGTGTATTGCTAAGCGGAGAAGCTGGTATTGGCAAAACTTCATTGATCAAAACCTTTTACAAAGAAAAAAAATCCAATTGTAAAATTTACCAGGGAACCTGTGATGCATTATTTACTCCACGTCCATTGGCGCCGATATATGATATTATCTGGCAGATCCAGAAGGATACAAAAGAAAATGAGTTATATAATGTAGACAGGGCGTTATTATTCAACCAACTTTTTCATGGTTTAGAACAGCAAAAGAAGTCTGTCATTATCATTATTGAGGATATACATTGGGCTGATGAAGCTACACTTGATTTTATTAAATTTTTTGCAAGACGCATTGGTCGAATCCATTGTCTTTTCATTCTTTCTTATCGTGATAATGAAATTCTTGATTATCATCCTTTAAGAAATGTGCTTGGACAATTGCCTTCGGATTCTTTAACCCGGTTGCAATTACAGCCTCTATCAAGACAGGCTGTTGAAAAAATGGCCGAAGAAAGAGGTTATAAAGGCGAAGACGTGTTTAGCATTTCCGGTGGTAATCCATTTTATGTAACTGAAATACTTGCCAGTTATAGTCCCGGTGTTCCTGAAAATATTAAAGATGCCATACTTTCTGTTTATCACAAACAAGAGAATGGAACAAAAAATGCATGGGAAATGTGTTCTGTTATTCCGGAGGGATTGGAAATTAACCGGTTTGCTAAAATTAAATCTACCTGGGATGTGGAGATGGATCATTGCTTTGCCCTACAGATCATCGTTGTTAAAAAAGATCGGGTAGTTTTTAAGCATGAATTGTACAGGCGAACAATTGAAGGATCACTTTCTCCATTTAAACGCATTGCACTAAATAAAAAAATGCTCGAGCTTTTTTTAGGCTCTTTTGAAGCAGAAGGAGAAATTGAGCGGATCGTGCATTATGCAAAGAATGCAAACGAAAATAAACTGGTTGTAAAATATGCGCCAATAGCGGCCAGGCAAGCAGCATGTGTTGGTGCTCATATTGAAGCTTCTAAATTATTTCTTACGGCAATAGAATATTCTGACGGAAATGATGAAGATCAAATGGTAGAATTGTATGAATCCTACGCATATGAGTGTTATCTCACCAACCAGACAAAAGATGCTATCATATACCAGGGCAAGGCACTAAAGATCTGGCAGAAAAAAAATGGAGTTGAACGGGCAGGGCATAGCTTGAGTTTTCTTTCAAGGCTTTGGTGGTTTGATGGCAATCGCCAGGAGGCTGAAAAATACGGCAGGCAAGCAATCGAAATCTTAGGATCACAGCCTGCCTCAAAAGCAAAGGCCATGGCATATAGCAATATGTCTCAGCTAAAAATGCTTTCCGATGAAACTGCAGAATGTATAGAATGGGGAAATAAGGCTATTGACATGGCTAAAGAAATAAAGGATGATGAAATTCTTAGCCATGCAATGAATAACGTAGGAACTATATTATGGAAAAATAAATCATCGATAGAAAAAGGCAAGGAGATGTTGTTCGAAAGTCTGGATATAGCATTAAGAAATTCTTTTCATGAACACGCTGCGAGGTCATACTCAAACATCGGAAGCATTTATTTGCTCTTTAAAGAATATGAATTAGCAAAGCAAGTTTTAGAAGAGGGTATAAACTATTGTGAAGAAAGGAATCTTGACGCCTCCAAAAATTATAAGCTATACGCAAAAGCCAGGATGTTTTTTGAAACTGGAGATTGGCAACAAGCGTCATTGATCATAGAAAATTTGCTTTTAAACCCAAGCCAATTAGGCTCAGTGAAGACAACTGCTTTGGCACTCCTGGCGATCATCAAAATAAGAAAGGGAGAAGAAGACGCATTGGTTTATTTGAACCAGGCAAAACTACTTGCAATGAAGACAAAAGAGCATGGCCGAATAATACCGATAGTGACAGCTGAATTAGAATATGAATGGCTGACAGGAAAGCAACGAATAACCGAAGATGAATTAAAGCTATCTATTGAACTTGTCCAAAGGGTTGACAATAATATTCTAAACAATGAATTTGCATTTTGGTTACAAAAAGTAAGGAAAAAAGAAATTGATTTGCCCCAATTGTATCAGCCCTATAAACTCTTAAAAGAAGGAAAGATCAGATCAGCGGCAGTGTTTTGGGAGACCATTGGTTGTCCGTATGAAAAAGCATTCGCCTTATTTGCGGGAAACGAAGATGACATGAAGAATGCTCTTTTAATTTTTCAACAAATAGGGGCAGAGGCAGTATATGAAAAAATAAAAATGGAAATGCGTGCAGCTGGGATCAAAAAAATCCCAAGAGGCCTGAGGGAAAGCACAAAGAACAATCCTGCACAGCTAACGAACCGGGAGCTTGATGTTCTTCAATTGTTGCAAAAAGGAATTCAAAACAAGGAAATTGCGGGGACCCTTTTTATTTCTCCTAAAACTGCTGATCATCACATTTCCAATATCTTATTTAAGTTGGATGTGAAGTCTCGTTCAAAAGCGGTCGCCGAAGCTGTTCGTTTGGGCATTCTAAAATAGGGAAGAGTCGAATTTTAATTGGGTGTGAGCCCTTATACAGTTTTGGAATTATTAGGATAGCTTTATAGCATACAAAACTTTATAAAATGAAAAAATTTATTATTGAGCGGAAGCTGCCAGGTGCAGGAAACATGACAGTTGAGGAGTTACAAGCCATTTCAAAAACTTCTAACGCGGTTATTACAATTTTAGACAAACCATATAAATGGATACAGTCATTTGTTACCGAAGACAAAATTTATTGCATTCACGAAGCGGACAATGAGGATGCCGTTCGTGAGCATGCCAAATGTGGAAATTTCCCCGTCCATAAAATTGAGGAGATCAAGGCTGTTTTGGACCCTACCACCGCTGAAATGGACAATTAATTCAAAGCTGCAGTTTATTCTTTCACCTTTATAAAAACTTACAACCCGGCAACTTGCCGGGTTTTTCTTTTCTATAAAATAGGGAAGCTTTCATACTTAAATAGGGAATAACTCTGTCATTAAAGAAGCCGGGGGATAGCAATTTTGTGATATCAAAATATCATAAAAAGAATATTTAGTAAACAAAAAAAACAAAAAAAATGAAAATGAATCTCTTTGCATTAGTAATTGTAATCGTTGCCACCCTGCCGGGAATAAGTGGCGCAAATGCTCAAATCGTATCAAACAGTACCTCATTGAAATATCAAATGAATGCTACTAAAACAAAAAACGCCGTGAATGAACCTGAGGTAATCAGCCCCAGGGCATTAAAGGATTTTGCGAACGGGTATAAAAATGTTGCGGGGGAAAGCTGGATGAAGATTAAGGATGGCTTTTCTGTCAGGTTTATCTCAGATGGTATAAGCACCACGATTTATTATGATAAAAGAGGGAACTGGACTGCCAATGTAAAAATTTATGGAGAAGAAAAGATGCCCCGTGAAATACGCCATGATGTCAAAAGCACTTATTATGATTATAACATTGTCTATACGCAAGAAGTAGAAACAATTGACTCAGGCGGCGTACCTACGTATGTCATTTGTGTGGAAGACAAGACTAAAATCAAAATGATCAGGATTTGTGATGGTGAAATGAATGTATGGAAGGAATTTACGAAGTCAAATTAATGCACTGATCGCCAATTATCAATAAAGAATATCAATTGAAAATGTATGAGGGCTGCTATTAGAAACGTGGTTTCATCAAAGCTGGTTAGAAACCAGGATGAGTATTATTTTAAAGATCAAAGACCGCGCTATTTAACTGACGAGGATCTGAATCTAAATATTCAAGGTTGTGTTTTGAATGATAGGTTGAGTCAGAAAAAAATTTATAGCTCCTTTTATAATTATGCGATGACCATATGCAGCCTTTATACAAACGATTACGATGATTCAGTTGAAATAGTGAATGACGGTTTCATGAAGATTTTTAAAGAGATCTACCGCTATCATCCTGCTTATGCAAATGTCATTAGCTCATTCAAGGGCTGGCTACGGAAAATAATGATACATACCGCGATCGACCATTTTCGAAAAAATCAAAAGTACAGGGGTACAAAAGAATTGGATGGTGAGACGATCCGGCTGTCAGCAGGAGGCGAAGATGCGCTTGATCGGATTTCCTATAATGAGATCATAAGATCAATGCAAAAATTAACGCCCGGTTACAGGATCATTTTTAATCTTTTTTTAATTGAGAATTTTTCCCACGAGGAAATAGCAAAGCAACTCGGCATTTCAATTGGAACATCCAAGTCAAACCTGGCAAGAGGAAGAAAGCAGCTGCAAAAAATCTTGTTTTATGAAAATCAAATGAAAATATTTAAAACGGACGAGGGACACAAGTCGATCAGGGTCCGGGTCAATCTCTCAGCGCGGCATGAACTTGAAGAGCATAGTTTTTATTGAATAAAAAGTGAACAATGCGAAACCCTTTGATTCTTAAATAGCGTTCCTTTCATGTTAGTAGCCTGGTTAATTACGGAGATCGTTTTGAATAAGCGGTCTCCTTTTTTATTAAAGCGATGGTGGCGACTGGACAGATCGCATGCCGGAACATGATTTTCTATATTTGAAAAAAATGTATAGCTGGTATGGTAAGCCTGATAATGTGATCAATGTGCATTTGCCAAATGATAAACACGATTTTGGTTTCAACAAGCGCAAAGCAGTGTATGAATTTTTTGCAAGACATCTCGGGCTCAATTTAAAATCACTACAAACTGCAGATGGAAGTATCGTGGATACAACTATTACAATCGAACCGGAAAATGCCTTTTATGTTTTTGGTGATAAAGGAGAAAAATTACCGGCACATGCAGTAAAGGGTTTTGAAAATTTAGAAAAATTATTTGGGGATGAAATTCAGAAAGCAAAAATTAAGAAGTAGTTGGAACTTACAAAGAGTTGCCGTTAAACTTATTGCGTAGCCAGGATCTGTGGCAAGTGCTTGTTGACTAATGTCAACTAAAATCGAAACATGATCTTCATCTTTATTGTTCTTTTCATAAACTTTCCCGTTGGAAACATAATAAAGTATCTTTGGCTTGCCATAAAAAATGAAATGAACGTATTTATTACTGCGGATTGTATAAAAGACATAAATTCAGGCTCTTGAATTTGTTTTTATTGGTTATCTAATAATTATTACATTAGTGATATTAAACTGCGCACATGATTAATGTTGGAGAGCGTACTCTTACTTTAAACGATTTTTCAAATATTCTGTTCAAAAAGAAGCAGGTTGTTCTGGATCAAGCTGCACTGAAAAAAGTCGGCTTAAACTTTAAATTCTTAAAAAATTTTTCATGTAATAAGCTTATTTACGGAATAAACACAGGCTTCGGCCCGATGGCCCAATATAAGGTTGACGAGACGAATCAATTACAATTACAATATAACCTGATCAGGAGCCATAGTTCGGGCGGTGGAAAACTGATGTCGCCAATTATGGTAAAAGCTGTAATGGTGGCACGATTAAACAGCCTTATGCAGGCCTACTCCGGTGTACACACAGATGTAGTGGAGCTACTTACAAAGTTGATCAACAGTGATGTTACTCCCTGTATTTATGAACATGGTGGTGTCGGCGCCAGCGGCGACCTGGTTCAACTTGCACACCTGGCCCTCGTATTAATTGGAGAGGGAGAGGTTATTTATGAAAATGAAGTTCATCCAACGACCCAAATATTTACCAAATTAAAAATAGATCCACTTACCATTCATATGCGGGAAGGGCTGGCGATTTTAAATGGCACTTCGGCAATGACGGGGTTGGGTATTGTAAATATCATCCAGGCCCAAAAATTATTGGAATGGTCTGTAATGTTGTCGGCGATGATCAATGAAATTGTTGAGGCTTTTGATGACCACTATTCTTATGAATTAAATATCGTTAAACAGCATAAAGGACAAAACAAGGTTGCTGCACAACTTCGGCATATTTTAAAGGACAGCAAGATGATCCGCAGCCGTTCCGAACATTTATATAACCCTGAAAACCTGGACCGGGAGGTTTTCCAGGATAAAGTTCAGGAGTATTATTCATTGCGCTGCGTTACGCAGGTACTTGGTCCTATTTATGACACTATTTTGCAAGCTGAAAAAGTAGTGGTTGATGAACTGAATTCGGTAAATGATAACCCGGTTATCGATCATGCTAATAAGAATATTTTTCATGGTGGAAACTTTCACGGGGATTATGTTTCCCTCGAGATGGATAAATTGAAAATAGCCATCACCAAATTGTCCATGCTTTCCGAAAGGCAATTAAATTACCTGTTGAACGAAAAGCTGAATCAGAAGTTCCCGCCATTTGTGAACCTCGGTATTTTGGGTTTTAATTTCGGGATGCAGGGCATGCAGTTTACAGCAACTTCTACTGTCGCCGAAAATCAAACCATGTCTTTCCCGATGTATCTGCACAGCATACCTAATAACAACGACAACCAGGATATCGTAAGCATGGGTTGTAATGCTGCGTTGATCACGAAGAAGATAATTGATAATTCATTTGAGGTACTGGCGATACAAATGATGACCGTTCTGCAGGCCATTGATTATTTAGAATGTACTGCGAGGCTATCTTCAGAAACACTGCATATTTATACAGAGATCAGGAAAATATTTCCAAAATTCATTGAGGATAAACCAAAATATAAAGACCTGGAAAAGATCAGAAAGTATTTTGAAAAATCTGATCCTGTCATTTCTTTCAAATTGGGTTCGGTTTCCGCGGAAGTTTCATCCTCAAACGGATTGGAAAAGATCAAATCAAAATAAATAACCTTCATCCTTTTATGATAGTGCTTATATGATTGGATCGTATAGGCAAAAATGAGATCAATTGTCGGAAAAATCGGATTACATGAAATTTGCATTAGTTACAGGAGGATCAAGGGGAATTGGCAGGGCCATTTGCGTTAAAATGGCCGAAATGGGATATAATATCCTGATCAATTACAGGTCAAATCTAAGCGAAGCCAATCAAACACTTTCTCTCATAAAAGAAAAGGGCGTAACCGGAGAGATAATACAATTTGATGTTTCCGACAGAACCCAGGTGCAATCAGTATTGGGAAACTGGATGGAAGCGAGCCCCGACAAGGTCATAGAAGTATTGGTAAATAATGCGGGTATAAGAGAAGATGCATTGATGATGTGGATGAAGGATGAACAATGGGACAACGTTATTAATACAAGCCTCGGTGGATTTTTCTATGTCACAAGGTTGGTTGTAAACAGCATGCTGAGGAAAAAATATGGAAGGATCATCAATATTGTTTCGCTATCGGGCTTGAAAGGATTACCCGGGCAGACGAATTATTCTGCGGCTAAAGCGGGAGTGATTGGAGCAACAAAAGCGCTGGCACAAGAAATAGGAAAAAAGGGAATCACAGTAAATGCAATAGCTCCTGGTTTTATTAAAACAGATATGACCGAAGGACTTAATGAAAATGAATTGAAAGCGCTAATTCCATTAAAACGTTTTGGATCACCGGAAGAAGTAGCTCACGCAGTTGGATTTTTAGCTTCAGCCGAAGCGGCTTATATTACTGCAGAAATTATTTCTGTAAATGGAGGTTTGTATTCTTAAAAGACCAAAGTGAAACACAGAAGCAGCGGAGATCTCAAGTTTTAGCTTTTGGCTTTCACTTCTTATTTAAATATGAAACGAGTTGTTATTACAGGCATGGGTATTTATTCCTGCATAGGGAAAAACCTGGAGGAGGTCAGAGATTCTCTATATACAGGCAGATCGGGTATCGTTATAGATCCGCTCCGTAAGGAATATGGATACAGATCAGCATTAACCGGTTTTGTAGAGAAGCCCGACCTGAAAGGAAAACTGGACAGGAGGGCACGTATAATGCTTCCCGAACAGGGAGAATATGCATACATGGCTACCGTAGAGGCTTTGCAGCAAGCAGGAATTGATGCAGATTTTATAGCCGCAAATGAAATTGGTATATTATATGGAAATGATAGTTCGGGAAAGGCGGTGATTGAAGCTAATAATATCATCAGGGAAAAAAAGGATACTATGTTGGTGGGTTCGGGCGCAGTTTTTCAAACGATGAACTCAACGGTAACCATGAACCTGGCTACCATTTTTAAATTAAGAGGCATAAATTTTACTATAAGCGCAGCTTGTGCAAGTGGGTCTCACTCCATAGGGTTGGGTTATCATTTTATAAAGACCGGGCTACAGGACTGTATTGTTTGCGGAGGTGCACAGGAGGTCAATCATTTGTCCATGGGCACCTTTGATGCCTTGTCTGCATTCTCCGTTCATGAAGCAGCACCTGAAAAAGCTTCCCGTCCATTCGACAGAGATCGTGACGGGCTTATTCCAAGCGGGGGTGCTGCCACCGTGATCCTGGAAAGTTTCGATTCGGCTAAAAAAAGAGGCGCAACTATTTTGGGAGAAGTAATAGGATATGGCTTTTCTTCAAATGGCGGACATATTTCAAACCCAACAGTAGACGGGCCGGTAAGATCATTGCATATGGCAATGAAAGATGCGGGTATATATGCAAACGAAATTGATTATATTAATGCACATGCAACGTCAACACCTGCGGGTGATGCCAGTGAAGCCAAAGCGATCAATGAGGTTTTTGCAGAACATACACCATTAGTTAGTTCAACAAAATCAATGACAGGTCATGAATGCTGGATGGCCGGTGCCAGCGAAATAGTATATTCTGTCATAATGATGCAAAACTCATTTGTTGCACCTAACATAAATTTTGAAAATCCCGATGAAGATTCAGCAAAATTGAATATCGCAAAAAGTACAGTTGAAAAAGATATAATTGTATTTTTGTCCAACTCATTTGGATTTGGAGGAACTAACTCTTCACTTATCATCAGAAAAATGCTATAATTGTGGTTATGACGGATAAAGAAATTATTGAGAAAATACACAACTTTCTGGCCGAGGAATTTGAGGTGGAGGCAGAAAAATTAACTCCCGAAGCGAATTTAAAAGAAACACTTGGGTTAGACAGCCTGGATTACATAGATCTTGTGGTAGTCATCGAAAAAAATTTCGCATTTAAAGTAAAACCAGAGGACTTTGTGGGTATTTCCACCTTGCAGGATTTTTGCAATTACGTAATTTCCCGGGTAAATTCAAAAGAATTGGTGTAATGTCCTTATGGCAAGGAAAATCTAAAGGCACTCCTTTCGGGTACCGCATTTTTGTGTGGGTTTTAAAGAGCTTTGGTGTTTTACCGGCGTATTTCCTGCTTAGATTTGTAGTCCTGTATTATTTTTTATTTTCCTTCAGATCTTCCCGGCAAATTTATTCGCTTTATCATCGCAGGCTTGGGTACAGCAGGTTCTCCTCAATTATTAAGCTTTATCAGAATTACTATCTTTTAGGCCAGTGCATCATTGATAACGTAGTCGTCATGTCGGGCATAAAAAATGAATTCAGCTTTGATTTTGACGGGCAGGAAAATCTGCGAAAGATTGCTGCATTGAAAAACGGCGGCATACTGCTAAGCGGCCATATCGGGAATTGGGATGTTGCCGGCCATTTTTTTACGCACCTTGAAACACCGGTCAATATTGTTCTTTATGACGGCGAACATGAACAAATAAAAAAATACCTTGAAGGTGTAACAGGAAAGAGGAGTGTAAATATCATTGTAATAAAAAATGACCTATCGCATATCTATGCAATTAGCGAAGCATTTGACAGGAACGAACTGATTTGCATGCATGCTGATCGGTTTCTGGAAGGGAATAAAACGCTCAGTGCCGATTTCTTAGGTGATAAAGCCAGGTTTCCGATGGGGCCTTTTTTACTGGCATTTAAATTTAAAGTGCCTGTTTCTTTTGTATTTGCGTTAAAAGAAAGCAAGTTGCATTATCATTTTTTTGCAAGTCAAATAAAAGATTACACGAAATCACCCAAAGAAGGCGTAATGCAGGAAATGCTTAATGACTTTTCAAAAGAATTGGAAAAAAAGCTGAAGCATTATCCCGAGCAGTGGTTTAATTATTATAATTTCTGGCAAAAATAAAGTTGATGACCGCAGGAGATATTCAATCACTCATTCCGCAAAGACCGCCATTTGTAATGGTTGATGAACTGCTTTCTTTTACTGAAACGACTGCCTCTGGAGGGTTCACGATAAAGGGTGATAATATTTTCGTGGAGAACGGTGAATTCAAAGAGCCGGGATTACTGGAAAATATTGCACAAACCGCCGCAGCAAGGGCCGGTTATATTTCAAAAAAGGAAAACAAACCGGTTCCAACAGGATATATCGGGTCGGTGAAAAACCTGGAAATATATTCCCTTCCAAAAACAGGAGATGAATTAATTACAGAAATTACAATAGAAAACCAGATTTTTGATGTAACAATAATATCCGGGAAGATCACTTGTAAACAAATTGTATTGGCACAGTGCCAAATAAAAATATTTATTAATCAAACCAAAAATCACCTGCTATGAGACAGACAACTAAATTAAACTGGCTTGTTTCTGTTTTATTTTTCTCTGGTATTTCTATTTCATCTATTTCTCAAACTTTAAAAGAAGTTTTTTCTAACAGTGAAGCGCCGCTCACATACTTAGGTATTGATTTCAGCAGATCCCGTCTATTGGATCAGGGGAATCCGTCGGAGATTCGGGATAAATATTATGTTAGCATAAACGACCTGATAGTATACGAGCCAAAGAAATACGATTTAAAAGGCGCATTTAATAAAAGCAATCTCGACCATGATTTCAGTGCAGTAACTAAAAACAATGCCAAGGCCAATGTAAATGAAATTCTATCTTCCGAGCCGGCAGATTTTAACCGCTTTAAAGCAAGTGATATTACTTCAATAGTAAATGAGCTTGACCTGTCAGGAAAACAGGGAGTAGGTTTACTATTTGTGATGGAAGCGATGCGAAAAATAAAAAAAAATAGTGGGGCAGCTATTTGGGTAACATTAGTGGATATGAAAACAAAGAAAATATTGATGACCGAACGTATAGAAAGCGAAGTTGCAGGAGGAATTGGTTTTCGTAACTATTGGGCATCTGCTATTAAAAATTTAATTGATGACATACACAAGAAAAAATATGATGAATGGAAAAAGAAATATGGTAGTTGATGAAAAAAGAGTTAACCAGCCGGACGGAAATACAGGTTCGGTTTAATGAGGCCGACCCTTTGGGGATTGTATGGCATGGACATTATATCCGTTACCTCGAAGATGGAAGGGAAGCTTTCGGAATTATGCATGGGCTGGATTATATTAAAGTATATAAACTTGGCTTTTTAATACCAATAGTAAGTGTACAGTGTGATTTTAAGCGATCATTGCGATACGGCGACAAGGTTGTTGTAGAAACGACATATGTGCCCAGTGAGGCAGCAAAATTGAAATTTGGTTATCGTTTGTTTAATGCGGCAACCGGGGAACTGGTAGCAACAGGTTCTTCGGTCCAGGTGTTCCTGGATAAAAAGGATTCTGTACTTCAGTTATTCAACCCGCCATTTTTTGAAGACTGGAAAGTGAAACACGACTTGCTATAATTTTAGAAAACAATGACAGAGGTTTTTATTACCAGTGATAATATTTTTTCTCCGTTAGGCATATCTTCTGCTGAGAATTTTGCGCAGCTTAAAGTATCCGTTTCGGGTGTAAAAAAACACGAGGATCCGACGATGTCCGATCAACCTTTTTATGCTTCATTGTTTAGTAAGAAGGATGTCTCTTTACATGATGACGCGAAAAATAAATTTACAAAATTTGAAAAACTGCTTATCGCTTCTATCAGTGATGCCCTGCAAGACAGTAGTGTAAACACAAGAGATAACAAAACAATACTTATTATTTCTTCCACGAAAGGAAATATAAGCCTGCTGGAATCTGGAACGCCTGGTAAAGAGTTAAACAAAAGGATTGCGCTAACGACTTCTGCAAAATTGGTTGCTGATCATTTTCATTTTGTCAATCAACCTATCGTAATTTCAAATGCATGCATCTCGGGGGTGCTGGCTATTGTAACAGGCATGCGCATGATCCAATCAGGGCAATATGAAAACGCCGTTATTACCGGCGCCGATGTTATTTCAAAATTTGTTTTATCCGGCTTTCAATCTTTCCAGGCGATCAGTGATGGGTTTTGCAAACCGTTTGATGCAGCAAGAGCAGGGATCAACTTAGGGGAAGGCGCCGGCACCGTCATTCTTTCCTCCCAAAAAAAATATTCCTGCGGAATAAAAGTTTCAGCAGGTTCTGTCAGCAATGATGCCAATCATATTTCCGGACCTTCCCGCACCGGGGAGCCATTATATGCTGCAATTAGAAAAACTTTGAAGAATGCTGATCTTTCGCCATCGGTAATTGATCTTATTTCGGCACACGGCACCGCCACTGTTTATAATGATGAAATGGAAGCCAAAGCAATAACGCTGGCAAATATGCAGTCCGTCGCGGCAAATAGCCTGAAAGGTTATTACGGTCATACATTAGGGGCGGCAGGTGTTATTGAATCTGTCGTTTCCATCCATTCAATGAAAGAAGATATTATTTTACCGACCATGGGATTTCAGAACATAGGAGTTACAAAACCGATAAATATTTGCGCCTCATTACTTAAAACGTCAGTAAAAAATTGTCTGAAAATGGCCTCTGGTTTTGGAGGTTGTAATGCAGCAGTGATATTTAGCAAACAATAAAATATTTTATAACCTCAGCTCATTTCATTCAATGAATTTTTTTTCTAAAAATAAAACGTCGGCATTTAAGGCCAGAGAAGCTGCCCAATGGATCGCATTTGGCCCGGTCATTTTCCAGGCGGCACGCGTACTTAGAAACTCGGGGATATTACAGGTGATCGAAGAAAGTGACTCACCTGGCTTATCGATTGAAGAGATTTCAGAAAAGGTAAAATTGCCATTATATGGAGTAAGGGTTTTGTTAGAATCCGGATTAAGTCTTGACCTGGTTCTCGTAAACGATAACAAGTATAGTTTGGGAAAAACAGGACATTTTATTTTAAATGATCAGCTAACAAAAGCGAATATGGATTTCGTACATGATGTGAATTACAAAGGGCTTTTTTACCTGGATGAAAGTATTAAAACCGGCAAGCCGGTAGGGCTTAAGGAATTTGGCGACTGGCAAACCATATACGAAGGATTATCACAATTGCCAGCGCATGTACAAAAAAGCTGGTTTAGATTTGATCATTTTTATTCTGACGATGCATTTCCACTTGTTTTATCACGGGTATATAGAAATGGTGCGAAAAAGATCCTGGATATTGGAGGTAATACAGGGAAATGGGCCATAGCGTCGGCAAAGCATGATGCGGATATTCATATCACTATTATGGATCTCCCCGGGCAGTTAAACGTAGCAAAGACAAAAATTGAACAGCTTGGCCTGAGCAACCGGATCTCTTTTTTACCGGGAAATATTTTAGATGAATGCTTTCAGATCCCCCAAGGATTTGATATTATCTGGATGAGCCAGTTCCTGGATTGTTTTTCCGAGGCAGAAATTGTTTCTATTTTAAAAAGATGTCATAAAGGACTTGATGATAATGGCCAGGTAATTATCTTAGAACCGTTTTGGGACAGGCAACAGTTTGAGATAGCGGCCTTCTGTTTGCAGCAAACATCATTATATTTTACAGTGATGGCTAATGGCAATAGCCAGATGTACAGTTCGGAAGTTTTTATAAACTGTATTGAAAAAGCCGGGTTTAATATTACAGAGCAGCAAGATAATATCGGGTTGTGTCAGACCTTATTAAAGTGTAACAAAAGAAAATAATAAAAGCTAACGAATGAAAACTGAAAAAGTTGATGTACTTGTGATTGGTGCTGGTCCTTCAGGAACGGTTGCAGCATCTATAATTAACAAAGCAGGGTTTAAAGTGAAGATCGTGGAGAAATTAAAATTCCCGCGGTTTGTTATTGGTGAAAGTTTGTTGCCCCGTTGCATGGAAGGCCTAGCAGAAGCAGGGTTTATAGATGCAGTAAAAGAAAAAGGGTTCCAGGAAAAATTTGGAGCCAAGTTTGTAAAAAACGGAAAGGTTTGTGATTATCTTTTTGCTGATCAGTTCACTCCCGGCTGGAACTGGACCTGGCAGGTGCCCCGGGCCGAATTTGACAAGACGCTTGCAGATACCGTGGAAAAAATGGGAGTGCCTGTTAGTTATGAAACGACGGTAACAGGAATTGAATTCAATGGCTCTGATTCGGTAACCACAGTTGAAGATAACAATGGTAATCAAAGCCAGATAGAAGCAAAGTTTATTGTAGATGGAAGCGGTTACGGAAGGGTGATCCCTCGTTTGTTCAACCTCGACAAGCCCTCAAACCTACCGCCCCGCCGAACGTTGTTTACACATGTAGTCGATACAAAACGATCTACAGATGATGAGCCAAACCGGATAACAATTATCGTACATCAAAAAGGAATATGGATCTGGGTCATACCTTTTTCAAACGGCTTAACTTCGGTGGGCTTTGTTGGTGATCCGGAATTCTTCAAACAATATGACGGGAGCAACGAAGAGCAGCTTCGGAAACTAATAGCATCGGAACCTTATCTCAGAGAAAGAATGAATGATGTAGAAATGGTTTTCGAACCAAAGGTTTTGGAATCATGGTCCAGTACTTCTGAAAAGTTTTATGGCGATGGTTTTGTACTTACGGGTAACGTTACAGAATTTTTGGACCCTGTTTTTTCATCAGGCGTTACCCTGGCAGTTGTGTCGAGCCAGTTAGCTGCAAACCTGGTCATTCGCAAATTGAATGGCGAAAATGTTGACTGGAACAAGGAGTATTTGGAGGAAATGATGCAGGGTATAAACACTTTCCGTTCTTATGTAATGGCCTGGTACGAAGGAACGCTGGACACGATTTTCTTTGCGGATAACCAGGTTGAAAAAATAAAAAGTATGATCTGTTCAGTATTGGCGGGGTATGTCTGGGATACTGATAATCCATATGTAAAAAATCATAAAACAGCTTTGCATAAATTGGCCCGTACTGTGGAACTTAGAGATTCATTGATCTAAAAGATAGCCGATTAATTTTATTGAAAGTATTGTCCTCAGATATATATATCACCGCCAGTTGTACGATCAACGATCATGTTGTCTGCAAAGATGAAACTAAGATATTTGAAAATAAAGATACTTCCCTTGGAGATTTTCTGGTTTCAGTTTACCATCGTTTCGGAATAAACTATCCTAAGTTTTACAAAATGGATAACCTGAGTAAACTGGGATGGCTGGCAAGTGAAATCTTATTGAAAGATAGCTTTCGGAAAGATGAGTATCAACCTCAGACCATTGGTGTTGTTTTGGCAAATGCAAGCTCCAGCCTTGATACTGATATGAGATATTATGAAACGGTAAAAGATATTCCCAGCCCGGCTTTGTTTGTTTATACATTGCCGAATATTGTAATTGGTGAGATATGTATCAGGCAGCATTTCGAAGGTGAAACTGCTTTCTTTATATTTGATGAATTCGATGCAGGGTTTATTGAACAATATATAAGCAATCTCATTAATAATAATATATTGCAGGCTTGTGTTTGCGGCTGGGTTGAATTATTAGGCGAACACTACAAAACTGTATTATTTTTGGTTGAGAAAGCAAAGAAGACCGTCAACTCATTTACAAAGGAGAACCTAATTAAAATATACAAGTTAGAAAATGAATAAATTAATATCAGAGCTGAAAATACAAATTATTGAGCAACTGAATTTGCAGGAAGTTAAACCGGAAGACATTGCTGACGACCAGGCGCTTTTTGTGGAAGGCCTTGGATTGGATTCTATTGATGCCCTGGAACTGATCGTTTTATTACAGCAGCATTATAAGATCAAACTTTCCAATGCAGAAGAAGGACCAAAAGTATTTCGTTCAGTAAAAACAATGGCTGAATATATTACTGCTCATCAATCCCGGAATGTATAAATAAATGGATCAACGCATTTTTGTTGCCGGTGTGGGTGTCATTTCGGCGATCGGTAAAAATCTCGCCGAATGCCTTGATTCCCTGGAAAACGGTCGTGCAGGGATCGGCGATATGATCTGCCTGGATTCTGTACATAAGCAAAAAATCCCTGTTGCGGAAGTGGATATGAGCAATGATGATCTTGCCCATCTTTCGGGTTTATCCAAAACAAAAAGCCGAACTGCATTATTGAGTGTGATCGCCGCACGTGAAGCGCTGAATAATTCTGGTATTGAAGATATTGAAGCATTACGAACAGGATTTATTTCAGCCAATTCAGTTGGCGGCATGGATAGAACTGAAAAGTTCTTTGCTGATTTCTTTTTCAATAACCAAAAAGGCAGGTTGCGCGATGTGGTCCATCATGAATGCGGAAGTATCACCGAGTTAGTGGCTGATCAGCTTGGAATTAAAGATTATATTACTACGATCAGCACTGCTTGTTCTTCTTCGGCCAACGCTATTTTTTTTGGAGCAAGACTGATAAAAAATAATATACTGGATGTCGTTGTTGCGGGGGGAACAGATGCGCTGACAAAATTCACACTCAATGGATTCAATACCCTGATGATTCTGGATGAACAATTTTGCCAGCCTTTTGATGACAAACGCAGGGGTCTCAATCTTGGCGAGGGTGCGGGTTATGTTGTATTGGTATCGGAAAAAGTTGCTGCTTCTTTACAGAAAAAACCGGCTGTCACACTGAGCGGGTTTTGCAACGCCAATGATGCCTATCACCAAACCGCTTCTTCACCGGCTGGAACCGGCTCATACCTCGCTATGGAGGGAGCCTTAAGAAGAAGTAGCTTGCAGCCGGCACAGATCGATTATATCAATCTTCATGGCACGGGCACACAGAATAATGATATTGCGGAAGGGACAGCCATTATGCGTTTATTTGATCCTCATTATCCAAAAATGAGTTCTACCAAATCATTTACCGGGCATACATTGGGGGGTAGTGGTGGTATTGAAGCGGTGTTTTCAATACTTGCGGTCGAGCACGGAATTATTTATCCCAACCTGCGGTTACAAACTCCAATGAAGGAGTTGCCATTTGTTCCTGAAACAACACTGACTAAAAATGTAAACATTAAGAATGTACTTACCAATTCCTTTGGATTTGGTGGAAACTGCACGTCCCTGATCTTTTCAAAATTTTAATTGGGAAATGTATATACTGGGAACAGGAAATATATCAGCACAAAAAACCTTTGGTCATGTTCCGTTTCTTACGGAAGCTGTAGAATATACCGGTAATCGCCTTTCATGTATAGAACCTGATTACAAAGCGTTCATTGATGCAAAGCAGATAAGGAGAATGAGCCGCATCATACGGATAGGTGTGGCCGCGGCTATGGAATGTTTGAGAGAAGCCGGTGTCAATTCACCCGATGCAATTGTTACGGGTACTGCGTACGGATGCCTGGAAGATACTGGTTTGTTCCTGGCAAAGATGGTTGAGTTCAAAGAAGAATTTTTGACTCCCACTGCTTTTATTCAATCCACTCATAATACTATCGGAGCTCAAATTGGTTTGATGTTACAATGCAACAATTACAATAATACTTTTGTGCATCGTGGATTTTCTTTTGAGAGTGCATTGCTGGACGCGATGATGTTGCTGCAGGAAAAGGAAGCTGCAAACGTGTTGGTAGGAGCTGTTGATGAAATTACCGGCATGAGCCATACTATATTAAACAGATTTGGATCTTATAAACAGGGACCTGTTTCAAATTTTGATCTGTATGCAACTAAATCAAAAGGAACTATTGCAGGCGAAGGAGCAGCATTTTTTTTATTGGCAAATGAACCGTCTGCGACCGCGTATGCAAAACTGGACGGATTGAAAACCTTTTATAAACCAAAAGGAATTGAAGAAATTGAAAATAATATTTTGTCTTTCCTGGATGTACATTCGATCGCACTCAATGAAATTGACCTGGTCTTAACCGGGAAGAATGGTGATATGCGGTCAGATAAGATATTTGCTCAGTTACAGCAAAGCATTTTTAATAAAAAAGAGCTGATCAGCTTTAAGCACTTATGCGGAGAATATCCAACATCGACTGCTTTTGCCTTATGGGTCGCGGCGAACATCATCAAAACCGGTAGTGTGCCGGCGGTTTTTGATCAGAAAGGAGCAAAAGAAAGTAAGATCAACCGGATATTAATTCATAATCATTACCAGGGTATATATCACTCTTTAATTTTGATCGCTGCATGCTAAATTTCAGGAATACAAATATCTTCTTCAGCATCCTGCTCGGTGTATTTATCGGTATTCAGTTGAAATATGGTCTGCCATTTTATTTTTATCCTTTGTTAGTGATCATCTATTCGCTGGTCGTTTTCTATGGATGTTATTATGTTGGATCCAATTTTTTTATAAAGATCATTTGTTCCGCAATTACAGATCAAAGGGAAATTGCCATTAGTTTTGATGATGGCCCTGCTTCAAACTATACAACCGAAATATTGCAGTTGCTTAAGAAGGATAACATTAAAGCTACTTTTTTTTGTATTGGTAATCGGATTGCGGGCAATGAGCAAATACTAAAGAAGATAACGGAGGATGGCCATATTATCGGTAACCATAGTTATTCGCATCATTTCTGGTTTGATATTTTCTCGTCCGAAAAAATGCTGGATGATCTGAAGAGGATGGACCAGGAAACAGAAAGGGTTATTGGGATCGTGCCGAAGTTGTTCAGACCACCTTATGGTGTGACTAATCCTAACCTGAAAAAAGCGATCATTAAGGGTAAGTATATTCCTGTTGGCTGGAGCGTAAGATCAATGGATACGGTGATCAGGAATGAAAAAAAATTGCTCGGCAAGATAAACCGGTCGCTGAAACCAGGCGCTGTTTTTCTTTTTCATGATACCAGTAAGACAACAGTGAATATCCTTCCGGAATTTATAAGGGAGGTTAAAAATAAAGGGTATCATATTATCCCGTTAGATAAATTGTTACATTTGACCCCTTATGCGTAAAGTGATTATTGTCCTGTTGGGAATCGTTTTGGGAATTTCTTTGAAAGCCCAGTATGCCGGGTATTTACCGGTAGCCGATACGGCAAAATTTAAAGCCGGTTTTTCTGCATCCACACAAAAAATAGTATCCATAAAAAGTGATTTTGTTCAGGAAAAAAACTTAAGCCTGCTGTCAGAAAAGATCATCTCAAAAGGAAAGTTTTGGTTTAAAAGGGAAGGCCTGGTGCGAATGGAATACGATCAGCCTTACCAATACCTGATGATCCTGAATAAAGACAAGATCTTTACTAAAGACGGGCAAAAGGAAAATAAGATATCTGCAAGATCTAACAAACTTTTTCAGCAGATCAACAGGATAATGATCGATTGCATGCAGGGAACTGCCCTGGCTAACCCGGATTTCAAAACAAGGATTTTTTCGAATAAGACCAGTTCACTCATTGAGCTGACTCCCGTAACAAAAGGGTTGAAAGAAATTTTCAAGTCTATCAATGTTATCGTTGATAGTAAGGATTTGTCTGTTATAAGTATTGAAATGCTGGAGCTTTCCAATGATAATACTGTTATGCGTTTTACCAACAAAGAAATGAATGCTGAGATCCCGGATTCGTTATTTATTATCAGGTAGCCTTTTATTGTTTTTCTTTGGTTGCTCACCCGTTTACATGCAAATGCAAACAACAGCCGGCAATATCAGCGGCTTGTCAAAATTTAAACCTGTATTTAATGCAGCCTTATATAAAACTGAGGTTGATGTGGTGGGCAATCACCTGAGCGGTTTGTTGCTGATCAAAAAAATGCCGGACAGCAGCACCCGGATCGTCTTTTCAAACGAGATGGGTCTTACGTTTTTTGATTTTGGATTTGCAGCTGATGGAAATTTCAAAGTGTATTCAGTTATTAAAAAAATGAACAAAAAGCCTGTATTAAAAACACTGAGAAATGATTTTGAGCTGATCCTGATGGAGCATTTGGACACCGCTACAGCATCCATCCGCACAAACAAGGGGCTTATATATTATGTATTTCCCCGGGCAAAAGGTTATAATTGTTATGCTACAGACAGCACCGGGGATAGTCTTGTTTGGATGGAAAGGGCATCAAAAAGAAAAACGATCGTGCAGGCAATTATGAAAAATTATATAGGAGGCACACCTGATACTATTGGGATCTCTCACAAAACATTCAATTTTACAATTGGCTTAAAAAGAATAGAAAGATAATGTTAGTGAATGATTTTTTTACCATTGACAAACTGGAAAAAGAAGGAGTTGAGATCAGGGCTGACCTGGTCATTAATGCCGGTCATAGAATATTTGAAGGGCATTTTCCGGGACATCCGGTCGTGCCAGGTGTTTGTATGATGCAAATGGTAAAAGAAATTATTGAGCAGGTTATTGGGAAAAAAACAAATCTGCTAAGAGCCGGCGAACTTAAATTTTTGGCTATAATAGATCCGCAGGAAAATAATATTGTGAAGGCTGTTTTAAAATACAATATGGAACAAAACGGCAATGTCGCTGTGTCGGCTACATTTTTTATAGAGTCGGTTATCCATTTTAAATTTAAGGGACTGTTTGCTGAGCAGCCACATTCATAACAGCCGGCATTTTATGCTTTGCAGTTTCTTAGGGGGATTGAAATAAACAATAATATCTTGGGTATTAAAAATTAAACAAAGCTCCCCCACCAAATATATCAGGTTTGTTTTCATTCATCCCCTTCATATAGGAAAAACGCACTTCAATGTTCCTGTGTTTTCTTCCCACGCCAATACGAAAACCCGCATTGGCTGCAGGCCCGTAAATATTGGTGCTTTTGAAAACTTCATTTGTGTATCCGTAACTATCTGTTTCAGTCATTATAAAATCACCGTGATGGAAACCATAACCGCCGCCGACGAAATAGCCCATCTTGTCTGTGTTATCCATGGTAGAACCTCTGCCTATATTCAGGTTAATAATAAATGGCGCATTAACGACAAAGCCAACAGATCCGTCGTCATCATATCCGCCATTTGAACTGTAGTAAAAACTAGAAGTAACAGTTAGTCCCACAGTCAATGGTATCCCTGCTGAAAGTGAAAGAGCTTCTGTTTCTACAAAGTTAAACCGCGGGAAATAAGTAAATCCTTCTCCAAAAGATACATCGCCATTCCTTGGAGAGACCACGAATACTGTAAGACCCGCACCATGCATAAAACTTTGACCTAGCATAGTAACAGTTGTAAAAAATAAGACAAGCGTTACGATAAATGCTTTCATAAATATATTTTAGTTGAAAACTTAGAGCAGTGTAAAACAAATAAAATAAAAGCACAAAGTCAATCAATTTTGTCAGATTTTTTCAGGTAGTAACCTGTTAATGAGATCCAGTGCAGGGCCAGTCATAAAAGTGGTAACAAGAGCCATCAATACCATCATGGCAAATATTTCCGGGGAAAGAATCCCGAGTTCATAACCAATATTTAAAACAATCAGTTGCATAAGGCCCCGGGTATTCATCAATATGCCAATCGATAAACTATCTTTCCAGCTTTGTCCCACCAACTTTGCGGCAAGAGTACTGCCGCCAATTTTTCCTGTAACAGCCACTAATAATATCCATCCGAACGTTACCCAGAGGTAGCTTTCATTTAATAAGGCGATATGCGTTCTTAATCCTGTTATTACAAAGAACAAAGGAAGTAATAATATGAGGCTTACGTCTTCAATTTTATCACTAACTATTTTCCTGAAACTGAAGCCCGATGGCATGACCATACCTGCTATAAATGCCCCAAACAACGAATGGATACCGATAACTGATGTGATATAAGATGATACGATCAGCAGTGTGAACAGCAACGCAATGATAGGCGTTCTCATTTTCTCCTGCCTCGTATATATATTCGAAAATCTTTCCAGGGCTGGCCGCACCACTTTCAACATCAGCAATACATATACAACTGCAAGGCCAATATTATATAAGGCGCTGATGGATGATCCTGATTTTACCAATGCAATTACTGCAGCCAATATGCACCATGCCGTGAGGTCATCGGCGGCGGCACAGGTCAACGCCAGGGTTCCGAGTTTTGACCGCGTAAGTCCCTTTTCGTGCAGGATCCTTGCCAGTACAGGGAAGGCAGTGATGCTCATTGCAATCCCCATAAATAAAGCAAAAGATAAAAAAGAAATGTTTTCAGGCGCATAGTCATGATAAATGAAATAGGCGAGACCCATTCCCAATGTATAAGGTATGATGATGCTTGCATGACTAATGATAACCGCACCATATGCCTGTTTGGTTATAGCCTTCAGATCCAGTTCCATGCCGATGATAAACATGAAAAGGATCAAACCTATCTGGCTGAGGAAATTGAGCGTTCCCAATGAAGCTTCCGGGAATAAAAATTGATTTATTTGAGGAAAAAATAAACCTATGACAGAAGGTCCCAATATAATGCCTGCAGCAATTTCGCCGATAACAGCTGGCTGTCCTATTTTTTTAAATAAAAAGCCAAACAGGCGTGCAAAAGCTATGATGACGATGATCTGGAGGAGTAATACTGCCAGAGGTTCTGAAAGATTGTGGTTAAAAGAATCAGTGAAGACATGAAAACTGTTAGTTGTGCTTGTATCTTTTGCTTGCTTTATTTGTTGCGCTGTCAATGCCGGGTTTTGTAATGCATTGCCTTGTTCAATGATCCAGTAAATAACAGCGCCCAATCCGGAAACCATAACAACATAAAATAATGTGCTCCATTTCCTCTTCATAAATAAAATGAATTTTTGGGTGCCTGCATTCGATTGATAAGATTAAAGTAGTGAAAAATATTTTTTTCTTACTATTATTAAGTTAACCGCGTTTTTGAATTGAACGGTTTATTAAACTAATTAAACTTCATCAATCTTTATAGCCCGCGAATATATCAGGATATATTCATTTGGTTAAAAATAGTATCTTCAGTTCAACTTATGAGCGATTTCGACAGCATTATCATTGGTTCAGGAGCAGGCGGGCTATCCACTGCTCTTTGTCTTGCCCGGGCAGGGCAGAAGGTTGCAGTTATTGAACAACATTATGTACCGGGTGGCTGGTGTCATAGCTTTTACATTAATGGCCATCGTTTCAGTCCAGGTGTGCATTATATTGGATTGCTTGATAAAGACCAGTCGACAAATAATCTTTACAAAGGGTTGGGAATTGCGAACGACCTGGTATTTTTCAGAATGAATCCAGAGGCTTATGAACATTGCTGGATAGGAAAGGAACGGATTGATATGCCGGCCGAAGCTGACCACTTATATGAATCACTCGCTAGAAGATTTCCCAAAGACAAAAAAGGATTAAAGAAATACCTGGAGTTGGTGAAGAATGTAAGCCGGGAGATACACCTGATTCCTAAGATGGATGGCTTCTGGGATAATATTACTATTCCGTACCGGACCCGTCATCTGGGTAAGTATGCATTGTTCAGTTTAAAGAGAGTTCTGAACTGGCATGTAAAAGATCCTTTATTGCAAAAAGTGCTCAACATTCAATGTGGTGATCATGGCCTCCCGCCATCGAAGGTGAGTTTTCCTCTTCATTGTGCAGTGATGGATCATTATTTCCACGGTGGATTTTATCCAATGGGCGGCGGCGCGGCCATTGTTAAAGCGATGACTAAAGCTATAAAGAAATATGGCGGTGAAATAAGAACAGGCCAAGGGGTCAAAAATATTTTACTCGAACGAACGGAGGACAATAAAAAATTCCGGGCAGTAGGGGTGGAATTACAAAACGGTGAAAGGTTGACCGCTGAAACAATAATATCAAATGCAGATCCTACTGCTACCTATTCCATGGTAGGATTTGAAAACCTGAGCAGTAAACTACAAACAAAACTCAGTAAAACACTTTATTCAGTAACATCATTGATGTTTTTTTTGACCGTTGATATGGATGTAAGGAAAGCGGGATTGGATTCAGGAAATATATGGATGATGCCCGATCGTGAAATGGATGATATGCATGAAGCATTATTTAAGGATGATCTGTTAACAGCGGATGAATTTTCCGGCCTTTTCATCAGTTGCTCTTCGCTCAAAGATCCTTCGAGTTATAATGGCCGGCACCATACACTTGAGATCGTCACTTTTATTGACTATGATTCATTTAAATCAAAATTTCAGGAAGGAGACAAATATTCTGAAGAATATAAAAAAATTAAAGAGCGCCTTTGTGATAAATTATTAAACAGCCTGGAAAAAGTTGTTCCGGACATTCGTGATCACGTTGTTCAACTGGATTTGGGTACACCGTTGACAAACGAACATTATATCAGGTCTACAAAGGGCAATGTATACGGTACGGCAAAAAGCTTTTTCCAGACCGGCCCATTTTCATACAATGCAAAAACTGAGATCAGAAATTTGTATATGTGTGGTGCAAGTATTATGGCCCATGGCGTGGCAGGAGCCAGCTATTCGGGTGTAAAAACAGCTGCTTTGATCCTTAATTGCAAAGAAGAAGAGTTGATAAAGCCGGACGAATCACAACAAGTTCGGATCTATGATGCAGAGGATAGTACTCATTGGCCCCAATGGCTGCATCAAAAAATTGCAGATAAAAAAAGGCGGACCACGACTGAGACTGAAATGCTTTCTGGTGAGAATCAGAAATAACATCACTACCCGGATGCCAGTATAAAACTGTGCTGGGTGCCCCTATGGTTGTTGTATATAAGCACATTTTTATACCTGGTTGTGGGAGCGGCATATTTCATCATATGGCCGGGGATAGATTGGTTTTGAAGAATATTACAGCAAAGCCAAAGTCCCATTGCTGTTGCAGTTGGGTATTCACCGCTGATGTGTTTAAACCTTGCAACTGAAACATTATCCTTTACCACTGATTCGCAAGCCGAATAATATTTTAATAAACGGCTATCTCCGTTTTCGCCTGTTAACAGCAGGTCCACTCTTTCACCTGCAGGTAAATATTTTGTAATAAAGTCCTGCAGTTTTTCTTTCATTAAAAATTCATCTTCATTGTGCAGAGTGTCCACTGCAAGCAATTTTGCAACAGATCCGGATCTCTTTCCACTTACCAGGAACATAGCAGCGCCTTCACCGGCAATAGTGCCCGGCGAATTTATTTCATAGAATGTTTTATTAGTAATCGCTTGTTTCTTATACCATCCATTCTTGTCTTCAAAATTATAGTTGTAGCTGGAAATATCATCCACGGCGCCAAGCAGGTAACTGTTCAAAGGATTTTCGCTCAGCATCATGTCTGCATCTATTATCGCAAATTCAAAAGCAAGCCCGAGATGCAAATGAGTGATATTATAACCATGATTTTTTGTCAGCAACCCTATTTGCGCTGCGATCGCATTGGGTGTACTCTGCACAAAATTTATTGGAGTTAACAGCCCTTCATCATATTCGATGATCTGGTTCAGGAATTTTACACAATCTTCTTTTCCACCATTGGCCGTTGCTATGATAATACCGTCCGGCTTAGGATTATTTTTAACTATGGGCATTGCGGCGCCTGCTCCCATTCTTACGGCTTTACCCATTCTTCTCAATATGCCGGGGGGAATGTCTTCATAAGAAGGTTCAATTGCCAGCATCTTCGTATCTGCCTGTTCAAACAGTTTATTTAGATCTAGCTCCATGAAAGTAGGTTGCGGCGATATGCAGGATGTTTGATGTATATAAAACATGCTATCAGGCTTTGGAAAAGATCAATGATGAACAATTGCCGCCAAAACCAAATGAATTTGACATAATATGTGTCAATTTAGCTTTTTGATACATGCGGAGGGGTTGTAATCCTGTTTCCGTGATCGGATTTTTAAAATTAATTCCGGGATATAATTCCTGCTCTTCCAGGTTTAAAATACAATACAGCGCTTCAATGGCGCCTGAAGCGCCCAACGTATGACCGATATTCGCTTTGGTAGATGCAAAGGCCGGAACTTTTCCAAACAGCCGAAGCATGGCCATGCTTTCCAATTTATCATTATTTTCAGTTCCGGTGCCGTGTGCATTTATGAAATCAATTTGTGCCGGATCCAATTTTGCAGATACAAGCGCATCACTCATTGCTTTATAAGGGCCAATTCCTTCGTCAGATAAAGAAGAAGCATGGTAGGCGTCATTTGCATTTGCATAGCCGCTTAGGGATGCATAGATCTTTTTACCTGTCGCATCTTCTTCTCTTTCGAGTATAAGAAATGCGGCGCCTTCACCTAAATTCAATCCTTTGCGTTCTTCATCAAAAGGTGTACAGAGATCAGGTGATAAAATATGCAGTGAATTAAATCCGTTGATGGTAAACTTTGCAAGACTGTCAGCACCGCCGACGATAGCCCTGCGTGCTTTCCCGGACCGGATAAGCCTGGCGCCAAACATAATTGCATTAGCTGAAGAAGAACAGGCTGTATTGATCGTATTGACAGGACCATTCAAAGAATATCGTTTTTGCAGATACATGTATGTGGACCCACAATCGTAAGAAGCAAGATATTCTGAACCGGGAGTATCTTTTTGTGCATCTCTTTGCATTTCATCTGTCATGCACATTCCGCCAACTGTACTGGCGCCAATAAGCGCCGTATCAAGAGAGGATATTTGTTCGTCAGTTAACCTGCTGCCAGCAATGGTTTCTTTCATTGCATGCAGGGCCAATAAGGTGGTGCGGGTAATTCCCGGCTCAAAAGCATTTAATTTTTCTTTTAATTGTTCCGTACTAAGCTTAATCTCTGCAACAGGAAGTGTATCAGAAAATTTTGAAGGGAACATTTCCAACCGGCCCATGCCACAGGTACCTTTTATCAGGGATGTACGGTTTTCAGCTACAGTCGTTCCTATAGCGCTTATTCCTCCCATTCCTGTAACAACAATTCTATCCAAAAGATGATTTTATCTTGTGCGGTGTTTCTCTATATAATCGGCCATAACATTAATGTCAACTAATACCTTACGGCCTTCTTTGGGATCTTCGATTACAACACCATATTGACGGTTGAGCAACACGATCAGTTCAATGGAATCAATAGAGTCTAATCCCAGGCCTTCACCAAACAAGGGTTCGTCATCTTTAATGTCATCAGGGTTTACGGATCGAAGATTCAGAGATTCTACTATTTGTTTTTTTAACTGTTGTTTTAATTGTGCTGTCTCCATGATAAACAATTCAGATCAGATTTTTTCTTTTCGGACCATATAATGCAATTAACTGAAATAATACATTAATGCCCAATAAAGATAAAATATTTAATAAAATTTCTTTCAGTTTGCCTCTCTGGGGAATAAGCCATAATACACTTCCAGGCACCAGCGGACAGGCGAAATTTAATGAGTTGTTGAAACGACTCACGCATTACAAAACCCGGGATCATGAATGCCATTTTATTTTCGATAACGCCTGGAATGCGTTTTTTTCTACCCCGGCTATTTGTATCAGGTAATCCCCCATGACATCATAATCGGCCTGGCTGCCTATCCTTCCTTTGTAAATGCCGGCCGCCTGTACTGCAGCATCGCGCCACAGGTCACCAGCCTGTGTAAAGGATTTCGATATTTCCAATAAAGTGTCACTGGTATGAAAAGCATGTGCCTGTTGCAAAAATGCAGCATAGATATACCTGAACCCACCGCCCCCTGTTCCGATCTCTTCCTGCATACGCACGAGTTGCGCCAGGTACAGACCTGCGGTTTTCTCTCCTAATTTATTCCGCCATTTTTTTATTTTCTTACCGGTCGCTGCTATTCCTTTTACACCGGCAATATTGCCAGGAATACGAATCATATGCATTATATTTCTTTTGATACCGGTTACAATAGCTTTGCGCATTAGTTGGTCGGTAACGATCCTTTGCTCTTTTGGATAATAGATCTGTCCCCTGGGCGCCAGGGCTCCCTTTGCAAAGCGTACCCTTTCCAGTTCATAACGGCTGAGTGAAGTGACATTTTCCATCACAGGATCACTGATCAGGTACCTGTCGTCTTCTTTTCCATATACGATAATATTATGTGCATTAAAGTGGAAACGGTATTCCTTTGGAAATAAGTGAGGTAATAGACTCCAACCTGGCAACCAACCGGCTGACCTGCCTGCAAACATTCCCGCAGATATTCTTCTGCTGCTTCTTTTGAATTGAATTTTTTTCTTACGACCGGAATGTCGAGTGAGTTACAGGTCCTTTTGAAAATAAGGCCGGGCATTGTGCGAAAGGCAATTGCCGGCCCCTTATTTATTTTAAGAAAAGGCACGTATACAAAAAATAAACCAGTTCCGATACCAAATGCAAGGGGTTCAGTTAGCTTATCTGCACCAGCAGCTCTTAATAAATTTATAGTCACTCCATTCTCACAATGGGCGGCCTGCAAATGTTTAAATTCATGCTTCATGCACATTCATAGTTTTTAATTCTTCTACAGTTATATTGAATGCCGCGGCGTACTTTTTTAATTTTTCTTCAGGCAATTTTTTAAAAGAAGCGGAGCTTAAATGTTTTTTGACGGTCCATTTCCAAAAGCCCGTATAAGCAGAAACAATACCGATGTCCATCAATCTTAATTCCATAAAATATAATATCGGGCTTGCTTCATTGTTTAATACTTTTTGCCGTGCGTTTTCGATCCTTTGTTCAATATCTTTCCAGGCAACATCAAGGGCTGTAGCTTTCACTTCCCAGCCGGTGCTCAGTTCAGTGGTATAGTTACCAGAACTGTCAACGGCATAAACCACTTCTTTCGTTAATTTATTCAGGGCGCCATCATCCTGCGGGATATCTTCTTTTTTCATCTCGAAACAGTTGAACGTAAGAAAATTTGTTACTGTGGAAGAAATAAAGCTATATAATTTTTCTTATGCCCTTTCAGGGGGATCGTCAGCAAACTGTAAGCAAACTGAACATATAAGAGAACCGGGCACTTTCAGGAACAACCAGGAATATCTTATCGCCGGTCTTTAATTTTCCACTGTGAAATAATTCATCAACCATCAGGTAAACAGAAGCCGCTCCGACGTTTCCTACCTGGCTGAGATTTACAAACCATTTATTGCAGGTTATAGGCGTCCCGTTTGCGACCAATTGCTCGTACATCTTATCCCTGAAAAACTCACTCGACATGTGCGGCAGGAAATAATCGATCTCTTCTGACTTAACGCCATGCTTGTCTAACGCCGCTTTTACTCCGTATCCCCCATACAGGATTATATTTTTGCTTAGCAATTTTACATCCTGCTTAATACTCAATATGGATTGTGCCATTAAATCCTCGGGGGAATAATCCAGGTAACCTTTAAAAGTACCATCTTTTTGTTTTTCACTTCCCATATACATACATGGTGGCAGTTCATTAGCATAAGAAAACCCTTCTATCCAATCCACACGAAGACTGATACCATTTTCATTCTTTTTATCCGAGATCAAAAATGCACCAGCTCCATCTGACAACATCCACCTCAAAAATTCCTTTTCAAATCCGATATAAGGATCTTCAACGAGTTCCTTTAACCTTTGCGCCTCATCTTCAAAATTGGCTGAGACCAATGAAGCAGAAAATCGTTCTGAACCGGTAGCGACCGATCGGTGAACATCGCCTGTTTTAGTGGCGAGGTAGGCATATTTAAATGCATGCATTCCTGCACAACATACCCCCGATGGGGAAACAACCTCAATAGCATTTGTTTCCGGAAGACAGCCATGGGTCATTACACCATGGGAAGGCATCATCTGGTCAGGCGAAGAAGTTCCGCAACTTAGCAGTTCTATTGATCTTATATCGGCAGGGTTATTTTTAAATAAAGCTTTTACAGCCAGCGCAGTCATCCCGGCATTCGTATGAGTAGAGGTCCCTTCTTTCGTAAGTGCATAAAATCTCCGTTTGATACCATTGTTCCGTAAAACAATCGCTTTTGACCTGGAGGGTGCGGAATTAATGTAACCGAGATATTCTTCCATCTCATCATTGGATACAGGTTCATTGGGAAAAAAAGATGATGTATTAGTAATATATACCTCTTTAAAAGACATTTTTGGTTTATTAATTTACTCCTGAAAAATATTGTTTTTGCCTTTTAATACGCCGGGACAAAAAAGGTTTAAACAATATTGCATCTATCGTCAATATCACCGGCGCGGCTACGAACAACGCAATTATAAGATAATATTTGAAGGCAACAAGCCAGGCAGTTCTTTTTTTTCTTTTTACAATAAAATTGGCCCATAGTCCAAATATGCGTTTTGCTTTCGATTCTATAAACATTAAATTGTATTTCACCACAACGGCTTTTCGTTCAACCAGTTCCTCCTGCATGCCATCATAGTTTCCGTTAACAAGATGTTTGCCCAATATATCGCCGAACACTTTACAATTTGCAATGTCAGCATCTGAAACACCAGGATTGGGAAAAATATTTAAGTAGCGGTCTCTTTTTGCGGTGAACATCCAATAAAGTATAGTGACAAAACTCACAAGGTTTGAATGTTTGTCCACCAGTACAATATTTCCCACGTGACTCGCTTCCATTGCTTTCAACATTTTTCTGATACGTTCCATGGCACTGATCCACATATTGCGGGCACCCGTAATTGTTACTACCGGCGTATTTTTTAAAATTGCCTTTACTGAAGGGTGATTCAGGATGGAGTTGGACGGAATACTGGGTGATAGGAACCACGCCTGGTAACCCAACACAACAAGATCATAGTTTGTTTCCTTCAACTGAATTGGCTGAAGTTCCGTTGGCACGCCCAGAACACAATCTGGCATTACGGCAAAAAAGCTTTTTCCGGTCCAGGGAAAAGGATAAGTCTTCAATGGGAGAACTCTTATCGTTTCAACAGTATTGCCGGCTGCTATAAGCGGACTGCATAAACTATTGACGATATCACCCAATTGTCCTGATTGGGAATAATAGATGACCAAAACTTTTTTATTCATGCGATCGGAAATTGCGGCTATGGCGTTTTTAAGATCATTGATGTTTTACTGTGATCAGTAATTTGCTGCGAAAGAAATTATGAAAGGCTATAAAAATTTCATGTATCAACCTGCTGTATTCTTCAGGTTCATTTCGGTATTTTACAATCCCGGGGGCATGTTCCTGGATCATGAACCGGAGAAAACGGTATTCAATATTGCCAGGCTCTTTTGATATAGAAGATTCAGGTTTTGAACGCCCTGATTTAAATAAATTCAGTTTATCTTTTGCTTTGATGATCGACCCGGATTTTTTCATTAATCGTGCTCCTCCACAGCTTCTTTTTCTGACCGTGAAAGATAGCTATTTTGTTTTAGCTTTGTTCACGTTGGGTTGATTTGTTTTTGTGGAATAAAATAGGGGTCTGCAAACCAACTTCTTTTCAAACGTGGCCATATGCCCTTTTGAAATGTCGACTCAGAAAGAGACTTAACCAAAAAGTATTTCTAGTGTTAGTTAATCAGTGTAATAAATAACAAATATTAATGGATTATTCTGATTCATTCAGAGAGAAATTTGACTCCCTTAATGTCTGTATTATTATTCCTACCTATAATAATGAAGTTACTCTGGCCAGGGTAATTAACGAAATAAGTGCTTTTAGTCAACATATAATTGTAGTGAATGATGGCTCCACCGATCGTACGTTAGAAATTTTAGGAGGATTTCCTTTTGTACAATTGATCAGTTACAAAACAAACAGGGGAAAGGGCTGGGCACTTCGTAAAGCATTTACCCATGCAAGAGAGCGTGGATATCAATACGCCATTACCATAGATTCCGACGGGCAACATTTTGCAAAAGATCTGCCTGCATTTATAGATAAGCTGATGCTTGAAAAAAATGCGATCATCTTAGGTGCAAGGAATATGACGCAGGCTTGTGTTCCCGGCGGCAGCAGCTTTGGCAACAGGTTTTCAAATTTCTGGTTCTGGGTTGAAACCGGCATTAGGTTGCCTGATACACAATCCGGTTACAGACTATATCCGTTGAATGCAATAAAAGAAATGCACTTTTTTACCCGCAAATATGAATTTGAAATAGAAGTGCTGGTAAGGGCAGCCTGGAGCGGGATAAATGTGGTGTCGGTTCCTGTTACCGTTTATTACCCATCCAAAAAAGAACGGATCTCTCATTTCCGGCCATTTAAAGATTTTTTTAGAATAAGTGTTTTAAATACTCTTCTTGTACTGATCGCTTTTCTTTACATCAAACCACGAAATTTTATTCTTACGATTTTTAATAAAAAAAAATTAAGCCAGCTGCTCAATGATCACTTGTTTAATACACATGATTCCGACGGATTAAAAGCCGTTTCGATCGGCTTTGGTTTGTTCATGGGTATTGTCCCTATCTGGGGATTCCAGCTGCTGGTCGCTATTTTTCTGGCCATATTATTCAAGCTGAACAAGCCGCTGGTAATTATTGCCGCCAATATCAGCATACCTCCTATGTTGCCGTTTATTATTTTCGCAAGCTATAAAGCGGGGGCTTTTTGGATGGGAAAAGATGCTACGGAGATGGTCTTTGACAGGTCTATATCGTTAGATGCGATAAAAAAGGATTTACAGCAATATATTTATGGCAGTATTACGCTGGCAATAGTAGTGGGTGTTTTTTTCGGATTATTAACTTTTATATTGCTAAAATTATTTCATAAAAGACAAGTGCCGGCAGATAAGTTGACTAGTACATGAAAGAAATATTAATTGGGATCTATGATTTTTTTGAAAAGCGCCGCCTGGTGTTTTTTGTCGTGTTCGCCGCAAGTTTCCTGTTATTGGGTTATTTTGCCCTGCAGGTAAATTTCGAAGAAGACATTTCTAAGATATTACCTAAGGATAAAAAGATCGAAGAATTGAATGAGAGTTTTCAAAACTCTAAATTCATGGACAAGCTGGTGTTTACGGTGTCTTTAAAAGATACCGCATCAGCAGCGCAACCAGATAGCTTAGTGACTTATGCAGGGGTACTGGCGGAAAAACTGCGGGAAAAACTAAGCCCCTATATCAGTAAAATAAATGACAAGGCAGATGACGGCCTTGCCATGGAATTGTTTGAAACTGTAAGCGAGCACCTGCCCATTTATTTGGATTATAAAGATTATCGGTCTATTGATTCGCTTATAATGCCTGCCACGCTGAAACAAACGCTTGAACAGAATTTCAGGACATTAACTTCCCCGACCGGTATTGCCTTAAAGGATATGATCAGCAATGATCCTGTTGGAATCACATTTCTTGGGTTAAAAAAATTGCAACAACTACAATATGATGAGAATTTTGAATTGTATGAAAACTATATTGTAACAAAAGATCAAAAACACCTGTTGATTTTTCTTACTCCTGCTTATCCGCCAGGCAATACGGGCAAGAATGCATTATTGATCGAAGGACTCGACAATATTATTTACGAACTCGACAATAAAGACTTTAAAAATCTGACCGCTTCTTATTTTGGCGCCACGGCTGTTTCGGTGGGCAATGCGCGGCAATTAAGAAAAGACTCATTGCTCACACAGGGAATAGTAGTTCTTTTTCTTATATTTTTTTTCGGCATTTATTTCGGAAAAAAGAGAGCCCCCTTTATCATTTTAGTTCCTGTTTTATTCGGGGCCTTATTTTCATTGGCGGCCATTTATTTTATCAAAGGAAGTATTTCCGTTATTGCACTTGGTACGGGTTCGGTGGTATTGGGTATTGCCGTTAATTATTCGTTACACGTTTTTAATCACTACCGGCATACAAAAAGTATCCATGAATTGATCGAAGACCTGGCAATCCCAATGACAGTAGGCAGCTTCACGACCATCGGTGGATTTTTGTGCCTGGAGTTTGTAGAATCAGAGATGCTGCGAGACCTGGGATTATTTGCGGCATTCAGCCTGATCGGTGCATCGCTTTGTTCACTGATCTTTTTACCACATTTTATTGCATCTAAAAAAGAGCAGGCAACGCACAAAATAAAAACTTTTTCTTTTATTGACCGAACGGCCGCGTATCAGCCGGAGTATAATAAATACTTTGTCATCATTATTTTTTTATTGACAATTGTTTTTGTGTACTGGGCTACGAAAGTGGGCTTTGAATCCGACTTGAATAACATGAACTTTATGTCCGCCAGGCTAAAGCAATCTGAGAAAGACCTGAATAAGATCAATGAATATTCCCTCCAGTCTGTTTACCTGATCACCAAAGGGAAAACACTGAATGAAGCGCTGATCAACAATGAAAAAGTAGTCGCACAGATACAAGCACTCCAGGCAAAGCAGGTCGTGAAAAGATATTTTGGTGTCTCCTTGCTGCTCATTTCTGATTCATTGCAAAAAGCAAGGATTGAAAAATGGAAACAATACTGGACACCGGAAAAGAAAGCGTCCTTACTGGCAGTATTGTATAACGAAGGCGCCGCATTAAAATACAGCGCGACGGCCTTTGATAAATTCAAATTGCTGCTGGATAAAGATTTTCAACCTGCGGACTTGCAAGCAATGGCGCATGTGCGAAAAAATTTCTTAGATGATTATATTACAGAACAGCCGGAAAAGGCAACGGTAGTAACCTTGGTTAAGGTTTC
>Ga0126305_10000032_pt1 | contig 56907 bp, 34 predicted proteins | sample Plot26_FD_92536 | JGI IMG/M metagenome (GOLD analysis project Ga0126305, IMG submission 92536) | Serpentine soil microbial communities from UC McLaughlin Reserve, CA, USA - Plot26 | ecosystem: Environmental > Terrestrial > Soil > Grasslands | place: USA: UC McLaughlin Reserve, Lake County... | reverse complement strand
CGATCCAGCGGTGGACCAGCTCGTCCGCGGCCTCGGCGGGGCTGGTCAAGCCCTCGGCCAGCGAAGGCAGCACCTCTTCCAGGCTCTCGGCCAGCCGCTCCAGGGGATGGAGGCCCTGGGTGGTGAGGCCCTCCCCGTGCGCCGGCTCCGGAGGGATGGGGACCTCTCCCGAACCGAGGAGCACCTGCATCCGCGCCGGGTCCGACGGCTGGAGCACGGCCTGCACGGAACCGAAGGCCACCATGGTGAAGCCGCAGACGGCGGCCTCGCGGATGCGCTTGCCGCCGACGAAGGTGCCGTTCTTGGAATCGAGATCGCGGACGACGGCGCCGCCGTCGGCGAGCACGTCAATGCGGGCGTGGCGGCGCGAGACGCCGGCCTCCTCCAGGCGCACCGCCGTCTCCGCCAGCGAGCCCACGACGTGCTCGCCCGGCTCGAGCTGGAACCGCCGGACGGAGGTGCCGTCAGCCGCCAGCACCTTGAGGAGGAAGCCGGGGGCGCTCACCAGCCCTGGCCCCGCTGCCGCAGCCAGTCCTCGACCTCGCGCTGAGAGTCCGCCGCCCCCGCCTCCTGGAAGACCGCACGGGCCTGGCGGGCCAGCCGGACTGCCCGGCCACGGTCGCCGCCGCCTTCCCAGAGAGCCGTGGCCAGGTAGAACCGGGCCATGTTGAGCTGCCCCGGATCGATCGCCTGGCTCTCGAACAGGGCGACGGACCGCTCGCCCGCCGGGATCGCCTCCCGGGGGCGGCCGAGCTCGACGAGCTCACGGCATATTGAAGCCAGCGGGTAGGCCAGGCTCGGATTGTCGGCGCCCAGCGTCTTCTCCTGAATCGCCAGGGCCTTCTGGTGCGACGCCAGGGCCTCGGCCGGCTTGCCCTGCAACAAAAGCACCTCTCCCATGTTCACCAGGGTCATCGCGTCGTACGGATGCTCGGGACCGAAGTTGGCCTCGAAGATCTCCAAGGCCTGGCGGTCTTGGCGCAGGGCCAGATCGAGGTGGCCCAGGTTCTGGTGGGCGGTCGCCAGCCCGAGGAGCTTCCCGGCCACCCACCAGTGCTTCGGCCCGTAATGGCGCCGGTCGATGTCCAGGGAGCGCTCGAACGCGGCGGCCGCCTCCTGGTTCCGGTTCATGCTGGTATAGACGTTCCCCAGGGTGTTGTAGGAGCCGGCGAAGTCGGGATGGTCCGGAGGCAACGTCCTCTTGCGGATCTCCTGGCAGCGGAGGATGAGGCGGAGGGCTTCCTCCTGCCGTCCCAACTGGTTGTAGTACTGGCTCATATTGTTCAAGATGGAGGGGATGCCCGGGTTATCGCGTCCAACCTTTTCGGCGAGCGCCAGCGCCCGTGTCGAGAGGTCGAGCGCCTCCTGGAAGCGTTGCTCCTGGGCGCGGATGGCGCTGAGCTGCAGCAGGAGCTCCGAGCGGAGGCGCGGCCCGCCCCGCGCCCCTTCGGCGATGCTCTGCGCCTGACGGGCCCACTTCTCTCCGTCCGCGGTCCGGGACTGCTCGAAGCCGATCACCCAGGAGAGCTGGGCGGCGGACCTCGCCGCCACCTCCTGATGCCCGGCCGCCTGGGCGGTCAACAGAGCGTTGAACAGCGTCTCCTCCGAGCCCTCGAGATCGCCCGTTAGATCCTGGAGGAAACCATATTCGTAGAGGGCCTCGGCGGTGAGCGGTCCGTAGCCGACGGGGGCCGCCGCCTGCGCCGCTGCCTGGGCTATGGGCAGCGCTTCGCGCCGCTTCCCGGCCTGTTTCAGGGCCCGTGCCTCCGCCACCCTCGCCCGCACCGACTCCACGCGCGCCCGCAGCTTCGGATCGCGCGGCGGCGTCACCTCTGCCCGCAGCATCTCGAGGTCCGCGCAGGCGCCGACCGGCGGCAGCTTCTGCACCGAGCCGATCGCCTTGTCGACGATCTGGAAGTCCGCCTGTCCGAAAAGACCGATCACGGCGGCCGCGTCCTGGAGATGCTGGTCCAGGCAGAGCATGCGGCGGTCGAGGAGATCCTCCGACTGCTCGCCCTGCAGGCGGGTGGCCTCGCAAGCCTGCCGGCGCATGCCCGTCCAATCCGAGGTGTAGCGGTCGAGGGTCGTCTCGACGGTCTTCCAGACGTCGCCCGCGAAAGGCGCGCCCGTGGCCAGGAAGGCCGTCCGGACGGCCTGCTTGCGCGGCGCGTCCCAGACGCCCGCGAGCTTCTCCTCGGCGCCGCCGCACAGCTCGGCCCGCCGGGCCTGGACGTAGCCCAGCCCGGCCGAGAGGGCCCCGGCCGCCAGCACCACGGCCGCCAGGGCGAGCCATCGCCGGCGAGCGGCCCCGGGATCGTGCTCCAGGTCGTGGAGCAGCTCGGCCATGCCGGCGTAGCGAGCCTCGGGAGAAGCAGCGAGGCCCCGGCGCAGCACCGGCAGGAGCCGGGCGGGCACCCCTGTCCCCTCGGGCGGGTCGCGCAGGTCGCCCCGTCGCTCGGCGTCGAGGATCTCGCGCATCCCCACGCCCGGAAACGGCTTCTGGCCATAGAGCGCCTCCCAGAGGGCGACGCAGAAGCTGAACTGATCGCTGCGGGCGTCCGCCGCATGCCCCCGGAGCTGCTCCGGGGCCATGTACGCCGGCGTGCCCATCACCATCCCCCACTGCGTGATCGGGCTCGCCAGCAGGCCGCCCCCCGAGCCGCTGCCAGACTCCAACACAACGTCCTCCAACACCTCCCCCACCGGCCGGGCGAGCCCGAAATCCGCCACCTTGATGCGGCCGTCCCGGCCCATCAGCACGTTGTCCGGCTTGAAGTCGCGATGCACCAGCCCGGCATCATGAGCGGCGGCGAGCCCCCGGCCGGCGGCGGCGAACACCCCGACGATCTCCTGCCACGGCCGCTTCCCCTCCGCCAGCCACTGCCGCAACGTCTTCCCCTCCACGAACTCCATGGCCACGAAGACCTGCTCGCCGAGGGTGCCCGCATCGTAGACGGCCACGACGTGGGGATGAGAAAGCCGCGCGATCGCCTGGGCCTCGCGCTGAAGCCGTATCCGGTGCTCCTCCGCCGCCGCACCCGTCCGGTCCGGACGCAGCAGCTTGATGGCTACCTTGCGGTCGAGCTCCGGGTCATGAGCCGCGTACACCACCCCCATGCCGCCGGAGCCGATGCGGTCGAGGATGGCGTAGCGGCCGACGGCCGAGCCGGGTTCGAGGACGCCGAGCTGGATCCTGCCTGGCTCCGCCAGCGTGCCCCTGCCGAGGACGAACGTAGCCGTGCTGGCCTCCTCGGGGAGGTCCGGGTCGGTCGGACGATCGGGCGGATCTTGCATGGTGGGTTCCTGTCACGCCGCGTCCTCTATCTACGACTAGGACCGCGGATGAAACCGGTCGTACAGGCTCTTCAGACGCTGCTGATGGATATGAGTGTAGATCTGAGTGGTGGAAATGTCCGCATGGCCGAGCATCGTCTGGACCGCCCGCAGGTCCGCGCCGTGCTCCAAGAGATGGGTGGCGAAGCTGTGCCGCAGCACGTGGGGGGAGATCGGGGCGCGGATGCCGGCCTTGAGGCCGTAGTTCCTGAGGTTCTTCCAGAAGCCCACCCGGCTCATGCCCTCGCCGTCCTTGTTGACGAAGACGGAAAGGTGGCGCCCCGCCGCCAGACCCGGCCGGACATCCCGCAGGTAGCGCCGCGTCCAGTGCTCGGCCTGCTCCCCCACCGGCACCACCCGCTCCTTGCTCCCCTTGCCGAAGGCCACCAGGAAGCCGACGTCCAGCCGGAGCTGCGGGAGCTGGAGCCCCACCAGCTCGCTGACCCGCAGGCCCGTCGCGTAGAGCAGCTCGAGCATCGCCCGGTCGCGCAGGCCGAGCGGCGTCGCGACATCCGGCGTCGCCAGCAAGGCCTCGATCTCGCTCTCGGAGAGCACCTTGGGCAGGGGCTTCCAGAGCTTCGGAGGGAGCAGGTTGACGGAAGGGTTGTCGACCCGCTCGCCGGTCGACACCAGGTGCTCGTAGAAGCCGCGGAGGGCGGAGAGCGCCCGCGTGCTCGAGCGGGGGGCCAGGCCCTGCCGCTGGAGGTCCCGCATGTGGGCCGAGAGATCGGCCGCCTGGGCGGCGAGGAGGTCCCGCCCCCCTTTCTTCGCCAGCGCCTCGCCGAGCCGGCTGAGGTCGTTGCGGTAGCCGTCAACCGTATTCTTCGACAGGCCGCGCTCGACCGAGAGGCTCTCCAGGTACAGGCTGAGGGCCCGTTTCCAGGCGGGGACGGGGGCTTTGGCCGAGGCGTCGGGCATGCGCGGCCAAGGCCTCAGGAGACCCGGGCGACCCCGCGCGCGCTGCAGACCTCCAGGATCTCCGCCTCCTCCAGGGTGGCGATCGATCCCTTGGCCTTCAGGAAGATCTCCTTCACCAGCTCGGGGTGCGCCTCGATGCCGCGCTCCTTCAGCCAGTAGATGACGTTCGACTCGCCGCTCATGGGGCCGATCTCGATCACCTGGCGGGAGCCGATCATCGAGGCCGGCACCGAGGAGTAGACCAGGTCGGCCAGCCAGTCCTCGCCGCGGGCGCGGGCCTTGATGATGGCCGAGGCGTGGACGCCCGTGCCGGTGCGGAAGGCGTCCTTCCCCACCACGGGATAGTTGTCCGGCAGCGGCACGCCCGTGGTGTCCGCCACCAGCCGGCAATACTCCTGGAGCCGGGAGAGGTCGCGGTCGATCCAGCCGAGGAGCTGCATGTTGACCAGCAGCACGTCGATCGCGCAGTTGCCCACCCGCTCGCCGATGCCCACCGCCGTGCCGTGCAGCCGGTCGGCCCCGGCCTCGGCGGCGGCGAGGGCATTGATCTCGGCCAGGCCGCGGTCCCGGTGGCCGTGCCAGTCGACCTTGACGTCCTCGCCGGTCGCGTCCACCACCTCGCGGATGAAGCGGATGACGTTCCTCGCCCCGTTCGGCGTCGCATGCCCCACCGTGTCGGCCACGCACACCCGCCGGGCGCCCGCCTCGACGGCCTCGGTGTAGAGCCGGCGCAGGTCCTCCGGCGCGGCGCGGGTCGTGTCCTCGGTGACGAACATGACGGGCAGGCCGTTCTTGACCGCGAACTCGACGGCCTCGCGGGTCAGCTTGAGCATGCGGTCGAGCGTCCATCCCTCGGCGTACTGGCGGATGGGCGACGAGCCGATGAAGCACGCGGCTTCGATGGCGATGCCCGTCCGCTGCGAGATGTCGACGATCGGCTGGACGTCGGCGATCACCGTGCGGGCGGCGCAGTTGGGAGCGATGGGCAGGCGCTGCTCCACGATCTCGCGGGCCAGCCGCTCGACGTCCCGTACCACGTGCGGACCCGCGCCGGGCAGGCCGATGTTGGCCGACTCGATCCCCAGCTCCGCGATCAGATGGAGGATGCGCAGCTTGTCCTCGATCGAGGGCGAGCGGACGGACGGCGACTGCAACCCGTCGCGCAGCGTCTCGTCGTCGAGCTCCACCTTGCCGCGGGCCGGACGGAGGTCCGGGCCGGCGGAGCGGTTCCAGTCGTAGATGAGGTCTTGCTCACTGGGTTGCATAGATATCTCCAGTGGAGTGATGAGGCCTACCGCGCCGCCACCGCGCTCGCGGCCCGGGCGATCAGGTCCCCGACCTGCGAGGTGGTGAGCGAACCTCCCAGGTCCGGGGTCGTCTGCCGTTCGCGGAAGGAGCGGGAGACGGCCTCGTCGATCACCTTCGCCGCCTCGGCGTGCCCGAGGTAATCGAGCATCAGGGTCGCCGAGAGGATCGCGCCGATCGGATTGGCCCGGCCCGTGCCCGCGTACTTGGGGGCCGAGCCGTGGACCGGCTCGAACATCGAGGTCTGCCCCGGGTGGAGATTGGCCGAGGCCGCGACGCCGAGGCCGCCCTGGAGCGCCGCGCCGAGGTCCGTGATGATGTCGCCGAACATGTTGTTGGTGACGATCACGTCCAGCGTGTCCGGGCTCTTGACCATCTGCATGGTCAGCGCGTCCACGAACATGTGGCGCGACGCGATCTGCGGATACTCGGCCGCCACCTCGGCGAAGGCCCGCTGCCAGAGGTCGTGGCCGTAGCGCATGACGTTCGACTTGTCCGCCATCAGCACCTCGCGGCGGCCGTGCTCGACGGCGTAGTCGAAGGCGGCGCGGATGATCCGCTCGACGCCCTTGCGGGTGTGGATCTCCTCCTGGACGGCGACCTCGTCCGGCGTGCCCTTCTTGAAGTTGCCGCCGACGTTGACGTAGGCGCCTTCCGTGTTCTCGCGGAAGACGACGAAGTCCACGTCCTTCTCCGTGCGGTCCTTGAGCGGGCACAGCCGCGAGTCGTAGAGCCGGACCGGCCGGAGGTTGATGTAGAGGTCGAGCCCGAAGCGGATCCCCAGGAGGATGTCGGCGGCGTGCTTCATGTCCGGCACCCGGGGGTCGCCGTAGGCGCCGATGAAGATGGAGGCGTAGTTGTCCCGGAAGTCATCCAGGGCCCCCGTGGGCAGGGTCTCGCCGGTGGCCAGATAGCGGTCGGCGTCCCAGTCGAGATGGACCAGCTCCAACGGCAGATCCCAGGTTTCGGCGGCGGCCTCGAGGACCTTGACCGCCTCGGCGGTCACATCCTTGCCCGTGCCGTCGCCGGGCAGCACCGCGATGCGTTGAGGCCGGCGTTGAGAGGGTGGAATCGAGTTCATGCCGCGGATGCTAGCACGACGCCCGGCGCCTCTTGGGAGGGTCCTCGCGGGGGACCCGGCGCCCCAGGGAATCCTCCCGCCAGAAGAAGCTGACCACCCGTCCCGCCGCCGGCTGCGGCATCACCGGCGCCGCCGGCATGCGCAGGACGAACCCCAGCTCGAAGACCAGCGCGATCTCCGGGCAGAGCCACGCCGAGTGCAGGCCGGGCCAGCAGGTCCCCTCGGGCAGATCGAGCAGCCGCGGCAGCAGACCGTCCCCGCGGACCTCGGCCTGGAGCGGCCAGACCGGCACGGCCGGGTGATGGGCCGAGATCCGGTGCAGCTCGCCGGAGGCCAGGGCATAGCCGCGGGGGCGCTCCTGGAAGTAGCGCACCGAGTCCTCCCAGGAGCCCAGGCGCGGCCCCTCGCCGAGGCTCGGGCTGTCCTGCCAGGCCCGCACCTCCAGCGTCCCCTGCCGCTGGGCCCGCCAGAGCCAGGGGCTGCCGTCCACGTCCCGCGAGGGACGGGGGAACTCCAGACGCGCCCGCGACGCCGGCTGATGGGTGATCAACCGCACCCCGGGAGCCACCCAGGCGGGCATCAGCATCTTGCGGAACAGCACCGAGGGAATCCCCTCGTCGTCCAGCACGCAGACGCGGACGTTGAGCTGCGGATAGCCGAACCGCATCCGGGGCAGAGCCGTGAAGTGCAGGGAATCCTGGTGGAAGAGCAGGGCCGTGGCGAACACCCAGTCCTGGCCCTGCCACGAGTGCCGCTGATAGCGCAGCGGCGCCGGCAGCTTCGGGAGCGACTCGGCGGGCAAGGCCCAGTTGAGGTATAGACAATCTCGCACGGTGGTCCGCAGCATCGTTTCGGCCCCTCCGAAACCATAGCGTGCGCCGGGCCGGGCCGCAAGCGGACGCCTCTGGGGCCGGCGCACCGGCTCGGGTTTTGCTACAGTTCCGCCGCAAAGTCATTGACCCAAGGAGGTTAGGCTCTTTATGAAAAATACCAAACGACAGGCCCGGATCAAGATTCTGGGATGCGCTCTGCTGGCTGTCCTCGTCCCCGCGGTCCTCTTCGCCGCCGACGAGAAGGCGGCTCTCAACCTCCCGGCCGGCGCCGAGCAGGCGGCCAAGGCCATCGACCGCGCCGCCCTCGAGGCGCCCATCCGCTACCTCTCGGACGACAAGCTGGAAGGCCGCGGACCGGCCAGCCGCGGCGACGAGATGGCGCGGAAGTACCTGGAGGACAGCCTGAAGGCCCTCGGCTACCAGCCGGCGGCGCCGGGCGGCGGCTTCCAGCAGCCGGTCGAGATCGTCGGCATCACCTCCGACGTGCCGAAGACCTGGTCCTTCAAGGCGGGCGATCAGACGGTCGCCCTGAAGTACTGGGACGACTTCATCGGCTCCAGCGGCGTCCAGGCCACCACCTCTTCGATCCGCAACGCCGAGCTGGTGTTCGTGGGCTACGGCATCCAGGCCCCCGAGTACCAGTGGGACGACTTCAAGGGCATGGACCTCAAGGGCAAGGTCATCGTGATGCTGAACAACGATCCCGACTGGGATCCCAAGCTCTTCGAGGGCAACCGCCGGCTCTACTACGGCCGCTGGACCTACAAGTACGAGAGCGCGGCTCGGCAGGGGGCGGCGGCGGCGATCATCGTCCACACCACGCCGTCGGCCGGCTACCCCTGGCAGGTCGTCCAGACCTCCTGGAGCGGCGAGCAGTTCGAGCTCCCGGCGGCCGGCGAGCCGCGCATCCAGATGGCGGCCTGGACCACCGAGGACGCGGCCCGCAAGCTCATCGCGGCAGGCGGTCAGGACCTGGCGAAGCTCGTCGAGCAGGCGAAGAGCCGGGACTTCAAGCCGGTGCCGCTGGGCATCACGACCTCTCTCGAGATGACCAACAAGATCACCAAGAAGCAGACGGCCAACGTCCTCGGCCTCCTGCCCGGCAGCGACCCGAACCTGAAGAGCGAGGTCGTGCTCTACACCGCCCACCACGACCACCTGGGGATCGGCGAGCCGGACAAGACGGGCGACAAGATCTACAACGGCGCCGTCGACAACGCGGCCGGCTGCGCCCAGCTCCTGGCCATGGCCAAGGCGTTCACCAAGCTGCCCCAGCGCCCGCGCCGCTCGATCCTCATGGCCTTCGTGGCGGCCGAGGAGCAGGGCCTCCTGGGCTCCGAGTACCTCGCGGCCCATCCGCCCGTGCCGCCCGGCAAGATCGCGGCGAACATCAACTACGACGGCGGCAACGTCCTCGGCAGAACGGCCGACCTGACCTTCATCGGCCTCGGCAAGTCCTCGCTGGACAACGTGGTGCGGGCCCTGGCCGACCGTCAGAAGCGCAAGCTCCTGGGCGACCAGTTCCCCGACCGCGGCTTCTTCTACCGCTCCGACCAGTTCAACCTGGCCAAGATCGGCGTGCCGGCCATCTACCTCGACAGCGGCACCGAGTTCATCGGCAAGTCCGCGGACTTCGGCAAGAAGATGGTCGAGGACTACGAAGAGCACCGCTATCACCAGCCGAGCGACGAGTACGACCCGAAGTGGACCTACGACGGCATGATCGAAGACGCCCAACTCGGCTTCTACGCCGGCCTCTCCATCGCCGAAACCCCGCAGCTCCCCGCCTGGAACCCCGGCGACGAGTTCGAGGCGGCGAGGAAGAAGGCGCTGGCGGCGGGGATGCAGGGGAAGTAGGAATTCACTGCTTCGCGGACGTAAGGGCGGCCCAAGCGGCCGCCCTCTTCATTTCGGGAGGATCGGATCGCGGACGATCCGGAAGCCGGTGTCCGAATACTTCGTCTCTGGTTTCGAGCTGGTGAAATAAGTGACCGAGCAGTTCTTCAGCACGTTTTCGAAGCTGCCTCCACGGCGGACTCTCTTTCCCGATTTATCGGCATCGCTTACCCATTCCGAGACGTTGCCCACCATGTCAAACAGATCCCAGGCGTTGCCTGAGAAGGAGCCGACGGGAGCCGTCCCCTCGTAGCCGTCGTTCGCCTCCTTGTTGCTGCAGTTGGCCGTCTCGGCGGACGACGCCAGAAGACGCTGCCCCCCCACGCCCGCCGCGTGCATCCACTCTGCTCCCGTCGCGAGCCGGAAACCGCCCCCCGGATCTCTTTTCTCAAGCTTCGCAAGGAAGACGTTCGCGTCGTTCCAGGAGACTCTCACTACGGGCAGGGCATCGCTCCGCCGGTGGCTCGGGACCTTCCCCATGACCCTTCTCCAAAGACGCTGGGTGACCTCGAAACGGCTCATGCAGAACGGAGGAGAGCTTCCTTGCTCGACCTTGGAAAAAGCGATCGGAAGATCCGGAGGCGAAGGACACTCCGGAGGGTTAAAGTATGCGTACAGCAGGTTGCGATCGAACCGGCGTTTCCCTAGTTCCCAAAGCCCGGTCCCGAGGAGGAACAGGAGCAGAAAAGTCACGAGCCAATACTTCCGGCGCTCTCCAATTTTCGCCAGGGCCTTGAACAGGATTTCCCAACGGGTGAGATCGAAGATGCGGCCGTCGGGAGTCCGCATCGCGAGAACAGGACTTGCCCATTCGGCGGTGGCCTGACGGAACATCGCATTCCGGCCTTTGCTGACCGCGATGTCGACGGGCTCGCGCCGCGCCAAGGCCTCATAAAAATACCGGGAGAAAAGGGTCGCCGCGCGGTCCGGCACCGCCGTGCTCATGGCGACGACCGCCGGAAGGCCGCGCTGAACGAGGCTCTGCATCAGCCCCGCGAACGGGTCCGAGCAATCTCCCCGCGCGCTGTCACAGGCATTCAGGACGACCAGCCGAAGTTGTGGATGAGCTCCAAGCAAGACGCTCAGCTCCTGCGCACCCAACCGGTCCGGCCCGCCATCCTGAGTCTCGAGCAGGATCGCCCCTCCCCCCTTCTCCGCCTCGAAGGTGCCATGACCGATGAAATGCAGGATGTGGAAGCTCTTCTCCTGGAGTTTCCGGCGAAGCGCATCCCGCGTCGCTCCCTCCAGCCGATCGACCTCGACGTCGTCCACCTCACGCAACTCGTCCAGGGAGCCTTCCAGGTGCTCATGCTCTTCGTGGACGGAGAGAGGGCTGAGACCGGCCGGGCAGGCTGAGACCGCAAGCACCCGGATCGGCGGCCTCACTCGCAGGGCCCGGGCGGGCTCCATCCTTTCCAAGTACCGGACCACGGGCGTTTCCGGCTGGACCGCCAGGAAACCTTGTTTCGGATCGTGCAGGAGCTCCCAAGGCCACTCCCAGAGCTCGGGGGAATTCAGGTGGAGACGAAGCCGGAGAGGGTTCCCATTCGTCTTAGCCTGGAGGCGGCGAAGTTTCCACGAGACGAGGATTTCCTCCGCGAAGATAGCGTGGAACAGAGAAGTCCCCGTCGTACGGGCGAGATCGCCGGACGCTCTCTTCGGACTCCTCAAATCCCTCCAGGTCTCCTCTCCGCCGGGCATGTCCTGCAGGTCTTCTTGACTGAAGGGATGGGTAAAGCCGTTATGGGCTTCCATACCGGCCTCAGCCTCCCGGACGCGAGCCCAGTACGTCTCACCCGTCTTCGAGATCTGAAGGTCAAAATTCTCAGTCTCGGAGCTTCCACGGCGCCATTGCATCAAAATCAAAGACACCTTCCCTGCGTCACGGGGTTATCCCTTTCTGGATGGCCTACACGGGCCTATTCTCAGCCATCACAGACTGAAGCCACACAGGTTCGGACGCAAGTCACACAATGCAAGACCGAAGTCAATCAAGCGCGGACTGCGGTCGATCAAGTGGGGACTGAAGTCAATCAAGTTGGGACTGTAGTCACTCAATCCAGGACACGACTTCATCAAACCAGGACCCGACTCAGTCAAGCACGGACAGCTTTCACACAGCCTGGGACAAAAAGGACGGGATCAACGCCGGGAACGGCGGCTTCGTTCCGGCGTGGCGCTCTGCTGCTCCAGTTCCTCGCGCACCGTGCTCCGAATCAGCTCCTTGAGCTGCTCGAGCGACAGGGAGGCGGCCGTGGGCGCCGCTGCCTGGCCTGACGGCTGGCCGATCCAGTCGGCGAGGCGCCGCTTGGCCCCGCTCATGGCGTTCGGACAGCCGAGCTCGAAGAAATCGGTGGGCGGAATCCCCAACAGGCGGGCAAAGCCGAGGAGGTGACGGACGCGCAGGTCGAGATCGCCGTCGAGCAGACGATACAGGCTGCCATGCCCGATCCCGAGCTCACGCTCCATCTCCCGGACTTGCATGCGGCTCGCCTTCGCGGCCGCCACGGCTTCGCGAAGCACCTGGCGGAGCTTCTGGAGGTCTTTGTCGGCCATCGAGGGGGAGAACTCTACGATGGGGGCGGTGTCCGCCGCAAGAACCCGGCTCGCGGACAACGATTCCCGGGCCCCCCTCACCTCGCCGCGAACTGGCCAATGCTGCTTTCGTCGAGATACCACTCGTCGCCTTCGAGATGGAACCTGGCGCTGAAGGTCTCGGAACCTTTGGGAGCTCCGGTCTTGTCACCGACCTTCGTCGGAATCCACTTCCAGACGAACGTACACTCGGCAAACTGCCCCCGGTCGACGGGCTCCCGGACCTGCACGAGCTCCTTGCGGGCGGTGGGGACGATCCAAGCGTCTTCACCGCCGGAGCCTGAGGTGTGCTGCCACCCTGAGGCGGCCGATCGTTCCCCTTCTGAGGTCAACACGAATCTTGCGCCGATCGGCTTGCCCAGCCAGACCTCGTTGGGCTGAACCGCCACCAGGCCAAGGTCCATGAATTTCACCATGTCCCGGTGCTCGGCGATGAGGTCGGCCGCCGGGAAGACGAAATTCCTGTACAGCACGAGCCTCGTCGTGGCGGTCTCGGCCAGAAAGTTGGCAGACCTCAGGAGTCTCTCAGCTTCGGGCTTCTTGAGCGGCTTCCTGCAACCCAGAAGGCTCAGAGCCGCCACAAGGGAGACCGTAAAAATGACTTGCGCACGTCCGCGCATGGCACCTCCTCCGCCGGTGATAAGTAACAAATCGGATCCCAGACAGAGAAGAAACGGGAAACAGGAGTTTTGTTGACCGGGAGACTCCTCAACAAACCAGGCCGTTCAGTGTCTTCGTCAACAGAAGCCGGACAGGACTCCGAGCCGCGGTAAGCCCAGCCGCCGGGAGCCCGGCACGCTTGAGGAGAGACGATGGCACAGACGTTCGACGCCGGCCACACGGAGACCGTGAGGAATCTGCCCAGACCGCTCCAATCCGGAAGGTATCCCGGTACCTGGGCCCTGCCCGCAACGACGCTTTCGGCGACTTCTCTCGTGGTGCTTCTGGTGGTCCTGCTCTTCCTGCAGGCCGGAGAGACCTCCCGCGCCCTCTTCCGCCTTCCAGTGTCCGCCGGCTGGCCGGCCCTGGCCGCGGCGGTGATGGCTTGGGGGATCGCGCTCTGCTGCCTCAACCGGCCCGGCCGTCCCTTTCCGCGCTGGTGGGTTCTCGGCCTGGCCATCCTGTCGACCGGCGTCGCGCTGACGGGCTTCCTGGCAGGCGAACTGGGCAAAAGCCCTCTCCTCCATGCCCTCTCCATGGCAACGCTCATGTCGAGCGTGACGCTTCTGCCGCGGCTCCTCAAGCTGCAGCCGGACCGCCGGCTCGTGCAGCACGTGGCGCCCCTGGGGCTCGTCATCGTGCTGTTCATCGCTCTGCCGGCTGCCTTCGCCTTCGGCCGCAAGGCCGTCGACGAACGCAAGCAGCGTGTCGCAGACACCATCGCGGAGCTTTCCCGGGAAGCTGAAGAGGTCCGGGCGGTCTCGTCCTTCAACTGGACCAAGGACTCCGATCGACGTCCGGAAGCCATCGGCCAGATGGAAAGGTTCCAGGCGCTGCCGTTGGAGCCATGGGTGCCGGACCGCTATCTCTGGCAGGGAGCGGCCATCCTGGGGGAGGAGGAGCGGCTCGGGGCGTCCTACCGTGCCCTCCTCGACGCCGTGGTGGCCGGGATCGACCCCGCTCGCACACCCAAGCTCTGGCAGCCGCAGTTCGTCTGGAACCGCGAGGCCCAGCGGTGGGAGAGGGACCCCGTGTTCGCTGATCTGAGCGCGGCGGTCGCGGGCTATCACTGGCGAAGCGGCCAGCTCCTGCGGGCCCTGGAGCCGCCCGCCGGGGACGACCCGGTCCTGCGCGACCTCGCCGCCTACTACGGCAACAAAAAGGCAGAGGCCGGCGAGCGTCTGAAGGCCTTCTCCGGAACCTGGGACGAGGATTGGGCGCCGCCGCTGGTCGAGGCCCGGGAGCCCGGCTCCAGAGCGTCCGTCTCCCCGCTGGCCGACCTGCTCCGGAGACCTCTCCTGGAGGATGACTCGCTACGGCCGGTCAGCCTGGAAAAGCTCCTCGAGCTCAAGCTCGGCAAGTCCCGGACCCTGTTCGAGTCGGCCAGGGGCTGTGGCGAGAGGGCCTATGACGAGGACGATTTCGAGTACGTCCGGATGGACTGCTATGCGTACGCGGCACGCCTGGACCCGGAAAAGCCAGGGGTTGACCTGCGCGTCGAGCTGCGGGTCGTCTACAAGTCGGAGGAGTTTGAAGAGCTGGGCAGAGGCGACCTGCCCACCGAGTTGTTTTTCCTCTTCCCCGTACCCTCCGGTTCCCAGGCCTCCCAGTACCGCGAGGACGTGATGGCAGCGCTCGCCGCCGCCGTGCGCGAAGAGCACGGCGGAGCGACGCTGACGATGATCGACCGGAGCGGCTCGGCGGGCAAAGGGTTCTCCTTTGAGACCGCGGAGGGGCGGCGCCTCCGGGTCGTCTCTTCTCCGATCGACGATCTGAGCGGGGGCGTACCGGGAATCCAGGTGCGGGCCTACGACCGCGGCAGAACTCTCTAGACAGGCGGCAAGGAGCTGACGCATGACGAGCAACGACCAGAACCCCGGGATTTGGAACGACGATGACAAGACGGTGCTGTTCCTTCCGCCGTCGATTGCGGCGCAGGAGAGCCCGGCGGCGGAAACGGAGAAGGAACAGGAGGCCGGAGTCGATCCAGAGCCCGAAGGGAACGGCCATGACGCCGACGTTCCCTTCCCCTGGCTGGCCAGAGAGGACGGGCAGGAATCCTCCACGGTGGCGCCTCCCATCCGGACCTCCCCCGACGAGGAGCCCTTCGACCGGCCGGGAACGACAAAGGTCGGTCTCCTGGGGGGCAAGGGCGTAGGGAAGAGTTATTTCTTCCGCTCCCTGGTGTACCGCACGCTGGACGGCAAACGCTCGGGCGCGCTGTCTTCCTACATCGATCAGGATTCGGTGCGGGTCTACGAGACCCTCGACCGGCACTCGGCGCCCCGCAGCATCATTCCCAGTGACTTCATCGAGGACTACGTCTCCTGGGCGCGGCTCCATTCCACCACCTCGACGGACCAGACCTGGTACCGGCTGCGCCTGCCGTTCCGCACAGGGCTGCTGGGCAGGCGCCGCTCGTTCCTGGACGTGGATTTCCTCGACGGCTCGGGCGAGCTGTTCGAGGCCGGCGTGAGACCTGAGACCGAGGAGCTGTGGAAAGAGGCATTCCTCCAAGCCCGCGTCATGGTTTTCTGCCTTCCCCTGTGGGCCGCCTTCCCAGCGCCGGGAGGGGTGCTCTCCGAGGACGACTGGGAGGACCGGCGCCAGGCGCTCCGGGGCTTCGACGCCGTGGTGCGGCACTTCAAGGACTTGCGGGAAAACCATCGGGTCTCCCATCCCGTGCACAGCGTCCTGGCCTTCACCATGGCGGACGACCGGCGCTCGGCACTGGTCACTCTCAAGAGCCGCTGGATCGATCCTTTCGTGGAGGAGCCGCTGCTCCACCTGAAGACCATGCGCCGGGATTCGGGAGTCGCCCGGTACCTGTTCAACGCGCGCAAGGTGTCCGAAGCGCTGGCGCAGGAGCTCGACGCCTCTCCGGACCCCTTGATCTCCGGCATTCCGGTGAGCCTCGAGCTGGGAGCCGGACAGCCCTGGTTCGTCCCGGTCAGCGCCGTGGATGGAGCGGTCCTGGACACGGCAAGGGAGTCCCGCGGGAAGCGGGCCTCCGGCCAGCGCCCTCCCGTCCCGGTGCACGTGGAGCTGCCTCTCCTGGTGGCGCTCTGCGCGAGCCACAACGCCTTGATGTGAGGCCGGAAGCGCCATGAAGACCTTCTCCATCTACCGGGGGCAGGCCCGGACCGGCATCGGCGAAGGGCCGGGACACCCGGTCCCCCATGGCGAGCAGTACCTCGCCGCGGATCCGCCGCTGGCCGCCGACGGCGAGCTCCTGTCCGCGGCGCGCCCCTGGATGACCCTGGACTGGCGTCCCGCCGACGAGCAGACGCTCGGCGACCGGATCGAGGCCTGGTCGTACTTCCGGCACGGCGGCCTGCGGCTCGTGGTCCGCCTCTCGGCGGCAGGAACCTACGACCGCCGGACCGCCTACTTCGCCCATGGACGGGCGTTCCCTTTGACCGAGATCGCGGGCGCCTGCGATCCAGGCGCCTGGCTTGGCCGCTCGGAGGTGTTCGAGGAGCCCTGGCGGGACGGCCAGCGCCCGGCCCGGCCCGCACCCCCGGCCGAGCCGGAAATGGTCCGGCCCGCGCAGGTCCTGGAAGAGCCGGCGGTGGCTGGAGCGCTGCTGGCCCACCTCTATCAGGGCCTCGTGGCCGGCTACCCCGTCGTCATGGCCGTGCCCGTGGCCGACTTCGCGGCCGGCAGCCCCATCCATGCCCTGGTGTCGTTCGCCCGGGCGGCCCTCCCCCTGGCGCTCAAGACCGATTGCCGCATCCGGGTCTTCACCCGGTTGCCGGACCTGTTCCTGCGCACTCTCCAGGCGGACCTGATCGTCGTCCCGGAGAACGAAGCCGGCAACGCCCTGGCGGCGCGCCGCGATGCCACGCTCCTCGACCGCAAGGGAGCCCGCCGCGAGGGACGCGATCTCGCCCGGGAGGCCTCGGAGTATGCCGAAGCCGTCCTCCGCCGGGTGCTCAAGCTGCCCGGCGGCCTGCTGGCGTTCAGCGGCGCCATCAGCCGGTACCTGCCCAAGGACCGGCTGCCGGGAGAGCAGGAGATCTCCCGCATTCCGGCCATCTACAACATGCTCGCTGCCCGCACCGATCCGGCCCGGCTGGGGGAATGGCTCCGGACCAGTCTCCTCAAGCAGGTGAACGAGCGCCCCACCGGACTCGCCTGGGATCTCCTGATCCGCCCGGAGGACTGGCACGGCCTCGCCTTCGGCGATCTGGCCGAGATCCTGGTAGCCGATGCCGCAAGCGACGAGGCCCGGACGCTCCTCCGGCTCGCCGAGGGGGAAGCACGCCGGCCCGAACGGCGGGAGCTGGTTTCCGAGGACTGGCTCCGCCAGCGCTGGAGCGGGCTGGCCGCCCTCGAACGGCCGGCGCTCCTCGCGCGGCTGCTGGGCTCTCCGGAGACAGGCCGTTCCCTCGTGGCGGCCGAGGTGGCGGCCCGGTTGAGCTCCTCGGTGCCGCTGTCGGACCTCCTCGCCGCCAGCCCGGCGGCTTCCCTGCTGGAAGCCGAGCACCGGGCCGGCCTTCTGGGGCGACGGGCCGGTGAGACCGCCGACCTCGCCGCCGCCGCGGGCCGAGATCTCGGATCGGCCTCCCTGCTGGCCCAGGCCACGGCGGAGGGCGTCCTCCCCACCGACTGGGCCCTCCGGCTGCTCGAGGGCTCCGACGAGGCCGTGCTCCGGGCGGCCGCCGGGATCCTGCCTGTGGCAGTAACTTCCCTCCACTGGCATCCGGTTCTCGATCGGCTTTTCGAGCGGCTGCTGGAGGCCCCCCGGCTGCCCCCTACCCTCTGGAGCCCGGTAGCCAAGGCCCTGGACCAGACCGACCCCATGGACCCCGCGTCCGGGCTCAAGGGCTTCCTCGTCTTGACCGAGCTCCTGGTCCGCTCCCGTTCGCCGGAAGGAGGGCCGGCTGTCGACCGCGCCTGGCGGGTGGCGGAAGCGCTCTCGGATCGCGACGAGCGGCGGGACTTCCTCGACCGGGTCATCGATTCTCGATGGCAGAGCCTCCGGCCGGACTGCCTGGTTTTACCGGAGGGCGGGTTGAGGCTGCCCTGGCTCAAGGATTTCGCCGGCCTCCTTCTGGAATCGGAATCGGTTCGGGACTGCCTGGAAACGGGCGCTCTCTTGGCTCTCGCGGATCGTCGGGCGGCGGATCTCGGTCGCTGGCTGGACCCGAGAATGGCGGTCGAGCCCGACCTGACGACCACGGCGCTGTTGCGGGCCCATTGGTGGGCTTCCTGGCGGAACGGGTCGGTTCTGGACCGGAACGGCTTGCGCAAGGCGGCCCTGGCGTGGCTGGGCAGCGAGGTCTGGCGGAGCCGCCACGCTCCTCCCCAGGCCCGCCTGGAAGACTGGAAACAGGTGGTGGCGGACCTCGGCGACGTGACCGCCGACGAGTTGCGGGGACTCTTCTTCGACAAGCCTCTCCGCCCTTGCTGGCCCTGGATCACGCCGTTCCAGGATGAACAGATCCAAGACCTTTGCGGCCTGGCCCGGAACGACCTCGGCGTCTTGGCCGAGCTCGCCGAAAACCTCGATCGCGAGCGGGACCTCGGGTACCCCATCCAGGGGACGCTATTCGAGCATCTGCTCGCCGTGGCGAAACCGCCCCAGGCCTCGGAGCTGCCCCCGAACGCCCTGGCCTTCCTCTCCTCGTCGCCACGGAATCGTCCCGTCGAGCCGACGCTGGATCAGGCCCTCCTCCTGTTCGACCAGACCAGGCATAGGAAGGACCGGGCGGCGCCCGTGCTGTACCAGGCGATCGAGAGGGCTCTCGCCCGCGATCCCTTGAACGCCCTCCAGGTGGCGCAACGGCTGGCGCCCTGGTCCGCTCATCCCCAACTCGTGGACGTGATCGAGCGCTGGCGGGGGCGGCAGCCTGCCGGAACCCTCGACGGCGAGGTCCACGAGATCCTCCAGCGCAATCTCCTGGCGACAGCCAAGGCGGAACGACCCGCGGCCTGGAACCCGGCAGCCCTCGATCCCGCCGTCCGCGCCCTTCTCCGCAAAGCGGCGGCCGACGATTGCTGGAAGCGTCTCGGCAAAGCGGTCTCGGAGTACGTCAAAGCCGGCGGGCGGAAACCCCATCCGGTCTCAGAGCTGGTGGAACAGCTCCAGAAGACCTATCCGCGGCTCCCCGCGCAGGAACGGCAGAACCTGGAATCCAATGGGTGGGAGACTCTCGTGGCCGTCCTCAAGAGCCAGCCCGTGATTCTGCGGGAGCCTCTCCAAAAGGAGGTACCTCTGCCGGTGCTGGAGCTGGCCTCTTTGCTGTTGCCTCACCTGGGAGCCGGTGGGGTCGCCCTGCGCCTCCTCTTCTTGGACGCCGCACGCGACTATGCCCGTCAGGAAAAGTGGTGGACTTCCCTGGTAGCCGGCGTCGCTTCCTCTTGCAGGCGCGGCGGCCCGTGCCGTTCTCCTGATCGGGAAGAGCTCGCCCTCCGTCTGATCCTTCAATCCATTCTCGATCTCCCCGCCTCCGAGGCCAGGACAGCAGGCCCCATCCTGGAAGCGCGCATGGAGCAGGTTCTCGACGGGCGCTGGCCGCGTCCGCGGGGGATCTACGCGGCGCCTCGGGAGATCCGTCAAGGAGCGGCACAATGAATACAGACCTCCTCACGTTTTTTTCGGGTCGGGAATCCCACGGCGGAACCATCCAAGTGCTCACCGTCGAGATCGAGCAGGTTGCCGACGTTGAGATCCTGGTGTACAGCCCGGAAAAGGTGGACCTTTCCCGTCCCATCGCGTTCTCCGTTCCTTCGGACAAGGAGTACCGGGCGCTTGTCAAAGAGCTCAACACCCTCCTTACCCCCGGGGGAGGTATCCTGGCTCAGCTTCAGTCCCACAACGGCTTCACGAGGGCGGCCCTGACGGTCTTCAAGGGACCCAGCTTCAAGCCGCCTCAGAAGATGCTCCGGCTCAGCCCGGCCGGCTCAACCCGGTTTGAAAAGTTCATGGAACCTGTGGACGTTCCATTGGGGGACCACCTCGTCGTTCCTGCCACCGCGGAGGCGGAGGAGCGGCTGGCGTCTTTCTACAAAGGATTAAACTGGTTTCCAGCGGATCTCGAGTCCTCCATCCTGAACGTGATCCGCCGTCCCAGCCTGGAGTGGCGGATCGAGCGGATCGAGCGTGCCTTGAACCAGCCGGCGGCCACCTGGATTGGGCAGCACCGGACCCAGAGAGCGACGCTCCTGGAAAAGATGCATCACGCTGTCATGTGGAAGATCCCGATCGGTCCTGCCATTGTCGCCGCGCTGCTCCTGACGGCAGGTTCCCTGGCAGCCTATGACAAGCTCTTTGCAGGTCCGGACGCGACCTCTCACGAAGAAGAGAAGCAGGATGAAAAAAAAGACAAAAAAAAAGAGACGAAAAACTCTGAGCTGGATTCCAATGGAAGCGACAGCGCCGAGACGGAAAAAGAGGATACCCAACCCAGGAAGCTGGCGGATTCCGAGAGAGACTTCTCCGATGCCTTGCGGAACTCCAAGAACAACGCGATCCAAAAGCTGTATCAGACCCACTTCAAGAACCAGTCTGAAAGCTTCTGGGGGATCGCCAAGCTGCATGCTCTACAGTTGAGCCTGATCAGAGAAGACGATCCTCTCTTGGGCGATGCCACTATCCCGGGAGCCAAGATGGTGAGGGACCTCTACCAGAAGAGCAAGGGGCCTCTGAAAGCACATCAACCCGCTCTAATGCTGCTCGCCTGGAGTCATTGCCAGCAGTCCGGAGAAGGTAGAACACCAATGTTCCCGCAAACTTCCTCTGAGCTCAGAAAATCCTTGCCTCTGATAACCAATCTCTCTTGCGAAGATCTGAATTCCGAGCCCGTCGTATCCGACCTCGACGCCCTCACCGAGTGGGTCAGGAATAAGAATTGAGGCTCCGGCATGGCTGCCATCGAAATCCTCGCGTTCGAATCCAGCGGCGGTAGGCTCCGGAGCCATCTCCTTCCCCTGGAAGGCCCCGGCTCGAGCTGCTCTCTGCGGCTGCGCTCGCTTCCCGGAGCCTCCGGTGTCCACCTCGTCCTCACCAACGGCGGCGGGGTCCTGCTGCGCGCCGAGGTGGACTCGGAGGGCGACGAATGGGTGGAGGTGACCCTCGAATGGGAGACCGAGAGCCGGTGGACCCTGTCGAGCCCAGGACGCCGCATCCTCTACCTTCCCCCTGAATCGGACTACGAGCCCATCCCGCCGCTCCGGCCGGCCTACAAATCGAAGCAGCTCGACGTCGCGCTGGTGGTGGACGGCACCACTCAGGCCAACGGCCTGGGAGCCGCCCAGACGTCTTCGCCCCTCCTCCTTGCAGACCGGGAGACTTGGGGCCGCCAGGCCGATCTCCTGATCGAAACGATCACCGGGCTGGCCAGAGAGATGAAGGCGGACCTGCGCGCGGTGGTGCTCGCTTTCGGGGACAGGCCCGTGCCCGCGACCAGCGCTCCGGACCTGCGCCCGGTCTACCACCTCTATCCCGCCCGGCCGGAAGACAGGGTTCTGCGCGGGGGGGACCCGGGGCAGCTCCGCTCCCGTCTGCTGTCGCTGCCGGCGACCTCGGGCGGCGACTTCGTGGACTCCCTGGCGGATGCCCTCGCCGCCTGCCGCGAGCTGCGGTGGCGAGCCGCCGCCCGCAAGCTGGTGGTGCTCGTGGGAGATTCGCCCGGATATTCGATCCTGCAACCCGCCCCCTGGGGCGCCGACGCTCAGGTGCGCGAGTGCGACGTGGACGTCGAGGCCGCGGCCCTCCACCGCCAGGGAGTCGAATTGCTCGCCCTCTACCATGCTCCCGCGGTGGAAAGCGCCACTGCCGGGTTCCTGCGCCCCTTCGTGGATCACGCGCGGGCGCAGTACCTGCGGATGGCCACCCGTCCCGATCTGTTCTTCGAGGCCGCGGGCTTCGAGCCGGCGGCAGCCGTGGCCACCCTCATGAGCCGGGTGCCTGTCGTTGGCCGCGGCGCGAGCCCCGGGATTCTCGCCGTACCGCGCCGAGCGAGGAGGGCCCGAGGATGACTCCCCCGGCCGTTCGATCGCAGGTTCCCAGGGAGGGGTTTGGCAAGGATCTCCTCGTGGCGGCGGGGACGAACCTGGCGCTCGCCATCGTGCTGTTCGGAGAGGTGTTCTCCCCTCTCCCCATCCTCTGCATGGCCGCGAGCCTCATGGTGACCGGCTACTTTGCTTTCCGCTGGCTGCAGAAAGCCATCTTTTAAAGCTGGTCGAGAAGGCGGGTCAGCCGGGAGCTCGGGGTGCGCTGGCGCCACTTCGCCAACCAGCCCCGCAGCAGGCCGCCGAAGAGATCGGGCTGGCAGGAGAGGCTCTGCCGGAGGGCCTTGTCGAGCACGGTATCCCCCAAGCGCGCGGCGAGCTCGTCCCAGTTCCTCGGGTCAAGCTGAGTGCAGAACAGCAGCGCGGGGACGCGGCGGGTCTCCGGCAGGCCCAGCCTCTCCACGGTGGCCGGCGCGAGAGCCAGGGCGGCGGCCCGCACGAGATCGGCCTTGACCCGGAGGTGATCGCGCTGCCAGTTGCCGGCATCTCCCCCGCCGTCCAGGCTGGCGGCCTCGTTGCGCACCTGCTCCAGGCAGTATTCGAGGCCGGCGGCCTGATCATCGATGAAGCGGAGAGGGCGGCCGCCGGCGAGCTCTTCAGGCTTCAGCCAGCGCCTCTCTTCATCGGCGACGAATTCGAGCAGCCGGTCCAGGGCTTCCGGAGTGCCGGACGAGGGGGATGAAGAGGGGGCGGACGGACGGCCCGACCGCGGAGGAGCTCCGGAGAGCACGGCCCGGGCGGATTCCCTCCCCGGATCTGTCACTTCGGACTCAGCCGCGGTGCGCAACGAAGCGGGAACCCCGTCGCAGAGGAGGGCATCCCAGAGCCGGGTGAAGCTCTCAGGATCGACGCGCTGGGAAACGACCCAGCCGGCCATCGAGAGCCGGTCGGCGAGCTTCCGGGGGAGGGGCAGGAGAAGGGCCGCCAGCGCTTCGGGGGGCAGGGGCCGGACGAGGCCGGAGAGGATGGCGGGACGGCGCTGCGCCAGCAGGGAGGAGTAGAAAGCCGCCAGGGCGCTCTCCTCCACCGCGTCCCGTAAAGCGGCACAGCCGGTCTCGACGATCCGCGCGAGAGCGTCCTCGTTGACAGCAAGGGATGGGACGTCGCCGGGTTTCAAGGTCAGGGCAAACCCGGGCTGGGTCCAGCCCGGATCGTCGCTCCGGCTCCACCAGATCTCGTCGGTGAACCTGGCCACCTGGGGCAGGAGTAGCAGGGCGCCCAGGGCGGCCGGGGCGTTCTGGGAGGGGGTCCACTCCAGGAGCTGCTTCTCCAGGAAGCCGGAGCGGCGGGCGGCGTCCATGGCACGGCTGGGGTAGGAGGAGACGGCGCAGTAGCTGGCCCCCAGGGCCCGCCAGAAGGTGGCCCGCTCCGGGGCGTCCTCGGATCCCAGGAGCAGCTCGAGCTCCAGGCGGCGGGCCTGGGGCTCCAGGCCTGGGCTGTGGGCGATCCAGCGGAAGTCCGACGCCGCGCCGTGGACCTTGCCCCAGACAGACAGCCCGGCTTCCAGCTTCCGGGGTGCGGATTGCCCCTGGAGATCCAGCGCCGGCCACTGCCAGACGGAGGCGCTCATGCCCGGCCCTCCATCTGCTCGAAGATCCACAGGAACGGCTCGATGAGGTTGATGGGCTCCCCACCCTGGCCGATGCGGAAACGGAGCTGCTCGTCGTAGAAGACGACCGGCTCGACCACGCCGTGCCGGACACGGAGACCTGCCGCGGAGACCGGGAAGAGACGGAAGTTGGAGCAGAAACGGTTGACCCACTCGGCCAGCCCGGGCGCGATCCGCTCCCGAACGAAGTCTTCCGGAGCTTCGTGGACTCGTTGCAGGTCGTCGGGGCTTTGGATCGCGAGATCCGCCTTCGACAGGCAGACGGCGATAGGCCGGGAGTCCTTCTCCGCACCGCGTCCACTCATCACGTGGAGGCGTTGCAAGGCGGTCCGGACCTCGCCCCACAGCTTGCGGCGATCCCGCACCGGATCGAAGAGCAGCACCAATCCGTCCGCCGCGCTCAGGCGCCGCTGGCTCTCCTCGTTCATCTCCTCGGATTCCCGCCCGGCCCTGTCCTCGACGTTCAGAGTTCCCGTGACGCCGGCCTTCTGGTTCCGGAAAAGGTACACGATCCGCTCCTCGGCCCCTACCGTGGTCGCCGGAGGGAAGAGGTTGTCGGACTGCAATACCGGCTGCATCCGTTCGATGAACTGCAGCGACTGCGGAGTGGGAAAGACCTCCCAATCCCCATGGCTTCGGTCGAAGAGCTGCGCCAGCAGAGCGGTCTTGCCGGCCGCCGACGGGCCCCAGAGGGCCAGGTTGAGGTCTCTCATCGGTGTTCCTCCAGGGGCGTCTCAGGGGCCAGCATCAGGATCTGGGCCGTCAGGCCAACCGGCAGGGCCCAGCGACCGTCCCGGGCCGCCACCTCGTCGAGCAGCGCGCGCAGACGCCGGGCATAGGCCGGGTCTCTGGTCATCAGGGCCTGCCGCTCGAGATCGGGGATCGCCCTCTCCAGGCGCGCCGCGAGGACCCTCCTGGCGTGGTTTTCGAGGAGCCCGATCAGGTCTTCGGCGGCGGCGATCTGTACGGCCATCTCCGCCCACGAGGGGGGATCCGTCGGGATCGCGGCCAGGAGGGCCGAAGCGCGCTGCACCAGCTCTCCGGGACAGAAGCGGTCCAGGTCGTTCTCGTTGAACTCGCGCAGCCGCCGCTGCAGAGCCTCGGCCTTCCCCTCGGCTTCCCGGTCTTCCTGCGAGAGCTTGGCGAGGAAGGCGTCGCACCGCTCCAGCCCCTCCAGGAGCCGGCGCGCGCTCTCTTCGGGGTCCGGAGCCGCCGCCCAGGTCCGCTCCCCGAGCCAGCACAGGAGGTCCGAGGCGTCGCGCCGGACCTCCGGCCGTAGCGAGCCCAGGGGGAGGGAGCCCAACTGGCCCAGGAGCCCGTGGCCGCGGGCTTCGAGGTCGAGCCCCATCTCTTCGAGCTGCCGGGCAGTCTCCTCGTCGAGACCGCGCACCTGCAGCACGGCGCCGGCCGCCTGCGACGGCGACGGCGACGGATCGCCGGCCAAGAGACCCGACAACTGACCGGGGAGCTCTCCGGCGGTGCGGCCCGCCCGGCCCAGCAGGGCCATCCGCCGGCGCAACGCGCTCAGACGCTCGCCGATCCAGGCCCTGCAGCGGGCCACGAGATCTTTTTCGGCGGCGCTCAGCTCCAGGTCCAGGGAGTCCGCTCCGAGGCGCAGGTCGTCCAGCGAAGTCCCGGGGCCGGCGTCCGCCAGGGCCTCGATCCGTGCGGTCAGGTCGGAGATCTCGATCCCGGACCGCGTCACCTCCTGGCGCAGGGACTGGTTGCGGGACAGCAGGCTCCGGCGGATGGCGGCGAGAGCTTCGCGGTCGGCCCGGACCTGAGCGGCCAGGCGCTCCAGCTCCAGGGTGATCCGGTCGCAAGCCCCCAGGCTCTCGAAGATGGCCTCGACGTTCTGCTCGTAGGGGTCCGGCAGATCGACCAGCTCCAGACGCAGGCGCGCCGCTTCGCCGGCGGAGCGGTTGGAGAGGGGCTCCTTCTCCAGGACGCCGAGGGTCTCCTTCAGATCGTGCCGCCGGTGCTCGATACGCTCCTGCAGATCGACGAGGCGGGAGCTGGCGGCGTCGAACAGGTGCCGGCGCGCCTCGACCGCCCGCTCGATCCATTCCTGATAGGTCTGCGGTTCTCCGGCGCTGGAGGCTTCGAGCTCGGCGATCTCCCGGTCCAGCTCCGCGTTGGGTCCGCAGGCTCCGGCCAATTGGAGCCGCCGGGCTCCGAGAAGCGCTGAGGCCTCGGAGCGCCGCTCGGCCGCCGTGCGGCGCAGGTCTTCCAGGAGCCCCGCGGCATCATGGAAGAGATCCTGGATCTGGGAGTCGCTCCACGTCTCCCACTCCGCCTCGGCGACCTTGGAGCGCTCCTGGACCGCGGCGACGCTCTCTTCTCCGGTCTGGAGCGTGCGCGTCCACCGCCGGGCGTCGTGGAGCAGAGGCGCCACCTGACGGAGCGTCTGGGGCGGCGCTTTCGGCGGCAGGTCGACCACGGACCGCGCGGGCGCGGCGGCCTTCTCCACCTCGGCCAGCCAGGCGGGAGTGGCCCCTTCGTCGAGCAGCCGCTGGCGCAGCACGGGGAAGTCGGCCTGCAGGCCGGCGGCTTCCATCTTGTTGCCCAGCCTGGCCAGGAGCTGCCGGGCTTCCTCCAGGCGGCGCATGGCTTCGGCGTGGCGGCGGACCTTCTGCTCGGTGCGCTCCAGAGCTTCTTGATCCGGGTCCAGCTCGGCCAGGCGCCCGACGTTCGCTCCCAGGCGGCGGAGGGTCGACTGCCAATCCACGCAACGTTCGAAGAGCCAGCTCGCGAGATCACGGTCTGGCGACCGCTCGGCGTTGGAGCGCAGGTCCAGGATCTCCTTTTCCAGGGTTTCGGCCTGCCGGATCAGGGGGAGTAGGACGGGCGCGAGCTCGCCCAGACGCTCGACCTGCTGCCGCAGGGAGCTCAGCTCCTCGTCCCCCAGGCGCAGGACCCACCGCTCCAGGACGGCCGCCACCTGCTGCTCGAGATCGGTCCGCAAGGCCTGGAACCGCCGGGCTCGGGCGGGCACCTCGATCGACCAGGCGGCCAGCCGGGCGCGCAGCTCTTCGAGCACCGGCCGGGCTTTCGTCTTTCCGTTGAGCATGTCTCTCCCCCTCTCAGTCGTGCCCGGAGCCGAGGAGCCGGCCGAGCAGCTCCACGGCGGCGGCGGGCTCCGGCCGCTCGCTGCCCAAGGTGGCCCGCGCCAGAGGCGAGGCCAGGAGGGCCGCGGCCGCGCCGGGCTCCTGCAGCCAGTCCAGGGTCCACTGGAGCAGCTTGAGCGGCAGGGCGTTGTCTTCGGCAATGGCGTCGGCCAGCCCGATGCCGCCGGGATAGAGGTCCACGATGGCCAACCCCCAGATCTGCGAGCTGCCTATCCGGTGCTCGGGCTCGCCCGGCAGCGCCACCACTTCCAGGGCGTCGTCCTCCGCTCCCAGGTGGACGGGGAGGACGTACCGCAGGGCCAGGCAGAGGGCTTCCAGGGCCTCCCGGGATGGTGCGAAGGCCAGGCGCAGCACCAGGGCCCGGGTGGCAAAGGAGCCGGCGATCGGGTGCTTCAGCTCGACGAGCTGGTGCCGGTCCTGACCGGTGGTCAGGTCGCGCTCCAGCCGCAGGTGCCCCTCCACCTCCTCCTCGTAGGTGAGGTCCACGGCGAACCGCTTCACCAACTGCCCCCTGGGATCGACCGCCACCTCCGGCCCAGGCTTCTGGAAGCGGTAGACGTTCGGCCGGCGGATGCGCCAGGTGCGGACGAAGGCGCCCTCGGCATCGCATCCGATCCAGCCCTGGGCCACCACCTCTCTCCGGGAATCCCAGGCGGCCACCTGGTAGCGCCGGCCGGCATGGAGGAAGACGCGCCCCGGGTAGGCCTGGACCGTCAGCCGCTCGGGATCGACCCGCATGCAGACGCCGTCCCCGGCGCCGCCGGCCGCCTCGAGCACCTCGATCAGGCGAGTGCCCACGGCGTCCAGGGGGCGGACCTCGTCCTCGGCCGGCAGCCGGCTCTCGTAGAGGTAGTCGCTGTGGAGCCGATCCTCGGGGGTGAGGAAGCGGACCTCCCGGCTGCGGTCGAGCTGCTTCTCCCCCGCGATCCAGTCCAGGGTGCGCTGGATCAGCGCCTCCTCCCAGCGGAAGGTTCGGTTGAGCCCTTCCAGGGTGTCTTTCTGCTCGCTCAAGGCCAGCAGCAGGTGGCGGCGCAGGATGCCGGGGTTGCCCCGGGCTCCCACGAGGCGGCGAGAGGCGGACATCTCCCTGCCGTCCGGGTGGGCCTCCGCCCACCGGGTCAGGAAGAAGCGGGCGTAGGGGTTCTCCGGCAGGATCAGGCCCCAGTGGTGGGGCAACCCGTCCGGTGCGCTGCGCCCCCCTTGGCTGGCCATGGCCATGACGGAGAGGACGTCTCCGGCATCGAGCTCGCTCAGCCGGGCGCCGGCCGCGGCCGCGTCGGGGAGGAGCCGGTCCCCGAGCTTGAGGCCATCCACCGGGAGTTGGACGAGCGAATTGATCTCGAAGTCAGTGATGCCCCGCGGCCGCTCGAGACAGGTGGGCCACTCCTCCTCCGCCGAGGCCAGGGCCGCCACCAGCAGCGGATGGCGGCTGTAGTCGCGGACCCTGCCGCCACCTCTCCTTTCGAAGTAGCCGCGGTGGTCTTCCACCAGATGGATCTGGACGGCCCGGGGCGCGCGGCGCTCGACGTGGATCTCGCTCTCACCGGGCAGCGGGTAGGGCAGCAGCTCGCGGACGAAGCGCGGCAGTTGAGCGTCGCCATGATCGGCGCCGCGGACCAGGACCAGCAGACGTACCTCCGAGCGCCCCTGGGCCTGCATCAGCCGGTCGAGCCGCCGCGAGACGGCCCATACGTTCGCCGCCAGCATGCCGGTGTAGCGGTGGACGTCCCACCAGGCCACGAACCCGATCCGGTGGCCCAGACGGTCGTTGGCCATCCGGCGCAGGAAGCGCTCCGACAGGGTCTCGGCGTCGACTACCCAGACGGCAGCGCCCTCCGGGGGCTTGCCTCCCCGCCCCACGGCCTCCGCCCGGCAGTCCCCGGGAAGCCAGCGCCCGAGGCTCTTGGCCAAGTCCTCCGGCCCCGACGGCGTGATCACCAGCGTGGCCTCGTTGAAGCGCTGGGCCACGTCGCCCGCCGTGAGGCCCAGGGCCTCGATCTGGCCGCAGGCGTCCGGGGCGAAGACCAGGCAGGCGGCGGGAGCGCCGCGGCGCGGCGGGCTGAGCAGGCGGGCTGCGGCTTCCACCATCTCGGGAGCCACGCCCCGGGCCCCCAGGGCGAGCAGCCGGTCCGCCAGCTCCGCCGCCGCGCCCTCGACCCGGCGAGGAGGGGGATCGGACGGCCAGGACAGCAGGCGCCGCACGTCGATCCCGCGCGACGCGAGGGCCTCGGGCCAGGAGCGCAGGTCCCGTGCCGCGGCCTCCGGGCCCGTACCGCTCCGGCCGGCCACGGCCGGTGCGGCGCCCGCGCTGCGGGCCACGAACAGCAGCGAGACCACGAGCAGGGCCTGCGTGCTCCAGGTGGCGGCCGGATACCCCTCCGGTCCCGCGCCCAGCCGGGAGTACCCGAACAGGAGGCCGGCGAGGAGAGGCAGGACGCAGAGGAGGATCCAGGACCGCGGCAGGTCTCCCGCCCGTCCCGCGAGCCAGCGGCCCGCCTCCCGGTTGGCCTCTCCGTCTGAGGGCCGGAGCATCAGTCCCGCCACGAGGAGCACCGCCCAGGCGCCGAACGGGAGGGCCAGGGCCACCCGGTAGGCGTTCTCCTGGGACAAGCCGGAGCCCGGCACCCGGTCGAGTTGGAGATGCAGGCCGCGGAGCCAGAAGCGCTCCCAGAGGGCGGGCAGCCAGCCGGAGAGCAGGCACAGAAGCCCGATCCCGCAGAGACCCGCGGCCGCGCGGGCCCAGTAGTCTCCACGCTCTCCCCCCGGCCGGCGGACGGCGGCCAGGCGGTCCATGGCGAAGGCCAGGGCGAGCCCCAGCACGGGGACGAGCAGTGCCAAAACCTCTTTCGACGTCACAGGGCCTCCGGCAGCACGGTCTGCGGTTGGCGCGCGAGCAGCCGCTCGGGCGAGACGCCGAGCTTGACGCGCAGCAGATAGGCGCGCCCCGGATCGGTGCCCCGGGACACTCTCGATTCCATCCAGCGGTGGTTGCTCAGGGCGAGCATGACCTCGGGAAGAGCCCTCCAGGACATGGGGATCAGACAGTGCTCCTCCGCGACCGGGGCCCCCTCGGTCTGGGGCCAGTCGAAGGCGGGCTGGAACGTGCCTTCCCGGTGCAGGAAGTCGAGCAGGTCGTCCAGGATCTCTGCCGCCCGCTCGCCGCCCCGGTTCTGGTACTCGGCGCTGAGCTCGTCGAGGAAGCTCAAGGGGTGGAGGAACGCGCCGCAGTAGCGATCCGCCCACCCCCTGAACGGCTGGATGCGCGCCTGTGTCGAGCGGAAGCGGTCCACGCGCGGAGCGTTCTGCTGGAGCAGCTCCTGAAGCTCCTCGCCGCGCTCCAGCGACTGCCGCACGCCGCCCCGGCGGCGGCGAGCCCGCTCGAAGCCCTCCACCTCCAGGGAGGGATCGAGACTGTAGCCTTTGAGGAAATCGATCAACTGGTCGCGCAGCCAGAGGGCCTCGCGGCGCCGCTCGGCCAGGAGGTCGAGGGCCCGGCGCGCCTCGCGCTGGACGTCGCTGCGCACCCGGGCCGCCAGGTCGCGCACCACGCGGTCTGCGAAGGCGTCCACCTGCGCCCGCAGGAGACCGCCGGGGGCCAGGGCCCCCCGGACGCGGTCCGCCAGCCGGCCCCGCTCGGGATCCGTGTGAAAGGCCAGGGCGCGCCGGACCCGCTCGGCCACGCTGCGCTGAAACGCCAGCCGGCCGGCGGCCAGCGAGCCCGTAAAGAGCAGGGCCCCCGCCACCACAGGCCGGGCCAGCCATTGCAGCGCCTCGTAGCCCCAGCGCAGGAGATGGTGGCTCGCCGGATCCGGCGACGGCACCTCGGCCAGGGCCTCCAGGAACAGCGGGGTCCAGCCGGCGGCAACCACCAGGGACAGCAGTCCCCACCACCGCTTCAGGCGCCCGGTGTCCACCTGGTCCGCCCGGGCCTCCAGATAGCGGACGTGCGCCGTCTCCAGAGCGGCGAAGGGGTCGGCGTCCTCCACGGCCTCCCGCGGGCTCGGAGGATCGAGGCTTTCCATTTCCCCGGCGAGCCCCTCGATCTCCGCCATGACCCGGCCAAGGGTCGCCGGGCTCCCGCCGCGGTGCAGCGCGCCCTCGATCCCGGCGTCGAGCTCGCGGGGCAACGCCTCCAGGAGCTCCTGGTCGAGCTGCCGCACCCGGTCTCCAGCCCAGCGCGACAGATCGTTCTTGAGGTCCAGCAGCGCGGACTGGGCGTGCTCGCGGACCTGCGCGCTCCAGTCCGGCAGGTCGGGCGAGAGCGCCAGCAGTCCGGACTCCAGCCGGCGCAGTCCCTCGTCCCGCCGGGCCTCGAGCTCCTCCACCGCCAGGAGCTGCCGCAGGCGCGCGGCGCGGTAGGGAGCCAGACGCCGGCGCAGCTCCACCAGGTCCGCGTCCCCTTCCACCCCGGCGTTACCCGCCAGGTGTTGGAGCCAGCCGACTCCGAACGCGGCGGCGGCGAGCCGGGCGAGGAGGCCGGCGCTGCGCTCCACCAGACGGACCCCAAAGGTGCCCACGGTCGGCTCGACGTCGCGGCGCCGCTGATAGAGCTTCTGGAGGTCGCCGTTGCGCTGCCCTTCGAAGAGCAGAAGCTCCAGGAAGAGGACGACCTCGCCCATCCGGTAGCGGACATCGCGGATGCCTCCCAGGGTGTATCCATCCACCAGGTAGGTCCGTCCGAAGCCGGGCCGGCGCAGGCGGAGCTGCACTTCCCAGTGCTGCACCGCCTTGAAGACCGACTCGCGAAGCCTTTTCCCTCGTTCCGAGGGGTCCCAGTAATGCTCGAAGTCGAGGATCTGGAGGAAGTTCAGCCGCTCCACCCCCTCGGCGACCCGCCCGAAGCTGGCCTTCGATCCCAGGCCGGTCATGCCCGGCGCCAGGAGGTTCAGCAACTCGCCTACCCCCTCGGGTGTGCCGGGCTGAGCCAGCACGACGACGTCCAGGCCGAAGCGCAGGCGGTCCGGGTCGGCCGCCCGGTCCTCGGCCGCGAGCAGGCGCGACGCGGCCCGGTCCATCGCCCTGGCGAGGGCCTCCCCCGAAGGCTCCACCTCCTCGACCTGGCGCTCCAGGTCGCGGAAGATCTCCCGCTGGTCGGGATCGCGCCCGGCCTCTTCCGAGGTTCCTCCCCCGGCTACGCAGAGGAGGGCCAGGTCCTTCAGACGCCGCGCCGAAGGATCGCTGCCGTGCGGCGGCTCCTGCCAGACCAGGGAGCCCCGGGCCGCCGTGCTCGCCAGGAGATGGCGCAGCACGGTGCGGCCGAACGTGCCGTGGCCAATGAGGATGGTGGGATGCTGGGCCATGGCTCAGAGCTCCAGGCGGTAGCTCCGGCCCGTGGAAGCATCGGCCGAGGCTCCGATGGGCAGGTCTTTCTCCAGCTCCTGGAGCAGCACGCGCAGGATCGGGCGGTCCAGGATGTCCTCGCGGCTCATCTCGCCGCGCCGCTGGCGCAGCTCCATGTCGGTCAGCGCGCTCTCGATGGCGGCGTACAGCCCGGTCCGCCGTTCGGTGCGCGCTTCGGGGCCCATCTCTTCGCCGATCTGGCCGATCCGCTTTTCGAACGACTTGCGCAGGATCTCGGTCTGGGAGTAGATCTCGCCGATCCGGTAGAGCGCGCTCGACAGGCTCTGCCCCAGCGGCTCCGGCGGGCGGCCCTCGTCGAGCCTCCAGAACCAGTCCTGCCCCTGCTGGTAGACCAGGCGGGTGAGCAGCCCCTGGGCCAGCACCCGCAGCGACCAGCCGACGGCGATCTCCGAGCGCCGGGGGTTCAGGTTCGGCAGCGAGCTTTCCCAGTTGAAGTCGATGTGGAGGTTGTACGACCGGCGCTCGTCGCCCTGCACGGCCAGGTAGGAGTCCTCGATCTCGGCGTTGACCGGCTGGAGGTAGTAGAGCGGCACCGGCAGCTCGACGTCGTGGACGATGGCGATCCGCGGGTCGTGCCAGAGGTCGGTCCTCACCTGCCGGCCGGAGGAGGCGAGGACGGACTCCATCACCCGCCGGAGCTTCTCGGAGGTCCGGGCGCTATTGCCGCTGACCCCGCCATCGCCGCTCCCCAGCCCGCCCAGGATGAGCTGGCGGGTGCGGTTCACCTTGACCCCGTCGTCGAGCGCCCGCGCCTCGGCCGAGCGGACCCGCGCCAGGACCCCGGCGAGTTGGGAGAGAGCACGGACCTTCTTGAGCACGTAACCGTCGATCTCCTCCTCCGTGACGTCGTCCTCGGCGCGCCGCCCCTGCTCGAGCACCAGCCGGGCCTCCAGCTCGAGGCCACGGCCGAGGTCCAGGCCGCCTTCGCCGTCCTCGCCGAAGATCGCCCCTCGCAGGCGCGTGCGCCCCAGGTCCAGAAGGGCCCGGCGCAGGTCGGACACGATCTGGTTCACCGTCTTCTCCACCACCGTGCCGTCCGGCCGGACCACCGGCTTCAGCTCCTGGGAGATGGTGTGGGCCAGCGTCTCCCGGTCGAAGGTGGCGAGATAGCGCCCGCCGTCGAGATAGAGGGCGCCGTAGACCCGGTCCCAGATCCGGCGGCGCGGCTCGTCCAGGGTTTCGAACACCTCGATGCGCAGTTCCAGCCCCGGCACCGCGTCCGCCTGCCCGGACCGCAGGCGCTCGGCGTCCCGCTCCAGGTCCTGCACCAGGGCGTCCATCTGCGCCGCGAGCCGGGCGTACTGGCGGGCCCGCCGGCGGAGGTACTCGCCCAGAGCCCGCAACTGGCGCAGCCGGATCTCGGCATCGAAGAGCTTGCGCGCCGCCGCGGCCACGCCCCGGTAGTACTCCTGGGCTTCCTCCCGGGCGGCCAGGAAGGCCTGGTCGCCGCGGCCGAAGAGCTTCTTCTCCCCAGCCGCTTCCTGGAGCGACTTGTACAGCTCGCTCTCCAGCCGCTCCCGCACCTTGGGATTGCTCATCACATCCTTGACCTTCGCCGCCTCGAGCTGCGCCGCGGCCTCGGGGACCCACTTCTGCTCCAGCCGCTCCACCAGGCGCAGCGCCAGGTAGCGCTCGGCGATAGGGTCCAGCTTCTGGTCCACCAGCATCTCCCCCTCGGCGGCTGCGGTCTCCAGCCCCCGCACCCCCTGATCGACGATGCGGCGGGCTTCCCGGATCTCCTCCAGGAGGCGGCTGACGTACTCGATGTACTGGTTCAGCCCCTCCTTGTGGAAGACGAAGGCACGCTCCTTGATCGCCACCTTGTTCATCAGCTCGCGCCGGTCCTCGTCCATCTTGCGGGCGATGCGGTCGAGGACCGACTCGCTCCGCTGGACCTCGCCCTTTTCGGTGGTCCCGGTCAGGCGCCCCTCGTCGATCGATTCCACGAGCTGGTACCAGAAACCCTCCGTCAGCTCCTGACGGGCGTCCTGCCGCGCCATCTCCCTCACCGACTCCACGAAGGCCTGGTTGATGGCCCTCTCCCGGCCCTCGTCGCCCATATGGAGGAACTTGGGATCCGAGTAATCCACCGCCAGACGCGCCAGGGCCACGGTCCGGTCGTCGCTGCCGCCCGAGGGCTCGACGCCAAAGGTGATCTGGCTCCGGATGGCCTGGGCCGCGAAACGCCGGGCCGCGTACTCCAGGAGGTCCGAGCCGGGGAGCACCATGCCCACCGCGCCGAAGGCACCGAAGTTCTTGGTGTAGCCCTGTCCCACGGCCTTGAGCTCGCCCGGGAAGCGGGTAAGCCCCTCGAGGTTCTTCTCGTAGTTGTCCAGCTCCCCCGCCAGGTTGTCGATGATCGGCGTGAACACCTGGAGGTAGGCCGCGTCGGCCACCGCCGCCTCCACGTCGCGCAAGGCCACGTGGGCCGGCCGGTCGAACAGGAACGCCAGGAAGAAAGGGCGGGTCGTGACGTGGGAGATCCCCGGCGAGTTGCCGTCCCGGCAGTAGACGAACGGCTCGTAGGTGCGCCCCTCGTCTTTGACCTGCTTGTAGTCCAGCTTCGTCAGGTGCTCCAGCTCCTTCAGAGCGGCGTAGGTGTTGGCGTGGATGTCGGGGTGCAGCTCCGGCGCGTTCTTGTCCAGCATCAGCGTCGAGAGCAGGAGGTTGCCGATCACCCGCGGCTGCCAGTTGAGCTCCGCGATCACCGACTGGATCAGGTAGGCCATGGGCAGGAAGCTGCCCGAGCCCGTCCCCCCCGCCAGCGTGCAGACGAGATAGACGTTGTACTTGGGCGGTACCGCTTGCCGCCAGGTGATGCCCGGGCGCAGGCTCTCCTGAACGAGCTGCTTCAACCGCTCCCGGATCTCCGGCGAGTGATAGAAGAACCCGAGCCGCGACTCCACCCGGATCTGCCCGGCACCGGGCTTGAAGCCGGGCCGCGGCTGGTAGCCCTTGTCGAGCCACTGCAGCGCCTGCTCGTCTTTCGAACGGCGGAACCCCTCGATCACCCGCGCCTTGTCGAAGGCCGCGATGTTCAGCCGGTTGCCGGCAGGGACGTGCGCCAGCTTGTGCTGGTCCAGCTCGTTGGTATCCACCGAGACGAAGTGGGTCAGCGGCCGCAACTGGCTCTCCCAGTTCGGCAGCTTCGCCGCCCGCGCCGCGATGCGGTCGACGATGCGCGAGCCCGTCCCGCCCATGCCCAGGAACATCGTCGGGATGATCGTGCCCTGACCGCTGCGGTATTCATCAGCCATAACCATCTCCTTACCGGTTCCGGATCTCGAAAAAGAGCGTTCCGTGGTCGTTGCGGTAGATCACCCCGGAACGGACCGAGGTCTCCCCGGCGGCCACCTGTTCCCATTCGCCGTCCTGGGTCTGCCGCCACAGCGTCCCCCCGTTCATCGGCTGGATGCGCACCTGGTTGCGATGCGCCCGCAGCCGCGCCAGGGCACTGCCCGGCCTCGGGGTGAGCTCGAAATTGCCGACATAGGTCATGGAGTCGCGGTAGAAGCCGCTGCCCGAGCCGCGCGCTCCCCGAATGGGGTGGAAGAAACCCTCGCCCATGTCCGGCTCCGGGGAGATCTGGACGCCGATCCGCGGCGCGAAGCGCGACGGCGACCAGAAGCCGTAGATCACGAAGCCCGCGAGCGCCGCGAGCCCGACGGCCGCCAGCACCGGCCACCAGCACAGGAGCCAGGGATCGGGTACGACCTCGGCGGTGAGGGGAACCTCCAGCCGCCGCGGCTTGCCGTCCGGCCCGGTGCCCGCGACCACCACGCGGTGCACCTCGGACGGCTCGCAGGCCGCCGGGCAGCTCCCCACCCGCAGGCGCAAGGGCCAGCTCCGGGCTCCGCCATCCTCCAGACGGATCTTCACCGGCTTGCGGTCGAGCGGCAGCCAGCCCGCGGCGGTCTCCATCTCGAGCTGGCTGCCGGACGAGTCGAAAGCGCTGGTCACCTCCAGGTCGAACCCACCCTTGACCTTCGCGGTCGAGAGGTCGAGAGCGCCGGAGCCCGCCGAACCGCTCTTCAGACGGCCGAAGCGGACCGGTATGGACGCCCCGAAGTCGAGGCTCCCCAACACCTCCACCCGCACCACGCCCGGCGCCGCGGGGCTCCCCCCCACCGGCACCAGCTCCACGCTCTGCGGCCCCAGCTTCTTCGGCGTCCACGAGCCCTCGTAACGACGGGGTCCGCCCGCGCCTCCCCGATCGCGCAGCTCAGCCTCCGGCGAGCCGTCCACCTTGACGTCGATCCTCTCCGGTGGGACCCGCGGCGCGTCCGGCGCGCCCACGGGCTCCAGGTCGACCTTGAGCAGCACCGGCTCTCCCAGCGTGGCGCGCTGCGGCAGGGGCGGCACCAGGCGCCAGCCCGCCTTCATCACCTCCAGCTCGCCCGGCAGGACACGGTCGATGTTGCGGGTCTTCAGACGCATAGAAAGGCCACGCCTGCCGGTCCCCTGGAAGTCGTGGGACGCCGAGAAGATCCCGTCCCCGGGCGTCCGGTCGCCGCCGCTGCCGTCGTCGCGCAACGAGATCTCCTGGCCGTCGACCTCGATCGACACGCCGGCCCCGGGGACCTTGGCGAGGTCGCGCACCGGCTGGCCGGTCTCCGTGTCGTACAGCTCGGCCTCCAGCACGCTCGCCCCCTCGGCCACCTTGCCCGGCGAGATCATGCGTACCCCCAGCGTGTCCTCTTGGACCAGCACCCAGGCCGCGTCCTCCGACAGGCCCGGCGCCTGGAACCGCCAGCGGCCGGGGCCGGGTTTACCGAAGCGGACGATACGGTAGCCCCGAGTCTGACCGTCGAGGCCTAGGGTCTGGCCGCCGCCCCGGTGGTCGAGATCGAGGTCGGTCGCTCCCGGATTGCCCGCCCCCTGCTCCAGCCGACCGACAGGACCGTCGGCGGACACCACCAGGTAGGCCTCGCGGACAAAAGGATCGATCTCCACCTCGATGCCGCCCCGTACCGTGCCGGTCTGGACCTTCCGCGCGCCCAGGAACCGTTGGTACACCTCGGCCACGGCGTTGACCAGCTCCCTCGGGTTCTGGGCCGGAGTCGTAAGGTCGAACGCGGGATTGCTTTCGAACGCTCCCGTCGTGCTGCCGATGTTGACGGCCGCCACCACGGCACCGCTTTCGTGCAGCTTGATCAGCTCCCGCGTCAAAGGGTCCTCACACGGAGCCAGGCCGCCCGAGTCGGCGATCATCAGCAACATCCGCTTCTTTCCGGGATCGAGGCTCAAAGCCTGCATGGCCGTCCGGATGGCGGAGGCGAAGTCGTTGTTGCCATCGTAGGTGATCAACCGGTCGACGCCGCTCTTGAAGGCCGAACGTCTGTGGGTATCAAGCCGGACCGACAAGGCGGAGGATGGCCCCTCCGAGCAGGAAACCCAGAAAACGTTTCGCAAGCGCACCACCGTGAGCTCGTCGGAGTCGTCCAGAAGATCGGCGACGATCTGCGACAGTTGCACCGTGTACCTTTGGGGGTCCATCTGCACCATCGAGCCTGACGTATCGATGAGGATCGCCACCCGCCGTCCCGCGGCCGCCGCCGGAACGGTGAAGGCCAGCCCCAGGCAGACGAAAAAAAGAAACAGGCGCTTCATCGGTACTCCACCCGGATCTGGTGCTCGCTCTCCCCGTGGCGCAGGTGGTAGGTCCGGTGTACCGAGAGATCAGCCCAGCCGCCGGCTGTCTCCACGGGCTGGCCTTCCGGCGTCTCGACCCGCACCCCGCGAGCCGGCCGGAACCGGTACAGCCCGTCCCGCACCGGCCGCATCACGCCCAGCCGCTCGCCCCCGATCTCCGAGAAGACCGGCCGCTCCGGCACCAGTCCCAGGAAGCGGGCCGCCAGCGACGGCTCCGCCAGGGGCCGGGGCGCCGCGAGGGCCCGCGAATCCGAGCGGCCCACCGCCGCCCGCAAGTCCTCCGGCAGGTCCGGACGCCCGCGCAGGAACCAGAAGGCCGCCATCAGCCCCAGCAGCGACAGACCGGCCCACAGCCGCGCCTCCCACCGCTCGAACCCCGTCGGCGGCGCGATCAGGACTTTAAGAAGGAAGGGCTTCGTCACGCCGGGAGAGTCGTACGGGCTCTTGAGCAGTGTCAGCTCGACGGGCAGCTCATAGGGCTTGCCCGGATCTCCAGCCAAAGGCTTGCCCACCTGCACGCAGGCCTCGTGCTCGCCGAGCAACTTCTCCCGCGTCAGCGGCCGGCCGCTGGTCCATTCCGAGGCATACGGGGCTGGAGCTCCGCCGACGATCTCCAGAGGCAGGCCGTCCAGGCTCCAGGAGGCCCCCGCGAGTCCTCCCTTGGTCGGCGCGGAGGCCCCTATCACCGCCCGTAGCGAGTATTCCTTCTGCTCAGGCAGCCGGCCTTCCAACTCCAGCCGGAACCGGGCGCAGCCCCGCTCCCGGCGGCTCAGGGCCCGCATGGCGGACGCTCCTTCAGGGACAGCGTCTCCAGCCGGAGGCTCGGGAGAAAGGGATACCCAAGGATAGACGTAGATCTTGGGGGCTCGTGGACCTTGCAACGAGAACTGGACTTTCTCCCCTCTCTTGGCTATGACTTCCAAACGGCCGATGTAGTACTCCCTTCCCTCGTCCGGCTCCTTGAACTCTGAGGAGATCGAATAGATTCGGCCCCGCGTCTCCAATCGATCAGCTCCCGCTCGAGGGGCGTCGATCTCTCCGTCCCAGGCGAACTCCTGGCCGTTCCAATCGCCGTGAGGCTGGTAAGTTAGATCGACCTGTCCAGGATCTCCGGGACCGCTTGCGGGACGCACCAGGACTTCCAATGGCGACTTCTGGCCTTTGCGCCCCATCACCCGGGTCACCTGGCTTCCTGCCTGGGTAGGCAGAACCTCCAGAGTCACCGGCATGGGCCGGAGCACGGCCACGGTGGCCCCCGGCGCCGTGGCGTCAATGGGATGGCCGCCGGGCCTGGGCGCGAGCACCCACGCCATCTGGTAGCTCGCCCGCGTCTCGCGGCCCTCCCGGATCCCGTCGGCCATGTTCACCGCGCCCCCCTGGGGCGTCCGCAGCACCAGGGACGGCGGATTGGGGTCCCTACGGAAGAGGACGACCGCGACCCGGTCGGGCGCCGTGCCGGCGGCGAGATCGAGAGGCCCCGCTGGGAGTGTCCTGACGGGGTCCTGAACGTAGCCGAAGCTGCGGGAGAAGATCTGCATCATGTTCTCCAGCAGCCGGCTCCCATCCGGGTCCGCGAACACCTTCCCCAGGCGATCCCCCTGCACCAGGCGGTCGAAGAAGTCCTGGTTGGGATAGGCCTGCGGCCCGAAAGCGAGGACGTACAACCGGATTGACGCCTTCGCCAGCCGCGGCGCCAGCTCCTCCCGGATCAGCCGCTCCTCCTCCTCCCGGGTATCCGGTTCCGGCAGACCATCCGTCACCAGCACGATCACTCTCACGTCGAAAACCCCACCAGGAGTCGCTTCGAGCTCACCGATCGACTCCAGCAGGCCCGGGTAGAAGTAGGTCATCTGCGCGTCGTAGCGCAGGCCCGTGAGGCTGCGGGCCAGCGCCGCCCGGTCCCGGAGATTGGCCCGGACGCGCGGCCCCGTACCGGTCGGCGGCGGGTCCGACTCGTCGTTCCAACGCTGCGTGGGATGGAAGGGGAGCACCTCGAAGCTGTCCCCCAGCGTGGAATTGGTCAGCGCCAGGTCATAGAGCAGCAGCGTCGAGAGCGTGGCTAGCCGCGGGTTGTCATAGCGCCGCATCGACTGCGACGTGTCCAGCACCACCCGCACGTGGGTGTCCGCCGAAGCCGGTGCGGCCAGCGCGAGGGCGCAGAGCGCTCCCAGGACAAGCCGCCGCATCATCCCTTCCCCGCCCGCGAGGAGATCCGGAAGAACGGACCGCTCTCTCCGATGCGATAGACGTCCCCGCCCCGCGCCCTCCGGCCCTCGCCCTCCACCGACTCCCAGTCGCCGTCCAGGGTCTCGCGGAACAGCGAGCTCCCTCGGCCCGGCTTGACCCGCGTGCCCGCCGGCTCGGCGAACAGGCTGGCCAGAGCTCCGCCGGGATTGCCGGACAGCCGGAAGTTGGAATGCAGGAAAGCCCGGGCGTTGCGGTAGAAGCCGATCCCCACGCCCTTCCACTGGGCCACCGGCTGCGGCGTCTGCTCGTCCAGTTCCCGCCGGTCCGGCACGAACGCCACCGCCAGCGACGACTGGAACCGCTTCGGCAGCACGAACCCGAGGATGACGAAGAGCACCAGCAGGATCCCGAGGATCAGGAGGATCAGCCAGCCCCAGCGCTCCCAGAACGACAGCCCCTGCACCTGCCAGCGCAGCTTCACCGGCGCCGCGTGCCGGGCGTCCTTCGTGCCCGCCACCCGCAGCTCCAGCCAGGGCTCGCCCGCGGCGGACGAAGAAGGAGCCCGCCGCGAGACCTCCAGGCAGACCTCCAGGGCATCCTTCGGCGCAAGTCCCCGGGCCGGGCCGCCGGGCCGTAGGGCGCCAACCGGCAGCCGTACCGACAGCTCGTGTCCGGCCGCCGGCTCCCGCAGCTCCCGCAGCTCGAACGGAACCGCACCCTGGTGCTTGCCCGCCAGACGCACCGGCCGGCACGACGACGTCCCCGCCTTCAGCGTGCCGAGATCCACCTCCACCGCGCCCGAGGACTCGAAAGTCCCGGCCACCTTCACGACCGCGTCCACCGTCCGGTCCAGCAGCGGGCTCACGGCCCGCATCTTCACCCGGGCGTCGCCCGGGTTCGGGAACTCTGTCCAACCTGAAAAGCGGCCGTCTCCCCGCTTCACATCGCCGTTGGCGCCATCATCCGCGAGGGCAACCGACCGTCCCTCCACCAGGACCGTCATCCGCGTCTCACCCAACACCCGAGGGTCGATCACCAGCGCGCCGCTCGTTCCCGAATGGAGGCCGGCAACCAACAGGGTCCTCGTCCCCGCCATGGCCGTCCGCGGCGCGAGCAGGGCCGGAGCCAGAGCCGACCTCTGCACCACCGCGTAGGACACCCCTGGCCCGCCGCCCTGAGCCTGCACCGTCCACCGCCCCGCCATGGGCCGCTCCAGATAGGCCACCCGATAGGCGCCGGCTCCCGGCTGGGAGTCCCGAGCGTAGTCGGCACGCACCACACCTCGAGGACTGGAAAGCGAGACCTCGCCCAGCGATTCGTCCCCGTAAACCACGATCCAGGCCTCCCGCACGTCCGGCTGCATCTCGAACGACGGGGCCGCCGCCACCTCGTTGTCGATCTCGTAGGGGGCTTGAACCACCCGCCGGAACGCGCCTGCGAAGGCCTTCATGATCTGCGCGGGATTGCTCACCTGCCGCGCTTCGAGCCCGGCCTGCCGCACGAGGCTCAGGTCGCTGCCGAACACCACCGCCTCCACTACCGTACCGGTCGCCTTCATCTCCTTGATCGCTTGTAGGGTGGAAGGAGGATCGTCGGCGCGGCCGTCCGAAAGCCAGATCACCGCTCGCGGCACCTTGCGCTTCCCGTGCTGATCAAAGAGTCCTTGCGCTGCCGCAAAAGCCAGTCCGAACGGGCTGTTGTTCCCGACCTGTGCAAGATGGCCGTCCAGACTTTGCTTGTAACCGGCATCACCTCGCGCGGGACGAACGAGCGCGCCGAATCTTCCCTTCCGGGCCTCTGCCATCCAATCCGTGGTCTGCTTGACCTCCTGGCACTGTTGTCCGGGATGGTCCTCGCACGGAATCATCCGCCCGGTCAGCCGCCTGGGCAGGAGATTGGCGTCGGCCACGAGATCCATCAGCCGCACTACGGAGAGGTCGCCCGGCACGATGTCGGAGAACAGCTTGGCCACCAGCAGCGAAGTCCGCTCCGGGTCCATGCCCGGCTCCTTCATGCTCAGCGACGTATCGACGATGACCGCCACGTCGGCCGCCGCCTTGTCGTCCTGGGCCGCGGCCTGGTAAGGGCCGGCCAGGATGCCGGCGGCGGCGAGCGCCGCGCCGTAGATCCACAGTCTCTCGATCGAACCCCGCTGCATGGGACCTCCTCGTCTCCGGTCACTTGGAAAGACACCCGGAAGGGGGATTTGTTGAGGTGGGCCGCGAGGGGGGCGTCACAGCATCGAGGTGAAGCCCCCAACTATTCCGTGATCTTGCCGAGGTACTTGAGCTTGGCGTGTTCAACATCCTCTACCAAGGCAACCAGTGCATCCTGGCTCAGACCTGTCACAGAGACCTTGATCGACTCACCGGGTGAAGAAATGGCAAGCACCATAGTGCGGGAGAGAAAGTACGCCGCGACGAGCACGGCAGCGACGGCAAGCGGCCCATACGTCATGCTCTGGTCTCCATTTTCCTGAAATCGCAAGGCGCCAAATCCAGATGCGACCACCGCCAGCAGCAGTAGGATGGGATAGCTTTTCGAGATAATTCCACACGAGGAGACAGCGTCTAGCGTAATCCCAATGACCTGAGTGGTGCCGGACACCCTCTGATCGTAGCGCACTCGATGTGTCGTCAGCGTCAAGTGCTTATCGCTGGTTTCTGAGACGGGCGATTCGCCCGGGAATAGCTTCATTGGCGCCTCCAGCGAGTTGTATATTCTATACTTAAGTAAATTTTAGCCTCAATCCCTGAAATTCCCATGGAGAACTTGGAAAAAGCCACCACCCTCAAACTTGAGCAGCTCAGTGCTGAGGGAAACATGTTGCCTTCAAAAAGCTCATGCCACGATGAGAAAAACCAAGCCGTCTTTCGAGAGCGTTCACTCCTGCAGGATAGCCTCTGGATACCGCTTCTTAACCTCTGCGCCTACCTTGGCTATTACCCGCCGCTCAAATCCGTCGTTCATGATCTTCACAATGAAAAAGATGACTCCAGGGAGCACACAAAACAGGAAGCCGACAAGAACTACTGCCGTAGCTCGATTGGTGCTGCTCAACTCAATTATAGTTTGCTGCCCCTCTTCTCCGGCCTTAACCAGGATCCGCCGGAATCCGGTGGTAATTCGGCTTGAACTCTTGCCGAGAAAGACAGCTGCCTCAAAAGTTGCGGGGGCATCATTGATGATCTTCCAATTCTGGAATCGGTCAGTTTTCAGCGCGGTTCGCAGGAACTTGCCGCCCACCTTAGAATCCATGTTTTCCTGGTAGACAAGATTGGGCAATTCTTCGGAAACAAATTCCCGGTGCTGGGTGAATGTACCTGGCAGGATAATTCGCATTTGACTCCTTCTCAGTGGCCTTCAGTGTTCGTGGTCCCCGTGCCTTGCTCTGCCGTTCCCGTCCGTTCCGCGAAAAGAAAGCGCCGAACCTCCCCCGATCCTTCAATGGCCTGCATTATTGAAGACCCTAGATTGAGGGGATTTGTTGAGCCAGCGTAGGAGCGTTCAGTCAGATCGAAGGCCTATCAGAGTAGTGGAGCAGCAAGACCGCAAGACGACGAGGCTTCTTCACCGGCCATCCCCGGTGAGGACGAACGCGGCCCAATGGTAGGGATGCGGGAACTTCCTGCGGGTCTCCGCCTGGGCACGCCTCAGCGCTTCAGCCCGCTCTTTGCCCTTGCGCAGGTGGGTGTAGAACCTCTCCATGAGCAGAGCCGTGGATTCGTCGTCGACGTTCCACAGGCTCGCCATCACGGCTGGCGTCCCAGCATAGAGGAAAGCTCGGGTGAGCCCCTCGATCTCGTCTCCGGCCGAGAGCCGCCCCATCTGCGTGCCGCAAGCGCTGAGGACGACCAGGCCGGTCTTCGAAAGATCGAGGCCGAAGACCTCATGCATTTCCAGGCTGCCGTCGTGCCCTTCGTCAGGCGCCAGTTCGACCCGAGTGAACAAGGGGTTTACTGGATTCAAGGTCGCATGCGCCGCCAGGTGCAGGATCCCAGCCTCGCCAGCTCGGGCTGCCACGGCGCCCTCCGTGGCGGCGCTCCCCACCAGAGGCTCGGCGCCGTACAGCCGGGCCACGGCCCGCGCCTCCTCGGCAGCGTAGGGCAGCGAGCCGTCCGGATCTCCGGCAATCAGGACTGGTCCAGCAGGGACTGCCGTCCGCGCCCGCGCAAACTTCAGGGCCGTGGCGCTCGGCGAGAAGCTGAGCGTGTAGGTGTCGCCGAGATAGCGCCGTCCCTTCTCTTCCCACAAGGCGGCGAACGGCAAGAAATGCAATACGCCATGGGGCACGATGACGACGTTGCGATGGCGGATGTGGGAGGCGAGAGGCGCGAGCAGGTCACGATAGAGCGCCGCCGCCTGGGCGCGGAATGGCTGGCGGGATTCGATCAGACTGCGGAACTCGGCGACATGGATACGGAGATCCCCTGCGGTGACTGGGAGCTTCGCCATCGCGAAGTGCCCGCGATCGATCACCCAGGCGAGGACCCGACCGCTCTCGTCCCCAGAAACAAAATATTCGATGAGCGAAGTCTCACCGTCCAGTACTTGTGCTTGGACTTCCTCCAAGCTGAGCGGGTCCACACTCACGATGTCTGCGTACTCTGGATTCGTGGCCTTTAGCTGGATGCGAAGCTCGTCCCAATCCCTCCCGACCTGCTCCAGGGAACGCTGCAGGTTCTCCAAGCGTTCGCGGCTCTGATCTGCGATAGCCTTCTGTTGCTCTTCGCGCAGGCTTCGCTTCAGCTCGGTGATATGTAGTCTCAGTCGCCGCTCTTTCTTCACCAGCTCTGGATCGCCTCTCCGGCCCGCATCGATTCTCTGGTTGCCTATTTGATCGATGAAAGCCCGAGATCGAGCCTCTTCGGCACGGCGAAAGGCCTCGTCGGGCCTGCCGGCGAAAAGGCTCACATCGACGCCAATGGCCAGCAAGCCGGAAAGCCGGTCGTAGAAAGGAGCCCGTAACTCATTCACGGTCACTCCTTTCCCCCACTGTTCCACCACGGAAATCGACCGGCCTATATCCTGGATGGCTCCTTCCGAATCACCCGCGATCAAACGTTCAAACGCCCCCAGACCTCCCGCATTGATCTGCGACACGTTCAATGGCCCTGACGACGACTCTAGAGGCTGGATATGCTCCCGGATGGCGCCGCCCAACTCGTCGAGCAATTGTCTAGCATGGACCCCATCGAGTTGCCCCCCAACCCCGGCCTCTTGGCGTGCGGTATCGAGAAGTCTGTCAGCTTTCAGCTTGAACTTCACCAGACCCGAAAGGTTCGCGATCAAGCTCTGAAGCGGTCCCAGGCTTTTGCCATCTCCGCCAGACATTTGAAGGGCAAGGGCTGCCTCAAGCTCTTTCTCCGCCTCCTCCCTTCTCCCCAACTCGATCTCGCATGCGGCCAACATGATCCGCATCAGTGCCTCTGCGCCCTGGTTTCCGGACTCGATCCAGAAGGAGAGGCTCTTGCGAGCAAGGATAGCCGCATCCTCAAATCTCCTGGCCTGAAAAAGAATCCATAACTGGTGGAGATCCTCGACTCCCTCTATGAATTCGAAGCCAACGGGCTTCTCTGCTCCCTGGCCCTGACGGCCTGCCAGGGACCGGTTTCCGTCCCGCCCCAAAAGACTATGAATACCAGAAATGAACTCAAATACAAGATTATTCCTAAGCGGGCTTCCTGACTCCGCGTAGAGTTTCTCCGCTTCGTAGAAGGAACCAAGAGCTTCCTGCAGCTTACCTTGGAAAAATTGGATCGAGCCGCGAGTCGCGAGTAGATCCCCTTCCGCTTCCGGATCGACCGGCAACCGGCTCCGCAGAGACTCGGCTTCCGCCAGGAAGGAAAGAGCTCGTGCGGAATCATCGCTGTCAGCAAGCGCGATCGCCAGTCGAAAAAGAGATACCGCCTCGCGCTCCGGATCTCCGCTGCGCCAGATCAACCCGCGGGCTCGACCGAACTCTTCAATCCCATCCTCCTCCTTGCCTTGAGCGAACCGGATCGATCCCAAAATCTCGTGCGCTTCTGCCGCACGAACTTCCCCCTCTTCCTCGTCAACAAAGGGTAGTAATCCCAGTGATCTCTGGAGACTGATTTCGGCTTCCTCCACCTCCCCCAGCTCCAACTGCATTCTAGTCAGTTTGAGGAGATGCCTGGCGATGGCCTCCGGGTCCTTCTCCCGTTCAGACTGACAAAGCAACTCCTCATAGTGGGCTTTCGCCTCCAGCAATCTGTACCCGGAAGCCAGCCTCTGAGAGGAGAGCTCCAATTCGTCCTCCGGATCATCGTTCGAGAGCACCTGTAACAATGGAGGCATTTCCATGAAAGTCGTCAAAGCCCCCAGAGCATCGTCTGAGTCTGCGAGGCATCGCAGGCGCAGCAAGAGAGAGCGTAGCTCGCCGGCGGGAAATCCAGCCCTTTGATACAGGGCACGGACGTTTTTCAGCAAGGGTAGTCCCTTCTCACAGGTCGCAGACCGTATCAGTGAATCCGCCTCGGAGAAGAGCTGATCCGCTTCGGCGAGGGTGTTCTCGCTGACCCGCCGCCGCTTGCGCGCGAAAGACTCCAGGAAGTCGAGCCGCGCAGCCATCGCCCGAGTGATGTAGTCCATGTAGTTCGGTGGAGGGCCTTCGTGAGAAAAGTTTCCAGGAACAGAAACGCTGGCAAGTCGTTCGTAGGTATCTGCCAGTCCCATGGAATCTTTCGCCTGCTCGTAGGCTTCGGCGGCAGCCAGCCATTTCGCCCGGGCTTCCTTCATACGCCCTGACCGATAGAGCCGATCCCCATCCCCCAGCAGGAACGTGGCGCTGCGGCGATACGCGGCGCGAGGGCTCAGCCCAGCCACCGGTACGACCGAATCACTCGTATCCGCTGAGCTCACAGGAAGCTCGGCCGCCGGAGCTTGCGGGGTCCATGTTGACGCTTTCGGGGCTGCGGACAAGGGCAGATTGATTAGATTTTTTCGAGCCGCGAGCTGATTCCGGAGTGCGTCCGTATTCCGCACCTCTCCCAGCAACTGATCGGCGCGCCCATACAAGACCTCAGCTTGTTCTGCCTTCCCCCTTGTTGCGAGCAGACCGCCAAGATCAAGAGCCACAAGGGCGGCCTGCCAGGGATCTCCAGCCCGCTCAAATTCTCCCAGAGCCCCACGAAGGAGAGCCTCGGCGGTGATCCAGCGGCCGAATTCTCTGTCCTCGATAGCGCGCAGATACCGCATCCGCGGCCCCGCATCGACCTTCCCTTGGAGCGCGCTCCCAATGCGCTGGAATTCAAGGACAGTTCCAAGAATCTCCATAGCTGCCAACGGATCGTTTACCGGAGGCAGGCAGCGAAGGCGGCCGGCCAAGCTGCTCAGCTCACCCAAGGGTGATCCGGCCAAGCCATACTTCTTGCCTGCCTCTACGAATAAAGGCAATGCATCGGAGCACTTCCCAGAGGCGGCAAGTCCGGAGGCGCGGTGAAGCAACTCGTGGGGCTCCTGCAAAGGGCCGTGATTGGCGGGATCCACTGAGCCAGCCACTTCGCTCATGAAGTTTCCCGCAGCCACCATTCCCTGACGAAAGTAATCGGCCGCATGGAGCATCGCCTCCGGGCCAGTCAGGAGATTAGACTGGTACGAAGCACCAACCAGAAACAAAACCTCTATTTCTCCAAGGGGGTAGCCCGCTCGGCGGTAGGCCTCCACTGCGGCCAGCCACTTCTCTCGCGCTTCCTCGGCTCGCCCTTCTTCCTGAAGCCGTTCTCCATCCTGCTTGAGGGCCGCCGCCTCACGCAGTGCCTGCAGCTCCGGGCTGTAGGCAGGGATCGGCGTGAACGGCGAGCTGGCCGCCGGACAGGCAACCAGCGTACCGAGAATCAGCAAAGCCGAGGTAACGGCAGATCTCCAATGGGTCATGAGCTGCTTTCCACCGGTCAGCCCTACCCCTTCGCCACCAAGTCGAGAGCTGGATTGTTTCTTACGACCACAGTCTTCGCCCACTTGTCGCCAAAGCGCCTGCGCTCCGACGAAAAGACCATGCAGGCGTCAACAAAGCCGAAAAACGGAATGACAAGACTGAGTTGGCGTACGATCGCCGCTCCATAGTCACCCTTGATCGGCTTACCGGTCTCCAGGTTGATGACTCGAAGGCCCAGCACCTTCTTGCCGACGCTTTGCCCTCCGAGGAATGGCAGAGCATCCTTCGTCCAGGTGTAAAGAATCGCCCAAATCCAGCCTGCTATGGGGATGAAGGCGGGCACTCCCGCCACGATCACATCCAGAAAGCTGGCGAGAAAGCGCTGGCCCGCAGAAGCGAGCTCATTCGCAGGGGCGGGAAATCTCGATTCTGCCGAGACGATGTTAGGCGTTTCCTGTGGCTGCGACATTTCTGGCTCCATTCCAGGTGATAAGCCCCACCATTGGGGATTACGCAAACGCGTTCCGGCAACCAGGCCTCATCGACCAACTCTCCTCATGCTGCGGCCTTCTCCTCTTCAGCCGCCGCAGCCTTCATCGGATCTCTTTCCTCCCGAAGGAAGGAAAGAAGTACGTTGAAGAACACCACCATCAGAAAAACTTCGAAGAAATTGGCAATTGTAGTGATGAACTTGGCATAGGCCGAGATCGGAATGATATCTCCGTAGCCTGTTGTGGTGATCGTATAGACGCCGAAGTAGATGTAGTCTAGGAGGCTGAGGTCCTTGCCATGGTCGCCATCCGAGCGCAACAGCAAAGCTTCTACAGCCAGCCTCTCCTCCCTGCTCCTCTTCCTTCCATCGAAGTGGCCCTGTTCGCTTGCAGAAGGCAGGGTAAGCCATTCGATGCTGCGGCTCCACTTCCGTTGCGTGTCTTTCCTCTCCAGGCGTGAAATGAGATAAACCATGACCTGACTTATCCGAGCGAGAGAAAGCTCGAAATTCGATCCGTAGGAGCCAGACACGGGGAGATCGTCTGAGTATCCAGCGAGCACGACTCTTACATGGCCCCTCTCGGACTGCTTGATGATCTCGTCTGCCAGTGCGTCAAGGTTGATCGCGTTGTCTGCCCTTCGATTTTCAATCGGAGTGACGTCATTATTGGCATTGAACGTATCTGGAGAACCTTCCTCCACTTCTACGGCGGCAGAGCCTGGAGCAAACAAGATTTTGAAGGACTCCGTCCCCTGCTCTTCCCCGCCAGTATGATAGTTCTCTTCGGCCTGGCGCTGCTTGTCATATGGATGGTCGCCATCGTTAGCCTTTGTAGGTCCGATATCTTCGGCGTAGAGCGCAAGTTTGGCGTGGTTCAGCCGCAAATCCTGATCATGCAGTGCGAGGGAAAAGCTCAGAAAAACAGTGATGAATGTGAAGATCGTCAAAAAAAAGCAGACCACCAGAAATGGCTGATCGCGGAGTAACGTCCTGAATTTGGTGCCTTTTCCGTCAGCCATGCCCATGATCAGGCTGGTCACCCAGAAGACCACCGCTCCCAGGAACAAGGCGAACCCAAGACCGGTTACTGCGGCCAGCCCGAGCACGCCCTTGCAGATGTCCCGGAACGTGAAGGCCAACCAGAGAAGAACCTGCCAAGCGAGGGCCGGCAGGAGGAGCAGCGCCCCCTTGGCCCAGAAATCAGAATTCCTCCTGAGCATCAGGATGACGACCGGCACCTGAAGCAGAGGCAAGCCCAGGATCGATGTCACGTACAGCCACTCGAGTTCCCTCGACCCCTTCGCATAGTGAAAGCCGGTCACCAGGAAAGCCGCCAAGACAGCCGCGGCGAAACCCCAGATAAAGATCTCCAGATGGACATCCGGCTTTCTAGCATGGTGCTCGACAGCGGGCGAATGCACGACCTCCGGGTTCATGGCCACACAGCCTCCTCACTTTGTAGAGACCAGATTCGAGGAAAGTTGTGTAGGCAGTCAACGAAAGAGTGGAACCGCTCCATCAGAAAGGGCGGTGGACCGGTCGTCCACCTGCCACAGGCTGGCGAGGGCACCCTGGCGCCGGCTTGGAAGGCATGGGGCAAGCCTGTAAGTTCGTCTCCCGCGGAAGCTTCGTCGGCCTGGTTCCGGCACGCCTCTCTTCCTCAACAAAACACCAGCCGGCGGTGTCGTTTAATGGGGATGACGCCGGATCACCAAGCGGGTGCGCGCCCGGAGTTACGGACTCTCCCGTCTCTCAACCCCTTCGTCTTCCCGGCCGAGACCAACGGATGGTTTCGGATGCTGGTGCTCGTGGCCCTCCTCGTGGGCCTCAACACCGGGTTCCTCACCGCGCGGCGGATGCATGGCGCTGATGACCGCGGGGAGAGGAAGAAGCTCGACGCGATCCTCGCCGAATGGATGGGGGACCGGGACCTGCGCGACTTCAGCGAAGAGGAGATCGAGGCTCTGGGCCGGAAGCTTTCACCTGTCGTCCGGCAGATTCTGGGGCGGCGGCTCTCCAGCCTTGCCGTGCCAGCGCTCTTCGGGCTGTTCCTCCTCACCTCCGCCACGGCGATCTATCTCGACCATCCACGCCGCTTCCGGCGGCGCCATCGCAGCCAGCCTCTGCGCGAAGACGAAGCTCCCACCGTGGTCCGCTATCTGGAGCGCTGTACCGGGATTCTCGGCCTGCCGGCCCTGGAGGTGGAGCACAGGGACGGTTATGGAAACGAAGCTCAGGCCTTTGGCCTGCGCAGCCGCGAGGTGCTGCTCTTCCATGGCGCTCCAGACCTGCTCGAGAAATCATGGGGCGATCTGTCAAAAGCCATCGCGCTGCACGAAATCGGTCACGTGAAAAACGGCGATACCCAGGCCCCGCAGCAGAGCAAGGCCGTCTGGGCCGCTCTGACGGCTTTGCTCATCCTGGCGATGGGGATGTGGGCGTGGTTTTTCCTGCTCGACCTTCGAAGGAGCTACCGGACAGGGGGAGCCACGGCGGCTCTCTCCCTGCTCGGGGACATCGGGAGGTCGGTCCCGCATTTAGGCTGGCGCATGGCCGCCATGCTGCTGCTCATCAGGCTGATCTGGGTAGGACTGGTCCGCACCCGCGAACTCTACGCCGACCGGCGGGTCGCCTCCTGGGGATCGGAGAGGACGTTGGACCGGATGCTGCGGCTGCCCGAGCCCGGCAACTTCTGGGAACGCTCCCGGTGGTGGGAAGCCGCCTGGAGCCGCTGGGGGGAATTGGATGGCTGGGAGAGGGTAGCCCGGACCGCAGATTGGATGGGACGGTGGATCGAGCCCCTCTACAGGCCTCACCCCACCAACCTGATACGGCGGGAGGCTCTGAAGGATCCAGCCCGGTTGTTTCGGGTCTCTCCCGTCCTGTCCTTTGTGACTGGAGTGCTGCTCTCCATCCTCACTGTCAATCTGATCTTTCCCATGGCTGAAATTGTGTCCGACGCTTCGCTCGGGGTCTCGGCGAAACTGTGGGGCGACCTGGCGCCCGGCTTCGTCTCGATCCCTCCTCCTTGGGGAAAAAGGCTCCTGCTCTCCATCGTGGCGGCCCTGAACCTGGGCAGCACTCTCCTCGTCCTCCTCTTGCCCCTGATCATGGTTTCGTATCTGACTGCCGGGACCCTCGGCACGCAGGTACAGAAGGAGGCGGTCGCCGATCTGGCAATGGAGCGCTCCCACGCCTGGGGTTATGGACGCCTGCTGCGCCCTGCCGCGCTGCTTGCCTTGGGTGTCGAAGCCGGCTTTTTCGCCGCGCCGTTCAACACGGGCCAGAGGTTCCCGTCCGGAGTCGGGCTCCTGATCCTGTGGCTGGCCGGCCTGACCTCTTTCACCTGGCTCTGGCTGGTCTATGTACGGGCCCTCACCCGCTTCACGATCGGCCTGCACGCCGGGACCAGCCTTCCCCGCAAGCTGGGCAGGGTCGTGAACGGAGCGGCGGTAACGCTTCTCGCCGTTCTCTACTGGCCTGCCGGGTTCGCACGTCTGGCATTCCAAGACCCCCTGTGGGACCGGCTTGGGCGTCTGGCTCCCCGCACCGATCCAAGAGAGACCTTCGTCTATACGTTCGTCATGACGGGGATCATTCTGGCCGTCTTCGCCGTCGTGGTGTACGTGATCTGGGCGGCCGTATCCCTGGCGGTCGTTGCCGTCCGGCTGCGGCGCTGGCACGTTTGCTGTCCCTCGTGCGGCGATCCGGTGGACGCCGGCTTCGCCCTGGGGAGGTGCTGCACGTCCTGTGGCGCGCTGCTGGCAGCCTGGGCCTATGCGGCTCCCGCCTTCGATCCTGGGAGCGCAGTGGAAAGGAGCGGTCCGTGAGCCCTTCGAAAGTGCTCGCCTTCCTCCTCGGGCTGGCCGGCATCGCGGGCGTCCTGTTCGCCGGTCTCATGGCGACCGGGCCCTTTCTGATTTCAAAAGACGTGAGCCCGCCACCCTTGCTGGCTGGGGCAGGCCCCGGATGCCTCGCGCTGATGCTGTTCGCCGTGGGTGCTCCTCTCTTGTCGGTACCCGGGCTTCTCGGGCTCGGCCTCTGGGCTCTCGTGGTCCGCAAGCAGGACGACGCGGCCACCCGGGAGCTCCTCACTTTGCCCGAGCGTGAGCTCGACCTCCAGGTTCGGCTCGACGGCGTCACTCGCCGCCTGGCCGAGCCGGGGGCGGATGCCGCGAATCTGGAACTGGAGATCCCGCGATGGATGCTGGGGCTCGATCCCCAGCGGCAACGGCGCCTCCTGCGTTTCCTTTCCCAGTGCGGCCTCAACGTCCCCGGGCGCTGGCCCGATCCTCCCCTGGCCTCCTCCTCCCCGGAGCATGGCAACGGATGTGTCCGCGTGCTGGCCCTGGGCCTGATTGTGTTCGCGGCTCTCTGTCTCCTCTGGAGTTTTCTGACCGCCCTCACCCATCTCACGACGGACCCCCTGCGTCCGTTGAAGATCGAATCGGGGCCAAACGAAGCCCTTTTCGGATCTCTGGGTTGCCTGATCCCCGGAATCACGGCCGCATTGGGAGGTCTGGGGCTGAAGTGGATGCTGTGGAGAGCAACCCGCCGGCAGCGGCAGAGCAGGGACCTTCAGGACCACGTCCGCCAAGTGGTTTCGGAAGGCTGTTTCCGCAGGATCGAAAGGATCCTGGGCAGCGGGACTGAGGACATCCGACCCTTGGATGAGGCTGCCGCCCGGATGGCACAGGCGGAGCTGATCTGTAGCCTGTCAGAGCTGGACGGTCTCTGGAAAGGGCGCCTGATGGCCCGCCTTCATATGGCGGGCCTTCTTTCCCGTTTGTCTCCCAGGGGGCTCGACCTCCAAGGTGTCGTTCTGGCTGGGATGGATCTCTCGGCGGTGGCCCTCGTCGAGGCGAACTTGTCCGGTGCCTTTCTCGGCAGGGCATGTCTCGTCCGCGCCAACCTCCATGGCAGCCGTCTCCAAGCGGCCGATCTGAGTTCTGTGGAAGCCGGTGAGGCGAACCTGCGGCATGCCAATCTGCGAGGAGCAAAGCTGCACCGCAGCAACCTACAAGGAGCTGATCTCAGCTTTGCTGAGTTGCAGGGGGCCAATCTCTGGCAGGCCGACCTCACGAGAGCTGACCTTTCCGGGGCGCGAGTCACCACCGAGCAGCTCGCAGCCGCTCGCACTCTCGCGGGTGCGACGCTTCCGGAGATTCACGAGACCCTATGAAGCCCGTCAGCCGCGGCGTGTGGATTGAGCTTACTTCTCTGGGTCTGTTCCTGATCGCCTTGCTTTGTTTTCTACTCGCGGGGATTGGAATGGCCAACTTCATCGTCCATGAGATGCTGCCCAACGAGCCGCCCATTAAGGCGCACGGAATGGAGGTGGGTTGGAAAGAGATCCTGGTAGGCGTCCTCTCCATGATCGTTCCCGGAGCGACCTTTGTCATGGCGGCCTGGAGCCTGAGAACTCTGCTCGTAGGCGAGTATGGAGCCGAAGAATGAACGTGATCGATTTCCTTGCCATTTCGTCAAATCGGGAAAACGCCCTGGAAGCCGTGCTCCGCATCCAGCGGGAGGTAGCTCCCGAGGAGGCAGAGGTGACGAGCAGCTACGCCAGTCCGCTCATGGAATTGGCCGCCCGGGGTGAGTTGCCTGCCGCCAATGCCTCCCAGGACTCGCTTCGCTTCGGCGCCGCCGACTGGATGCTCATCCCCATCCTCTTCATGGTCATGGGAGCCCTGCAGCAACGCCTGAGCACCGAAAGTGAGACAATCACTGAGGCCGAGGTCCGCACCTGGGTCCTCCGCAGCGGCTCGCCGGGGGCACGCAAGCTCATTCCGGAGCTCACGCGGTCTCTTCAGAACGCCTTCCGCGATATCCTCCTAGCCGGGACCGGCCCTTGGAGAACCCCGAAGAAGGATCCTCGCAAGGAGCGGTGGACCGACATCTCCTGCCCGCGCCAGGTGTGGAAAGAAACGGCGCGATTCAATCTCGTGGTGCGGCTGGTCCTGGGACCGGTACCACAAAGCGTGGCCACCACCAGCCTGGATGTGGAGCCTGGAGAGACGGTCCGTGTCGACCTGCAGGCGCCCGCGTTCGAGATCCTCGGTGATTCGTGGCAAGGAATCGACATCGTTTCAGGCCAGGACAGTGCGCCTGCCGTTTTTGACCTGCGCCCTCGTGAACTGGGGAATCAACGCCTGACCCTGAGCTTCTTCCAGGCAGGCCACCCTCTGGGTGCGGTCACCGTGCCGGTTGAAGTGGTCGAACAGCCGGTCCCTGAAGCTCAGACCCGACTGCCTGCTCCCATTCTCTTCCTCGAATCGGAAGCGCCCCCTCCGGACCGTGTGTTGCTGATCGCCTGGCACCCGGAAATCTCGACCCTCGCCTTCACTCTGATCCAGGGTGGAGGCTCCTCATGGTCGAGGTTTCCTCCCTTGCGGGTCCAAAGAGAGCCCGCAGCCTGGGCGGATCCCTACTTCCAGACCTTGGACGGTCTGGCAAGGCCCTCCAAGCCGGACGACCGGCGGATGGCCGCCGAGGAGCAGATCAAGATCCTGGGGCAGAACCTCTGGAAAGAGCTGCCCGAAGAGCTCCGCCACCTGTACGCGCGCGAGAGGCAAAGCTGGAAAAACGGCAGCCTGCTCATCTATTCCGATGAGCCTCACCTGCCGTGGGAACTGGTCTGGCCTCATGGCGCGGGGTGGGAGGATAAGGATCCTTGGTGTCTGACGCTGTGCCTCAGCCGTTGGCTGCGCCGGAACGAACAGGGGGACGGCAACTCTGGAGCTCCAGGCCGTCTCCCCCTCACGGCTCTCGCCTGCATCGCCCCGAGTGATGCCCATCTGCCGGCAGCTCAAAGAGAGAGCATGTTTCTCCGGAACCTTCTGGGCCCCTTGGGCGTCCGGGACGCCAGCCCATCCGAGCCCACCTCGAGGGGGGTCATGGATCTGTTGAGGTCGGGCTCCTACGACTGGCTGCACGCCTCAGCTCACGGCAGTTTTTCGGTCGACTTCCCCAATCATTCCTCCGTGCTCTGGTTGCAGGGTGGCGAGGCACTCACGCCTCGGCATCTCGTCGGCCCGGAAGTTTCGGATCATCTACGGCAGGTTCGTCCTGCTTTCTTTTTCAACGTCTGCCATTCAGGCCGCCTGGGATGGGACCTCACCGGCCTAGGGGGATGGGCGGACCGCCTGATCTCCGACGGTGCCGGCCTGTTCCTGGGTCCCCTCTGGAAAGTGGAGGACCAGACAGCCTCGAAGGTGGCCGAGAAATTCTACGAGTGCCTCCTCGGCGGGAAAACCGCCGCCGAAGCCGCCCGGGAAGCGCGCATCGAGGCTCGGCGAGTTGGAAACTCAGCGTGGATGGCTTATAGCCTGTACGCTCATCCCAACGCAACTGTGCGTCTACCGGATGAATCCCCGGCTGAATATGTTTAGGAACCAAGCTGGAAGGACGGCCCCTACTGCGCCGGCTTCTCCATTTGCCGGTTGCCCTCGATCGAGATGCTCACCTTGACGTCGTCCCCCAGCACGCTGCCGCCGGCGTCGAGCACCCGGTTCCAGACGATCCCGTAATCCTTGCGGTTGATCGTGAAGGCCGTCTCGAAGCCGGCCTTCTCGCCCGTCGGCGTCTTCATGGACCCGAGCAGCTCCACTGGGATCGTGACCTCCTTGGTGACGCCGTGCAGCGTCAGGTTGCCCGTCACATCCAGGTTGTTGGCATCCTTGGCGCTCACCTTGGTGCTGGTGAAGGTGAGGGTCGGAAAGCTCTGCACATCGAAGAAGTCCTTGCCGCGCAGGTGCTCGTCCCGGTCGTTGTTGGAGGTGTCGACCGACGCCGCCTTCACCGTGAACTCGACGCTGCTCGCCGCCGGGTTCTGCCTGTCGTACTTGATGATGCCGTCGAAGTCCCGGAAGCGGCCCGGGACGTTGGACACGAAGTGGCGGACGCTGAAGCCGACGCCGCTGTGGTCGGCGTCCACCTTGTAGGTTGCGAGCTCGGCCGAGGCGAGGGCCGGCAGCAGCAACGACAGCGACAGCGCCTGCAGGAATCTCTTCACGATCGGTCTCCTCCCCGGGCTTCTCTAGCTGATCAGCGGATCGAGCTTCTCCGGATCGACTCCCAGCTCGTCGATGGCGCGCCGCGCCACCGAGCGGTCGATGGCGCCCCGCAGTCCGAGCTGGTGGAGGGCGGCGATGACGACGCACTCGGCGTCCACCTCGAAGAAGCGGCGCAGCGCCTCCCGGGTCTCGCTGCGGCCGAAGCCGTCGGTGCCGAGCGAGAAGAGCCGGCCGGGCAGCCAGCGAGCGACCATGTCCGGCACCAGCTTCATGTAGTCCGTGACGGCGACGATCGGCCGGTCGTCCCCCTCGAAGGCTTGGACGACATACGGCTTGCGCGCCTCCTGGTCGGGGTGGAGCAGGTTCCAGCGGTCCGCCTCCAGCGCGTCGCGCCGCAGCTCCTTGTAGCTGGTGGCGCTCCACACGTCCGCGGCCACGCCATAGCGCTCGGCCAGGATGTCCTGGGCCCGGAGGGCCTCCCGCAGCAGCGAGCCGCTGCCCAGGAGGTGGACCCGCGGACGGTTTTCCCCCTCCGGCGCCGGCTTGAGCTTGTAAACCCCCTTGAGGATGCCCTCCTCCACGCCGGCCGGCATCGGGGCCATCGGGTAGTTCTCGTTGTAGAGGGTGATGTAGTAGAAGATGTCCTCCCGGTTGGTGAACATCCTCTTCATGCCGTCGCGGATGATGACCGCGATCTCGAAGGCGTACGCCGGATCGTAGGCCAGCAGGTTCGGCACCACGCTCGCCAGGACCTGGCTGTGGCCGTCCTCGTGCTGCAGGCCCTCGCCGTTCAGCGTGGTGCGGCCGGACGTCGCGCCGAGGAGGAAGCCGCGGGTGCGCTGGTCGGCGGCGGCCCAGATCAGGTCGCCGACGCGCTGGAAGCCGAACATCGAGTAGAAGATGAAGAACGGCAGCATGTCGAT
>Ga0126305_10000031_pt1 | contig 58361 bp, 55 predicted proteins | sample Plot26_FD_92536 | JGI IMG/M metagenome (GOLD analysis project Ga0126305, IMG submission 92536) | Serpentine soil microbial communities from UC McLaughlin Reserve, CA, USA - Plot26 | ecosystem: Environmental > Terrestrial > Soil > Grasslands | place: USA: UC McLaughlin Reserve, Lake County... | reverse complement strand
GCGTCTCGATCAGCCGGGAGCCGTCGAAGCCCTCGATCCGGAGCGCCGACCCGGCCGCCGCCGCAGCTGCGCCCGCAGGCATCAGCCCGACCAGCTCGGCGCGATCGACCTCCGCGCCGAGACTCGCCGCCTCCGACTCGATCCGAGCGACGATCTCGTGCAGCGCCGCGGCCTCCCAGTCCTCGACGTTCATGCTCACCTGCACCCGCCCGGATCCGGGAAGCTCCAGGCCGAGCGCCCTCACACCCGGAAAGCCGCCGTCTCGCCCGCGGATCGCCGACGCGATCGTGCGCGCATGGTCGAGCGTCGCGCCACGCAGGTCGACGTTGAACGCGATCAACGGGCGCCGGGCCCCGACGATGACGCCGCCAGCGGTCGGATGGAGGTCGGACGGCCCGAAGTCGGGGGTCAGACCATCCGCGAGCCTCGCGGCCAGCTCCTCCGTCCCGCCCCGCCGGAAGAACTCCGGCCCGCGGCCTGGAGCAAGCTCGCCGTAGAGGAACACGGGCAGGTCGAGCTCGCCGAGCCTGCCGCCGAGCTCCCAGGCGGCCGCTTTCGCGCGCTCCATGTCGGTCGGCCGCAGCGGCACCACCGGGACGACGTCGGCCGCGCCGATCCGTGGGTGTGCGCCCTCGTGTCGCCCGAGGTCGATCAGGTCGCGGGCGACCTCGACGGCGCGGACGAGGGCCTCGACCAGCGGCCCGTCCTCCCCGACGACGGTGAACACGGAGCGGTGGTGGTCGGGATCGGAGTGCATGTCCAGCAGCCGCACACCCTGCGAGAGGGCGGCACCGATCGCCTCGATCGTGGCCGTATCGCGCCCTTCCGAGAAGTTCGGCACCGACTCGAGCGGCAGCACGCTTCTACTCTAGGAGGGTGAAGGCGTACTACGAGGCGCGGGCGCGCGAGTACGACGACTGGTGGAACTGGCACGTCGACGAGCACGCCGAGGAGTACGGCGCCCTGATCGCAACGATCGAGTCACTCCAGCCGGCGAAGACGCTCGATGTCGCGTGCGGAACCGGTTTCCTCACCGGGCACCTCCCGGGTGAGGTCACGGGGATCGACCAGAGTGCGACCGTCCTGGAGATCGCGGCCGAGCAGGCGCCCCGAGCGACGTTCGTCCAGGGGGAGGGGATCGGGCTCCCGTTCGAGGACGGCGCATTCGACCGCGTGTTCACCTCGCACTTCTACGGTCACCTCGAGGATCCCGATCGCGAGCTCTTCCTCGACGAGGCCCGCCGCGTCGCGCCGGAGCTCGTGATCGTCGACTCCACAAGGCGCACGGATTCGCATCCGGACGGCATGCAACCGCGCGTGCTCAAGGACGGCTCGGAGTGGGAGGTCTACAAGCGCTACTTCACCGGCGCCGGCCTCGCCGAGGAGCTCGGCGGAGGCGAGATCCTCCACGAAGGCACGTACTTCGTCGCCGTCCGCGCTTGACCCGGCGCCGCTCCTCGTACCGATCGATCGCCTCCCTCCAGCGCGACAACCGCGTCTGCCGCGCCTGCGCCGAGGAGGGCTTTCCGCTCTACTCCCTACCGGTCGTCCAGCCGTACACGGGCCAGCGCGCGTACATCCACGGCCAGGCGCCCGGCGTCGTCGAGGGTGAACAGCGGTTGCCCTGGAGGGGCCGCGCCGGGCAGACACTCCGCCGCTGGCTCGAGCTCGACGAGGACGAGTTCTACGCGACCTTCTACTGCGCCTCGGTGACGCGCTGCTACCCGGGCCGCTCTCGGTCGGGAAGCGGCGACCGGACTCCCACCCCGCGGGAACAGAAGCTCTGTGCGCTCTGGCGCGAGTGGGAGCTCCGGCTGATCGGGCCCGAGTTGATCGTCGCCGTCGGCGGCCTCTCGGCCAGGCGGCTCCTCGGTATCAGCAACCTCGGCGAGTCGATCGGCCGGAACTACGACCTGGACGGGGCAACGGCGATCCCGCTGCCCCACCCGTCAGGGACGAGCCGGTGGCTGAACGACCCGGCGAACCGGGAGCGCCTGGCCGGGGCGCTCGACGTCGTCAAGCAGGAGCTGTCGCGCCTTCGAACTGCGCCTCCTCGGTCGAGCCCGTGAGCGCCAGCGTCGACGACTCGCCGCCGGAGATCGTCTCCGCCACGGCGTCGAAGTACCCGGCACCGACCTCGCGCTGGTGCCGCGTCGCCGTGTAGCCCTCGGCCTCGAGCTCGAACTCCCGCTCTTGGAGCCGCACGTACGCGGGCATCCCCTCGTTCACGTAGCCACGGGCCAGCTCGAACATCGAGGCGTTCAGCGCGTGGAAACCGGCCAGGGTGATGAACTGGAACCTGTATCCCAGCTCGCCGAGCTCCGACTGGAAGCTCGCGATCTCGTCGTTGTCCAGGTGCTTACGCCAGTTGAACGAGGGCGAGCAGTTATAGGCGAGCAGCTTGCCCGGGAACTCCGCATGGATCGCCGACGCAAACTCGCGCGCCTCCCCCAGGTCCGGCTTCGACGTCTCGAACCAGACGATGTCCGCGTAGGGCGCGTAGGCGAGCGAGCGCTTGATGCAGGGCTCGACTCCGCCGCGAACCTTGAAGAAGCCCTCCCGCGTCCGCTCGCCGGTCAGGAACTCGTGGTCGGCCGGGTCGGTGTCGCTCGTGAGCAGGGTGGCCGCGTCGGCGTCCGTGCGGGAGATGAGGAGGGTCGGCACGCCCAGCACGTCCGCGGCCAGACGCGCCGCCTTCAACGTGCCGAGGAACTGCCCAGTCGGCACCAGGACCTTGCCGCCGAGGTGGCCGCATTTCTTCTCCGACGCGAGCTGATCCTCGAAGTGGACGCCTGCGGCGCCTGCTTCGATCATCCCCTTCATCAGCTCGAACGAGTTGAGGTTGCCGCCGAAACCGGCCTCGGCGTCGGCGACGATCGGGACGAACCAGTCGCGAGTGACCTCACCTTCCGCCTTCTCGATCTGGTCGGCGCGCATGAGCGCCCGGTTCAGGCGGCGCACGAGCGCCGGCACGCTGTTCGCGGGGTAGAGAGACTGGTCGGGATAGGTGTCGCCTGCGAGATTGGCGTCGCCAGCGACCTGCCAGCCGGAGACGTAGATGCCCTTCGCGCCGGCTTTGACCATCTGCACGGCCTGCGCGCCCGAAAGGGCGCCCAAGGTTCGCAGGTAATCCTCGGTGTTGAGCAGTTCCCACAGGCGCTCCGCGCCGCGGCGGGCCAGGGTGTGCTCGATCTGGACGGAGCCACGGAGCCTCTCGACGTCCTCAGTCGTCCAGTCCCGACTGATCCCGTCCCACCTTGTGTCCTTGACATTGCCGTTGCCGCTCATTGCCCTCCCCCTCAGTCGATGTACTCGTAGGCCGGGAGCGTCAGGAACTCAACGAAGTCGTCGCTCAGCGCAACCCGCTCGAAGATCTCTCGTGCGTCCGCAAAGCGTCCGCCCTCGGGCGTCTCCTCCGCCACGACCGTGCGCACCTGCTCCGGCGTGAACCGGCCGGCGTGCACCCACTGCCAGACCTGTGACCGTGAGATCTCCGCGGTCGCCGCGTCCTCCATCAGGTCGTCGATCGCGGCTGCGCCGACTCCGCGGAGCCAGGACTCGATGTAGCGGATCCCGACGCTGACGTTCTGGCGCAGCCCCTCCTCGGTGACGGCGCCACCCTCGACCCGCAGGTCGATCAGATCCGACGCGGAGACCGAGACCTCGTCGCGCCGCCGTTCCACCTGGTTCGGTCGCTCGCCAAGGACTCCGTCGAAGACCTCGGTCGCGACCGGCACGAGATCGGGGTGCGCGACCCACGTGCCGTCGAAGCCGTCGCCCGCCTCCCGCACCTTGTCCTCCCGCACCTTCGCGAGAGCGCGCTCGTTCACCTCGGGATCGCGCCGGCTCGGGATGAACGCCGCCATGCCGCCCATCGCGTGGGCGCCCCGCCGGTGACAGGTCTTGACGAGCAGCTCCGTGTAGGCGCGCATGAAGGGCGTCGTCATCGTCAGCTGACCGCGGTCCGGCAGCACGACGTCGAGCGACCGCAGCCGCTTGATCAGGCTGAAGAGGTAGTCCCAGCGCCCTGCGTTGAGACCCACGATGTGCTCGCGCAGCTCGTACAGGATCTCGTCCATCTCGAACGCCGCGAGCACGGTCTCGATCAGGACGGTGGCCTTGATCGAGCCGGGCTCGAGCCGAAGCGCCTCTTCCGCGAAGTCGAAGACCTGCTTCCAAAGGCGCGCTTCGAGACGGCTCTCGAGCTTCGGAATGTAGAACCAGGGCCGCTCGGGGTTGTGGAAGACATACAGGCCGAAGTCGAAGAGCGAGCCGGAGACCGCCTCGCCCTCGACGTGAACGTGCCGCTCGGGCAGATGCCAGCCCCGCGGGCGCACGACCAGGACGGCAGGGTTCTCCACGAGCTCGTAGTACTTCTCGCCGGTGTCGTAGGAGATCGTCCCCGCGGCTGCGTCGCGCAGATTGATCTGGCCCTCGACGTTGTTCGACCAGGTCGGCGAGTTTGCGTCCTCGAAGTCGGCCATGAAGACCCGTGCGCCCGAGTTGAGCGCGTTGATGACCATCTTCCGGTCGACCGGGCCTGTGATCTCGACCCGGCGGTCGCGCAGGTCGTCCGGCGCCGGGGCAACGGTCCAGTCCGACTCGCGGATCTCGCGCGTCTCGGCGAGGAAGTCCGGGCGCTCGCCGGCGTCGAGGCGCTCCTGGCGCTCTTGGCGCGCGGTCAGCAGGCGCCGCCGCTCGGGATCGAAGCGCCGATGCAGCTCGGCGACGAACGCGAGCGCACCTGGCGTCAGGATCTCGAGCTCGTGGCCACTCAGCGGGCCGAGGATCTCGGCGCGGTTACTCGTTTCCGTGGTCCCGCTCACAGGGATCCGGGCACGTGCAGGGCGCGTGCTCCGACCTCAGGAACAACACTGTCTTGGGCCTCTCTTCGGTTGTCTTCCGCCGCTTGAGTCGCTTGAAAAGGGTCACGCCGCCTCCTTTTGTCCGTGGCGAAGCCCTACCCTAGGAAACCTCCGTTATAAACTCAAAGCGGTTGTTTCGATTCAAGCTATAGAAAACGTCTATGAGACTGGAACAACTGCAGGCATTCATCGAGGTCGCCCAGCGGCGCAGCGTCAGCCGCGCGGCCGAGGCGCTCTTCGTCACCCAGCCCACGCTGACGGCGCGGTTGAAGGGGCTCGAGCAGGAGCTCGGCTCTCGCCTTTTCATCCGTTCCGGACGCGGAATGCGACTCTCGGACGCCGGCCGGGCGTTCCTGCCCTACGCCGAGCGGTCGCTCGGCGCCGCGGCTGCCGGGCGCCGGCTTCTCAGCGAGCTCGCGAGAGGCGAGAGCGGCCAGCTCGCGCTCGGCGCTGCCCCGGCCGTCAGCACCTACGTCCTTCCGAGGATCCTCACCCGCTTCCGCACGACGCACCCGAAGGTCCAGCTGGCGGTCCGGACCGGGCACTCCGAGGAGATCCTCGATCTCGTGCTCCAGGAGCAGGTGCAGGTCGGGCTCGGGCGGGCCTTGCGTCACCCGCAGGTCGAGGCGACACCGCTCTACGAGGACGAGCTCGTGCTCGTCGTCGACCCGGACCACGCCTTTGTCGGTGAGCAGGCGATCGGCACGGAGCGGATCAGCGACGTCCAGCTGATCCTCTTCGACCGCACGTCGAGCTATCACCGGCTGACGAACGAGTTCTTCCGCGGCGCGGGAGCGGTCCCGCGAGGCGTCATGGAGCTCGACAACATCGACGCCGCGAAGAAGATGGTCGAGCAGGGTCTCGGCGTCGCGCTCCTTCCCCACACTGCCGTTGCCGGCGAGCTCGAGGCGGGGACGCTCAGGTCGGTGACGCTCGCAGACGCGCCGGAGCTGAAGCGCGAGATCGTCGTCTTCCGTCGCCGGGACGCGGGCCCTGCGACCGGGGCGCTGGACTCCTTTCTGGACTGCCTCTCGGACCTACGGCCCGGCCTCCAGTCCGCGGCTCAGCGGGCGACCGCATAACGCGTTTCCGGCACAGGCAAAGCCGTGGCTAGATTCTGACGGTGAGCGAGGCTCCTTCCTACCGCAGGACGTTTGCGAGGCTGCTCGGCTTCCTGCGGCCCTACAAATGGTCGCTGATCGTTTCGATCCTGCTCGCCATCGGCTCGCAGGCGGCCGCGGTCGTGATCGCGTTCCTGACCGGCGACGGGCTCCAGGAGGCGGCAACCAGCGGGAGCCGCGAGGAGATCTGGTGGATCGCGCTCGGGATCCTCGTTGCCGGGCTCGTGCGCGCGCTGCTGATGATGGGCCGGCGCCTGATCTCCGGCCGCCAGGCGCTGGCAGTCGAGTTCGACATGCGGAACGGCCTCTACGCGAAGCTCCAGCGGCTCTCGTTTGGGTTCTACGACCGGCACCAGACGGGCCAGCTGATGTCGCGCGCGACAGTCGATCTACAGGCCGTCCGCTTCTTCCTCGGCTACGGGCTGATCTTCTTCTTCCAGCACATCACGACGGTCGTCGGCGTCACCGCGGTGATGTACGTGGCGAACTGGCGCCTGGCGCTCGCGGCAACCGCGATCACGCCGCTGATCGTGATCGTGGCCTACCGGTACTCGACGGTCTCTCATCCAATCCTGCGCGATGTCCAGCAGAAGATGGCCGACGTCGCCACGGTGGCGGAGGAGGGGATCGTCGGCGTCCACGTCGTGAAGTCATTCGCCCAGGAAGGGTCGGAGGGCAGGAAGTTCGCCGGCCGGTCGGAGGCAGTGTTTGAGCAGAGCGTCACGGCGAACCGGCAGCGGGCGCTGTATGTGCCGCTGCTGTCTTTCCTGCCGCTCGTTGCGCAGGCGATCGTGCTGCTCGTCGGGGGACGAATGGTCGTGAATGGCGACCTCACGCTGGGCTCGTTCATCTTCTTCAACGTCCTCGTCGTCATGCTCGTGCAGCCGCTGCGGATGCTCGGCATGTGGATCGGGCAGTCACAGCGCGCGACTGCCTCCGGCGAGCGGATCTTCGAGGTCATGGACGAGCCCGAGGAGGTGACCGACCTCCCAGATGCAGTCGAGCTTCCGGCGGGCGAGGGGCGTGTTCGCTTCGAGCATGTCTCCTTCGGCTATGACCTCGAGCGCCCGGTGCTCCGCGACGTCGACCTCGAGCTCGAGCCCGGCCGCACAGTCGCACTGATCGGCCACACGGGCTCCGGCAAGACGACGCTCGCGACCCTGGTTCCGAGGTTCTACGACACCGCCGCCGGCAGGGTGACCGTCGACGGTCTCGACGTGAGGCAGGCGAAGCTGGTCTCCCTGCGGCGGCAGATCGGGATCGTCGCGCAGGATCCGTTCCTCTTCTCGGACACGGTGCGCGAGAACATCGCGTTCGGCCGGCCGGACGCCTCCCAGGAGCAGATCGAGGAGGCCGCCCGGCTCGCGCAGGCCCACGACTTCGTCGTCGCGCTGCCGGAGGCGTACGACACGGTGATCGGCGAGCGTGGGATCACGCTTTCGGGCGGCCAGCGCCAGCGGATCGCGATCGCACGGGCGCTGCTGCTCGACCCGCGGATCCTGATCCTGGACGACGCAACGGCGTCCGTGGACGCGACGACCGAGGCGAAGATCCGACTCGGCCTCCGTCAGGCGATGAAGAACCGGACGACGATCATCATCGCCCACCGCCTCTCGACGCTCGCCCTCGCCGACGAGCTCGTCGTCCTCGACCGCGGCCGCATCGTCGCGCGCGGGACGCACGAGGACCTCATCCAGCGGAGCCCCGTCTACCGCGAGATCTACGAGCACGGCCTGCTCGAGCGCGAGTTCGCCGAGCGGGTCGAGCAGCGGGCGGAGGCCACCGCATGAGCTCTCTCGGCGGGCTGTGCGCGGGCGCTCTTTCGGCACGAAGCCGTCACCCACGCGCACGTTTTTCGGCGCTAGGCTCGCGCCATCGGGTCGGGGCGGTGGGGTCTTCCCAGGCACGTGGGCAGAACTCGACGTGCGGGAGCCCGCGATGAAGGTCTGGCAACCCGGCTCCCACCTGTCCGCGCAGCGCGATGCCCAGGTCGAGGACTGGTCGTGGCACCGAACCGCCCGCCGGGTCTCCACGCTCGCCCGCCTGACGGCCCCGTACAAGCTCCAGACGACGCTCGCCGTCGCATCGCTGCTGGCCGCCACGCTGACCGCGCTCGCGCCGCCCTACCTCGCCAAGCTCGCGCTCGACGACGGGATCCAAGACGGGGACCTCCACGCGCTCACTGTCATCGTCGCCCTGTTCCTGATCGCCGCGCTGGCGAACATGGTCACAAGCGCCGCGCAGACCTACTTCACGGGCTGGACCGGCGAGCGGATCCTCGCCGACCTCCGGAACAAGCTCTTCCGCCACCTCCAGGGGCTCTCCCTCGGCTACTACGAGCGCAACCGGGCCGGCGTGATCATCAGCCGGCTGACGAATGACGTGGACGCGCTCGACCAGCTGGTCACGGACGGTGTCACGACACTCGTCCAGAACACCCTGATCCTCATCGGATCCGCCGCCGTCCTGTTCTACCTCGACTGGCGGCTCGCGCTCGCGACGTTGAGCGTCATGCCGGCGATGGCGATCGCCACAGCGATCTTCCGAATGAGGTCGTCTCGTGCGTACCGCGCCGTGCGCGAGCGGCTCGGGCTCGTCACGGCCACGCTCGCCGAGGACATCGCAGGCATGCGCGTCGTCCAGACCTTCACCCGCGAGCAGTCCCGGCGCCGCAACTTCGAGGAGGTCAACGCCCACTACCGGGAGGCGAACCAACAGACGGTTCTGAACAACGGCCTCTACTTCCCGTTCGTCGACTTCCTCTCGGCGGTCGCGACCGCGGTCGTCCTCGGCTACGGGGGCTACCTGCTGGCCGGCGGTGACCTGACGGCGGGGACGCTGTTCGCCTTCATCCTCTACGTCTCGAACTTCTTCGACCCCATCCAGCAGCTTTCACAGCTCTACAACACCTTCCTGGCCGCGATCGCCGCGCTCGACAAGATCATGGACGTGATGGACGAGGAGCAAGAGGTCGTCGACCGTCCAGGCGCCGACGAGCTGCCGCCGATCGAAGGCCGCGTCCAGCTCGAGGGCGTCCGCTTCGCGTACCGCACCGGGCCGGAGGTACTCCACGGGATCGATCTCGACGTCCCCGCCGGGACGACGGTCGCGTTCGTCGGGCACACCGGAGCAGGGAAGTCGACGATCGCCAAGCTGCTCGCACGGTTCTACGACCCGGTCGAGGGCCGGATCACCGTCGACGGACACGATCTGCGCGACGTCACGCAGGAATCGCTCAGACGCCAGCTCGGGATCGTCCCCCAGGAGGGATTCCTCTTCGCCGGGAGTGTTCGCGACAACATTGCGTTCGGCCGGGCGGACGCCACGATCGAGCACATCCGCTCGGCGGCCACGGCGGTCGGCGCCCATGAGTTCATCATGCGGCTCGAGGATGGCTACGACACCGACGTCCAGGAGCGCGGCACTCGTCTCTCACTCGGCCAGCGGCAGTTGGTGGCGTTCGCTCGCGCCCTCCTCGCCGATCCGCGGCTCCTGATACTCGACGAGGCAACGTCCTCGGTCGACATCGGAACCGAGCGGAGGATCGAGACGGCTCTGCGGACGCTCCTCGCGGGCCGGACGGCGTTCGTGATCGCCCACAGGCTCTCCACGATCCGGGGTGCCAACCTGATCGTCGTCCTCGAGCACGGGCGGATCATCGAGCAGGGCACGCACGACGAGCTGATGGCCCGAAAGGGCCTGTACACGGCGCTTTACGGCGACTGGGCCGCAGACGTGGCATAGGAAGCCGCTCGCTACAATCCGAGGCCCCTTGCGGGGTCGTCTAATGGTAGGACGCTCGGCTCTGGACCGAGTAGTCTAGGTTCGAATCCTAGCCCCGCAGCCTTCAGAAAAGGGCCGCAAATCGGGCCTTTTTGTTCTCTGAGCGCCGCCGTCCCGCAGCGCCAGGTCGACGACTTGCGATCTTCGTCGGGAGGCGCCGTCCGACCCCCTCTCTAGCCTCCACGCGCGTATGGACGACGTCTTCCGCCGCGCCGCCGCCGAGTTCGTCGGCACCTTCGCCCTGATCTTCGTGGGCGCCGGCGCTGTCCTCATCGTGGCGCCCAGCACGGGCGCAGGGAACATCGACGTCGCGTTCGCTCACGGCCTCGTGATCGCCGTAATGGTGTCCGCGGTCGGACATATCTCAGGCGGTCACTTCAATCCCGCCGTGACGCTCGGCTTCCTTGTCACCGGCCGGCTCTCCCCTGTCGTTGGCGGTGCGTACTGGATCGCACAGTTCGGGGGCGCGGTCGCCGCCGCAGCGCTCCTGAGGTGGATCTTCCCGAGCGACCTCCAGGGAAATCTGGGCTCTCCTGCGGTCGGGCCTGGCTTCGAGCCCGAGGCCGCCCTGATCATCGAGGCGATCCTCACCTTCTTCCTCGTCTGGGTCGTCTTCGCCACCGCCGCAGACCCGCGCGGAACCTTCAAGTCGATCGCCGGTCTTGCTATCGGCCTCACGATCACGCTCGACGTCCTGATGGCCGGCCCCATCACGGGAGCCGCGATGAACCCCGCGCGCGCCTTCGGCCCCGAGCTCCTCTCCGGTGACTGGGACGACTTCTGGATCTGGTACATCGGCCCCTTCGCGGGCGGCGTCCTCGGAGCGCTCGCGTACGAGTGGCTCTACCTCCGCCCGCTGAAGCCTCCGGTCGTCGGCCCGCCCGAGACCGGCGTCGTCGAGCCTCGCCCCGGAGACACCGCTCTCTCGTAGAAGGGGAGTTTTTGGGGGCCGCCGTGAAGGCGGGACTGACGAATCAGTCGAGGATTACGGGTTGCGCATTCCTTCGACGAGCAGCTGGACGACGTTGCTCTCCGCCTCGGCGATGTCCTCGTCCGTGTCGGGCAACTGGCCGAGCACCCACCCCGTCAAGATCTCGTCGAGCGCCCCGTAGAAAACGACCGCCCCGAGGCGCGGATCGATTTGCGACCGGAACTCGCCCGTCCTCTGGCCCCGTTCGATGATCCGTTCGAGCGCCTTCATCCCTTCCGTGATCTCCTCGATCTCCTGCTGAACGTGCGGGCTCCGGGTCACTTCGCGGACGAGGACGCGGACGAGGTCCGGGTCCCGCCGCCACGTGCGCAGTAGCAGGGCTGTGACCTGACGCACCTGCTCGCTCGCGTCCGCACGAGAGCCCTCCACTTCGCGGACTCTCGCGAGCATCTGCGTCCAGGTGTCCCGGAAAATCGTCTCGAGGAGCGCTTCCTTCGAACTGAAGTAGTGGTAGACCAGGCCGTACGCGACACCGGCCTCCTCGGCGATGTCACCGACGCGCGCCCTGTGGAAGCCGTTCCTCGCGAAGACCTTGACCGCCGCGTCGAGAATCTGCCGGCGGCGGTCGGCTTGGCGATCAGCGCGCGCCGCCATGACCGCGCCACTCTAGAGGGAGTCAGTCCGTCGCGCGATCCTGCGCGCGGCGCTCCCCCGGCGAGAGGCCTTCCTGCGGCGCGCCGCCGGGCCCGGCCATGGTGGTTCCGCCCTCCTCGACGAGCTCGCGAGGGTCGGCGTGACGGTACTCGTCCGACTGCATTCCACCGCGCGGGTCATCCGGCCGGGTCGGATCGCGGTCATCGGAACCGAGGAGTCGCTTCAGCCAGCGCACGACCGCGGTCATACCCGCCCGACGCTACAATCAAGCCTCCCGGCGCATTCGTCTAGTGGCCTAGGACGCCGCCCTCTCACGGCGGTAGCACGGGTTCGAATCCCGTATGCGCCTCTACAGCTTGCGGTCTTATCCGGAGCCCAGCAGAGTTCCCGAACGGCCTCCATCGCCTTCAACTTATTGAGCCCCGTAGGTAGACCTGCGCGGTGTCGATCCGGGAGGGGTTAATCGACGACTGCAGCCCACGCGCCGGTCGCCACCGGGACTGACTAGGAGCAGCAATGCCTTGTGCTGCTTGCTCCATCCTCGGGCGAGGGTGTCGCTCGTTCGAGCTTACGGATGCGGTCCCCAACTCGCGAAGCGGCCCGCGCCCCGCGTCAACTGCCTGATCCCGCTCCCGTCGGCGTTCATGACGAACAGCGCGCGATCGGCCCGCCCACCGCGGTTGCTGGTGAGGACGATCTTCCTTCCGTCAGGAGACCAGGAGTTCGGGTTGTTGTTCACGGTTCCACCCCTGGAGTGCGTGAGTTGCCTGAGCCCGGTGCCGTCGGTCCGAACCGTGAACACGTTGGCCGATGCCGGCGGGCCGAACGCCGGCCTACCGAAGAGGACACTTTTCCCATCGGGCGAGCAGTCGACCGTCCCGGTGTAGCTGCCCCAGGCCGTGATCCGCTTGGCCGTCCGTGTGCCCAGTCGAGCGACGAAAATCGCCAGCACCTCGTCGTTCCCAGGCGTGCGGGGGCGCAGAACCGCTACGCGCCTGCCGTCGCCGAAGACGCATGCGCTGTCCCCGAACGGCGGCATACCGGCATCTCTCAAACCGGTCCCGTCCGCGTTCACGATCTTGAACGTCGGCCTGGACGCAAGAGCGAGGAAGAGGATGCGTCGACCGTCCGGAAACCACGTCGGCTGGAGCGGCTCCACGCCACGCAGATTGATCGGCCGCAGGTTGGAGCCATCGGCGTTTGCGACATAGATTTGCTCGCGCTCGTTCAGCCCGTCTGGGTTCCAGCGACGCGTGAACACGATCCGAGAGCCGTCTGGCGACCAGTGACTGAGGCTCCCGCCGGCGCTGTCGGCGAACCGGGTGATCTGCCGGCGGCCGCTTCCGTCGGGCCGGACGGTGAAGAGCTGTTCGAACCTTCCAGCCTGAGCCGCATAGAGAATCTGGCCGTTCCTCCCTCGGAAGGTCGCCTGCGACGACGTCGGGACCACCGCGGCGACGAGAGTCGCCACCAAGCCGGCCGCGGCGGCGAACCTGCGGCGTCTCCGAGCTTGCGTGATGCCCTTCGTCATGGCCGATCTCCTCCAATCCTCATGGCCGCCACCGACGCCTGTGCCTGCCAGACCGGCCTACCCCCCAACTCCGAGCCGCTCTGGAGGGAACTCGCGGACGCTCGGCTGAGCGCGCGAGAGTCGTCCGCGATGCGAGCACTCATCGCCTCGCATCGTGAGCATCGGGGGCCGCGCTCGCGCCCGGGAATTCCCTAGGGTTAAGCGAACCCTCGGGAGTACCCTCTTTCTACGATGCTCTTCGGCCGGGAGCACGAGTCCGCTCGAATCGATGAGGTCATCGATGCAGCGAGACGGCGGCGCAGCGGCGCGCTCGTTGTCCGCGGTGAGGCGGGCATTGGCAAGACGGCCCTGATGGACGCGGCTGTTGAGCGTGCGGAGGGCATGCGCGTATTGCGGGCGCTGGGCGTCGAGTCCGAGGTTGACATCGTCTTCTCGGGTCTGCACGAGCTCCTCCGCCCAGCGCTCTCGTCGCTCGACGCCATCCCGGACTCGCAGGCGGCCGGTCTCCGTTCCGCAATGGGGCTCCGTGGGGAACCGTCCGTTGAGCGCCTCGCCGTCTTTGGCGGCACCCTGAGCCTGCTAAGTGCCGTCGCCGAGGAGCAGCCGTTGCTTTGCGTAATCGACGACGCGCAGTGGCTCGACGAGGCTTCGGCCGCTGCGATGGGGTTTGTCGCGCGCCGTCTCGACGCCGACGGCATCGCGGTCCTCTTCGGCGTCCGCGAGCCCGACAGCCGAATGCTCGCCACGCGGGGCATCGCAGAGCTGCGGCTCGGCGGACTCGATCGAGCGTCGGCGAGGCAGCTCCTTGCGGAGCGGTTGCCGCCAGGCGCCGGCTCACTCGTCGTCGAGCAGCTCATCGAGACGGCGCTGGGGAACCCACTCGTGCTTGTCGAGCTTTCGGCGAGCGTCGCGGGGTCGCGGCTCACGGTTCCGGACATCCGCGAACCGCTTGGCGCGGGAACCAACGTTGAGCTTGGCTTCGCCCGTCGAGTCGCGCAGCTTCCAGGGCCGACGCGGCGCGCCCTTCTCGTCGTCGCGGCGAGCGACGTCGGCGACCTGAGGGGCCTGGCTCATGCGTTCGCGGTCCTAGGGCTCGATTGGCGAGGCCTGGCGCCCGCCCAGGAGGCTGGACTCGTCACGCTGGCATCCAGCGTCGCCTTCTGCCATCCTCTCGCGCGCTCTTCGATCTACGGCGCTGCTGAGTGGAGCGCCCGGCAAGAGGTGCATAACGCACTCGCGGTGGCTGCGGACGCCGCGGGCCAAGCCGATCGCCGAGCGTGGCATCTCGCCGCCGCGGCCGAGGCTCCGGACGAGCGAATCGCCTCGGCACTCGTCGCCACTGCCACCTCTGCGCGGACCAGAGGGGGTGTTTGGTCGGAGGCGAGGGCGCTCGAGCGCGCCGCCCGGCTGACACCGGGGCGACGGCTACGGGCGCTCCGCCTCGCGAGCGCAGGCGATGCTGCGTATCGGGCCGGTCGTCCCGAGCGGGCAGACGCGCTGCTCCAGGAAGCCGTCGAAGGCGAGCTCGATCTCCACGAGTTCGCTCGTACACAGGCCCGGCGCGCATACGTACGGATTGAGCGGGGGCAGCTCGGTCAGGCCTTGGACCTGATGGTCGCGGGCGCCGACGAGCTCGCACCGTGCGATCCGCGTGCGGCGGCGACCCTCTTGACCAACGCGGCCACCGCCGCGGAACACCACCGGCTCGACATTTCACGATCACTCGCGCTGGCAGAGCGCGCGTGGGAGCTCGCCGGCGACGAGGCGATCGATGATCCCGAGCTCTGCCACATCGTCTCCTTCCACCGATTGTCCGCTGGGCGGGTCGGAGACGCCGTGGAGCTTGCTCGGCGCTGCGCAGACCTTGTCGAAGACGATCCGGAGGGTCGCGTGGTCGTTGCGGATGCAGCCTCAACGCTGCTCTATGCCGGCGAGCACGGTCGGGCCCGACGCCTGGTCGAGCGCGCGGTCACGGCAAACCGTCGGGCGAATGCGCTGGGCGATCTGGGGTACGCGCTGCACATCTGTGCCCAGGTCGATTGGTACGACGGTCACCTGCAACGAGCGTATGGGCACGCCCTCGAGGCTGTTCAGATCGTCGGGGAGCTCGGCATTCAGCAGACCTTCGACGATTGTCTTGCACGTCTCGCCTTCTTCGAGGCCGTGCTGGGACGGGAAAGCGACAGCCGTCGAAATGGGCAGCGCGCGCTCGAATCCGCGTTGCGGCTCGGCGACAGAAAAAACGAGGTGAGGTCGCGAAGCGCACTCGGAATGCTCGCGCTCGCGACCGGGGACTTGGACGCGGCCGTCTCGCAGCTGGCGCCGGCGGTCGCGGCTCTCGAGGCGGGCGGCGTCGGCAATGCAAACCAGTTCCGGATCCATCCGGATCTGGTCGAGGCCTATGCCAGGTCCGGCAGGACGGAGCACGCGAAGCCCGTGGTTGCATCACTCGAACGCCAGGCGGTCACGACCGGCATTCGGTGGACACTCGGTGCCGCAGCGCGATGTCGCGCGCTCCTCCTGGACTCCGATACCGCCGCGGAGTCAGCGTTCGAAGACGCGCTCGCCCTTCACGAGGGTGCATTCGAGCATGCGCGAACCGAGTTGTGTTTCGGCGAGCGTATCCGGCGGCGCGGCCGAAGGCGCGATTCACGCGTACATCTCGGCGCGGCGCTCGAGGCCTTCGAGAGCAGCGGCGCGATCCCGTGGGCCGAGCGGGCGGGGGCCGAGCTCCGAGCATCCGGCGTTACGCCGCGCCGTCGTCAACCGGGCGCTCCCGAACGACTGACGCCCCAAGAGCTCCAGATCGCTCAGCTCGTCGCCGAGGGCAAATCGAACCGCGCAGTGGCCGCAGCCCTCTTCGTTACCGCGAAGACGGTCGAGTTCCACCTAACTCACATCTACCGAAAGCTCGAGATCCACTCGCGTTCGGAGCTTGTGCGACGGATGGCAGACGAGCGTCCTCGATCGCGCAGCGTCTCGGAGCGCGACTCCATTCCTCACTCCGGGAGCGCTCAGAGGGTTTGACCGCCCCAGCCGAGGTCGCGCGCCAGCACGCCGAAGGACACGGCGATCACGAAGACCGCCGGCGCGATTGCTGCACCGCGCGAAGCCCGGCCCCGAAGCTGTCCGGCCGGTGGCGCAACCGGGCTACTCGAGCGTCAGCTCACGCCGGACGATCCCGGCCCGCTGGTGGCGCGCCTCGACCTGCACCACCGACCCTGCAGGCGCTTCGACGACCCATTCCGCCTTCGCACGGTCGCTCGTCGCATCGTCCGACGCCCACCAGAGCAGCGACCGCCGGTGTACCCGGCCGTCGAGCTGCCCGAGCTCGACTTTCTTCTCGCCTCCGTGGAGCCGCGCGGCTTCGGGAAGCGTGATCTCTACCTCGAGTGGGCGCACGGCCTTCCGTTCGACCGCTTTTTCGGACACCGACGTCGGCAGCCAGCCGGTGTTGTGCACCACGAGCCGGACGAGCCACGACCCCTCCCCCAGCTCCTCGGCCTCCAGCGACAGGATCTCCAGGCGCGGAGAGACGAGTAGGTGCCAGATCGCGAGCTCCGAGTGAGGCGCGATCTCACGCTCGAGGAACTGCGGCGGGACGTTCGCCCACGCGTACATGAGGTCCCAGCCGCCGAGCTCGACCTCGCCCAGCTGGTCGTGGTCGAACGAGTACCAGTCGACGTAGCCCTTCCCGTCCAGCTGCTCGTCGCTCCAGCGGATCAGCTTCAGGTCGTCCTCGAGCGGGTGGTCGCGCATCCACTCGATGTACTGGTAGTCCTCGATCCCTGCCTCGCGCTGCGGGCTCCAGAACTCAGTCGTCCAGGAGTAGATCCCGAGGTGGTCGTACAGCCAGTCGTTTGCCCCGCCCTTGACCGTCTGTTTCGGGTCGTACTTGAAGTCGTGGAAGATCGAGACGGCCGGATACCCGGTGATCTCCGTCGCCCTCTCGCCGAGCAGCTTGTACGTCCTCAGGTCGTTTGTCGGGTACTGCTCGTCGGGGTAGCTCGAGTACGGGCGGAGGTGAACGCCGCTGAAGGTGTGATACGCGAGGTGAGCCGTGATGTTCGGCCGCTCGACGATCGCCTGGACCATCGCTCTGATCTCCGGCTCGGACGTCGGGTAGGGGCCGGCGCCACGCTGCTCTGCCTCGACCGCCCACTCCATCGGAAAGTTGCGGTTCAGGTCGAGGCCCTCGAGCGGCGGCGCGATCTTGATGGTCACACCGTCGTAGTTCCGGATTCGCCCCTCCCAGAGCATCCGGAAGTACTCGCCGCCTTCCTCGTCCGGGTCCCGCCTGACCATCAGCCGCGGCTCCTCCGAATGCGCCTTCCAGGAGCCGTTTCGATCGCGGATCCGCATCATCAGGATTCGCCCGTCACCATCGAGGTCCTCCTCGTAGAGCCCGTCGAGCTCCTCGACGAGCGGCCACGGACGGGTGCTCGACCGGATGAATCGCGGCCGCTCGGCGAGCGCCAGCTCGGCCCCGTCGGGGTTCAGCCGGGGGACGACGTAGAACGAGCGGGTGTCGAGCACCCGAGTGATCCGCTCGTCGCTGCCGTACTCGGAGAGCAGGCGGTTGATCAGATAGAGCGCAGCGGTCGCGCCGGTCACCTCGACCGCATGGATGTTGGCCTCGATCAGGAGCGCGGGCTTCTCGAGCGCCGGCCCGGTCTCGGCGTTCGTGATCGTGGCCAGCCAGATGTCCCGGCCCTCATGGCTCTTGCCGATCGACTCGAGGACATAGAGCTCGGGCCGCTCGTCGGCCCAGCCCTGGAGGATCTCCGTTAGCGCGTCGTACCCATAGAACCGGTCGAAGGCCGGTCTAGGCGCCAAGTTCGTGCAAAAGCGGCTGGGTGTCGTGGGGATCGAAGCCGAGGCGGCCGGCGATGTCCTCGCTGGAGGGACGCGTCCCTTCCGCGAAGAGCGAGCGCAGGTGGTCGCCCGTCGCCCGGTTGTGCCACCAGTCCTCGCCGACTTCCTTCGTCAGCCACTGCCGCAGTTGCGCAGACCGGATCCAGGCCCGGAGGTAGTCCGCGGAGTAGAAGCCCGCGTCCATGTCCGCCAGGTACGCATCGGGCCGGTACGAGACGCCGCTCGCGGCCGTCAGAAGCTCGTGGTACCGCGCGGGGCCTGCCGCCCCGTTGCCGAACCCACCCCAGAACTCGAGCTCGAACTGGAGCTTCGCGGTGTAGCGCCGGTAGAGGAGCGCCTCGAGGAAGATCGTCGCCTCGGCGTTCTCCTTCGCCTCCTCCTCCGAGAGCCCGAAGTGCTCGACGTGCCAGCCCGGCTCGCGGGAGATCGCCTCGAAGATGTAGGAGTAGATCTCGGTCAGTGCATGGTCGCGCGAGAGGTTCCGGAACGTGTAGGGCAGGTTCGGGTCGCAGTTGCCGTAGTGGAGCGCGTGGCCGGCCTCGTGGAGGAATGCCTGGTAGTCATGCAGCCCGCCCTGCGCCCGAGTGATCAGATGGACGACCTTCGGCGGGTCGGCGGCTATCACGCACGCGCGGGGCGACTTCTGCGGCCGGTCGTCGAGATCCATTCGGATGTTCGGCTCCTCGTCCATGTTGAATCCGAGGTGCCGGAGCGTCTGCAGACAGACCTCCGTCGCGCGCTCCTTCGTGTAGGTCGACTCGAGCGGCGAGAGCCGGCGGAGCCAGGCGACGTGGTAGGAGGACGGAACCTCGGGCCGGCCGTCGCCGAGGAGCTTGTCGAACCACTTTCCCGTTAGCCGGCCGTAGAGCTCGTCCGCTGCGCGGCTCGCGTCTGTCAACACTTGCGAGAGCTCGCGAAGCGAGATGCCCTTCTCCTCCTCGTTCCGCGCCACGGCGTCCTTCTCGCCGGAGAGCTCCGCGTCGAGCTCCTCGCGTGCCTGCAGCATCTCCATCCGCTGATCGTTGAATCCCGCGGAGGCGTCGCCGTGGAGCTCGCCTAGCTCCTCCCGCTCCTCGAAGGCGTGGAGGACCGCGAGCTGCGCCTGGGCGGACCGAAGCGGGAGCTCCTGGCCGCGGTACTCAACCCGGGCGGCGAGGATTGCGTTCTCCAGTTCGTCCTCGCGCGCGCTCAGCTCGACCTCGACGAGGCCCGACTCGCAGGTCTTGCGCAGCCTGTAGAGGCGCTCGCGCTCCTCCGGTGCGGCGCCGGACTCCGCCTCGTGCAGCGCGTCCATCTGCTCGCGCGTGAACAGCTCCCGGTAGCGAGCCACGATCTCTGCGCGCTCAGAGACTTCCTTCTCGCCCACACGAACGGCGCGCCCTTCCTCGGCGCGCTCGAACAGGTACTTCTGGAGCTCCGCCTCGAACTCGGCAGGCGTCCTGACAGCGGTGACGCTCATATCGGAAGGGGAATCTACCCGAGCGAGGAGCGCTCGCGACCGACCAGTTCGCGGACGGTGTCGCTGAGCTCGTCGATCGAGAACGGCTTGCCGATCACAGTCGCGCCCTCGGGCAGGTGGACGCCCGGACTGCCCGTCAGCAGGGCGACCGCAGGCCCGTCTTGGCCGATCGCCGGCAGGAGCACGAGGCCGTCGTCGTTTCCGAGGTGCACGTCGAGAAGGATCGCGTCGATGCTCTCCGCGTCGAGCGCGGCGCGTGCACTCTGCACGCTCTCCGCTTCGACGACCTTGTATCCCTCGAGCTCCAGATTCACCCGGCAGAGGAGCCTGAGCGAGGGATCGTCGTCGACGACCAGCACCGTCGCCGGTTCCCCTCCCATCGGGCTCGAGTGTATCGACGGCCTCGGCGTATCTCCTGGCCCCATTCGGTCGTTATCCTTTTGAAGTGGGAAATCAAGCCCGCTCAGACCCGTTGCTCGCGCGGGAGCGGCTGTGGCATGAGCTCCCCCGCCCGACCGCCAGCTTCAGGCGGCGCTCCTGGTTGGACTTCCAGCGTGCGCTGGACCCCCTCGCCCCGCCTAGGCCGCTGCGCCGCGGACAGTCGCGAGACGTGTGAGCGTCTCATCGCGGCCGAGCAGCTCCAGGCTCTCGAAGAGCCCGGGTGAGACCTTCGACCCGGTGACGGCGATCCGGATCGGCTGAAACGCCTCGCGCGGCTTCAGCTCCATGCGCTCGGCCAGTGACCGGAGCTCCCGCTCGATCGGCTCGGCCTCGAACGGCTCGACATCGGCAAGGATCTGCTCCGCCTGCTCGAGCACCGGGCCGGCGCCGTCGAGCGGAACCGCGGGGCTGACCTCCTCGAAGAAGAACCGCGTATAGCCGGGGAACTGGTCGAGCTTCTCGATCTTTTCCTGGACGAGCGGCGCCGCGCGGCGCACGAGCTCCTCGTCCCAGTCGAGGCCCGCGTCGCGGACGTACTCGACCACGCGATCGGCGTATTCCTTCGGCGAGAGCTCGCGGAGGTGGACGCCGTTCAGCCACGAGAGCTTCTGGAAGTCGAAGACGGCCGGGCTTGGTGTCACCGTCTCCAGGTCGAAAAGCCTGAGCAGCTCCTCGCGCGTGAACACCTCCTTCTGGTCGTCGTAGGCCCACCCGAGCCGGGCAAGAAAATTGACGAGCGCCTCGGGGATGTAGCCCTGGCGGCGGAAGTCGTCCACGGACTGCGCGCCGTGCCGCTTCGAGAGCTTCTTGCCGTCGTCGCCAAGCACGTCCGGGACATGGGCGTAGACCGGCGGCTCCGCGCCGAGCGCCCGCAGGATCAAAAGCTGCTTGGGCGTGTTCGAGATGTGATCCTGGCCGCGGATCACGTGCGTGATCGCGTCGAGCATGTCGTCGATCGGGTTGGCGAAGTTGTAGGTCGGCCGGCCGTCGCCCCGCAGGATCACGAGATCCTCAATGCTCTCGTTCGGCACCTCAACCCTGCCGCGGACGACGTCGTCCCAGGCGGTCACGCCCTCGTCGGGCATCCGGAAGCGGATCGCGCCCTCGTCCTCGTAGGCCTTCCCCTCGTCGACGAGCTGCCGGGCAAGCCGCTGAGCGTCCTCCATCCGGTCGAGCTGGAAGCGGACCGGACCGTCCCAGTCGATCCCGAGCCACTCGAGCGAGCGCTGGATCTGCTCGGTCGCCTCCTCCACCTCGCGGCTCGTGTCCGTGTTCTCGATCCGCAGGAGCACTTCGCCGCCCTTCGGCCGCGCGAACAGCCAGTTGAAGAGAAAGGTGCGGACGCTTCCGATGTGGAGCAACCCTGTCGGGCTCGGAGCCATGCGCACTCGGACGGGCGGGTTCACGTCACTATCGTAGGCGCGTGCTCTTCGGCGGCCATGTCGGCGGCAGCGTGAAGGCCGCGCCGGAGCGCGCGGAGGCAATCGGCGCCGACGCGCTCCAACTCTTCGTGCAGAGCCCGCGCGCGTGGCGCTTCCCGAACCACGACCCGGAGGTCCTCGGGTCCTTCGAGAAGCGCGCTCGGGCGGCCAGGATGGAGGCGTGGATCGTCCATGCGATCTACCTCTGCAACTTCGCGAGCCCCGACGAGGAGATCTACGGCAAGTCGGTCTCGACCCTCCGTTCGACGGTGGACGCGGCTTGCGCGATCGGCGCTGACGGCGTCGTCTTCCACGTCGGATCGCATCTCGGCTCCGGATTCGAGGCCGGCCTGGATCGGGCGGCGCCGGCGATCGAGCAGGTCCTGGAGCGATGCTCGGACACGACGTGGCTCCTGATCGAGAACTCTGCCGGGACCGGCGGAACGATGGGCCGGTCGATCGAGGAGATCGCGCAGCTGATCGACCGGCTGCATGGGCACCCCCGCCTAGGCGTCTGCCTCGATTCCTGCCACCTGTGGGCGTCCGGCGTCGACGTGACCGACGCGGCCGTGCTCGATGCGCTCCTCGATGAGTTCGACAGGCTGATCGGACTCGATCGGCTTCGGGCACTCCACGTCAACGACTCGGTCACGCCGCTCGGCTCGAACCGCGACCGTCACGCGAACCTCAGAGAGGGCGTCATCGGCGACGGTCTCGCGACGTTTCTCGGAGACCGGCGGCTGCAGGACCTGCCGGCGATCGTGGAGACCGAGGGTCAGCAGGGGAAAGGCGCCGATGAGCACGAGATCAGGAAGCTGCGGGAGCTGCACGCCGCCGGATCTCGCCCGCGACGTGGTCGCCGTAAGGCCGGACGCGCAACCTGAGGTCGTCCCAACGCTCGTCCTCCTCACCGAGATAGATCGCGCGGGCCCGCGCGAGCACCTCGCGGTGCTCCTCGGGGAGGCGCTCGAGCGCCCAGTCCGCAGCGCGGTCCTTCGTGCCGATCTCGCCGGTCTCGACCGTGAGCCAGATCCGCGCGAGTGTGAGCACCGAGTTGCGCGTGTCGTCGGCGAGCCCGGGCATCACCTCGTCGGCGCCGTGCAGCATGGCGCGGGTGAGATCCTCGGGCGGCACGGGATCGACGAGCTCGGGCGCCGGAGGCCCAAGCAACGGCCGGCTCGCCTGGAGCACCATCGTGAGCAGGAGCGCGACGTCGGGATTCGTGGTCGCCGCCAACGGCTCGACCTCGCCGCGCTCGAGCGCTGCGCGGTGCCACTCGCCGAACTGGAGGTCAAACAGCGGCGGGTACCGCCAAGGTTTGACGTCGGGCTCGGCCACGACCGTCACTTCCACGGGCCTCGGGCCCTGGCCCGAGACTGCCAGCAGGCCCTCAGCGAGCCGCCGCTTCTTCTCGATTGTCGCCGCACGCCGGGTGAGGACGAGGACGTCGAGGTCGCTCCTCGGCCGCAGCTCGCCCGTGAGTGCTGAGCCGTAGAGGTACGCGCCGAGGATTTCCGTGCCGAGCACGTCACGGATCAGGTCGACGATTTGCTCGAGCTGTTCGGGGTCCGGTTGCGAGGGCCTAGGCGCTCGGCCGGACCTGCGCGAAGACGCGGAAGCTCGGCTCGCCGACGGGCAACTCGTGGAACTCGGGGTTGACGCACCCGAGCTCGTCGCCCCGGCCTGCATACGTGCTCTCCACGTCGGCCCGGCACATCGGGAGCGGCTTCCGACTGGCCCGAACAGCACCGAAGCCCGGGGCTCGGGCTTCGGCTTCCTCCAAGAGCTGGAGGTCGATCTCGACGGAAAAGATCCGCTGCATGCATCCGACGTAGGTGCGCCCCACTTCCTCGAAGGCGTAGAGGAAGGGGCACGCCCGAGCGAGACAGGCTGCCGGGTAGACGACCTTGTCGCAGTGGACCCCGCACCGGCGGCACTCGACCTCGTCCTGCGGCCGGAGCGGGAGGCTCCGCGGACGGGTCGTCGGCTGTGAGGCCATAGCTGGATTTTGTGTGACGAGTCCCGGGCCGCGCAAGACTTGACAGACACACTCGCTCGCGCTAGGCGAGCAGGCGATCCACGACGTTCAGGACGTCCATCTGGGTGAACGCCTGGAAGTCGGGCTCAACCTCGACCGGCACGTCATCCGCGCGGAACCAGAGCGCCTGGACGGTCTTCATCCCGGCACGGGAGGCGCCGAGAACGTCGGTGTCCAGCCGGTCGCCGACGAAGACCGCCTCGTCCGGCGCTGCCCCGGCCTCGTCGAGCGCTCGCTCGAAGATCGCCGGGTGCGGCTTGCGTTTGCCGACCTCCGACGAGAGCACGACGGCGTCGACGCGCTCGACCAGCCCCTGGCGCTCGAGGACGGGCCGCAGCAGCCACTCCGGGCTCGCGGTATTGGAGACCAGCGCGAGCCGAAGTCCCCGTGCTCGAAGAGCCTCGAGGAGCGCATGGGACGAGGCCGCGAGGGAGTAATGCGAGGCCCAGACGCCGTGCGCCGCGCGGATGAAGAGCCACAGCTCATCGTCCTGCAGGTCCGCGCCCTGAGCGGCGAAGGCCCGGCGCATCACGTCGGCGATGTCGATCTCCTCCTCACCAGCCGGGAACAGCTCCGCCTCGTTGTCCGCGAGGTAGCGGGTGAAGGCCTCCGCCGTCGGAAGGCCATCCCGCGCGAGCGCTCCAAGGCCGGCCGTGTGACCCTCGAGGGCGATCCCGTCGCTCCACTCCTCCTGCATGAGCGTCCCGCCCCAATCGAAGAGAACCGCCCTCAACACCGCGGGTAGGCTAGCCCGGTGGCCGGGAGGATCTTGTGGGGCTCGCTTGCCCTTGCCCCGGTCACGATCGTCCTCCACTACGCGACCGACATCGGCCACACTGCCGAGTTCATCCTCGCCTCCGCGGCGCTCGTGCCGCTCGCGTGGCTGATCGGCGAGGCGACCGAGCACGCCGCGCACCACACCGGGCCGGGGATCGGCGGCTTCCTCAATGCGACGTTCGGCAATGCGCCGGAGCTGATCATCGCGCTGCTCGCTGTGCACGAAGGGCTGACAGAGGTCGTGCGCGGCTCGCTGACGGGAAGCGTGGTCGGCAACCTCCTGCTCGTCCTGGGGTTCTCGCTGCTCTTTGGCGGCCGCGGCGCGCTCGACCGGGAGTCGAGCATGCTTTCCATAGGCCTGGTGACGCTCGCCGTGGTCCTCCTGCTGATCCCATCGGTTCCCGGCTGGGAAGGCGATCCGGAGCGCGACTCGCTCGTCTACGTCTCGATCCCGATTTCGATCGCGCTGCTGATCGTCTACGTGGGCGCGACCTGGATCTCGCTGCGGCGGCACCGGCTCATGCACATCTCCGACGAGGCGGCCGACATGGCGGGCTGGACCTTCCGGACGGCGCTGATCGTGCTCGGCATCGCGACCGTGGTGACCGCGCTGATCGCCGAGATCGTCGTCGGCTCGATCGAGACCTTCGCGGACAAGGTCGGACTCACGGAGTTCTTCGTCGCGGCTGTCATCGTCGCGATCGTCGGCAACGCGGCCGAGCACGGCGGCGCCGTGGTCGTCGCCGCCCGCGGCCAGATCAAGCTCGCCGCCGAGATCGCGCTCGCGTCGAGCGCGCAGGTGGCGGTGTTCCTGATCCCGGCGGTCACGCTGCTCGCCCTGCTGATCGATCCCCTCGCGCTGTCCTTCCGGCCGATCGAGATCGCGGCGCTCTCGTTCGGCGTCGTGCTGACGTTCGCTCTCCTCGTCCAGGGACAGTCGAGCCGTGCCCGCGGAGTCGTGCTGATCTCCGGCTACGTCGCCGTCGCGGTCGCGTTCTTCTTCGCCGGGGACCGTTAGGAGGGCCAAGCCCTCCTAACCGCCGAGGGTCGAGGGCTCGCGCGTGACCGGATAAGTCGCGAAGTAGAGCTTGACGGGGACACCGTCCTTGTCCCTGGTGATCCGGAGGAGCTCGCCGCGCTCGTAGCCCCGCGTGACCCGGTAGAGATCCTCCCCCTCCTGCTCGTACACCGAGCGGCCGAGATCCAGCCGGGCGTCCGGGAAGATTGACTCGAGGTTGCCGCCGCGGTACGAGAAGACCATCGGGTGCCCCTCGGAGAACCACTGGCCCAGCACGCCCTCGAGCTCTGGCGGGGGCGCACCGCCAGGCCGACACTCGGCCTTCACCGGCCGAAAGGCGTCCGCCACCGCGCGGGACAACTCGATTCCGAGCGCCGAAATCGTCACGCCGGCGCCGTCGTTCGTGAGCACCGCTGCGCCCGTGCGCTTCGGCGGGAACGCCGAGACGTGGGCCAGGTAGCCCGCGTGGGCACCGTCGTGGCCGACGAAGACGTCGTCGCCGCTCCTGTACAGCGCGAAGCCGAGCCCGTAGGCGAGCCGCCACTTCGTCACGTCGACCATCGACTGGAACGTGGACATCTCCTCGACCGTCTCCTTGGAGAGGACGGCGGGGTCCGGATCGCCGATGAACGCCGCCCAGCGGCAGAGGTCCTCGGCTGTGCTCCAGAGCTCGGCGGCGGGGGCGACCGCGCGGCCTTCGATCACCGGCTCGCGACGAGGGACGTCCGTGTACGGGTGAACGAGGTACCCGGCCGCCGCCGGCTCCTCGGCGGTCCAAGTCGTGCGGTTCATGCCGACAGGGCGGAGGACATTCCGGGTGAGGTACTCCTCCGCGGGCTCACCGCTGACCCGGGCGACGACCTCCCCGAGGAGCGAGTACGCGAGGTTCGAGTAGTGCCAGTACGCGCCGGGCGCGAGCGGTTTCTCGGCCTCGGCGAGGCGCGGCAAGAGCTCCTCGCTCGTCGGCATCTCCAGCGTCTCCCAGACATTCCCCGGCACCTCGCGCTGGAGGCCGGAGAGATGTGAGAGCAGCCCCCGGATCGTCAGCCCGTGCTCGGCGCCCTCGACATGCCGGTCGAGGCTGTCTTCGAGCGACAGCCTTTCCTCGTCGCGAAGCCGCATGATCCCGACCGCCGTCACGGTCTTCGTGATCGACGCGATCCGGTACTGGTGGTCCGGCGTCGCCTCCTCCCCGCCCTCGACGTCCGCGAGCCCGACGGCCTCACTCCAGACGACCTCTCCCTCGCGCACGGCGGCCGCACTGACACTGGGCAGCCGGCTGTCGGCCTGAGCCTCCCGGATGATCCCCGAGAGCTCGGCCGCAAGTCCCTCAGGCGCGGGCAAGAACCCCCAGAGCCTTGGGCACGATCTCGATTGCCTGCTCGATGTCCTCGTCGGTGACGTCGAGATGCGTGACCGCGCGGAGGCGGGTGGGAAGGATCGTCGCCGAGATCCCGACACCGGCCTGGTGCACCCGCTCGAGCGCCTCGGGCTGCGAGAGGCCCAGCGGCTCGAGGTCGATCTGGACGAAGTTCGTCTCCACTTCTTCGGGGTCGACGGGTAGCCCGGCCACAGCCAGGCCCTCGGCGAGCCGGCGTGCCCGCGCGTGATCCTCGGCGAGCCGGTCGATGTTGTGCTCGAGCGCGTAGACGCCCGACGCGGCCACGATGCCGGCCTGGCGCATCGCACCGCCGAACATGTGCTTGAAGCGGCGGGCCCGAAGCATCAGCTCGGAGGAGCCGGCAACGACCGCGCCGAGCGGGCAGCCGAGGCCCTTCGACAGGCAGATCGTCACAGTGTCGGCGCGCTCCGAGATCCGCGAAGCCGGAATGCCGAGCGCGACCGCTGCATTGAAGAGCCGCGCGCCGTCGAGGTGGAGGCGGAGGCCGAGCTCGCGGCAGCAGTCGACCACGGAGTCGAGCTCCTCGAGCGGCCAGACGCGGCCCCCGGAGCTGTTATGGGTGTTCTCGATCGAGACAACTCGCGTCCTCGGCGCGTGGAGGTCGTCGTAGAGGCGCGCAGCCGAGCGGATCTGCTCGGCGCCGATCCGGCCGTTCTCCCCGTGGAGCGGACGGGTCAGGAGACCGGCGAAGGCGGCCGGCCCGCCGAGCTCCGCGATCAAGACGTGGGAGTTCTCCTCGGCGAGCAGCTCGTCGCCCGGTTCGCCGTGGAGGCGGAGCGCGATCTCGTTCGCCATCGTCGCCGTCGGGACGTAGACGGCCTCGGACTGTCCGAGAAGCTCAGCCGCCCGCTGCTCGAGCAGGTTGATGGTCGGGTCTTCCCGCTTCTGCTCGTCGCCGACCTCGGCCGACGCCATCGCCTCTCGCATCGCCGGGCTCGGCTTCGTCTGAGTGTCCGACCGGAGCTCGATCACGGCGAGATTCTGCCTGCCGCCAGGCGAGGAGGTACAGGGCAGCGCCGGTCACGCCTACGAAGGCGATCAGGATCCACATCCCGGCGTCGCCGAGGGCGGCTCGCGTCTGGAGGCCGATCGCCGGCGCAAGCGAGAGGCCGAGCCAGCTGGCGGCGTTCGCCGTACCGAGGTACATGCCGCGGAGGCCCGGCGGCGCCAGGTTCGCGATCAGCGCCTCCGAGGCCGGCGCCCACAGCATCTCGCCGAGGACGACGACGAGGAGGACGACGATCACGACGGGCACGACGGCGCTCGCCTCGAGCAGGAGGTACGGCGAGGCCATGAGCAGCACGCCCGCTGCGAGCTTGGCTCCACGCGAGATCCCGGTCGTCCAGCGGGTAACCCGCATCTGGAGCAGCACGATCACGATCGGGTTCATCGCGAAGAGGAGCCCCCACGTTGCGGGCGCCAGGCCGTGCGTCTGCGTCAGCGAGATCGGAAGCAGCAGCTCGAACGCCGCATAGGAGCACCAGCCACCGATCGCGGCGACGAACACGGTGAGCAGCACGGCATCGCGGGCGAGGGGGCGCAGCGACGGCGCCGCGCCGCCGGTGTCCGCTCGGCGGGCGCTCTCGTGAAGCCGAAGCGCGGCGACGAGGGAAAGCGCGTAGGCGCCGACGATCCCCCCGAAGAGCGGCTCCCACCGCCAGGTGACGAGGGCTGCGCCGAGCAGCGGCCCGAGCGTGGCGCCGGCGTTCAGGACGACGCGGAAGGCGCCGAATGCCTCCTCGCGATCGTCCTCGCCGACGAGGTCGGCGAGAAGCGCGCGCTGCGACGTTCCGCGCACGGGCTGGATGAAGCCCATGACGATGAGCACTGCGTACGCCGCGAGGATCGGAAGATCCGGGAGGAGCAGGATCGCCGGAGTCACGGTCTGGACGATCGACGCCGCCACGATCACCGGCTGTCGGCCGATGCGATCGGAGAGACGGCCGCCGACGAGGGCACCCGCCACGGCGGCTAGTCCCGAGCACGTGTACGCGATTCCGATCTGGGTCGCCGGTGCTGCTCGCTCGGTCAGGGCCCAGATCGCGAAGAACGCGAAGAAGGCGAACTGGCCGAGCGCGCCGAATCCGACCGAGGCCAGCACCGGCCGGAGGACACGGTCGACCTCGCCGCCGAAGAACCGCTTGAAGCTGAACACGGAGGCACTGTGGCGATCGTCCACCATGCGCGCCAATGCCGATTTCGTCTGAAGCTATACACTTCGGTAATGCTTGACCCGCGCCGCCTCGCGCTTCTCCGAGAGGTCGTCCGCCACGGCTCGTTCTCGAAAGCGGCGCAGGCGCTCTTCCTCACCCAGCCCGCCGTGTCGCGCCAGGTGGCCAAGCTGGAGCGTGAGGTCGGGGTCCGGCTCCTCGAACGCACGCCCGCCGGGCTCCGGCTCACGGACGCCGGCCGGGTCGCCGTCGACCGTGCGGAGGCGATCGCCGGCCACCTCGCCGCCGCCGAGGCCGAGCTGGAAGCTATCGCAACCGTGAGCGCCGGCCGCCTCCGGATGTGCGCCTTTCCGACGGTCGCGTCGACGCTCGCTCTCGAGGCGATCGAAGTGTTCCGGCGCCGCCGCCCAGGTGTCGAGCTCTCCTTCCTGGAGGCAGGCACGCGGATGAGCGTCCAGCGACTGCGCGCGGGTGAGGTGGATCTCGCTCTCGCCTTCCGCGAGCGCGGCCGGCCGGCCCCAAGTGCCTGGGAGGGCCTCCACGCCGACCATTTGCTCGTCGACCCGCTGTACGTTGCGCTGGCGAAAGACCACCCCCAGTCCTCGAAGGACGCCGTCCGGCTGAGGGACCTCCGGAACGAGGGCTGGATCCAGGCGGTGCAGGCCGGCCCGTCCGGCATCACCTACCGCGCCTGTCTTGCCGCCGGTTTCGAACCGCGCATCGTCCACCTCAGCGACCATGCGCCGATCACGCAAGGACTCGTAGCCGCCGGACTCGGCGTGACGCTCGTGTCCAGCCTGTCGGTGCCGCACGCCCGCAAGGACATCGCGATCCGGCCGCTCAAGCCGTCAGGCCCTCAGCGCGACGTCTTCGCGGTCTCACTCCCGGGCGCGCTGCAGCCGCCTGCGATCACGGCGATGGTGGAGATCCTGCGCGAGCTGGCGCCGCGCTACGAATCGGCGCGGAAGTCAGCCGCGGTCCGGCCGTCGTCGGTCGCTACGTCCTGATCGGCGCCGCTCGCGAGCAGCAGCTCGTACAGCTCCTCGTTTTGGGCCTGCGCCGCTGCGTGGAGCGGGACGAAGCCGCCCTCCTGCCGGGCATTTGGGTCGGCGCCGTGCTCGAGCAGGAGACGAGCCGCGGCGGTGTGCCCGCCGGCCGCCGCGCTGTGAAGCGGCTGCACACGGAGCGGATTCCTCGCAACCGCGCTCACATCCGCGCCGCGCTCGAGCAGCATCGCGGCGACCGTTTCCCGACCGAAGAACGCCGCGAGGTGGAGCGCCGTGAAACCGTCGGGCGACCAGACGGCCGCGGAGCCCCGCTGGAGGGACAGCAGCTCCCGGACGCGATCGGAGTCCCCCACGGCCGCCGCCTCGAAGATCGTGAGGTCGGGCCGCTCGGCCAGGGTCGCTTTGACCGTGTCGTAATCACCGCGATAGAGCGCCTCCAGCAGCTCCGACTGTGGGCTCGGCAGCTCGCTCACGCGACCATTTTCACCGGATGGGGGATGCGCGTCCACGTGGCGCAGCCGATGCTGGGTCGAAAGAAAGGAGAAGCAGCATGAGCGAAACAGCGGCTTCTCTGTGGCAACTCGTCAGGGACGACTCCCTCGTCCGCCGCGGCGCATGGATCTCGCTGGCCATCGTCTGGCTCGCCGCCGCCTGGGCGGATCTCCGGATGCTGATCTTCATCCCCGCCGTCGCCGGCACGGTCTGGCTGCTCATGCGGCGCCGAGGCGAGCTGCCCGACGACGTGGACCTCCTCTGATTTCAGACGGTCGCTGAAAGTCGTGAGACTTGCGGGCGCGCCTAGACGCCTTTCGGTGCTTCGACCTCGGCGGCGGTCGTGCGCTCGCCGGAAAGATCCGGGTGGTCCTCGAAGCGGTAGCGGACGACCGCCCTCTTCGCGGCCTTGACCTCGTCCAGGCGATCGACGGGCCGGCCGTGCGGCGCGGCTTTGATCTCTTCCGGCTCCTCGGCAGCCTCCCGGGCGATCGTGAGCATCGCGTCCGCGAAGGCGTCGAGCGTCTCCTTTGTCTCGGTCTCGGTCGGCTCGACCATCAGCGCCTCGGACACGATCAGCGGGAAGTAGATAGTCGGTGGGTGGAAGCCGTAGTCCATGAGGCGCTTGGCGACATCGAGCGCCGTGATTCCGTGCTCCTTCTTGAGCGTGCGCGCCGAGAGCACGAACTCGTGCATGCAGAGCCGATCGAAGGGCAGGTCATACGAATCCTTGAGCCGGGCCAGCAGGTAGTTCGCATTCAGGACCGCATCCTCCGACATCGTCCGGAGCTCCTTGCCCCAGGCGAGGATGAACGCGTACGAGCGGACGAACACTCCGAAGGGCCCTGTGAACGCGCGCACCTTCCCGATCGACTTCGGGCGGTCGTAGTCGAGGCGGAAGCGGTTTCCGTCGCGGACGACGGCCGGCACAGGCAGGAACGGCTCGAGGCGATCACGGACCGCGATCGGACCGCCTCCCGGCCCCCCGCCGCCGTGCGGCTGAGAAAACGTCTTGTGCAGGTTGATGTGGACGATGTCGAAGCCCATGTCGCCCGGCCGCGAGATTCCGCACACGGCGTTGAGATTGGCGCCGTCGTAGTACAGAAGCGCGCCGACTTCGTGAAAGATCTTCGCGACCTCCTCGATGTGCTCGTCGAAGAGGCCGAGTGTCGATGGGTTCGTCAGCATGAGGCCGGCCGTCGAGCCGTCGACACGGGCCCGGAGATCGTCCAGGTCGATGTTCCCTCGGGCGTCCGTCGCGACCTTCTGGAGCTCGAAGCCGGCCATGGTCACGCTCGCCGGATTCGTGCCGTGCGCCGTGTCGGCGACGACGATCGTCCGGCGCCGCTCGGCCTCGCCGCGGTCGGCGAAGTAGGCTCGCATGAGCATCAGGCCGGTCAGCTCCCCCTGCGAGCCGGCCGCGGGCTGGAGCGAAACGGCGTCGAGCCCGGTGACCTCCGCGAGGATCTCCTGGAGGTCATGCATCAGCTCGAGCGCTCCCTGCGCGCCTTCCTCGTCCTGATGCGGGTGGAGGTCGCGGAAGCCGGGGAGCGCGGCGACCCGCTCGTTGACGCGCGGGTTGTACTTCATCGTGCAGGACCCGAGCGGGTAGAAGCCGGTGTCGATCCCGAAGTTGCGGGTCGACAGCTCCGTGAAATGGCGGACGAGCTCGATCTCGGGGATCTCCGGCAGGCGGGCAGGCCGCTCACGGCGAAGCTCCTCCGGGACGGCGGGCGTGGACAGCTCGGCCGGGCGCGGTACTCGGCCCGCCCGACGGCCCGGACGCGACTTCTCGAAGACGAGTCTCATTCCACCAGCGCGTCCGCCAGGCGCTCGATGTCGTCGAGGGTACGGCGCTCGGTGACGGTGACGAGGAGCGCATCGTCCATCCCGGGGTAGTCGCGCCCGACCGGGTAGCCGGGGTTGAGGCCGTGCGTTCGCGCCTCCCTGATGGCCTGCTGCGCCTGCCGTCCGACGCGGACGCCAAACTCCTTGAACGTTGTCTGCTCCGGAAACAGCAGTGGGAGATCCAGCCGCTCCTTCGCGTGCTCGGCGAGCGCCATGCAGGTCTCGCCCACCTCCCGCAGCCCTTCGGGCCCCAGCCAGCACAGATAGATGAGGCCGCCCAGCGCAAGCAGAGTCTGGTTGGTCGTGATGTTCGACGTCGCCTTCTCGCGCCGGATGTGCTGCTCGCGCGTCTGGAGCGTGAGGACGTAGCCTCGGCGTCCCTCGACGTCGGTCGTCTCGCCGACGATCCGGCCTGGCATGCGGCGGGTGAACTCTTCGCGCGCGGCGACGAACCCGTAGTGCGGTCCGCCGTAGGAGAGCGGGTTGCCGGCCGATTGCCCCTCGCCGATCGCGATCGCGCAGCCGTAGTTGCCGGGCGCCTCGAGCACACCGAGTGACATCGGGTCGACGTGCGCAACGGCGAGCGCCTCGGCGTCGGTCGCGGCCGCCGCGAGCTCGGGCCCCGGCTCCAGGCAGCCGAAGAAGTTCGGCTGCTGGAAGATCGCACAGGCTGCGTCCTCGGCGGCGGCCCGAAACTCGTCGGGGTCGGTGACGCCGTCGCGGTGCGGCACGTCCACGACCTCCATTCCGAACCCCGGCGCGTAGGTGCGGACGACCTGGCGCACCTGAGGGTTGATGGTCTCTGCGAGGACGATCTTCGACCGGCCGGTGGCGTGCTTCGCGATGTAGCAGGCGTCCGCGGCGACGGTCGTCCCGTCGTAGCCGGACGCGTTCGACACGTCCATTCCGGTCAGCTCGCAGATCACCGTCTGGTATTCGAAGATCGCCTGGAGAACGCCCTGGCTCATCTCCGGCTGGTAGGGCGTGTAGGCGGTCAGCAGCTCGCCTCGGCTGAGGATGTAGTCCACGACGGCCGGGACGTAGTGGTCGTAGACCCCCGCGCCGACGAAGGAGAGCTCTTCGCCGGCGTGGACGTTCCGCGCCGCCAGCTCGTCCAGGCGCTCGAAGATCTCCTGCTCCGTGAGCGGTTCGCCAAGCTCGAGCGGCCGGTCGAAGCGAACGCCGACGGGGATGTCCCGGAAGAGCTCCTCGATGCTCGAGACGCCGATCGTCTCCAGCATCGCCTCGCGATCGGCGGCGGTCAGCGTCTCGTAAGTCACTGCTCGGCGAGATGCGCCTTGTACGCGTCGGCGTCCATGAGGCTGTCCGCCTCCGACGCATCGGAGAGCCGGATCCTGATCAGCCAACCGTCGCCGTATGGATCGTCGTTCACGGTCTCGGGCCCGTCGACGACGGCCTGGTTGACCTCGAGCACCTCGCCGGAGAGCGGAGAGACGACATCCGAAACCGCCTTCACCGACTCCACCTCTCCGTAGGCGCCGTCCTTCGCAATCGAGGCGCCGACCTCCGGCGGCTCGAAGTGCACGAGCTCGCCGAGCGCGTCCTGCGCGTACCAAGTGATCCCCAGCACGGCCTCGCCGTCCTCGATGCGCGCCCAGTCATGCTCGGGGTGGTAGGTCAGCTCGTCCGGGTAGCTCTCCGCTGCCGCCATCAATTCTCCTCGCGCTTGTAAATCGGTTTCTCGACCACGCGGGCGTGCCGCTGCCGGCCGCGCACGTCGATCGTCAGCTCCTCGCCGGGGGCAGACTGCTCGGCGGCGACGTAGCCCATGCCGATGCCCTTGTCGAGCATTGGCGAGTGCGTCCCAGAAGTGACCTCGCCGCCGCCGTCGATCGGCATGCCCTGACGCGGAATCCCGGCCTCCTCCATCACGAACGCCGCCAGCTTCCGTGCGGGGCCTTCGGCCTTGATGCGGCGCAGCTCCTCCGCTCCCGTGAAGTCCTTGTCGAGCGCCGACACCCAGCCGAGGCCGGCGGAGATGGCGTCCGTGTCCGAGCCGATGTCGTTCCCGTGCAGCGGGAAGCAGACCTCTAGGCGGAGCGTGTCGCGCGCGCCGAGTCCGGCCGGCTTGACCCCATGAGCCAGGACGGCGTCCCAGAGCGCCGGCCCATCGTCGGCCGGAACCATGAGTTCCACGCCGGTCTCTCCGGTGTATCCGGTGCGGTTGACCATCACCTCGATCCCGTCAAGTTCGTCCATCGAGAACGTGAACGCCGCCGCGTCGTCGAGGCCGAGACGTTCGAGCGACCGGGGCCCCTGGACGGCGAGGAGCGCGTAGTCGTCGGAGATGTCCCGCACGTCCGAGCCCGGGATCTCGCGTTCCTTCAGCCACTGAAAGTCGGTATCCCGATTCGATGCGTTGACGATCAGGAGGTAGCGGCCGGGCTCGAGCCGGTAGGCGATCAGGTCGTCGAGGATCCCGCCGCGCTCGTTCGTCAGCAGCGTGTACTGAGCCTGGCCCGGCTCGATGCGATCGAGGTCGTTCGAAAGGACTCCCTGCAGGAACTCGTGCGCCTTCGGCCCCTCGACCTCCAGCTCACCCATGTGCGAGACGTCGAAGACGCCGGCGTCCGCGCGCACGGCCCGGTGCTCGGGGATCACGCCCTCGTACTGCACCGGCATCTCCCAGCCTGCAAAGGGAACGAGACGCGCGCCGAGTGCGACATGTCGCTCGTGGAGCGGGGTTCGGCGCAGCGTCTGCACGACGCGCCGGATGCTACCGCCGAGGGTTCTGGTGGCTCGCGGGCTACTCGCGGAGGAAGGAGGGCACTTCGAGCTCTTCGTCCGACACCTCGAAGCGCTCGCGCTCGCGCTCGCGGTCCTCAGGCGCCCTCGGCGTCGGCTCCTCCTCCGGCACCGTTGTGCGGCGGCGACGCCGGTGCGCCTGCGGGCCGAAGCCTGTTGCGATCACCGTGACTCGAACCTCGTCGTTCAGCGCGTCGTCGATGACTGCACCGAAGATGACGTTGGCGTTCTGATCCGCTGCGCTGGTGACGACCTCGGCCGCTTCGTTCACCTCGAACAGCCCCATGTCGGGTGGGCCGCTGATGTTCAGGAGGATTCCCGTCGCGCCCTCGATGGACGATTCGAGCAGGGGCGAGGAGACTGCGGTGTGCGCTGCCTCAGCCGCACGGTTCTCCCCCGACGCGGTGCCGATTCCCATCAGCGCCGAGCCGGCGTCGGACATGATCGCCCGCACGTCGGCGAAGTCGAGGTTGACGATTCCAGGGACCGTGATCAGATCGGTGATCCCCTGGACTCCCTGGCGGAGGATGTCGTCGGCCATCCGGAAAGCGTCGACGATCGACGTGCGCTTCTCGACGACCTGGAGAAGGCGGTCGTTCTCGATCACGATCAGCGTGTCGACGTTGTCGCGAAGCTCCTCGATGCCCATCATGGCCTGGTCGGCGCGCTTGCGGCCCTCGAAGCCGAACGGCCTGGTGACGACGCCGACGGTGAGGGCTCCGAGCTCGCGCGCGATCTCGGCGACGATCGGCGCGCCGCCAGTGCCCGTGCCGCCGCCTTCGCCGGCCGTCACGAACACCATGTCCGAGCCCTTGATCGCGTCCTTCAGCTCGTCGCGGCTCTCGGTCGCCGCGGCCTTCCCGACCTCCGGGTTCGCCCCTGCACCGAGGCCGCGCGTCGACTCGGCGCCGATGTGGACCTTCATGTCCGCGTCAACGACGAGGAGCGCCTGGGCGTCCGTGTTTGCAGCGATGAAGTCCACCCCGCTCAGGCCTGCGTCGACCATGCGGTTGACCGCGTTCGATCCGCCGCCGCCGACCCCGACGACCTTGATCACTGCCAGGTAATTCCCTGTCTGATCGCGTACGCTCAACGTCCCTCCGCCTCAAGCTCGACTGTAGCTCACGGCTTGCAAGCCACCGGCAACGCCCCAGACTAAGTGCGATCTATTGGCCTGTCAACGCGTCTTCCGGCGCAGCAGTCTCAGGCTCAACCTGAGACTCGATGCTTTCGCCGACGACGGGACGTTCCGGGACGCTGACGTCGAGATACGCGGCGACGTCGCCTTCGCGACGCAAGGTCGCGAGGACGCGGCGCGAGACCGCGAGCTTCAGCGGAAGATCCGACGCCGAGCCCAGCCGGATCTCGAAGCGGTCGTCCAGGACCGCTGCTGCGGTTCCGCCTTCTCCAGTCTTCACATACCACACACGCGGCGACAGACCGGGAGCCGCGGCCCGAATCGCGGCGACGGTCCGGATCGCCCGCGCAGCCTCCGCGCTTCCGAGGATCGAGCCCACGTGTGGATCCACCGTGCGCCCGATCCAGACCACGGGCAAGGGTCGGCGGAGCCGGCGCTCGAGCGGCCGAAGAACACGCCCCTCGGCCGAAACGAGCCAGTTCTCGTCGCCTCGCCGTACCACGGCCACCGGCCGCTCGACGCTCACCTCGACGCGAAGGGTGTTGGGGAAGGCACGGTCGTAGCCGAGCAGGTGGACGTGCGGCAGCTTGTCGAGGCGGCGCTGGATGTCCTCCTGATCGATCCGGAGCAGGCTCGTCCCTTGAAGGCCCAACAGCGCCCTGTCGACCATGCGGGACTGCCCGCTCGGGACCGACTCGACCTGCACCTCGTGAACGGCGAAGACGGCCGTCTCGCGTGCGGCGAAGAAGAGCCCGAAGGCGGCGGCGAGGAGCCCGAAGCCGATCGCGAGCGAGCGGCCGGAAGGGACCAGCCTGAGGGCAGGGGACGCCAAGACAGCCGTACGGGCCACCGGACCAATTTCGCCGCGACGGGGGTCGCTCCTACACCCGATCGCCCGCGGCCGGGAGCCCGATCGGGCCGAGCAGCTGAACCTCGTGCTCGAGCTCGACGCCGAACTCCTCGAGCGCCCGCTTGCGCGCCTCGGTCATGAGCTCGATCGCGTCGAGCGACCGGGCGCCGTCGGCGTTCTCGATAAAGTTCGCGTGCCTCGGCGAGATCTGCGCACCGCCGATGCGGTGGCCGCGAAGCCCGCAGGCCTCGAGCATCCGCCCCGCCGACAACTCGTGCTCGGGGTTCTTGAAGACACTCCCGAACGTCCGCTTGTTCGTCGGTTGCGCCGCCTTGCGCGCCGCCTGCATCTTGGCGACCGTCGCCTTGATCTCCTCGACCGGCCTCGGCCGCAGGCGAAACTCCGTCGCCACGACGACCTCGCCGGGGCGCAGCGCCGAGCGCCGGTACTCGAGACCCAGCTCCTCCGGCGTGCGCCACGAGGAGCCGGAGGCATCCGCCACGAGTGCCCGCTCGAGCACACCTGCGATGTCTCCACCGTAGGCGCCCCCGTTCATCCAGACGCCACCGCCGGCCGTCCCGGGGATCGCACAGGCGAACTCGAACCCTCCCAGCGACGCGGCCCGTGCACGGTGGAGGCAGACCGCGAGTGGGGCTCCTCCACCGGCGTGCAACACCTCGCCCTCCGCCTCGGCCGCCGCGAGCTCCCCGGACAGCTTCAGAACGAGCGCTTCGACGCCCTCGTCTGCCACGAGCAGGTTCGAGCCCAGCCCCACCACGGACACGGCAGCCTCGCGCTCGGCGGCCCACGCCAGCGCCTGGCCGAGGTCCTCGGCCGTTTCGGGCCTGGCGAACCAGCGCGCAGGACCACCGGTGCCGAGCGTCGTGAACCGCGAAAGTGGCACGCGTTCCTCGATCGTCAAGCGAGCTCCCCGAAGACGAGGTCGGCGCCCCGGTCGACGTCGCCCGCTCCGATCGTGAGGACGACGTCACCCGGCCGCGCACGACGCGCGAGGAAGCGCGCGCCGTCGTCCACGGACGGCGTCCAGCCGATCGTCATCCCCGGTCGGAGCTCGGCAAGCGCGTCGACGACGAGCTTCCCGCTGACGCCCGCGACGGGTTCCTCCCGGGCTGCGTAGACGTCCGTCACCGCGACGACGTCGGCTTGGGCCAGCGCCGCCGCCGTCTCGCGCGCGAGATGCCTGGTCCGGGAGTAGAGATGAGGCTGGAAGAGGGCAAGGATCCGGCCGATGCCCTGTTCGCGCAGCGCTGCGAGCGTCACGCGTATCTCGGCGGGATGGTGCGCGTAGTCGTCCACGATCCGGACGTCGCCGGCAACGCCGACCTCCTCCAGTCGGCGCCCGGCGCCACGAAACTCGCGCAACACCGGCCACGCCTCGCGCCCGTCCACGCCGGCGTGCTCCAGTGCTGCGAGCGCCGTGGCGGCATTGAGCCGGTTGTGCCTGCCGGGGATGGTGAGCTCGCCGTCGTACGGCTCGAGTGAGTCTCCGCGAACCGTCTGCGGGACGCCCTCGAGCCAGCGCTCGAAGAGCTCCCCAACCTCGGAGCGCGACGCGAACTCCGTGTGGTGGTCGAGGTCGACGTTCGTGACGACGGCGATCCTGGGACGAAGCAGCTCGATCGTCCGGTCCGACTCGTCGCCCTCGACGACGAGCCAGCCCGAGCCCGCTCGGGCATTCGACCCCAGCTGCGGCACTTCCGCGCCGATCAGGAACCCTGGATCGCGGCCGAGGCGCTCGAGGACGAACGCAATCATGGCCGCGGTCGTCGTCTTTCCGTGCGCGCCTGCGACGACGATCGAGTCTTGGAGCGAGACGAGCTCGGCCAAGAACTCGGCACGTGATCGCCCCTCGACGAGGCCGCTGAACGCGGTCGAGACGACGGTCTCGGCGCCTTCCGGGGTATCGGGCTCGGCCGAGATCGTGACGTCGACCTCGGGCGGCAGATGCGCGAGGTACGGCGTCTCGTAGCGGTCCCAGCCCGAGACATCGGCACCCCAGGCGTTCGCGAGCAGCGCGTAGCCGGAGAGGCCGGCGCCGCCGATCCCGACGAAATGCAGCCGCCTACCGGCTAGCGGCCGCAAGCGCGAGCACCTCCTCGGCAATCCGGTCGGCGGCGTCATCCTTCGCGAGGGCGCGCATCGCCTCGCTCATCGCTCGAAGCTGGGCATTGTCCGCCAGGAGCGACTCCACGATGCCGGCCGCGTCGTTCAGCCGGGACTCGGGCACGACAACGGCCCCGCGGCCCCCCTCGAAGTAGCGAGCGTTCTTCGTCTGGTGGTCGGCCGTCGCATGCGGGTACGGCACGAGCACGGCAGGCAGCCCCGCCGCCGCCAGCTCCCAGACGGTTCCACCCGATCTCGACAGGGCGAGATCGACGGACGAGAGCGCTGCTCCGAAGTCGTCAACGCTCGGCAGCAGGTGGTAGTCCGGGCGCCGCACTCGCGGCTGCAGCTCGTCGTGGTCGCGCTCGCCGGAGAGATGGAGGACGACGGGCCCCCCTTCGCCCCAGGTCTCGACCGCGAAGTCGTTGAGGCTCTTGGCGCCGGCGCGCGCTCCGAACACGCCGAGGATCTTCGCGTCGGATGGGAGGCCGAGCCGTCGACGCGCCTCTGCCCGCGGCAGCGAACGCGACCGCTTGGGGATGGGCCGGCCGACGACGAGATACTTCGGCGGCCCGCGCCCGTCCAGCTCGTACGAGAGGAAGACACGCTCGGCGAAGGGCGCCGCGAGCCGGTTGGCAAGGCCGAGATGCGCGTCTGCCTCGGTCAGCGCCGTGGGGATCCGCATGATCGCCGCCGCGAGCACCATCGGCCCGGCGACGTAGCTTCCAGCGCCGAGGACGACGTCCGGCTGCCGCCGCTTCAGGATCCTGCGGCTCTCGCGGACCGCGCCGCCGGCGCGGAAAATCGATCGCACAAGTTCGACGCCCGGACGCCTCGGCAGGCCCGAGATCGGGAACGACTCGAGCTCGAACCCGGCTTCGGGCACGAGGCGCGCCTCAACGCGATCCGGCGACCCTGCGAACATCACGGCCGCTCCGCGATCTCGAAGCGCCTCGCCGACTGCGATTGCCGGGAGCACGTGTCCGGCTGTTCCTCCTGCCGCGATCAGGCACCTGGGCCCTGGTTGCTCGGCCATGGTCGCCCGCGATGTTAAGGAGGATGCCCACGGCCGCGAGGCCGACGATGAGGCTCGACCCACCGTACGACACGAACGGCAGGGTGATCCCCGTCAGCGGCGCGACGCCCATGACTGCGGCGACGTTGATGAGGGCCTGGCCGCAGATGAGCGTCGTGATCCCGGCGGCGAGCCGCTTTCCGAACGGATCCCTGCAGCCGAGGGCGAGCCGGAAGCCCGCGTAGCCGAAGGCAGCGTAGGCCCCGATCAGCGCCGTCGTGCCGACGAGTCCGAGCTCCTCGCCGACGATCGCGAAGATCATGTCCGTGTGGGCTTCAGGGAGGTAGAAGTTCTTCGAGATACCTTCGCCGAGCCCCACCCCGAAGATCCCGCCCGAGCCGAGCCCGATCATCGCCTGCACGGTCTGGTAGCCGGCCCCCTGCGGGTCGTCCCACGGGTTGAGGAAGCTCAGCAGACGCGCCCGCCTGTACGGCTCGAACCAGGCGGCGGTCAACACGAGGCCGACAGCGACCGCACCTCCACTGGCAAGGAGCCGGGCGGGGGCGCCGGAGACAACGAGGACGCCGCCGAGCATGACGACGACGGTGATCGCCGTCCCGAGGTCGGGCTCGGCGAGGAAGAGCGCGCAGAAGACGCCGACGACGAGCCCGATGGGCTTGAAGAGCTCGCCGAGCGTCCGGGGCGCCGGGTGCCGGGATAGGTAGGCGGCGAGCCAGATGACGAGTGCGAGCTTTGCGAGCTCGGACGGCTGGAAGACCGCCGGGCCGAACTGGAGCCAGCGCTTGGCGCCGTTGACGGTCGTCCCGATCGCGAGCACGGCGAGGAGCAGGCCGAGGCTGCCGACGAGCAGCGTGGGCGCGAGCGGCCGCAGGCTTCGGTAACTCGTCCGGCGAAGGAGCACCAGCAGGACGACGCCGACGAGCGCATAGAGACCCTGCTTGCGCAGGTAGTACGAGGCGTCCCCGTTCCCGAGCGTCGCCTGTCCGGAGGTGGCGCTGAAGACCATCACGAGCCCGAACGCGACGAGCGCGAGGGTGATCAGCAGCAGGAGCTGCCCCTCGAACTGACCCTTCCTCACGAGCCTGGCCGCCTTCGGCTCCCGCCCGGCGGAGCCGGGCTCCACCGAAGGCTGACCACGCTGGCTGCGGGATGCTTCGCCCGACCCGCTTGTCCGTGCCTCTTTGCACTGTCCGGCGCGGCTCGGGCTTGCCTCCCTTGCCAGCGCCGCCCCAGGGTCGTGAGGAACCTCACCGGAGCTCCTCAACGAGGCGGCGGAACTCGTCACCCCGCTGCTCGAAGTCGTCGAACTGGTCGTAGCTGGCGCAGGCGGGCGAGAGCAGGACGACCTCGCCCGGCTTCGCGGCGTCGGCCGCGGCGTGCACCGCGGTGGGGAGGTCGCCGCAGAGCTCGTAGTCGTCGATCGCAGCCGCCAGCTCGCCCGCCGCTGCTCCGATCAGATACGCCCGGGCGCCGCGAGCTCGCAGGTCGACCGCGAGCCCGTCGTAGCTCTCGTGCTTGCCGAGCCCGCCGAGGATGACGTGCAATGGCTCCTCGAACGACGCGATCGCGCGGCGTGCCGCCGCGGCGTTGGTCGCTTTGGAATCGTTGACGAAGCGCACGCCGCCGATCTCCGCGACCTCCTCGAGGCGATGCGGCACGCCCGGAAACTCATGCAGCGCGTCGGCGATCTGCTCCTCGCCGGCTCCCGCCTCACGGGCGGCGACCACGGCAGCGGCGGCATTCTCGCGGTTGTGCTCTCCAGGGATTCGCGGCTCGGCCGGAAGGTCGTCGTCGGCGGAGAACTCGACACGCCGAGCGCGGCCCGGGATCTCGCCGAACCCTCGAGGGACGACCGCCACGTCGTCGGGCCCCTGGTTCTCGAAGATCCGGAGCTTCGCGTCGCGATACGCCTCCCAGGTCCCGTGCCGGTCCAGGTGGTCGGGCTCGAGGTTCAGGAGCACCGCAATCTGCGGCCGGAACTGGTGAATGTCCTCCAGCTGGAAACTCGAGAGCTCACACACGATCCAGCGTCCCCCGTCGTCGAGCTCGGTCAGCGCTCGGCCGATGTTCCCCGCCACGGGCGCGGCAAGCATCTCGCCGAGAAGGGCGGTCGTCGTCGTCTTCCCGTTCGTCCCGGTCACACCGAGGATCGGCGTCGACAGCAGGCGGCCGCCGAGCTCGATCTCGCTCCAGACCGGAATGCCGCGCTCGCGGGCGGCGGTGACGAGGGGTGCCTCCGACGGCACCCCGGGGCTCTTGATCAGGACGTCGACTCCCTCCAGCAACGTGGTCTCCTCGGTTCCGAGGTGGACTTCGACGCCGGCCTCGACGAGCCTCCCGGCATCGGCCTCCGGGGAGCGGTCCACGACCACGACGCGGTCGCCCTGCCGCGCGAGCGCCAATGCGGCCGCCCGGCCCGAGCGAGCCAGGCCGACGACGAGCGCGGTCATCCGACGAGGTCGGGGCGGAAGGCCGGGAAGTAGCGGTAGTAGAGCGCGAAGGCGGCGCCACACAGGATCGCGGCGACGATCCAGAAGCGCACCATGATCTTCGTCTCCGACCAGGCCTTCATCTCGAAGTGGTGGTGGATCGGCGCCATGAGGAAGATCCGGCGCCCCCAGTACTTGAAAGACGCGACCTGGAGGATCACCGACAGCGCCTCGATCACGAAGATCCCGCCGATGAGGAGCAGAAGCAGCTCGCTGCGACTCATGACCGCGAACGCGCCGATCGCGCCGCCGATCGCCATGGAACCGGTGTCGCCCATGATCACCTCGGCGGGGAATGCGTTGTACCAGAGGAACCCAATCGCGCCTCCGATCAGCGCTGCACCCAGGATCGCCATGTCCAGTGAGGCCAGATCTTGCTCGGCCTGGAACTGCCCCGACCGCGTATAGGCGACGACGTTCATCGCCGTGAAGGTGAGCAGCGCGATGATCCCGATCCCGGCAGCGAGGCCATCGATCCCGTCGGTCAGGTTCGCGCCGTTCGCCGCCCCGGCCACGATCAGGAAGAGCAGGAGGTAGAAGCCGAGCGACAGGCCGAAGCGCCAGTCGACGACCGGGACGTAGATCTCACTCGGCGCGTTCACGTCCTCGACGGCGAGCGCGAGCCCGACCGTGATCGCCGCCAGGAGGACGAGCTTCCACCGGCCGGCGAGGCCGAGCGAGCGGCGGTGGCGGAGCTTCGTGTAGTCGTCCGCAAACCCGACGGCGGCGCAACCGAGCATCACGCCGAAGACGGCCAGTCCCTCTGTCGTGTACTGGCTCAGCGTCAGGAAGGCGACGGTCGCCGAGAAGACGAGCAACAGGCCGCCCATGGTCGGCGTCCCCTGCTTGATCCTGTGGCCCTCCGGGCCTTCCTCGCGGATGTGCTGGCCCATCTCGTTGCGGCGGAGGAAGTCGATGAACTTCGGTCCCGCGACGATCGAGATGAGCATTGCGAGCAGGCCCGCGGCGAGGACTCGTTCCATTAGTTGGTCAGTTTCTGTGCGACGGCCTCGAGGCCTACCGAGCGCGAGCCCTTGACGAGCACGACGTCGCCCGGTTCGAGCAGCTCCGCAAGCCGTCTCGCTGCTTGATCGGCGTCCGCAACCCAGTCGCCCGTGCCGTATGCGCGGGCGAGCTCACCGACGGCGATCACGTGGTCGAGGGGACCTAGGAGCTCGCCGATCTCGCGGTGGTAGTGCGATCCCTCGGAACCCAGCTCGGCCATGCCGCCGAGGACGGCGATCCGCCTGCCGCCGTTCCGCTTTGCGAGCTCGGCAAGGGCAGCCCGCATCGACGCCGGGTTGGCGTTCCAGCAGTCGTTGATGAGGACCCCGCCGTTCGCGAGGGCGATCTCTTCGCCGCGGAGGCCCGAGAGCTCGATCCGGCTCGCACCCTCGTGGGCCTTGGCGGGCGGGAGCCCGAGCGCGGCGTAGACGGCCAGCGCGACGAGCGCGTTCTCGGCCTGGTGTCGCTCGCGGAACGGGAGCTTCAGCGAGACAGGCTCGCCTAGAACCTCTGCCTCGAGGTGGCCGTGCGTCCACGAGCGGAGCTGGACATCCTCGCCGACCCGAATCGTCTTCAGATCCTCGCGGAGGTACGGCTCGAGCTCGCGGGCGTCGGCCGGGACCACGGCGGCCGCTCGGGGCGGGAGTGCGTCGAGCAGCTCGGCCTTCGCCCGCGCCACGCCGGCCACGTCGCCGACGAACTCGAGGTGGACGGGGCCGACCGCCGTAATCGCGCCGAGCGTCGGCCGCGCGATCTCGCAGAGGTCGCGGATCTGGCCGAATCCGCGCATCGCGAGCTCGGCGATCAGGACCTCGGTGTCGGGCTCCAGTCGGGCGAGCGTGAGCGGGACGCCGAGCTCGGCGTTATAGCTGGCCTCGGCGGCGACCGTCTTCCGGTGGGGGCGAACGAGCGCGGCGAGGATGTCCTTCGTCGAGGTCTTGCCCGTCGAGCCCGTGATCCCGACCACGTCGGCGCTGCTGCGATCGCGCACGGCGCGCCCGATCGCGGCCATGGCGACGAAGTCGTCGTCCGGGACGAGCGTTGCGGCGGCGCCGGCCTTGCGCGCCTCCTCGAGGTAGGCGACTCCGCCACGCACCGCGACGAAGAGATCGCCCGGCCCGATCCGGCGGGAGTCGATCTGGACGCCGGTGACCTTCTCGGCCGTCGGCTCGAGCCGACCGAGCCCCTCGAGCTCTCGAACCGGAAGCGGGATCACGCCGGAGCCCCCAGCCGCCGAAGCGCCTCCCGGGCGACCTCCCGGTCGTCGAACGGCAGCTTGCGGTCGGCGAACTCCTGCCCCTGTTCGTGGCCCTTTCCGGCGATGACGACGACATCGCCCTCGCGCGCGAGACCGACCGCCTTGGCGATCGCGGCTCGGCGGTCGGGCTCGACCTCCGGCTCGGGGCTCATCCCGGCGAGGATCTCGTCGATGATCGCGAGCGGAGCCTCACTCCGTGGATTGTCCGAGGTCACGATCGGCACGTCCGCGAGCTCCGCAGCGATCCGCCCCATCTCCGGCCGCTTGCCGCGGTCCCTGTCGCCGCCGCAGCCGAACACGCAGATGAGGCGACCGGTCGCCAGATCGCGCGCGGTCCGAAGGACGTTCGCAAGCGAGTCGGGCGTGTGCGCGTAGTCGACGATCACCGAGAACGGCTGACCCTCATCGACCGACTCGAAGCGCCCTGGGACGCTCGGCGCCTCCGCCAAGCCCTGCTCGATGGCCGCCTCGGGCACGCCGACGAGGCGTGCCAGGGCAACGGCGGCAAGCGTGTTCTCATGGTTGAAGCGGCCCTGAAGCGGGCTCGTGGGCCGTTCGCAGACCTCGGCCTCGTCGGTGAGCCCAAAGGTGAGGAGCGGCGCGCGGTCCAGCTCGCGAAGCTCCTCAGCCAGGCGCCGTCCCCACTCGTCGCCCACGTTGATCGCCGCGGCCGGCGCCGGCTCGTGCTCGGTGAAGAGCCTCCGTTTCGCCTCGTAGTACTCGTCCATCGTGCCGTGGAAGTCGAGGTGGTCCTGCGTCAGGTTCGTGAATGCGAGCGCCTTGAACCGGACACGATCGAGGCGGCCGAGGACGGAGCCGTGCGAGGTCGCCTCCATCACGGCGCTGCGGTCGCCGGCGTCCAGCATCTCCCGGAACGTGCGCTGGAGGTCGATCGACTCCGGCGTCGTCCGCACGGCGGGCCGCGACTCGCCCCCGACCCGCGACTCGATCGTCCCGATCAGGCCGGGGCGCATGCCGGCCGCGTCGAAGATCGAGTGGAGCAGGTACGCGGTGGTCGTCTTCCCGTTCGTGCCGGTGACGCCGGCGAGCAGCAATTCCTCGGTGGGCCGCTCGAAGAACTCGTCGGCCGTGACCGGCATCGCGTCCCGGGCCGAGTCCACGAGCAGCTGCGGGACGTCCAGGTCGAGTGGACGCTCGACGACGAGCGCAACCGCGCCGCGCTCGACGGCCTCGCCGGCGAGGTCGTGACGGTCGACCGTCTCGCCGGGGGCGCAGAAGAAGAGCGCGCCCGGGCGAACCGCGCGCGTGTCGTAGGCGAGGTCGGTGATGTCCGTCGGAGCGCCCCCGCGGACCTCCAGGGGTCCGAGCGCGCTGATCAGCCGCTCGAGATCCATCGATCGGCTGGAGGCTAGCTCAGGAGGCGGCGTCGGGCGGGATCTCGAGGTACTGAAGGGCAAAGCGCGCGATCTGCTGGAACGCCGGCGCCGCGACGGTGCCGCCCCAGATCGTGCTCGGCTCGTCGACGGTGACGAGGATCACGAGCCGCGGGTCACTCGCAGGCACCACGCCGACGAACGAGGCGACGTAGCGGGAGGTCGAGTAGCCGCCACGCGGGTCCGGCTTGGCCGCGGTCCCCGTCTTCCCCGCCACCTGATAGCCCTCGACCGCCGCCTCCGTGCCGGTGCCCTCGAGAACGACGTCGCGCATCATCGCCATCAACTGCTCGGAGACCGCGCGCGAGATGACGCGCCGCTGCTTCACGCGATTCGACAGGACCAGATGCGGCTGCTTCCAGACGCCCCCGTTCGCGACCGCGGCGTAGGCGGTCGCCATCTGCACGGGCGTGACGGCGATGCCATGGCCGATCGGCAGCGTTCCGATCGTCGAGCCCGACCAGTAGCTCGGGAGGATCCCCTGCGTCTCGCCCGGAAAGTCGATGCCGGTCTTCTTCCCGAACCCGAACCGGCCGAGCCACTTGGTCAGCCGCTCCCGGCCGAGAAGCTGGGCGAGCGTGATGGTCCCCACGTTCGAGGAGTGCGAGACGATCTCTGCAACCGTCAGGCGCTCCGTCTCCTTGCGGTAGGCCTCCTGGATGACGCGGTCGGCGACCTGGATCTTCGGCTTCAGCGTGAACGCCGTCGACGGCTCCACGAGCCCGTCGGAGAGGGCGCCCGCAACGGTTACCACCTTCAGCGTCGATCCCGGCTCGTACGTGTCCGTGACGGCGCGGTTCCGCTGCACCTCACGGGAGGTCTGCGGGAAGCGGTTGGCGTCGAAGCCCGGCTCGACCGCCAGCGCGAGCACCTCGCCGCCGTGCGGGTCGAGCACCACGGCGGTCGCGGCCAGCGCGCCCCAGCGACGCACCGTCGAGCGGAGAACTGACTCCGCATTCGCCTGCAGCGTCGCATCGAGCGTCAGGCGGGCGTCATGACCCTCGACGGCCGGCGTCGCCTGCAGGACGTCGAGCGCGCGGCCGAACGGATCGCGGACGACGGTCTCGCGCCCTGGACGCCCGGCAAGCGTCCCGTCCAGCGCCAGCTCGAGGCCGGATAGGCCCTTGTTGTCGACGCCCGCGTACCCGAGGACATGGGCGCCGACTGACCCCTGCGGATACACGCGCCGCTCCTCGGAGTAGAAGCCCAGGCCCTGGATGCCCTTGCGCTGCAGCGCGTGGGCGCGCTTCGGGTCGGCCTTTCGGGCGACGTAGACGAAGCCGCGCGACTGGTCGGCCAGCGGCCCGTAGAGCTTGTCCGGGTCGAGATGGAGCGCCTTGCCGGCGGCGATCGCCGCTGCCTGCGGGTTGGCGACGTGCTTCGGGTTTGCGTAGACGGTCGTGGCGCGCCGGCCGATCGCCAGCTGTACGCCGTTCCGGTCGAGCATCGCGCCTCGAGGCGCCGGCACCGCGACGGTCGCGTGGCGCTGGCCCTGTGCGATCCGGTCGAGCCCGCGTGCGTGCACGGCCTGGAGCCAGACGGCCCGGCCGAAGAGGCCAGCAAAGGCGAGCGTGAAGAGGACCAGCAGGAGCCTGATCCGGCGGTTCGGCAGCCGCCGGTTCACGGCCCGCCGAGATCCAGATAGGTCGTCGTAGCCGGGTCGGCCGGCAGGTAGCCGAGGCGGTTCCGCGCGAGGCTGCTCGTGCGCGCCGACGCGGAACGCGTTGCGAGCTCGGACGCGAGCTCGGCGGACTCGGCGCGAAGCTTGTCGCGGTCGCGGGCGAGCTGGTCGAACTGGAGGTTGAGCCGCAGCACCGCAACGTTGAGTGCCACGACCCCCGCGAGGAGGACGCCGACGAGGACGATCCAGACGGCACCGCCGGCGGTCCGCCGCTGGGCCTTGGCGCGACGCTTCCGCCGCGCTGCCGGGCGAGCGCGTGCGACGGCGACGGCCATTAGCTCTTGACGGCTCCGCGGAGCCGCGCCGACGCAGCGCGCGGGTTCGTCGCGATCTCCTGGGCGCTCGGCCGGACGGCCTTCCGGGTGAGTACGCGAAGCGACGGTTCCTTCCCGCAGACGCAGACCGGGAAGTCCGGCGGGCAGGTGCAGCCGTGTGCCTCCGCCCGGAAGAACCGCTTGACGATCCGGTCCTCGAGCGAGTGGAAGCTGATGACGGCGATCCGGCCGCCCGGTGCGAGCATCTCGAGCGCTGCGGGCAGGGCGGCCTCGAGAGCGCCCAGCTCGTCGTTGACGGCGATCCGGAGCGCCTGGAAGACCCGCCGGGCCGGATGCCCGTCGCCGAACCGGGCGGGCGTCGGGATCGCGGCCTTGATCGTCTCCACGAGCTCGCCCGTCGTCTCGAACGGATGCTCGCGCCGCTCACGAACGATGCGCTTCGCGATCTGCCGCGCATAGCGCTCCTCGCCGTACGAGCGGAAGATCTCCGTCAGCTCGCGCTCGCTCGCCTCGTTCACGAGCTCGCGGGCCGAAACGTCCGCGGTCGGGTCCATGCGCATGTCCAGCGGCGCATCGGCCGCGTACGAGAATCCGCGCTCGGGCCGGTCGAGCTGCATGCTCGAGACGCCGAGGTCGAAGAGGATCGCGTCGGCGCCGCGGCCGTTGTCGGCGAACCGCTCCAGGACGTCGGCGAAGTCCCCGGCCAGGAACCTTGTCTTGACGCCGGCGCGGCGCCGGAACGACTCGAAGTACGGCTTGACGTTGGGATCCCTGTCGATGGCGACGTACTTGCCCTCGCCCTTCAGGTCCTCGGCGAGCACGGCGGCGTGCCCGCCTGCCCCGAAGGTCGCGTCGATCACCGTGTTCCCGGGCTGCACGTCGAGCAGGCGCCGAACCTCCTCGGCGAGGACGGGGACGTGATCAGTCGCGCTTGGCTGCAAGACGCTCGGCAACATGCTCCGCACTCCCTTCGACCTCGTTGAGCTCCCGCCGCCAGGTCTCCCGATCCCAGATCTCGAGGTGATCGTGGATCCCGGCGACAACGACTTCCCGCTCGAGGCCGGCGTAGCGGAGCAGGGCTCCTGGAATCATGATCCTTCCCTGCTTATCCAGCTCCGCCTCGGCCGCGCCGGAGAAGAAGTGGCGCTGCAGCTTGCGGCCCTCGCTGCTGAGCGGATCGAGACCCGCGACGCGAGACTGGAACCGCTCCTGCCAGTCGGCCCGCGGGTACGCGTACAGGCAGCCGTCCATGCCGCGCGTCACGACGACGCCCTCGGACAACGCGTCTCTGAACCGGGCCGGAAGGGTGAGCCGGTTCTTGTCGTCGATGGTGTGTTCGTACTCTCCGAGCAGCATGTCCGGGCCATCAGCAATCTCCCACTTTCCCCCACTTTAGACCACTGTCTCCCACTTCGTCAATGCCTCACAGAAAAATGCACCCCGACGAGCTGGACACCGATGCGGCTCTGGTCGAGCGGCTGCTCACCCAGCAGTTCCCTCACTGGGCTGACCTTCCGATCGAACCGGTGCTCCCCATGGGCACGGACAATGCGCTTTACCGGCTCGGCGACGACATGGTCGTCCGGCTTCCTCGCCGGCCGCGGGACAGCATCGTCCTGGAGAAGGAGCGCCGGTGGCTGCCGAAGCTCGCGCCGTTGCTCCCGCTCCCTGTCCCGGTTCCACTCGCGAAGGGAGCGCCCGGCGACGGCTTTCCCCTCCCGTGGTCCGTCTATAGCTGGCTGAGGGGCGAGAACGCCGTCCCGGCGCGTCTGACCGATCTGTCCCGGGCAGCGAGCGACCTGGCGCGGTTCGTTGCGGCGTTGCAGCGGATCGATCCGGCGGACGGGCCGCCGCCCGGAGAGCACAACGCATTTCGCGGCGCGCCGTTGGCGGAGCGGGACGAGGCGACCCGGTCGGCGTTTGCTTCCCTGGGCAGCGCGATCGACGACCGTGCGGTGAGCGTCGTCTGGGAAGCAGCTCTCCGCTCGCCCGAATGGGAGCGCAAGCCTGTCTGGATCCACGGAGACCTCGACGCACGGAACCTGCTTGCCGTGGACGGCTGCCTCAGTGCCGTGATCGACTTCGGCTGTCTCGGAGTCGGCGACCCCGCCTACGACGTCATGGTCGCTTGGAAGATGCTCTCCCGCGAGTCCCGCAAGACCTTCCGCGCCGCACTGGCGGTCGATGACGCGACCTGGGCTCGCGCTCGCGGCCTGGCGCTCTCTCAGTCGCTGATGGCGCTCTCGTACTACACGCTGGAGACGAACGCCGTGCTCGTCCTGGAAGCCCGGCGATGGCTGGCCGAGGTCCTCCACGATTAGCCGAAGGCAGCGAACCTCAGGACAGGTCCGCGACTCGGCCGAGCCGCAGGTCTTCGTCCGACGCGGCGGCGAGCTGCTTCGGCACCACCATCCGCCAGGCGTCGAAGACGAGCTCGAGCAGCTCCTGCCTCGATCGCGTCCAGGCGGACGTGCACCCAGTTGTAACGGAGGTCGCCCGGATCGGGCTGCATGAACTTCTCGGGCCAGGTCTGGATCAGCGCATCACGCTCTTCCTTGGGGAAGGCGAAGCCCATCACCGTCTGGTCACGCGAGAAGGCCAGGTAGACGATCCGACCGACACGAAACTTGACCCGGCCCCGCACCGAGGCTTCGTACGACCTGGGCAGACCGGCCGTCAGCGCTCGCACATCGTCGATCGTCACCACCGGTCAGGTCACGAAGCGGTTCTGTCCCAGACGGAGACATGCTTTCTGCTCTCGCTGGTGAACGGCTCGCGCTTCCAGCCGCTCCAGCGCTCGCGCAGTCTCATGCCGGCGAGCCGCGCCATCAGGTCGAGCTCGGCCGGCCACACGTAGCGAAACGGGGTCGACCCGGCCTCCCACACGCCGCCCACCAGCCAGTAGTGATGGGAGATCAACCCTTGCGAGGCGATGTCGTACTCGTCGAATCCGAGATGGTGGGGGCTGACGTCGAACGGGCGGACCGTCTCGCCGGCCGGGAGCCGTTGGAGCTGTGGAATGCCCACCTCGATCACGAAACAGCCGCCCGGCTCGAGGTGCGCGGCGACGTTCTGGAAGCACGCGACCTGCTCCTCCTGCGTCGTCAGGTTGTTGATCGTGTTGAAGACGAGGTAGGCGACGGTGAACGTCCCCTCGACGGTGGTCGTCGCGAAGTCGCCGATCGCCACGGGGATGGCATCGCCGCCGGGCTTGGCTCGCAGCCTCGCCACCATCGCCTCCGAGAGGTCGATCCCGTGCACCGGGATGCCGCGCTGGGAGAGGGGCAGCGCGATACGGCCGGTGCCGATGCCGAGCTCGAGCGCCGCGCCCTCTCCGGCCAGATCGGCGAGAAAGTCGACGGTCGGGTCGACGACTTCAGCGTCGAACATCTCTGGGGACGACTCGTCGTAGCGCTCGGCAACTCGCTCGCCGAAGTGATCCTCGGGCATGGGCGAACTCTGTCAGACGAGCGAATCGCCGCCGCGAGCGGCTCCGTGTCTCGTCATCGCGCGCGAGCCCGAGGCTGCAGCGAGCTTGACGGCCTCCTGCGGAGTGCGGCCCTCCGCGAGGGCAAAGGTCAGGCCGGCGGCGAAGGAGTCGCCGGCGCCGTACACGTCGGCCAGTGGGCCAGGAAGAGGCGCAGCGGCCCAGCGACCCTCTTCCCCATCAGCAGTGAAGCGGCCGCCGGCGGCGCCCTCGGTGGTCGCGACGAGCCTCGGCGGCGGGTCGAGATCGCCCGGCCGGTAGCGCTCACTCGAGTCCCGGCTCGAGTGGACGAGCGCGTCGAGCTCGACACCGGCCTCAGCGAGCGTGGGCAGCTCCCGCGCGGTGGCGACGACCACCCGCGCTCGCCTCGCGAGCCGGAGCGCACCAGGATCGCCGCCGCAAAAGTAAACGCCGTCCGTCGACTCGAGGCCCTCCCAGCCAAGGGGATCGTCAGCGTGCGAAACGAGCTTCTCCCCCACCACGGTGATCGTTCGTTCGCCCTCTTCGTCGAGAAAGGTGAAGCCGCGCCGCTGCGGTGCGTCCCTGAACACCAGCTCGAGCGTCAGGCCGTGCCTGCGCAGCTCATGCTCGGCTCGCACACCGAGATCGTCGCGGCCGAGAGCGGTGAAGAACGTCGTTTCGGCGCCCAGCCGCAGGAGCTCCCGGGCAGCCATCGCCCCACCCCCTGCGGCCTCGCCCCAACCGTCGAGCGCGGTCACGATCTCTCCCGGCTTCGGCACCCGCTCCACGCGGACGAAGTCGATCCACTCAACGTGGCCGACGACCGCGCATCTCACACCCTCCGCGACCCCCACGTTGAAGAGGATGATGGAAGCGATGACCGTCCCGCCGTTCGAGCGCTTCTACGCGGAGAACCGCGACGCCGTCTTCGTACACCTCGTGCGCCTGCTCGGGCGGCAGCGGGCCGAGGACGCGTTCCAGGAGACGTTCCTCCGGGCGCTCCGCGGCTACGACAGCCTGCGGCATGGCCGCTACCTGCGCGCCTGGGTCTTCACGATCGCAACTCGGGTCGCCGTCGACGAGGGCCGAAAACGCCGCCCCGAGCCGGCTGCCGAGCTCGACGGCGAGACGACGGACGATCGGCCCACCTACGCGCAGATCGAGCATCTCGCGGACGAGCTCCCGGAGAAGGAGCGCGCCGCGGTCGTGCTCCGCTACGGCTACGACCTGTCCTACTCGGACATCGGCACGGCACTCGGCTCCAGCGAGGAGGCTGCCCGCCAGGCCGCTTCCTCCGGGGTGCGGCGCCTGCGAAGGAGGCTTCAATGACCGCCGTTCCAAAGGCACTCGACCGCCGTTTCAGGGAAGCCGCGACGGAGGCGGGGCTCGTCGACGTCTCGTTCGACGTCGCCGACACACAGATTGGGCCGCTCCTCCTCGCCGTCACCGAGCGCGGGCTCTGCCGGATCTCGTTCGATCCCGAGCCGGACCGGGAGACCGAGACGCTCGCTCGGACGTTCGGCGTGCGCGTCCTGCGCGCGCCGCGCGAGCTCGACCCCGTGCGGCGCGAGCTCGACGAGTACTTCGAGGGCCGCCGCCGCGACTTCGACTTGCCGCTCGACCTCCGCGGCCGCGAAGGCTTCTCGCGCGACATCCTCGAGCGCCTCGCGAAGGTGCCGTACGGCGAGGTCACGACCTACAAGTCGCTCGCCGTGGAGGCCGGCAACCCCCGAGCAGCCCGTGCGGTCGGGACGATCATGAACCGAAACCCGATCCCCATCGTGCTTCCCTGCCACCGCGTGGTCGGCTCGAACGGAAGCCTGGTCGGCTACGGCGGAGGGCTCGAGCGGAAGCGGCAGCTCCTCGACCTGGAGGCGGGAACGCCAAGGCTTGACATCCACTTCTCGTAAGCGTACGCTTACGGTAAGTGGAAGCTTACGCAGTAGCGATGAACGCCCTAGGCGACCCGACTCGGCGAACGATCTTCGAGCGGCTCGCCCGGAGGCCGATGGCCGTCGGAGAACTGGCTGGTGAGCTCCCAGTCAGCCGACCGGCCGTCTCTCAGCACTTGCGGGTGTTGAAGGACGCAGGCCTCGTCCGCGAGCGGGCGGAAGGAACGCGACGCGTCTACCGCGTCGACCTGGACGGCGTCGCGGCCGTCCGGAGCTACTTCGACCGCTTCTGGGATCAGGCGCTCGGCGACTTCAAGGCCGAGGCCGAACGGAGGGAAAGGAGCAAGGGATGACCACGACGGAGGCGCTTGCGGCCATCAACAAGACGATCATGGTGGAGGCCTCGCAGGAAACCGCGTTCGAGACCTTCACGCGGCATGCGACGAGCTGGTGGCCGAGAAGCCACACGATCTTCGAGGACAAGGTCGCCGAGATCGTCTTCGACGAGCGCGTCGGCGGCCGAGTGTACGAACGGAGCGAGGAGGGCGAGGAGGCCGAGTGGGCGGACGTCCTCGCCTGGGAGCCGCACGAGCGGTTCCTCGTGCGCTGGCGCGTGAACCCGGAGCGCGGCCCAACCGAGCTCGAGATCCGGTTCACGCCTGAGGGCACCAAGACTCGGGTCGACCTCGAGCACCGCGGCTGGGACGACCCCGAGGGCCGCGCGAACTACGGCCCCGGCTGGGATTTCGTGCTCAGCCGCTACACCGAGTCGTTCAGCAGCGAGTAGCCCACGCCCCACACGTTTCTGACGAAGTCACCGCCTGCGGCGGAGAGCTTTCGCCGCAGGCGGGACGCGTGGGAGTCCAAAGTCCGGGTCCGGCCGAGCGAGCGGAAGCCCCAGACGTCGCGCAGCAGTTCCTCCTTGGTGAACACGCGTGTCGGGTCGCCGGCCAGTTTGACGAGGAGGTCGTACTCCTTGGCCGCGAGGACGACCGGCATCCCGGCGACGAGGACGCGCCTCGCGGCGCGATCGATCCGAAGCTCCCCCACCTCGATGTAGTCGCGCTCGGGCGGGGTGACACGGCGGAGGACCGCCCGGATCCGCGCCAGCAGCTCCTCGTAGTGGAACGGGCGCGCGAGATAGTCGTCGCACCCTCCTGCGAACGCGCGCACGCGGTCCACGGCGTCCGAGTCGGGCCGGCCGAGCACGATGACCGGAACGTCGGAGACCCGCCGGCACAGCTCCAGCGCGAGCGAGTCCGAGGCGAGAACGAGGTCCGGTCGCGAAAGCTCCACAAGCGCGAGCGCCTCCCCGTCGACGGCTTCCAGCACCTCGAACCCGTCCTTCCGCAAGTGGCGCTCGAGGAAGCCCCGCGTCGCTGATTCCGGTTCTGCGAGAAGCAGCGCGCTGGTCATACCGGCGACGCTAGCAACGGCCTCCGGAGGGCGACAGGTGTCCTTTGGCGCAGATTTGCGACGAAGAATCCAGAGCCGACGGAAGCGGCCTCGGCCTCGAGGGCCTGGTGGAACGTCGCTCGTCGCAGGGGTGCGGTGGTCGATCCGAGGGGCAAGGACGCAGGGAGCGTTCGTATCGATGGGATACGGGCGCGACTGAGCACGCGGTCCTCGGGCGAGCAACGCTGCCCTGCGGCACAGCCGTCGTTCCGCTAGGCCTCCTTAAGCGACGAGCTGAAAGGCCCGGCCGCGGACCTCGATGAGCGCTTCGACGACCGCCGGATCGAAATGGGTGCCGCTGCAACGGCGGAGCTCGGCGATCGCGCTTTCCTCGCTCAGGGCGGGCCTGTAGGGCCGCGCCTCGATCATTGCGTAGAACGCGTCGCAGGCGGAGACGATCCGCGCGAGGAGTGGGATCTGCTCCTCGCCCGACAGGCCGTCGGGGTAACTCATGCCGTCGAGCCGCTCGTGGGTCGAGGGAACGAGCCGCGACATCCGGGCGAGTGCGGGTGCGGAGGCGAGGATCCGCTCGCCGACAACGGTGTGGCGGTGGACGAAGACCCATTCGTCCTCCGTGAGCGGCCCGTCCTTCGAGAGGATCGAGTCCGGGATCGCAAGCTTGCCGACGTCGTGCAGCTCGGCCGTCAGCGTCAGATCGTGGAGCTCGGCGTCGGGCAGGTCGAGCGCCTCGCCCACAGCCCTGGCGAGCCTTGCGACCGCGGAGAGGTGGCCGCGCAGGTCCGCGTCCCGCTCTGTGAGGACGCTGAGGAGCACCTCGCGCGTCTGTTTGCCGGCCGACGCGCGGCGGCTGTCCTTGTTGCCGTACAGCCGCGTGTCCGCGATCCGAAGCGCCTCGGAGAGCTCAGCCGCCTCGGCCGGCAGCATCGCCGCGCCGTACGCCGAGCTGATCTGAAAACCGTCGCCCTCGTCGCGAAGCGCACTGAGCGCGGCTGAGATGATCCGACCCCGGTCGAGGTTGTCACCGTCGGCGATGACGCAGAACTCGTCGCCCCCCATGCGGTACGCGCGCCCATAGGGCTCGGCGGCCACGCCAAGCTTCAGCGCCAGCCGGTGGAGGAGCGCGTCCCCCGCCCCGTGGCCGAAGGCGTCGTTGTACGACTTGAAGCCGTCAAGGTCGAACATGAGCAGAAGCGTCGGCACCCCGGCCTCGATCCGGTTCTCGAGGTCATGGAGCAGCAGTCGTCGGTTCGCAAGCCCGGTCAGCTCGTCGGTCTCCGCATCGTGCCGACTCGTCTCGAGCAGGTGCGCGTTGCACCTGAAAGTGACGACCATGCGGACGATCACCCCCGCCACAGCGGCTCCGGAGAGGACGAGTGCGATCGTGTTGACGGGCATGAAGTGGTCGTAGACGAGCAAGCCGAGCGCGACTGCGCCGAAGACCGTCGGCAGTGCGAAAGCCCAGAACCCGTCCACGCGAACAGCCACGACCGGACGGCGTGGCTGCCAGGCGGCGACCGCGATCAACGCGATGCCGGCGAGCCAGCCGGCGTCCATGAGCGCGCCCTCCTGGTAGGTCTCGGTGGCCGTGGCGTAGAGGTAGGCCGTGTCCGCGACGCTGAAGACGAAGCAGCCCACGAGGACGAAGATCCACGAGCGGTCGAGATGCCACCCGGTGATGGCGAGGACGAAGGTCACCACGCCGATCAGCCCGAGGTCCGCGATGACATAGGCCATGTTCGTCCAGACAGTCCAGAAATCGCCGCCCGTGGTCTCGACGATGACGTCGAAGACGAGTGCCGCGCCGACTGCTGCGATCGCGAGGGCGGCGATGACTCCGTCGACCCAGAGGTCGGTGCGGATGTCCTGGAGCCGGCTGTAGAGGAGCAGCGCCAGCCCCGCATACATCAGCGGATACAGCAAGAGGTAGAACCCATCGGCGAGCGACGGGAAAGGCACCTCGTCGGCGTTCGCAAACGCGAGCTCGTAGTAGAGGTCGCCGATGACCCACGCCAGCAGGCCGAGACCGACGAGTGTCCAGGGCAGTCGCGCGTCGGACCGGAACACCGGCCGAGCGAGACAGAAGAGGGCAGCTACGAGGAGGAGAGCGTTGTAGGAGAAGACGTCCCGCAGGGCGTCATAGCCGCTGCCGCCGACGTCGCCGAGCAAGAGCGCGACATAGGCGACGACACCGCCGAGCAGCGCGATCGAGAACGTTGTCGAGCCGTGCAGAGATGAGGGCAGGGGGAGCCCGGGCCGCATTGCCCCACTATCTGTTGTTTTCCGTGTGTCGCGCGTCCCTCGAAAGAGGGAAGCGTCAAAGACGCCCTGAGCGGAGAACGCCCCAGAGGAGCCAGAACCCGAGGATCCCCGAGACCAGAAAGCCGACGACGGACAGCGCGTTGATCCCGAGAATCTCGGGACCTCCGGTCGCGAAGATCCCGAGCAGGCTCGACGCGACAAGGCCGGCGGACACGACCAGGGCGATGACCAGCCGGTTCATGGTCAGGACGATCCGGTCTATGAGGTCGTCGAGGTTCTTGTGGACGAAGCCGACCTCGATCTGGCCGTCACGGAACTGCTCGAGGGTGTCGTGCAACTGGTACGGGACTTCGGCAGCCATGCGCGCGAGGTTCCAGCCCTCGCGGCGCGCGCGTGCGGCTACGCGTCCCGGCGTGTAGCGGCCGATCATCAGGCTGCGGGCATACGGCTTGGCGACCTCGAAGACGTTGAAGTCCGGCGAGAGCTCGACGGTCACCGAGCCGAGCGTGGCGATCGCGCGGTCGAGCAGGACGAACCTGGTCGGGAGACGCAGGTTCATCCGATAGATCATCCCGAAGACCTCACGCACGACCTGGAGAGGGTCGATCTCCTCGAGCGTCGATCCGTAGTAGCGGTAGAAGAGCTCGCGGAGCTCGGCGACGAACTCCTCCTCGCGCTCGAGCGGGTACCGGACGCCGAGGTCGCCGAGCCGTTTCGGCAGCGCCTCGATGTTCTCATTCGCCACGTCGATGAACAGGCGCGTTGCCTTGGAAACGTCCTCGTCGGTCAAACGGCCCGCGAGCCCGAAGTCGACGAGGCCGATCTGGTCGGGCGCGAGGACGAGGACGTTCGCCGGGTGGGGATCTCCGTGGAAGAAGCCGTGGCGGAAGATCATCGTCATCCACGTGTCGGCGAGCACCTCGGCGAGCCTCCTCCGGTCCTCAACGCTGTACTCGAGGGTGTCGGCGTCGGCCAGCTGCGTCCCGTCGATGTGCTCCAGCGTGAGCACGCGCGGCCGCGTGTAGCTCCAGTAGACGCGCGGAACCTTGACGTGCGGGTGTCCGGCGAAGTTCTTGCGAAACGTCTCGGCGTTGCGGGCCTCGAGGCGGTAGTCGAGCTCCTGCCGGATGGCGCGCGCGAACTCGTCGACGAGCCCTCGTGCGTCGATGAAGTCGAGCGCGCGTACTCGCTCCTTCGCGAGCCGCGCCGCCTGGTACATGAGGTTGAGGTCGGCCTCGATCTGCCGCGGCGCTCCCGGCCGCTGCACCTTGACGGCAACGCGGCGGCCGTTCGGCAGGACCGCGCCGTGCACCTGTCCGATCGAGGCGGCCGCCATCGGCACGGGGTCGAACTCCAGGAACAGCCGCTCGACGGGCTGGCCGAGGCTCTCCTCGATCACCTGCGAGGCCTCCTCATAGGAGAACGGCGTGACGTCGTCCTGGAGGCCACGGAGCTCCGAGATGATGTCCGGCGGCAGGACGTCGGGCCGCATCGAG
>Ga0126305_10000030_pt1 | contig 58837 bp, 38 predicted proteins | sample Plot26_FD_92536 | JGI IMG/M metagenome (GOLD analysis project Ga0126305, IMG submission 92536) | Serpentine soil microbial communities from UC McLaughlin Reserve, CA, USA - Plot26 | ecosystem: Environmental > Terrestrial > Soil > Grasslands | place: USA: UC McLaughlin Reserve, Lake County... | reverse complement strand
TGCCGATGCCGACGACGACCGGGTCTTCCATCCCGAACAGCGCGAGCAGGCGGCCCGGGATGGCGAGGAAGAGCGCGCCGACGATCGCCGCGCCGGCGAGGCCGATCCCCGCGGCGACGTGGACGCCGTGGATCGCGCGCTCGGGTCGGCCGGCGCCCAGGTTTTGCCCGGCGACCGCGGCGGCGGCGCCCATCAATCCCATGGAGGTCCAGGTGATGAGCGAGAACAGCTCGGTGTAGCCCACGGCGTAGGCGGCCTGCGCCTGGGCGCTCTGCGCGAGCGAGCCGATGAAACGCAGTAAAAGCACGCCGGCGACGTTCATGGCGATCCCCTGGACGCCGCTGGGCAGGCCGAAGCGGAACAGGGACCGGATGATGGCCCAGTCGGGCCGCCAGCCCATGCCTCGCGACCACGCCACGACCAAGCGCCCCGAGCACAGGAGGTAGATGGCGATGCCGCTCACCACGGCGCCGGCGATCGTGGCGCCCACCGCCGCTCCGGCGGTGCCGAGGGCGGGAGCCGGTCCGAGCCCCTGGATGAAGACCACGTTGAGCACCACGTTGAGGACGGTCAGCAGGATCCCGAGGCGCAGCGGGGTGCGCGCGTCTCCCGCCGAGCGCAGCGCCGCGCCGAACATGAAGAACAGCATCATCCCGAAGTTGAAGACGAGCATGATGCGGAGGTACGGCAGCGCCTCGGCACGCACCTCGGCCGTGGCGTTCACCAGCCGGAGGAGCGCCGGCGAGAGCGCCCAGCCGAGCGGGGCGAGGATGCCGACGCACAGCACGGCCGAGGCGAGGAACGCCTGGTACACCGTCCGGTTGACCTTCTCCCTCTCGTCGGCGCCCGCGAAACGGGCCACCAGCACGCTCATGCCGGTGAACAGCGAATTCAGGAAGACGATGACGACGATGAAGATCTGCAGGGAGACGCCGATGGCGGCGTTGCCGGTGTAGCCGACGAAGTGCCCCACCAGCGCGTGGTCCACCAGGCCTTGGAGCCCGCTGATCACGTTCTGGAGCATCGACGGCCAGGCGAGCAGCCAGACGGCGCCGGCGATCGGACCCTCGACGACCGAGCGGTCGAAGGATCTGCCGGTGCGCGCGGGGGTGGTCATGATGGATGGGGATAATAGGATGCAGACAATACTTGGGCGCAGATGATACTTGAGGAGAGATACGCCTCCCGAGGCCCCGCCCGGGCATAAATGCCTGGGCTAGTCGAAAGAGCCCCCTGAAGGGGACTCAGTCGGCTTCAGCCGGCTGTTTTGAATAGCCCGAGCATTTATGCCCGGGCGGGGCTCGGTGGTACGCTGTCGACTCCTATCACGCGGCGTAATTTACCGAGGTCCAACGCGGAAGGAATCGCGGAGGCTCCCGATGGCAGTCAAGACTCCTTCGGCTGGCACCTTTTTTCGTCTGGCCGCATGGCTGCTCGGACTTGCTTGTCTGGCGGCGCCGGCCGGGGCCTTGGCCGAGACGACATCCGCACCCTGCCGGCCCGGGGATTCTAGCCGTCCGGGCATTGGTCTGGTCCTCTCCGGCGGCGGCGCCCGGGGCGCGGCGCACGTCGGGGTCCTGCGGGTGCTCGAGGAGTTGGAGATCCCCATCGACTGCATCGCCGGCACCAGCATGGGGGCGGTGGTCGGCGGCCTCTATACGGCCGGCTGGTCGCCCGACGAGATCGAGCGCGAGCTTCTGGCCATCGACTGGGCCGAGCTCTTCCGCGGCCAGGCGCCCCGCCGCAACCTGTCGTTCCGGCGCAAGGAGGACGACCTCCGCTACATCGACTTCGACGCGGGGCTGCGCAAGGGCCGCATCGTGCTGCCGCATGGCGCCGCCGCCAGCTCGGTGCTGGACTTCCTGCTGCGCGGCAAGACCCTGAGCGTCGCCGGAATCCACGACTTCGACCGCCTGCCGATCCCCTTCCGTGCCCTGGCCGCCGACCTCACGACCGGCGAGGAGGTGGTGCTCGACCGCGGCGAGCTGAGCCGCGCTCTCCGTGCCAGCATGAGCATCCCCGGCGTCTTCCCACCGGTCGACGCGGGCGAACGCCTCCTGGTGGACGGCGGCGTGCTGAACAATCTGCCCGTCGAGGCCGCCCGCGCCATGGGGGCGGACGTCATCATCGCCGTCGACGTCGGCACGCCGCTGATGAAGCGCGAGGAGCTGGGCTCGATCACGGGGATCGCCTACCAGGCGCTGTCGCTCGCCGCGCAGCGGCGGGTCGATGCGCAGAAGCTGACCGCCGACGTCCTCCTCGAGCCCGTGCTCGGCAAGATCACGCTCCTCGACTTTGCCGACATGGCCGCCGCGGTGCGTAGCGGCGAGGTCGCGGCCCGCGGCGCCTCTTCTCAACTGCGGCGGCTCGCCAATGCGCCGGCCTTCGCCGCCCAACTGGCGAGGCAACGGCACACGGCCCCCGTGCCCGAGCCGATCCGGTCGGTCACCGTGGAGGGGACCGAGCGCGTGAACGAGCGCCGGTTGCGGGGCCGTGTCGAGAGCCGTGCCGGCGAGCCGCTCGACCTCGGCCGCCTGGGGAAGGATCTCGGGAACATCTCCGAGATCGGGGAGTTCGACCGGGTGGACCTCGATCTCACTCACCAGGAGGACGGCGTGGATCTGGCGATCCGGCCTCACGACAACTCCTGGGGTCCGCTCTACTTGCGCGGCGGCCTCAGCATCAGCGACGACCTCGCGGGGCACAATGCGTTCAATCTCCTCGTCAACGTCACGCGCACCAGCTTGAATTCGTTGGGAGGCGAGTGGCGCACCGATTTCCAGTTGGGACGATCGCTGCGCGTCTTCAGCGAGCTTTACCAGCCCTTGAGGTTCGGGGAACGCTGGTTCGCCGCGGTCAGCTTCGACCACCGGCTGGACATGACCGACGTCTTCGCGGGCCGCGAGAAGATCGCCGAGTACAGGGTGGAGAGCCTGATCGGCGCCGTCGATCTCGGCCTCCAGCTCGGCAAGTACGGCGAGGTGCGCCTGGGTGCGGGGCGGGGAAGAGCCAAGGGGAGGCGCGAGGCCGGCTCGACGGACCTGCCGGCCTACGAGGTGAATGCCGGGGGCCTGAGAGGACGGCTGGTGATCGACCGGCTGGACAACGCCGTCGTGCCCCGGGAAGGCGAGTATCTGGCCGTCGAGGCGTTCCGATCGGAGCGGGAGCTGGGCGCCGATCTCCGGTACGAGAGGCTCCTGGGGGAGTACTGGCATTTCGCCAAGGTGCGCGGCCAGACCTGGTTCTTCACTCTCAGCGGCGGCACCAGCTTTGGCAGCACCCTGCCGGGCTACGACGAGTTCGTCCTCGGCGGGCTGCTCTCCCTTTCGGGCTACCAGGAGGGCGAGCTGCGGGGCCAGTACTTCGGATTGGCCCGGTCGGGTTATCTCTACCGACTCGCCGAGCTGCCGGAGATCCTGGGGACGGGGATCTACGCCGGCGGCTGGCTCGAAGCGGGCAACGTCTGGCAGACCTCGGCAGCCATCGGCGACGGCCTGATCTACACCGTCACGGGGGCGGTCGCCGCCGAGACGCGCGTCGGCGCCCTGTTCTTCGGGTATGGCACAGCCGACACCGGTCAGGACAGCTTTTTTCTCACTCTGGGGCAGCGGTTCTGACCCTACAATCCGTCAAATGATCATGCGGCTCGTCCTGGCCCTTCTCCTGACTGCCCTTCCCGCCGTCGCCGCCGTTGCCGCCCCTTTCGCCTGGGTCACCAACGAGCGGGCCGGCACCGTCACCGTGATCGATACCGCGACCGACAAGCCGGTCGCGACCCTCAAGGTCGGCGCCCGGCCGCGGGGCGTCGAGGTGAGCGCCGACGGCCGGCGGGTCTACGTGGCGCTGAGCGACACGGCCCGCAACGCCAAGGGCGCCGCGGACGCCATCGTGGCCTTCGACGCCGCGACGCGCAAGATCGTGGAGCGCTACGACGCCGGCAGCGATCCCGAGCGGTTCGTGGTCAGCCGCGACGGCACCCGGCTCTACTCCGCGAACGAGGACGCCGGCACGGCCACGGTCACGGACGTGAAGACGAAGAAGGCGATCGCCTCCCTCATCGTGGGCATCGAGCCCGAGGGGGTCGCCCTGAGCCCGGACGGCCGCTGGGTCTACGTGACGGCCGAGACCAGCAATACCGTCTCGGTGATCGACACCCGCGCCGGCAAGGTCGTGGCGAGCTTCCTGGTCGATCCCAGGCCACGCTCCGCCGCCTTCTCGCCGGACGGCAAGCGGGCCTGGATCACCGCCGAGATCGGGGGCACCATCACCATCGTCGACGTGCCCCGCCACCAGGTGATCGGCACCATCACGCTCCCCCGTACGGCCAAGCCGGTGGGCATCGTGGTCTCGCCCGACGGCAAGCGCGTCTACGTGGCCAACGGCCACGGCAACTCGGTCTCCGTGATCGACGCGGCCCGTGCCAAGGTCCTCGCGGTCGTGCCCGTCGGCAAGCGTCCCTGGGGGATCGCCGTCACGCCGGACGGCCGGAAGATCTACACCGCCAACGGCGTCAGCAACTCGGTCTCGGTGATCGACGCGGCGACGTTGAAGGTCGTGGCCAGCATCCCGGCGGGGGAGGGGACGTGGGGCGTGGCGGTGGGGCCTCGGTGATGTATACTTCCTCACGATCTCTCACGCCGTGAGAGGATGATAGCAAGGGGGCTGGCCATGAAACGCGCTGCGAAGATCCACACTGGGGCCGCCGAGCCAAAGAGGAGAGGACAGAGCCGGGTACTGTTAGCCGGCGGGGAGAGCACCCGTGCCTACCTGCATGCCCGGGGACTTCAAATCGAGCCGGAGAACCTGTCCCCGTTGTTCGAAGACGCCCTCCAGGACATGCGCCGCACCCTGTTTCCACCGGATCCGGCAGCCGATCTCTCGGCGCCCGAGACGGCCGCTTTGAGGCGGGGCGGCTTCGAGTTGGCTCCCCTGTCTCCCGAGAGCTCGAACGCGCTGGCGCGGACCACGGCCGAGTACGCGGTTCTGCGCAGTACCAGCCTGACCGCGGGCGAGGCAGCCCAGAAACTCGGAGTGGATCCCAGCAGAGTGCGGCAACTCCTGGCGGCTCGCAAGATCTATGGCCTGCAGATCCGGGGAGCGTGGAAGATTCCCATCTTCCAATTCGAGAACGACCGCTTGCTTCCCGGCCTGGACGAAGTCGTGCCCGCGTTGCCCAAGGATCTGCACCCAATGGGGATCTATCATTGGTTTACAACTCCCAACCCTGATCTTGCTCCCGAGGAGTTCGAGCGGGAGATGAGTCCCAGAGAATGGCTGCTCACCGGGCACTCTCCCAAGGTCGTGGCGGAACTCGCCGCCGACTTGGACAATCTCTGAGCCCGCCGCCTTGGCCAAGCTCCCGAATCCCCCCTCCGATCTCGCTCGACTCTCTCCGGAGATCCGAAGGCTGCCTGCAGGGGCGGAGCTCTGGCGTATCTACAAGCGCGCTGGGCGGCATCCCGTCCTCTGGAACACCTTCCGCTCCTACGGCCCTCTACGGACGGCGCGCTTCGATCATCACCTGCCTGATGAGGATGGCGCTCCGCGTTCGCAGGACCGCATGATCCTCTATGCGGCCACCGAGATTGCCACCTGCCTGGCGGAGTTCTTCCAGGATACCCGCACCGTCAGCCGCGAGGCCGAAGAGCCTTGCCTTGTAGGATTTCAGCTCCGTCTCGGCATCGTCCTGCTGGATCTCACCGGGGTCTGGCCCACGCAGGCCGGAGCCTCCATGGCCATCAACTCCGGTCCCCGCTCACGCTCCCGCCTCTGGTCGCAGGCCGCGTACGAGGCGTACCCTGAGGTCCAGGGTTTCTATTACGCCTCTTCGATGCACGCCAACAAGCCCGCGTTCGCTCTTTTTGAACGCGCCCGGCCGGCGCTCGCTCCCACACCGATCTTCAATCGCCCTTTGAGCGACCCGGCGTTGTTGGGGGATCTCGACCGGACGGCCCAGATTCTTCGATACCGGCTGATCTAGGCGGGGCCATTGGCAGAGGGCCTGCAGGGGAGAACCTCATGACACCGGCCTTGCTTTCTCTGCTCTGGCTACTGCAGACAGCCTTGCCACCCACCCCCCCCGCAGACCCCGCGCCATCCTTCGCCGACACCGTCGTGGTCACCGCCACCCGGGGCGAGCAGCGCCTGGTGGACGCGGTGGCTCCGACGTCCGTGCTCACCCGCGAGGACGTGGCCCGCTCGCCCGGCCTCACGCTCGACGATCAGCTCCGCCAGATCCCCGGCTTCAGCCTGCTGCGGCGGTCGAGCAGCCTCACCGCCCATCCGACCTCGCAGGGCGTCTCTCTGCGCGGCCTGGGCCCCAGCGGCGCCAGCCGTACTCTCGTGCTGCTCGACGGCTCGCCGCTCAACGATCCGTTCGGCGGCTGGGTCTACTGGAACCGGCTGCCGCTCTCGGCCCTCGAGTCCGTCGAGGTCTCCCGCGGCGCCCTGTCCCAGCTCTACGGCAGCGCGGCCATGGGCGGGGCCATTCAGCTCCTGCCGCGCGCCGCCAAGCCCGACACCCTCGAAGCGACCGTCCGTGGCGGCGACCGGGGGACCCGTGATCTGGAAGTCTTCGCTTCGGATGCGGGCGGCGCCTGGGGCTATACCCTCGCCGGCCGCCTCTTCAATACCCAGGGCTTCCATGTCGTCGGGCCGGAGGACCGCGGTGCCGTGGACCGGCGGGCCGCCGTGGACTTCGGCACCCTCTTCGGCCGCCTCCAGGTGGGCCGCTACCATCTCGGCGTCAACGCCTTCGAGGAGGAGCGGGAGAACGGCACCGCCCTGCAGACGAACGACACCAGCCTCCGCTCGCTGGAGGCCGGCTGGTCCGGCGACCGCCTGGAGTGGAACGTCTACGGGCAGACCCAGCGCTTCCGCAGCACCTTCTCCCGCATCCTGCCGGACCGCTCCCAGGAGTTCCTGACCGCCCGCCAGGATTTCCCGGTGCGGGGCTTTGGCGGCTCGGCCGCCTGGCGCTCGGGGGAGGGCCTGCTGGTGGGAGCGGACGTGCGCCTCGCCACCTGGGAAGACCAGGAGCAGACCCTGGGAGGCGCCTACGCCCAGAAGACCTTCGGCGTGACGCCCCGCCTCGACCTCCTCGCCGGAGCCCGGCTCGACATCTGGGAGAGCGCCCGCACCCGCACGAGCTTCAATCCCCGGCTCGGCGCCCTCTTCCGCGCCACGGACGCCGTCACCCTGCGCGCCTCCGCCTACCGGGGCTTCCGGGCCCCGACGCTCAACGAGCTCTACCGTCCCTTCCGAGTGGGAAACGTCGAGACCCTCGCCAATCCCGAACTCGGCGAGGAGAGCCTCCTTGGCGCCGAGATCGGAGCGGACCTCCACCCTTCCGCCCGTGTCTTCGCCCGGGTGAACGCCTTCCGTAACCGGATCGACGGCGCCGTCGGCAACGTCACCGTCTCGTCGACGCCGCAGCTCATCACCCGACGCCGCGAGAACCTGGACCGCGTGACGGCCGACGGCCTCGAGGCTGAGCTCCGGTTCCAGCCCCTACCCCGCTGGGAGCTCCAGGCGTCGTGGCTCTACACGGACTCCCGCGTCGAGCGGACGGGCCGGCGCGTACCCCAGGTCCCCCTTAACCAGGGCTCCCTCGGCATCGGCTTCGACGGCCCCGTCCTCGTGCTGCTCCAGGGCCGCTGGGCGGGAGACCAGTTCGAGGACGACCTCAATCAGCTCGTCCTGCCCTCCTACACGGTGGCCGATCTCTCCCTGCGCCGTCCCATCGGCCGCCGCCTCGACCTGTTCCTGTCCGTGGAAAATCTTTTCGATCAGAAGGTGGTCACCGGCCGCCTGCCGGTCGAGGCCCTGGGCGCACCGAGGCTCGTGCAAGCCGGCGTGACGGTTCGGCGGTAGGCCTCCCGACCAACAGCACCCTCGTTTGCGTCGGACGCCGGGCGCAATATCCCGGTTTCGGATATGTGTATGTAATGCCTGGCCTCAGGCCGGCGGTCATTCCGTCTTTGGTTCTATAATAGACATTTACCCGAAAGTACGGGAAAGATGGAAAACGACGCGTTCCAAGACGAAGTTCGGTTGGCGCTGGCCGGAAACGAGCCCGCGTTGACCCGGCTCGTCCGGAGATTGACGCCCGTGATCCAGAGCCGGGTGGCCCGCGGTCTCCTCCTGCGGCGCATGGGGATGGCCGCCAGCCGCAACGTCCGGCAGGAGGTCGACGACCTCACCCAGGATATCTTTCTCGTCCTGTTCGACAAAGACGGCAAGGTGCTCCGGAGCTGGAAGCCGGAGCTGGGCTTGAGCCTCCTCAACTTCGTCGGTCTCGTGGCGGAGCGGCAGACGGCGTCGGCCCTGCGCAGCGGTAAGAAGAGCCCGTGGAAGGAAGACCCCACCCTTCCCGAGGACTTCGAGCAGGCGGCCCAGGAGAGCGGGCCCGAGGAGATCACCGCGTCGCGCGAGCAGGTGCGCCTCCTTCGGCATCGCCTCACCGAGGAGCTGAGCCCCCTGGGCCGGCACCTCTTCGACCTCCTGTTCTTGCGCGAGCTGCAGCTCGAGGAGGTGATCCGGCAGACGGGCATGAGCGCCGACGCCATCTACGCCTGGAAAAGCCGGTTGCGCCGTCTGGCCCGCCGGCTGCTCGAAGAGACGTCAGAAAACCGTCTCGATCCGCGAAGACCTGTGAAGGGCTGAGTATGAATGACGAAAACTGGATACGAGAGCTGACCAAGATAACCCTGGAGCAACAGGAGGAGGAGAGCCAACTCGACGAGAGGTGGGACCGTCTCAGCAGCGGCGAGCTCTCCCCGGAGGAAGAAACGGAGTTGCTCGCCCTGGCCGAGACCTCCGAGGAAGGCCGCAAGGCCTACGAAGCCTTCCGGCCGCTGGGGCCGGAGTTCCAGGCCAGCGTCGTGCGGACTATCCGGAAGAAGCGGAAGAAGCGAACGCTCTGGGAGTTTCTAGCCGATCACTGGAAGGCTCTAGCCAATCTGTTACCCCTTCCCAGGAGCGCCCAGTTCGCCGGATTGGGTACCGCGGCGGCCGTAGCGGTAGTGCTGATCCACCTCGGGCGAATACCCCCCTCTCCGCCACCTATTCCGCCACCTATTCCCGACTACGTCAAAGAATCTCTCCAGGGAGATCAGGACTCTCGTGGCAAGGGCGGCCCGTCCACCAGCCTGCCGGTCTTCAGTCCCGGTTCGCAACTGTCACTCATCTTAGGGCCGCAGCAGGACGTCACGGGTCCAGTGGAGGCGCACGCCTTCTTGACTGACGGTGAGGATGTCGTTCCCTGGAAGCCGGAGCCGCCCCTAGACATCGCCGGGAGTGGTGTCGTGCGGCTGAGAGGCACGTTGGGCCAAGAAATTCAGCTCCCACTGGGAGTTCAGACGATCTGGATCGTCATCAGCCGGCCCGGCAAGGGCCCTTCCGCGAGAAATCTCCAAGCCGAGCTGAAAGCCAAGCGGACGAGGGACGCCGATTGGCAGGCGGTATGCGATGAAGTCACGGCGGCACCGCCCCGGCACGAGCAATGGCGGGTCGCGTGCGCCAATCTGCGGGTGGAGGATTAGCCACCATTGTAATGGACCGCGGAGGTCGGGGAGGTTTCCAGCGCGCCTTTCTGCTGGCGCTCGCCGGCCTTTTGCTGCCCTGCAACCAAGGCACCGAGTCCCCATCCTGGTTAACTTCTGCAGTCACTGCCGCGGAGATTGAATACGGCCGCTGCGGAGCCGTTTACTTGCCCGGACCTGTCTGTGAGCTTTGGCCTGAGCCTGACCGCCAGCTACGGATTTGGGTAAAAACTGATCCTGGCGCGAAGGTGGAAATCCATGCCGGCGACCGAGACCCCGTCGTCGAGACCGCGGAGGTGAGAGGCGGCCGTGTCTACACCTTGCAGATTCCACCCCAGGCCGACTCGCTCAAGGTCTCGATTCTTTCCCCAGACGGGAAACGGAGCCCGAGCGGGCCTCTCTTGTTGGCCGAGCCGGAAGTCTTTGCGTGGGAGAAGGAAATCGAAGAGCTCCAGAACAGCGGCCGGATCGAAGAGGTTCAGGACAGACTGACGAAACTCCTGGAGGCGGCTTCCAGCAAAGAACGGGGGCTTCTTTTCAGATCGCTCGCCGAGATCGCCCGCACCAAGGGAAACCTCGAAGGGATAGAGGTCTACCTCAAGCATGGGATGGCTGCGGACCGGCTTGTGAATTGTCTGAGCTGTGAGATCGAGAAAGCCACCTTGCTGGCGCGGCTCTATCTGGAAGAGGGGCGCTTCGGCGACGCTCGGGACATCCTGGCCAAGGAGCCGCCACCGGAGTCACCCCTTGAATCGAAGTATCGGGTGAGTTTTTACCAAGGCGATCTGGCATTCCGCGTCGGTGACTATCATTCAGCCTTAGAGCGGCTACGAAAAGCCGTGAGCCTGGCGGAGCAGGGCAAGATGTCAAAGTACCGCGGGAAGGCGGAACAGCTTTTGGCCAACGTGCTCCAGGACCTTGGCCGCTCGCGGGAAGCCTCGGAGCTGTTCGCGCGGTTGCAAAAAGATGACCGTTTCGAGACTCCTTGCGACAAGGGAGACCTGTTGACCAACTGGGCCTGGGCCCGGCTGCTCGCGATCGAAGGGCGGGAAAAGGCTGAAGATCCAACGCCCCTGCTGGAGGAGGCTCAGGCGATCTACGACAGTCATCCCGAGTGTACCCCGCCGGATGCTCCCCTCCACGTTCGCATCAATCTGGCCCTCGCTCTTCAGCAGACAGGGCATTGGCAGGAAGCCCGTCAGGTTCTCGAGCAGGCTCGTCCTCTGGCAGACATTGGCGCTCCGCGTCTGCGCCTCTGGTGGCAAGACCTCGAAGCGCGGGAAGCGATCGCCGAAGGAAATCCGGCACGTGCGCTCCAGCTCTATCGGGAGCTCGACGAGAATGCGATACGCTCTCTGTCGTTGGAGGGGCGCTTTCGTGCTTCGCTCGGCCAGGCTCACGCCCAACTCGCTCTCAATAATCGAGGGGCGGCCCTGGATGCCTTCGCGGAAGCGGACCGCCAGATCGACGAGCAGAGCCGGCATGTGCCGGTGCGCGAGGGACGCGACACCCTCGTCGCGCGGCGGGAAGAGGCCACGCGGTGGTACCTGAAGCTTCTTGTCGATGAAGGCAGGATGGAAGACGCTTTCGCCCTGGTGCGCCGGGCCCGTACGCGGTTGCTCCGCCAACTCATGGTGAGAGAACGTCTGGCTCAGCTCTCGGCGGTGGAGCAGCAGAATTGGGATCAGGCTCTGACGAGCTATCAGGCCTTACGGGACGATATCGATCGGGAGACCACGCAGGAATGGCGGCTCCCCTTAGACCAGAAGGAGCACGCACGCGCGATCCGGCAGGCGCAACTGGCCCGGGCCCAGAAGGATCTGGACCGCGCGGTGGCCGACCTGGGGGATCCTGGAAACCACGGCGAGGGCCGTCTGGCTCCGCCGCGTCAAGGTGAGGTCGTGCTCGCGTACCATCCTCTTCCCAAGGGCTGGGTGGGCTTCGCGGCGCACGATCAGGAAATCGAGGTCAGCATCTTCGATCTGCCCGGCTCGCAGAGCGATCCCGAGGTGTTGGCTGAGAAGCTGCTCATGCCGTTCCGCCGGATCCTCGAACGGTCTGAGCGTGTACGGGTTCTGCCCTACGGCCAGTTGCGGTCCGTCGACTTCCACACCTTGCCTTTCGGCGGTGAGCCTCTGCTCGCCCGGCATCTAGTGGTCTACGGTCTCGACCTGCCGAACCATCCGGAGCCGATTCAAGTGGGCGGGCACGTAGCTCTCCTCGTTGCGGACCCTCAGGGCAACCTGCCGGAAGCTCGCAAGGAGGCAGCGGCGGTCGGCGCATCGATTCGCGCTTGGAAGCGGGACTGGACCCTGAAGCGGCTGGACGGTACGGCTGCCAATGCCAAGGCCGTGCGCACGGCTCTCCCTGACGCTACCCTATTTCATTACGCGGGCCATGGAACCTTCGCCGGTTTCGGCGGTTGGGACAGTGTGCTCCCCCTCGCCGACGGCACGCCCCTGACCCTGAGTGATCTCCTGGCGCTTCGCCGGGCGCCGGCTTGGGTGGTGCTCTCGTCCTGCCAGGCCGGCCGCTCGTCCGAGCAGGCGCCGGGCGAAGGGATTGGTCTCGCCCATGCTTTTCTTCTGGCCGGCTCGCAGGCCGTGGTCGCGGCGACCCAGGATGTTCCCGACCCCATCGCACGCGACCTGATGAGTGAATTGTACCGCGGCTGGCAACCCGGCGTGGACCTGCCGAGCCAGTTCCAGCGGGCTCAATTGGCCTGCCATCGCCGCCACCCGGGCGGCGAATGCGCCAGCTTTCGCCTTTTCGAGCCCTGATTTTTTCTCCCTGTCAGAAATCGTTCCCTGGGCGCGAACATCTCCTTGTAGCGGCGGTTGCTGAACAGCCCGCTCAACGAGGAGTGGTCTTTCTTGCCGCCTCCTGGGAGGAATCATCATGAATTCTAGAGTTTTCTACCTCTGCATTTTGATCGCAGCGGCGCTGGGCTCGATCCGATCCGGCAGCGCTGCTCCCTTGCCAAACTCGCTCTCGCCGCCTCACAAGCCGGAGAGAGGCTTAGAACCAGAGCTCGCCTATACCAACTGGCGCTGGATCGGTTTGCGGAGCAAGGGCATCGATCATTGCCCGGCGGTCGAGGGCTGGAGTGCTGAACCTTTGCTGGATCTGGCGCTGCGTAAGGCCGAAGGAAAGGATCAACCGTGTGACTGCTATGCTAAGCCTCGCGAGGTCCAACTCGGATTCGCCGAGCACCTCAAACTCCACAAACTGGGGCTCGACCGGTACTGCATCTACACAGCTCTCACGCCTCCACCGCACAATTTCCTGCCGCCGGCTGGCCTCAAGGAGGCCAAGAAGGATCGAATGGCCCTCTCCTTCGCCAGCGCGGGAGGTCGTCCTGTCGCTGAGCTCGATGGCATGATCTGGAAGGACCTGGCTAAACAGGCCAAGGTTCATACCCAACAGATCAAGCCGGAATCCTCTGTTCACCTCAAGGGCAAGCCAGGAGTCCGGCTCGTCTTCATCGACAGCGAGCCGGATGGAGAGGGGTTCCCTCCCAAGCCTTCTCAGGGGGAGTCACCCCACGGCTTTACCCTCGCCTATCTCGCTCGCGACCTGATCTGTCCTTCCGGTGAAAACTGCGCGGCAACGGTCGCTACCCGGCTCGCGCTAGGGCATCGAGGGGTCACGCCGCAAGAGCCGATGCCCCTTCAGGAGAACCCGAAGGCGGGACACATGGGCCTGGTCAGCGACGTCGCCTCCGCCATCATCGCGGAGGTCTCGTACTGGCGTAAGTTTGAACGGGACAAGAAGTTGATTCTCAACCTGTCGCTCGGTTGGGATGGTGAGGGGTTCGGTGATCTGGGGAAACACAGGGTCTCGCAACTCGAGCCTTCGGTGCAGGCTGTCTACAAGGCCCTCCGATACGCTCGCCACTACGGGGTTCTCGTGATCGCTGCCGCGGGCAACCAGCGGGGCAGCCAGACAACCGCGGGAAACCAACAGGTCAGCAAGAAAATCGAGACAACCCAGTGGCCTCTTCTGCCGGCGGCCTGGGAACTACGCCGTCCGACACTGTTCCATTTTTCCTTTTTCCGGAAGCTGGTCTATGCCGTCGGCGGCGTGGACGGTTACGGTATGCCCATACCCAACTCTCGCGTCGGCGGACGGCCCCGGCGAGTTGCCTATGCAGACCACTCCGTCACCGAAGCGGCACCGGACGATCCCACGGCGATGTACACTGGCACCTCGGTCTCTACGGCGGTTACCTCCTCCATCGCTGCAGTCGTCTGGCACCTGCGGCCGGAGCTTACGCCTTCCCAAGTGATGAGACTGGTGTTCCGATCCGGAAATCGGCAGGACACCCGGGCCGACTTCTATGCCTGGAAGAAGATACCGCTGATTTCCGACGTGCTGCCCGCCCCGTATACGAGGCAGTTGTCGCTCTGTCCCGCCGTGCTCGGGGCATGCGGAGACGACGGAGCCCGGTGCGCCGGCACCTTGGCGTCCTTGCCAAAGTGCGAACTGAAGAAAGGATCGGCCTCGCTCGGGGAAGTCCTTAGTGAGAAAAATCTCCCGGCGAAGATGTGGCATACAGCGTCGCCTGCCCCTGCCCCCGAGGAGAGCTTCGACGCAGCGAGCAAACGGTGGGTGTTTCCACAGCCGGACGTGACGCCCTGCCCGGGCTGCACGCTGGTTCGCCACCCGCCAGATGCCTTGCAGCCCGAGATCGTGTTGGAGATCAGCGAGGAATGGCTAGGCCAAGCCGCTACAGAAAACGTCACTTTAGAAAAGGCCACCCTCGTCATTACTAGCAGCGATGGCCCCCCCTTGACCTCCGTTCTTAGAATTACTTCAGGGGAACTGATGATGCCAAGGACGGTGCACAAAGTGCCGGTCACAGGTGTTGGAGCTTTATCCTCAAAATTCAGTGCCCATATCGTTTTCGAAATGAAGGTTTTCAAGGGGCCGTCGACGGTCTTGAACCCGGTCTACGTGGCTGACTGACTCTCTCCATTCGCGGTCTCTGTCAGAGCGCCGGCCCGCGCAATGTCGCGGGCCGGCGCTTTTCTTTTCACCTCGCTTGATCCGGATTAATCGACTCCCGTGTCTTTTCCTGTCAGATATCCGCCCCGGCCAACGAAGAACCCTTTCATAGGCCGAAAGGAGAACCATTATGGCTTTTGATCTCACGGACAACGTTCATGTCAATCGGAATGCACGGGGCAACGTTCAGCACCTGGAGCATTTCCAGCAGCCGTTCGTGGCGGCTGGCACGGAGGCGGTCGCCGCGCTGGCGCTGGATGCCGACGCTCCCGTCGCCGCCGCGTCCACGCCTCAGGGGCTGGCGGAACAGTATCTACGAGAGGTGGCGCCGATCTATGGCATCGAGGAGAGCCTGCTGCCCGGCCAGGACGGCGCCTCGCTGGCGGCGGATGGCGCCGCCGGCGGCAAGCTGGAGCTCACGGAAGAGAAGGCGGTGATGGGCACCACCACCGTCTCCTATCAGCAGACCTACAACGGTCTGCCGGTGTGGGAAGCCGGCGTCAACCTCACCGTTCAGCCGGAGCCCATGCGCGTCACGTCGTCGCAGAGCTCCGTTCATCCCGACGTCGATCTGCCGCCGGACGATGCGCTGGGAGCGACCGCCTTCAATCCGGAGACGATCACGCCGGAGGTGCTGGAAATGCTCCTGGGGATCATCGAGGAGGTCAAACCGGTGCTCAACGGCACGCGCCGGCTGATCTATCAGTACGATCCCGACCGGCGATTCGATCCGGAAACGCGGCAATACGAGGCCGAGGCGTTTCAGGAAGGCCCGCCCATCCTGCCTCTGCCGCCGGTGCCGGACTCCATCCAGCCGGGGCAGCACTACACGGTGACCGAGGTGCTGTTCACTCTTCCCCTGGAAGGCTACGGACCGGTCAACTGGCGGGCGTTCGTCGAGGAGAGCACGGGCGCGGTCCTCTATCTGCGGGCCTTCATCGCGTGCGCCGCGGGCATGATCTTCCGGACCGACCCCGCGACGGCCGGAGCTGGCGCTGGAGTCACGCCGACCGCCGGGGCGGCGGCCCTCAACCCGTTCCGGTCCGCGCTCCCCCTGGACGGGCTCGCCAGCGGCAACCCGCAGGCGCTCTCCGGCGGCTTCGTCCGCCTGGTGGACAACCAGGCGCCGGCGATCGCTCCGCCCACGCAGGCCAACCCGCCCGCCAACTTCTTCTTCGACGCGCCGACCCGGGAGTTCGCGGCGGTCAACGCCTATCACCACTGCGACTGGCTGTTCCGCCACATGCAGGGGATGGGCTTCAACATCGCCTCCTATTTCGACGGCACGACCTTCCCCGTGCCCGTGGATGCCTGCGCCTTTACCGATGCCCTGAACGCCCGCGCTCCCGGCAACGTCACGGGCGTCGGCTCCGGCGGGTTCCAGTTCGGTCTGGCGGGCACGCCGTTCCCCGCCGTGAGCATCGCCGCGGACGTGCGCGTGGTGCTCCACGAGTTCGGCCATGCGCTGCTCTGGGACAGCGTCCACTCGCCGAACTTCGGCTTCGCCCACAGCGCCGGCGACAGCCTGGCGGCGATCCTCATGGACCCCGAAAGCGCGTTGCGGACCGATCCGGTCCGGCGATTCCTGACGTTCCCGTGGATCCCGATCGGCCGCAACCACGGCCGGGAAGTGGCGGCGGGCTGGGGCTGGGACGGCGTCAACGACGTCGGGGGGTATTCGAGCGAGCAGATCCTTTCCACCACCCTTTTCCGCCTCTACCGCTCGCTCGGCGGTGACTCGGCCGACGTCAGCCGGCGGAAGATGGCGGCCCGCCAGGCGGTCTACCTGGTCTTCCGCGCCATCGGCTCGCTGGCCAGCGCTCCCGTGACCCCGACGCCTAATCCCGACGTGTTCGCCACGGCCCTGATGAACGCCGACATCGGCACCAGCGACTTCGAGGGCCACCGCGGCGGCGCGTTCCACAAGGTGATCCGCTGGAGCTTCGAGAAACAGGGCCTGTACCAGGCTCCGGGCTCTCCCCTGCCGGTCACCACGGCGGGCGCGCCGCCCGACGTCGATGTCTACATCGACGACGGCCGTCACGGCGAGTACCCCTACCAGCCGGTGCACTGGGAGTGCACGGACATCTGGAACCGCTTGAAGGCGAGCGCGGGCGGCGGCGGCGGAGCCCATCAGACGCCGGTCGTGGGCGTCAGGAACTTCGCTTACGTGCGGGTGAAGAACCGGGGAACCCAGCACGCCAATAACGTCGTGGTGCGCGGCTACTCGGCGAACCCGGGCGCGGGGCTGGCCTGGCCGGCCGACTGGGCGCCAATGGACACGCCCCAGATCGCCGTGCCGGGCGGCATCCCCTCGGGCGGCAGCGTGGTGGTGGGCCCGTTCCGGTGGACGCCTCACGTCGCCGGCCACGAATGCATGTTCATGGAGGTCAGCGCCAGCGGCGACCGGAGCAACATCGACGCCGCCACGTTCTTCCCCTGCGCCGCCGGTCCGACGCCGGAGTGGCGGCTGGTGCCGTTCGACAACAACCTCGGGCAACGCAACGTCGTGCCGGTGCCGGCCGGCGGCGGCCTCCGGGGGCTGCTCTCGGGTTTCCTGAACCGGCGGTTCCTGGTGCGCAATCCCTTGGACCGGCAGACCCGGATGGAGGTCAAGATCGAGCTGCCGCCGTTGCTCGCCGAGCGCGGATGGCGTGGCATTCTGGATCGCCGGGAGGGCGCCACGACCCTCTCCCTGGCTCCGGGAGCCAGCAAGGAAGTGACCATCTCTCTCCTGCCTGGCAGGGCCTTCGACCTCAGGGACCTCTTGCGATTCAAGGAAGGCGCCGCCATCCGCGTCGTCGTCTTCGCCGAGGGCACGGTCATCGGAGGCATGACCTACCGGCTGAACCCGAACCTCAAGCAGGCGCCCGTCGAGCGGCAGGGTGACAGGCCCATTTCCCTCGACGACCCCGCGATCGACGCGCTGATCCGCGAGGCGCAGTTGCGGGAGGAGGAAGCGGAGATGCCCCTGGTCGCCGACGCCGACGGGCTCGAGGACGTCCTCGAGGACGCCGGCGAAGACGATCTGGAAGGTGCCTGAAGATTTCTGCAGCCCGTCCCCCGGCAGAGCCGCGCCGGGGGGCGGCTTATTCGATTTATTCGGGTTATTCGAGTTAGTCAGGACTCTTCTGGGGCCAGCGCACGAAGAACCCGTCGGTCCAGACGATGTCCTGATCGTAATCCGCCGGATCGAAGCTTTCGATCTGGTAGATGTTCGAAGACGATTCGCCGTCGCGTCCCGGGCTGCGGATGCTCATGACGCGCTCGGCAAGGAAGTTGTCGACGTTCAGGCGGACCTCTAACTTGTGGCCCCAGCCGTCGGTCTTGGGGACCGCGCTCAGGTACGTCGGAACGAGCAGCGATTCGAGATTGTCCGCCGTGATGATCGGGTAGAGATCGAGGTCCTGGATCTGCCGCTTGCCGGCGGCGGCAGCGCCAACCTGATCCGTCAACCAACTGAATAGCGCCGTGCCGAGGGTCCGGATGTCGGCGACCGTCTGGCGCTGCTTCTCCGCGTCCGGGTCCAGGCTCGCCGCTTTCGGGGCGGCGGGTGCGGCGTCCTGAGCGCCGTCCGGCCGTAGAGCATCCGCACGGCTTCCTCCGGCGAGGGCGAGCTCGCCGACGAAACCGTCACCACAACTCCAACAGCTCAGCGCCACGAGGGCGATCAGGGTCAGACGCATGTCATTTCCTCCCGAGGTCGAGGGATCTGGGAGGAATGATACCGCGCCGGTAGGGGCCGGCGAGCCCGCGGCCCGTCAGATCGTAGATCTGCGGGGACAGCGCCAGCGACCGCCTCGTCCCCGGCTTGGGCGGATGGGCCGGGGTGAACGTCCAGCGGTCTCCGGCGGGGTTGGCCGAGAGCCGGCCCGCCACGGCGGCGCCGTCCTCTTCCACCCGCAGGGTGAGCCCGGTGACGTTGAGCACCGGCCGCGAGAAGGCGACGACGACGGCGCCGTTCTCGCCGGCGGAGCGGATGGCGGCCACGGCGGGAGCCGGCTCGGGGCCGGGCGGCGAGACGGCGGGGAAGCCCAGGGGGACGCTGGTGTCGCCGCCGTCTTCGCCGGCGGCCCCGCCCACGGAGAAGCTCCAGACGGCGCCGCCGCGGTCGCAGTTGCCGCGGAGGTCGCAGACGCCCGGGGCCAGGCGCGCCGTGTAGGTCTTGCCGGCAGCCAGGAAGACCTGGTGGGGGAAGAGGGCCCAGGTGCCGTCGCCGATCTGGTCGACGAAGCCGGGCACGGGCGCGCCCGCCTCGTCGGTCAGGGTGAAGGTGGCCGCGTCCACCCCGGCGACCGGCTCCGAGAAGACGGCCTTGACGACCACGCCGGGGGAGACCCCCGCGGTCCCGGCGGCGGGCCAGGAGCGCACGGCGGGCGGGGTGCGGTCCACGGCGCCGCCGCGGATGTCGATGAGCCGGCTGCGCACCTCCATGGGCACGGGCGGCGCCCCTTCCACCACGGCGGGCTCGCCGGACGGCGTCCGCCCGTCGCAGAGGCCGCCGAGGACGCACGGCTCGAGCCGGAAGTCGGTGTCGAGGTCGGCCAGGTTACCGAGCAGCTTCTTCGCCACCACGGCCTCGAAGGACTGGTAGTAGACCGCGGCGACCACGGCCACGGGCCCCTGGACGCCGGGCGGGACCACCACGGAGTAGCGGTCGATCACCGCCGTGGCGCCGGCGTGGGGGAGCGGCCGGAGCCGGGTGTCGGAGAGGAAGGCGTCGTCGTAGAGGTCGCCGTCGCCGTCCAGGTCGCGGTAGCGCGGCAGGCCCCGCGGGTTGGCGCGGTCGATCACCCGGCCCGCCTCGTCGACGGGCATGCCGTCGCCGTTGACGGCCAGGTTGAGCGGCGCCGCCCAGGCGAGGTCGAGGGTGGGGCAGCCGTCGCCGAGCGAGGCGATGGCCTTGAACTGCACGGCGAACGGATCGGGCGAGCCGGCCGGCAGCTTCCACTCCCGGCAACGGGGGAAGTTGGGGTCCGGCATCTCCTCGCGGGTCAGGTAGCCGACGCCCTTCGAGGTGCGCCGCCAGTGGGAGTCGTAGAGGTCGAGCTCGCGGCCGCTGGCGAGGTCGAAGGCGCGCACGGCCACCCAGGCGGCCCGGCCTTCCGGGAAGCCGGAGGGGAAGTCGTGGCCGCTGCCGCTGTTGGCGACAGTGACGCGCAGGGGAGCGCGGGAGCCGGCGGCGGCCGTGGCCGGGCCTTCGAGGCCGAGGTCGAGGACGTTGCGCAGCCGGTCCCAGGCCAGCCGGGCGTGCTGGGTGGCCGGGCCCCGCGCCGCCGCGTTCTCGAACCAGGCGTTGTGGTAGAGGCTCGTCTCGTCCGCCGAGGTGAAGCTGTAGACCGACAGCTCGGGATAAGCCTGGACGGCGCCGCCGCCGTCGACCACCGCGCCCGTCATCCGGGGGACGAAGGTGTTGCCGCCGATGAAGTGGTGGCTGAAGGCGGGGGAGCGCTCCGGGCCGCCGCCGGCGACGGCGCCCGTGCGCGGCGGCACGGGCCGGCCGCCCCGGTAGAGCGTGTGGGCGGTGCCCGGCTGGCCGTAGTCCTGCTGCATGTGGCAGGTCTGGCAGTCCCGCTTGGCTTTGGGATCGAAGTTGCCGTTGCCCGGCCGGTCGGCGTAGCGGCTGCCGGCCCACTCGGCGTAGGTGCGCTCGATGGGGAAGCCGCCCACCCAGCGGCCCAGACGGTTCTTGACCGTCAGCGGGTTGGTGACGTCGTGGCAGGAGGCGCACAGCTCGGCCCGCTCGTGCAGGGTCTGGTAGTTCCCCTCGTGGCCCGCGAGCTCGGCCTGCTGGCGGGGGACGTCCCGCGCGAAGACGCCGCTCAGGTAGGCGTCCTTCTTCGCCGTTTTATTCGCGGGCGGATGGGCCGCCAGCGGCCCCAGGAATTCGGGGAAGCCGATGGCATGCGGCGACAGGCGGAAGGCGCCGGCGCCCACGGCCCAGCCGAGGCTCGGCGAGGCCGGATCGGGCACCGCCAGGCGGTCCTGGCGAGACCCGCTTCCCGTTCCCAATACCGAGGGATAGGGCGTGCCGGACTGGTGGTAGTTGCCGTAGGGCATCTCGCGCGTGTCGGCGAAGGTGTGGCAGACGGCGCAGAAGATCCCCCGCCGGCCCGCGTCCGTGTTGCGGAAGCGGCTGGCCAGGGTGGCGAAGGCGAGACCCGTGCCGTCGTCCGACGTCGGGTTGAACTCCGGGTCGAGCGCGCCGTGCTCGCGTCCCGAGGGCGCGTCGGGGGCCACGCCGGCCAGGGGGACGTTGTCGACGAAGTTGGCCGGCATGTGGCACTGGGAGCAGAAGCCGTCCAGCAGCGAGCCGGGGCGCGCGGTGACGGCCCAGCCGGCGCCGGTGTCGAAGCGCGAGGTGCAGTCCTCCGCGGCGAACGGGTTGAGCCTGCTCGGCCGCGTCCCGTCGGGCGGCGGGGGCAGCTCGCAGCCGCCGGCCGTCGAGGTCTGCCGGGCGGCCAGGAGGAAGGCCGCCCGCCAGCCCGGATCGCGCCAGGCGTTCGACATCATCGAGCCGTTCCACTCCTCGAAGATTTTGGCGTGGCACGTCGCGCAGCGGCCGGGATTGTGGATGCCCTCCCAGGCCTCCTCGAAGGGGGGAGGGAAGGCCCGCGCTTCGGCTGCGACGTAGGGCGCCGGGTGTGGGATGCGGTTTGGCAGATCGTCGAGCGGCGTGGCCGGCCGATAGGCAAACGCGATGAGACCGCCGACCGAGCTCGCGGCGAGGAGACTGCGGAGCAACGCCTTCCGAGCGGACATGGAGGCTCCCTTCCTTCGAAAACGGCCTGTCGACGGTCGCCGAATCAATCCATGCGCAATGTTCTTTCAGTTGGCTCGCTAAAGCGATCGATAGACACTCCTTATTACAGGGTGCTCTTAAGACTCCCCCGCGAGCCTCGCGGACCGAGGGACTGAAGTCACCCTGGTCTTGGATCGGAGGACCTCCATGGATTCGGAACGCCTTTCCCGCGTCGCGGCTTTTCTCGCGCTCGCCCTCGCCGCCGCGCCGGCCGCCTGGGCCGGCTTCGATCCGGCGGCGACGTTCGCCCTCAGGTGCTCCGGCTGCCACAGCGTCGGCAAGGGAGAGGTGGTGGGGCCGGACCTCGCGGGGGTGACGGCGCGCCGGGACAAGCGCTGGCTCCACTCCTTCATCCGCTCCTCCCAGACGCTGGTGGCGCAGGGGGAGAAGACCGCCGCGGCCCTGTTCTCCAGGTACAAGAAGAGGATGCCGGACCACGGCTTCTCGGACGATGAGATCGACGCTCTCCTCGCCTTCATCGAGGCGGGCGGGCCCAAGGCGCCGGCGGGGGGATACCGCCATGCCTCCACGGCGACGCCGGCCGACGTGGCCCGGGGCCGCGAGCTGTTCACCGGCGCCCGGCCCTTGCGCCATGGCGGAGCGGCCTGCGCCGGCTGCCATACGGCGGGGGGAGTGGGCTTCTGGCAGGGCGGGACGCTGGGTTCGGACCTCACCCGCGTCTACCTGAGGTACCAGGACGCGGGGATCACCCGGGCTCTCGCCGAGCCCCGCTTCCCCCTGATGACGACCGCCTACCGCGGCTGCCCGCTCACCCCTGGCGAGGCGTTCGCCCTGAAGGCGTTTCTCCATCGCACCGCGCATTCGCCCACGCCGCCCGTCGAGCTGGTCACCGGGGCGCCGTTGTTCCTGGGGTTTGGCGGCTCCTCCCTGCTCCTGCTGCTCACCGGCCGCTTCCTGCGGCGGCGCGGATGATGCGGGACTTCCTGCTGTTCGGCGTTGCGCCCTACCTCGCGGCGGCCCTCCTGGTCTGCGTGCCGGCGTGGCGCTTTCGCTCGCCCCGCGGCAAGGCGGCGCTCGCCGCCCGCCCGGCGGACGCGCGGCGCGGCGGCGCCCCGCTCTGGCCCTGGAGCCTCGGCCTGGTGCTCCTCGGCCACGCCGTGGCCTTCCTCCTGCCGCGGTCGCTGCTGCTCTGGGACCGCGTGCCGGCGCGCCTGCTGATGCTCGAGGCCGGCGCCTTCGTCCTCGGCTTCGTGGCCCTGGACGGCCTCGTCCGGCTGGCGCGCGAGGGCCTGCCGGGCGGCTCGGCCGCGGACGTGCTCCTGCTGGCGCTGGCGGTGCTGGCGGTCGGCTCCGGGCTGGCCATGGCGGCGTTCTACCGCTGGGGCTCGGAGTGGTACGGCCTGTCGCTCCTGCCCTGGTTCCGATCGCTGCTGGCCCTGCGGCCCGACCTCTCGGAAATCGTGCCGCTGCCGCCCTTGGTGAAGCTCCACCTGCTCTCGGGGATCGCCGCCGTGGCGGTGCTGCCGTTCAGCCAGGCGGTCTTCGCGGCCGTCCGGCCGGTGGTCGGCCTGGGGCGTCTCGGGGCGGCGTTCCTGGGCAGCGCTCCCGGACGTTGGGCGGCGGCCGGCGTGGAGCTCGCCCTGGTCGCCCTCCTCGGCGGGCTGCTGATCGGCGGGCTGCGCCGGGTGGGCGTCAGCCAGGGCTACGCGCCGCCCCAGCCCATCGCCTTCTCCCACCGGCTGCACGCGGGGACCTACCGCGTCGCCTGCCTCTACTGCCACTTCGCGGCCGAGAAGAGCCGCCACGCCGGCATCCCCCCGGCCGGCGTCTGCCTGAACTGCCACGGCCAGCTCAAGGTGGCGTCCGCCGAGCTCGAGCGGCTCAAGGAGGCCGTGGCGCAGGCGCGGCCCGTGCGCTGGCGGAAGGTGCACAACCTGCCGGACTTCGTCTACTTCAACCACGGCCAGCACGTGCACGCCGGGGTCGCCTGCCAGCGCTGCCACGGCCCCGTGGAGACCATGGACCGGGTGCGCCAGGCCTCGCCGCTCACCATGGGCTGGTGCCTCGACTGCCACCGTACGCGTGCCGTCGCCGCCGGGCAGGACTGCGGGAAATGCCATTACTGAGAGGGGCTTGAGATGGCAGAGCCACATGCCGCTCCACGAGAATACTGGCGGAGCGTCGAGGAGCTGAGGGGAGAGGCGCCCCCGCCGTTGGCGCTTTCCGACCTTTCGGACCCCGCGGGAGCGGGCGAGAGCCGGCGCGACTTCCTCAAGCTGATGGGCTTCAGCGTCGGCGCCGCCGCCCTGGCCGGCTGCACGCGCATCCCGGAGCGGCAGGCGATGCCGCTCCTCGCCCAGCCCGAGGGCGAGCTGCCGGGGGTCGAGAGCTGGTACGCCACCACCTGCGGCGGCTGCACGGCCGGCTGCGGCCTGCTGGTCAAGACCCGCGACGGGCGGCCGATCAAGGTCGAGGGCAACCCGCGGTCGCCCATCTCCGGCGGCGCGGCCTGCGCCGTCGGCCAGGCGACCGTCCTGTCGCTCTACGACGACCAGCGCCTCAAGGGGCCGCGGCTGCACGGCGAACCGGTCTCGTGGGCCGAGATGGACGCCTTCGTGGCGCCACGGCTCGCCGCCATCGCCGCCCACGGCGGGCGGATCGCGCTGCTCACCGAGACGGTCGCCGGCCCCTCGGCCCAGCGGCTGATCGACGAGCTCCCGAAGCGTTTCCCGGGCGCCTTCCACGCCGTCCACGATCCCCTCTCGCTGGCGGCCATGCGCCAGGCCAACGGCGCGAGCTTCGGCCGCCCGGTGGTGCCCCGCTTCCGCTTCGACCGGGCGCGGGTGATCGTCGGCCTCGAAGCCGATTTCCTCGGCACCTGGCTGTCGCCCGTCGAATTCGCCCGCGCCTACGCCCGGGGCCGCCGGCCGGACGGCGGCGCTCCCATGGCGCGGCACTACCAGTTCGAGTCCGGCCTGTCGCTGACCGGCAGCAACGCCGACCGCCGCGCCGCCGTGCTCCCCTCGGAGCTCGGGCTCGTGGCGCTCGCCCTGGCCGGGCGGCTGGCGGAACGGGCGGGAGCCGCGGGCTCCATCTCAAAGCTCGAGCCGCCCTGCTCCCCGGCGCTGCTCGACGCCGTGGCGGACGACCTCTGGCGCCATCGCGGCGAGTCGCTGGTGGTGTGCGGCGTCAACGATCCCGCCGTGCAGGGGGTGGTCAACCGCATCAATGCGTTGCTGGGCAATATCGGCCGCACGATCGACCTCGACCGGCCGTCCCGGCAGCGGCAGGGGGACGACGGCGCCGTGACCGCGCTGATCGAGGCCATGGAGCGGGGCGAGGTGCACGGGCTCCTGCTCTGGGGAGTGAACCCGGCCTACGACCATCCCCAGGCCGGGCGATTCGTGCGTGCCCTTTCGAACGTCGCCCTCAAGGTCTCCTTCGCCGAGCGGCTGGACGAGACGGCCGAGCACTGCGAAGCCGTCTGCCCGGACCACCACTTCCTGGAGTCGTGGGGGGACGCCGAGCCGGCGGCGGGGATCTTCGGGCTGCGGCAGCCGGCCATCGCGCCGCTCTTCGATACCCGCTCCGTCCAGGAGAGCCTGCTGCGCTGGATGGGGGAGGAGCCCGACGTCCTCGGCCATCTCAGGGAGGTCTGGCGGCGCGAGATGTTCCCCCGGCAGGACCGCTGGGCCAGCTTCGACGAGTTTTGGGACCACTCGCTCCAGGAGGGTGGTTTCGAGACGGCGGCGGAGGAGGCCGGGACCGTATCTCCGGCGGACCGCACCGACCTCGCGGCCTGCGCCGCGGCCATCCTTGCCGATCGCGCCACGGCACATGCCGAGAGAGGCCTGGAGGTCCGTCTCTACGAGAAGGTCGGCCTGCGCGACGGCCGCCACGCCAACAATCCCTGGCTTCAGGAGCTGCCCGACCCCGTCACCCGGGTCACGTGGGGGAACTACCTCTCCGTGGCGCCCGCCCTGGCCGCGGAGCAGGGGCTCGAGGAGGGCGACGTCGTTCTTCTGCGCGGCCTGCGCGGCGGCGGCACGATCCTCGAGCTGCCTCTGCACGTGCAGCCCGGCCAGCCCCGGCAGGCGGTCTCCGTGGCCTTGGGTTACGGCCGCACCCGCGCCGGCAAGGTGGGCGACGGCGTGGGCGCCAACGCCTTCCCCCTGCTCACGGTGAGCCGGGGGTTCTCCCGCGCCTGGGCCGCCGGCTTCCGCATCGAGAAGACCGGCCGCCGGCAGGCGCTCGCGGCCACTCAGCTCCACCATTCCATGGAGGGGCGGCCCATCGTCCGCGAGGCGGACCTCGCCGAATTCCGGCGCGATCCGGCGGCGGGCAACGACGAGCGGCCGCGCCGCGAGAGCCTGTGGGCCGAGCGCCCCCGCGAGGGGCATGCCTGGGGCATGGCCATCGACCTCAACGCCTGCATCGGCTGCGGCGCCTGCGCCGTCGCCTGCCAGGCCGAGAACAACGTCGCCGTGGTCGGCCGCGACGAGGTGGTCCGCGGCCGGGAGATGCACTGGATCCGCGTCGACCGCTACTACAGCGGCCCCGCGGACGATCCGCGCACGGTCTACCAGCCCATGATGTGCCAGCACTGCGGCAATGCCCCGTGCGAGACCGTCTGCCCCGTGCTCGCCACCGTCCACAGCTCCGACGGCATCAACCAGCAGGTCTACAACCGCTGCGTGGGCACCCGCTACTGCGCCAACAACTGCCCCTACAAGGTCCGGCGGTTCAACTGGTTCGAGTATGCCGGCAACGACCGCTTCGACTACGCCATGAACAGCGAGCTGGGAAAGATGGTGCTCAATCCGGACGTGGTCGTGCGCTCCCGCGGGGTGATGGAGAAGTGCTCCCTGTGCACCCAGCGCATCCAGGCCGGCAAGCTGCGGGCCGAGATGGCCGGCGAGCCGCTCGCCGACGGCGCCGTGCGCACGGCCTGCCAGCAGGCCTGCCCGGCGGAGGCCATCGTCTTCGGCGACCTCGCCGACCCCGGCAGCGAGGTGTCGCGCCAGCAGGCCTCGCCGCGCTTCTACCACGTGCTCGAGGAGCTCAACACCCGGCCGGTCGTCGGCTACCTGACGCGGGTGCGCAACGCGGACGGGGAGGCGTGATCATGGATCTGAGCGGATTCGGCACGCCCGGCAGACCCGGCCCGATGGGCCGGGCTGAGGAAACCCGGGCCGTTGGCCCGGCAAGGCCCAACGGGCCGTCATTCCTCAGCCCAGGGCAACGCCCTGGGTTCGCGGCCTCGGCCGCATTGCGCCCCGTCTGGGTGGAGGGCCGGCCCTCCCTGCGGCAGATCACGGACGACGTCTGCCGGCCGCTCTCGGCCCGCCCCACGGCGAGCTGGTTCGCCTGCTTCGCCGTGGCGCTCGCCGCCCTCACCGCGGGCGCCGTGGCCGCCGCCTACGAGGTCGCGACCGGCATCGGCACCTGGGGGCTCAACAAGAGCGTCGGCTGGGCGTTCGACATCACCAACTTCGTTTTCTGGATCGGCATCGGCCACGCCGGCACCCTGATCTCGGCCATCCTGATGCTCTTCCGCCAGAAATGGCGCACCTCGATCAGCCGCTCGGCGGAAGGCATGACCATCTTCGCCGTCATGTGCGCGGGCCTCTTCCCCCTCCTCCACATGGGCCGGCCGTGGTTCGCCTTCTGGGTCTTCCCCTATCCCAACTCGCGCGGCCCCCTGTGGGTGAACTTCCGCTCACCCCTGCTGTGGGACGTGGTCGCCATCAGCACCTACTTCACGATCTCCTTCGTCTTCTGGTACGTCGGCATGATCCCGGACCTCGCGACCCTGCGCGACCGGGCGAGCCTTGCCGGCTGGCCCCGGCGCAAGCGGCTCTACGGCCTCCTGAGCCTGGGCTGGGACGGCTCGCGGCGCACCTGGTCGCGCTACGAGACCCTGTCGCTGATCCTGGCGGGACTCGCGACGCCGCTGGTGATCTCGGTGCACTCGATCGTCAGCATGGACTTCGCCACCTCCGTCATCCCGGGCTGGCACACCACGCTCTTTCCGCCCTACTTCGTGGCCGGCGCCGTGTTCTCCGGCTTCGGCATGGTGATGACGCTCCTCCTCATCACCCGCAAGGTGATGGCCCTCGAGCGCTACATTACCCTGCGCCACCTCGAGGCCATGGCCAAGATCATCCTGCTGACCGGCTCGATGGTCGGCTTCTGCTACCTGACCGAGATCTTCATCGCCTGGTACGGCGGCAACCCCTACGAGCGGGCGGCGTTCTGGAACCGCGCCACCGGCCCCTACGCCTGGGCCTTCTGGACCATGATGACCTGCAACCTGATGGTGCCGCAGCTCCTCTGGTCGCGGCGGCTGCGCACCTCGGTGCCCGTGCTCTTCGCCGTCTCGCTGCTGGTCAACGTCGGCATGTGGTTCGAGCGCTTCGTGATCATCGTCACCTCGCTCCACCGCGACTACCTGCCCTCGAGCTGGACGATGTACAAGCCGACGATCGTGGAGGTCGGCCTGCTCGTCGGCAGCTTCGGCCTTTTCTTCACCCTCTTCCTGCTCTTCGTGCGGACGCTGCCGGTGATCGCCATGTGGGAGGTCAAGGGGGTGGCGGCGGGGGAGGCGCGGGCATGAGCGAGAGGAACGCGGGGCTGCTGGTGGCGAGCTTCGCCGGCGAGGCCGAGCTCCTGGCCGCCGTGCGCGAGGTCCGGGCGGGGGGATTCCGGGTGCACGACGTCTTCACGCCCTACGCCGTGCACGGCCTCGACGAGGCGGTCGGGGCGCCCTCCTCGCGCCTGCCCTGGGTCACCCTGGCCGGCGGCCTCGCCGGGCTGGCCGGGGCGGTCGCCCTCCAGGTGTGGGGGGCGGTGGTGGACTGGCGCCTCGACGTGGGCGGCAAGCCGGACAACTCGGCCTTGGCCTTCCTGCCCATCAGCTTCGAGGCCACCATCCTGATCGGCGGCCTCGCGACCGCCGCCGCGTTCTTCTGGCGCAGCCGCCTGGGCCGGAGCGCCGATCCCCGGCTGCCGGCGGCGGGCATCACCGACGACGCCCTGGTGCTGGTGCTCGCCCTCGACGGCGGCCCCGAGCGCGAGACCGCCCTGCGCGAGCTGCTGCGCGCGGCCGGGGCCCGGGAGGTGACCGGGTCATGAGCGTTCTGAGGAAAATTCGCCTTTTCGCCCTGCTGCTGCTCACGGCGCTGGCGGCCTGGGCGAGCCACCGCGATCCCGCTTCGCCGGGCTACGAATTCATTCCGGACATGGCCCGCTCGGTGCCCTACGACGCCTACGCGCCCAACCCGGTGACGCGCGACGGCAAGACGCTCCAGCCGCCGGTGGCCGGCACCATCGCCTGGGGCGGGCCGCTGCCGTTCCACTACGCCGCCACCCCGGAGGACGCCCTCCGCGCCGGCCGCGAGCTGCGCAACCCGGTGCCGGCGACCCCGGCCGCGGTGGCCCGCGGCCGGACGGTCTACCAGACTTTCTGCGCCGTCTGCCACGGCGAGCGGGGCGCGGGCGACGGGCCGCTGATCCCCAAGTTCCCCAACCCGCCCGCCTATGCCAGCGCCCCCCTGCTCGACATGCCGGACGGGCAGATCTTCCACGTCATCACCCGCGGCTCGGGGATGATGCCCGCCTACGGCGGCCAGATCGCGCCGGACGACCGCTGGAAGGCCGTCCACTGGCTGCGGACGCTCCAGGGACAGGCGCTGCGGGGCCGCGAGGAGATCGCACGCCCATGATCGACGTCGAGCCCCTGCGGGTCTGGACCGCCCTGCTGGTGAACGGCTTTTTCTTCCTGTCGCTGGCGCTCGCCGGGCTCGTCTTCCTCGCCATCCAGTACCTGTCGGGAGCGGGCTGGTGGACGGCCCTGCGCCGGGTCCCCGAGGCGCTGATGTCCCTGGTGCCCGCGGCGGCCCTGCCGATGCTCGCCGTCTTCCTCGGCCGGCGCGAGCTCTATTCCTGGACCCGTCCCGGCGTGCTGGCGTCCGACCCGGTGCTGGCGGCCAAGGCCGCCTGGCTCAACGAGCCGTTCTTCCTCGCCCGCATGGCGCTGTTCCTGGGCCTCTGGAGCCTCTTCGCCGTCCTGATGCGCCGCGCCTCGCTGGCTCAGGACCGTCTTCAGGAGGGGCTCACGCACCACCGCCGCATGGTGCGCCTGTCGGCGGTCTTCATGGTGGTCTTCGCCGTCACCTTCTCGCTCGCGAGCTTCGACTGGCTGATGTCGCTCGACCCCCGCTGGGCGAGCGCCCTCTTCGCCATCTACACCTTCGCGGGCCTGTTCGTGAGCGGGCTAGCGGCCATCACCCTGCTCGTCGTAAAGCTGCGCCGGGGGCCCCTTTTGGGGATCGTAGGCGGGAGCCATCTGCACGATCTCGGGAAGCTCCTCTTCGCCTTCAGCACCTTCTGGGCCTACCTCTGGGTCTGCCAGTACCTGCTGATCTGGTACGGCAACCTCACGGAGGAGATCCCCTTCTACGTCGTGCGGACGAGGGGGGAGTGGCTGCCGCTCTTCCTCCTGGCGCCCCTGCTCAACTGGCTGCTGCCGTTCCTTCTCCTGCTGCCGAGATCTTCCAAGCGCAGCCCGCGGATCCTGGCTGTCGCCTCCGTGCTGATCCTGGCCGGGACCTGGCTGAACCTCTACGTGACCGCGGCGCCGGCGGTGCTCCCGGCGCCGCGGTTGGGGATGCTGGAGATCCTGATCACCGCCGGCTACGCGGGTCTGTTCTACCTCGTAGTGACCCGCACCCTGGCGGGAGCGCCGATGGTGGCGAGGAATGATCCGTATCTCCAGGAGAGCCTGGGGCACCATGGGTGAAACCTCGTGATTCCGCCACGGAAGCATTGAATTCAGCCGCTGAAGCCTGAGAAAACGGCAGCAAAAGCCCAAGTTCAGGCTCCAAAGCCTGAGAAACGGTCTCCGAAATCCGATAGCGGCCGCTGAAGCCCCAGAAACGGCCGCCGAAGCCTGAGAAACGGCCGCTGAAGCCCGAGATTCCGATTCCTATCTACCTGCTTCGGCGCTCGTTCTGCATGCTTCTCCGCCCTATCTACCTGCTTCGGCGTCCGTTCTTCATACTTCGGGCACTGGATCTACATGTTTTGGACTCGATCTTCATGCTTCGGCGCTCGAACTGCCAGCTTTTAGGCCAGAATCCGTGTGTTGGGCCCCTGGGATCGCCGTTCGCTTCTCTGAAGGGGGAGACACCGTCTTGAGCATCCTCGGCCGCGTCTACGGAGACTCGCTGTCGCTCCTCAACGACCTCTACCAGCTCACCATGGCCTATGCCCACTGGAAGGAGGGCACGGCGGAGCGGGAGGCCGTCTTCCATCTCTTCTTCCGCAGGATCCCCTTCGGCGGCGGCTTCGCCGTGGCCTGCGGCCTCGAGCCGGCCATCGAGTACATCGAGAGCCTTCGGTTCCGGGAGGACGACCTCGAGTACCTGGCCGGCCTGCGGGGCAACGACGGCGCCCCGCTGTTCGAACGGGGATTCCTGGACGCCCTCCGCGACCTCTCGTTTCGCTGCGACGTCGACGCCGTGCCCGAGGGGACGGTGGTGTTCGCCCAGGAGCCGTTGATCCGGGTCAGGGGCCCTATCATGAGCGCGCAGCTTCTGGAGACGCCACTTCTGAATCTGGTGAATTTTCACACGCTGATCGCCACCAAGGCGGCGCGGATGCGGCTGGCCGCGGGGGACGATCCGGTGATCGAGTTCGGCTTGCGGCGGGCCCAGGGGATCGACGGCGGTCTGGCGGCCTCCCGGGCGGCCTACGCGGGCGGCTGCGACGGCACGTCCAATCTCCCGGCGGGAAAGATCTTCGGCATTCCCGTGAAGGGGACCCACGCCCATAGCTGGGTGCTCGCCTTCGACTCGGAGCCGGAAGCGTTCGAGGCCTACGCCCGGGCCCTGCCGAACAACTGCGTCTTCCTTGTGGATACCTACGATTCGCTGGAGGGCGTGCGCCACGCCGTGGAGATGGGGCGGCGGCTCCGCGAGCAGGGACACGAGATGATCGGCATCCGACTCGACTCGGGGGACCTCGCCTACCTGAGCCGGGAGGCGCGGAAGGTCCTGGACGAGGCAGGGTTCCCGGACGCTTCCATCCTGGCCAGCAACGAGTTGGACGAGACCGTCATCACCAGCCTGAAGCAGCAGGGAGCGCGGATCGGCGTCTGGTGCGTGGGCACGCGTCTGGTGACGGGCCATGGCGAGCCGGCGCTCGGCGGCGTCTACAAGCTGGCCGCGGTGCGCGACCCCGGGGGACCCTGGGAGTACCGGGTGAAGCTCTCCGAGCAGGCGGTGAAGACAACCAATCCCGGCATCCAGCAGGTGCGCCGCTACACCCAGGACGGGGAGCACATCGGCGACCTGATCTACGACGAGCCGGCCGGCCTCCCGGAGGCGCCCGTGATGGTCGATCCCCTGGACATGACCCGGCGCAAGGCCATGCCGGCGGATGCGCAGGGGGAGGACCTCCTGGTGCCGGTGTTCCGCCAGGGGCGGCGGGTCTACGATCCGCCCGGCCTCGAAGAGATCCGCCGCCGGGTTGGGGAGCAACTCGCCGGCTTCCACGGCGGCGTCAAGCGCTTCGTCAATCCCCACCGCTATCCGGTGGGCCTGGAGCTGGGCTACTTTGATCTCAAGACGCGGCTGATCCTGGAGGCGAGGGACCTAAAGGAAAATAATAATCCGACCCCCGGAAAGGCCGCGGGCGCGGCAACCGGTCCGGGTCCGAAGACTTGAGCCCGGACCGGCCCGGGGGCCGGCAGGTGCCGCGCGAGACCGCGCGGCGCTGTCAGGATCGGCGGGCGGAACCTACCGGGCTCCACTCGCGGGCGGGATGACGGCTGCCGTTCCCGAAGGGCGGGCGAGCTGTCAGGGCTGGATGGTACTCCTCCTGAAGGAAAAGTGCAAACGATTTGGAGCCAACTGAAGAGATGGGATGCAGAGTTCAGCTACCTGGCGAGTCCCTTTTAAATTCTTAGAATCGGTCGAATGACTCGATCCCGCCCGAAAGGATTGCGCGATTTTACGAGCGCTAGTGACGGACATTCATTAGATCGAGGATTATGCGACTAGGAGGGTTTATAGAGCCAGGAAAGGTTTCGATCATAATCTCTCCCTTGCCTATCGACGAGTTTACCGAAGCGATTTTTATGTCCCCAAGATACACATCTTGTTCTGTGTACGAGTAGATAGGATAATCGATATCGGGCTTGAGCTTGCTCTCTGTCAAGAGGTGGAGAGCAACGCTATTCCGTGATCTCTCGCTGACTATCGCCAAAATCTTGGCTCCTAAGGGCGAGGGTGTAGGGTCAAAGACTCTCTCTCTCTCGGTCAATCCCTCTAGTTGTGGGTGTTGGTCAGGGAAGTGACGGGTGACCTGTGCTGCGACGGTCTCAAACATGTCTCGAAGGTTTCTTCTATACCCATTTTCCAGCAGTTCGCGAGAAAGAAAGTAAGTCAGCGCCCCGTGATACAAATTGTCTGGCAGTTGTATTTCAAAAGAGCCCTCGTAACTTTTGCAGGCAGCGATCATTGTATGCCTATCACTAATCGGGAACCACCCGCTAGACCCTAGCGTACTGGGGTCCTCTAAGGATGTCCATCTGATTGGCGAAGGGGGCAGCATCTCAATTGGTCGTAATTCTGGCGGAGCTTGGCGTTCTCCTCTGCGAATAGGGTCACTGGTCATTGTTCCTGAATGGCTGCAGTCGAGGATCACTGTAATGTTGGGGGTTATGGCTGCTAAATTCTGAAGCCGGATATAGAGTTCGTCATCGGTTATGTCTCTGTTTGGATGGGGAGCTCGCCCACTGTCATATGGCACGATTGTTTCATCCAAGCCATCGGGCTCGTCCCCTTCGCGATCAGTCATTTGAGATCCGTGACCGCTATAAAATATTACAACTGCATTTTCAGGTTTAGTATTTTCTTGCAGTTGCTCCAGAGCATCGAGTATTCCTTCTCTTGTTGCGTCTTGGTTAGCAAGGATGCAAATATTTTCTTTTGGAAAGCCGAAGTGGAGCAACACATGCTCCATGAGGTAGAGATCATTGACTGAGCCGCGTGGCGAGAATGCAATTTTTGCGTAGTGGTCGATGCCGATCAGTAGGGCTCTCCTGCTATTGACGGGCTCGATATTTTTCTTAGCTCCTAACGAGGAGGCCTGGTTCAAAAGATGCTTGGCTCGGGCTCTTAGTGCCTGTCGATGAGTCCCTGGCAGTTCCTGACTCTTTCGCAAGAGAAGAGTGCCCAGAATCTTTGTCATTGCTGGTTCGCTGGGTGCTATTCCGCAGGCTGTTTCTAGGAGTTCGATCTGGCGATCAAGGGGAATGGTCTCGTCCGTTATGGCTGAAAAGGTGAGAAGAGCTGCGTCTTCTGCATCTCCTTGTAGGCTTTCGAGTAGCTGCTCGGGCGATTTAGGGTCTAGTGTCGTCTCCGCTACTCTTCTTTGAAGGCTGCGGGCGGATTGTCCTAGGCTTTCTGTCCAGCTAAGTCGCTCGGCGCTGAAAATCTGAGATAGAAGACCAATTTCTTCTGCTGGTAGCTTCCCTGTAAAAACTTGGTTGATAGTCTGCAGTTTAGTCGATTGGGAGACGGATAACGAGCTCATTACGTCATCCCAAAAGGTGCTGGCCTTGAATTCGGCGAATGGTAGCCTTTGATCTAGTTTCTGGGTGAAGTCCTCCGCGGTCAGGACGGAGTCTAAGCCTGCTGGATAGCGTTCATAGGGGCTGAGGATTGAGATTATGGCCTGCTCGCGGGCAGCAATTTGTTTAGGCGTGTCGGAATGCTTAGTGTGGGCACTAAGCAGCGCCAGATAAAGCTTTGTGCTTTTATCTCCTAACTCAGAAGCTTTGGATAAAGATACGATTGCGTCTGGGATCTGGTTGAGGACTGTGAGTGCTTCGCCGAGGCGGCGGTGTGCGAAGGGGAAACTTGGATAGAAGTCCCGAACTCTCTCGAATATATGTAATGCCTCTGCGGCTCGGCCTGTCACAAGGAGTAGGTCTCCCAGGGCTAGGCTCGCCTCCAGGTTGTTCGGATATCTTATTGTGAAGGATTCCAGCAGATGAATTGCCTCGGTAATTAGGCCTTCTTTTTGAAGGCTGCGTGCTTGCTCTAAGGTCGGTAGCGCTTCTGCGGGATTAGCGCGCTGAACCGTTTCCCGCAAGGTCTCGTAGCGATTGGAGGATGGAAAAAGGTCAGGTCTCCTAACCGCTAGGACCTCTGAGAAAACTATGGCAGGGTCATAGTCTATGCGAACCAGAAGCCTGCCATAGGCAGTTCCGAGAGGCATTAGGTCCTCTGCTTGTCGCAGACGACTTTCAGTGATGGAATCTGCTCCGGGAATTAGTGGTGGGATAGGTGAGGCAACAAGTTGGATGCTGCGGACCCGAGAACCTTCCGAAACAAACGAGCGGTAGGCCCGCACGGAGCCTTCTATTGCTGTTGGAGTAAGATTGAATAACAGGACGACCATGTCGGCCAAGCGATGGGTGGAGAGGCCACCGATATCCGAGAGGCCGGTCCTGGCATCGATCAGCACGTAATCTGGAGAGAATTCTTTGACTAGGTCACCCCGTAACTCCTCGACGAAAGGTTCCGTTCCCTTCTCAGGATGGAGCCGTTTCCAGGTTAGGTCGCCTAGCTGCTCCTGATAGGTCGATCCAAGATTCCCTGCTGGCATGACCCAGAGCTTGCCGAGGCTGGGAGATTCCCGGCAAGGGTGGACATACCGAGAGATCTTGGGGCACTGCCCAGTCTTCCGATAGGAATTCGCATAATCGAGGAACCCTTTCTTCGCTCTACTCCCCTTGAGAGAAAATTCAGGGATTTCCTGTAGGCCCGGGGCCTCAAGGTCCAGATCGAGAAGTATGACGCGCCTGCCGAGGGATGCCAGCGAATAGCCAACATTCGCCAAAGCCAGCGAGCGGCCCACGCCGCCCTTGTACGAGTAGAAAGCGACGAAGAAGGCCACGGCTAGGCGATCTTGGCGACGGGTTCGTCGAGTTTCTGCCAGAACGAAGTCTCGGGAGCCTCGTCGATCTCCTCTTCCTTCGACAACGGCGATGGAGCGGGGAGCAGCTCTCCGAGCTTGAACCCCCGGGCGGTGGGGAGCAGCCAGATCGCTTTGCCTCCCGAAGACCGGCGCGATATGAGGCCTGCCGTCTCGAGCTTGCGGCCAAGATTCGAGATCTGCTGAATGGAGAGGCCCATCCTCTCGACCAACTCGGTTGGACGGAGAGGATTGGGATGATCTACCAGAATCCTCAGCATCTCGGCGGCGCGGCCTTCCGGGCCTACTGCGCGCAGCTCGGACGCGAGAGCCGGCTGCCGGTCCGCATCCCGGAGCAGCTCCAGGAGATAGGCCCAGCGGGTGGCCCAAGGTTCCCGCTCTTCGTGGTCTGCCCAGCGTGAGGCCTGAAGCAGGGCGACGCCCAGAGCGTCCTGGTTCTCGGTCCGGTTCTGGAGATGGCTGATCAGGCTCCAGCGCAGGTGCCGATCGAGCGCCCCCCAGGCGTCCGTGTGGCCCTCGGCGACAGCCTGCTGGGCTCGTTCCACGGACTCGGTGGGCGAGAGGTCGACGAATTGAAGGCTGGACATAGCGGCGGAACCCTATGGGGTTTGATATTGACAGAATGTATAACGTGACAAGCTTCAGGTCAAGCCAAGGAGTTCACGGATACTAAATACCCAGAGCGGGTCTGCAGAGTCGCGGGTGAGCACGGGCACTGGATGAGCGGGGAGGTAGGCCAGGGCGAGATTCCGGTCGCTACGCTTCTTCCCCAAGAGCCAGGCGCTGTTGGTGACAAAGCTCGCGGCACCCGACTGGGTGCCGAGGTCCTGTGCCCGCTTTTGGAAAGGCTCCATGCGGGATGTCATCGCCGGTACCAGGAGGAGGTTCACGGCCGTGGCGATGAATAGATCCCGTAACTGATCGCCACAGTAATCGAGGCAGATGGGGGTGGCGAGCCGCCCGAGAGGGCCATCGACGATCTCCAGGAACCCGCTCAGGTGGATGTCCTCGGAGCCGCCCCGATGGTCAATGCCGAGAAGGGCGCACAGCTCCGGGGATTCCCCTGCCTGGGAGGCAGGGATGCGGTAGGGCACGCACTTGTCTTGAGAGAAGAGGAGCCGGCCCTGGCCGCTGAAGATCCGGCAGCGGTTCACCCATTGGCCGTTCGAGTCCACGTGGAAGCTGCCCGCCATGACCAGGACGGGCCGATGGGGCAGATCCTGGGTTTTGAGAAGGAGGACCAGGCGGTTCTGCAGGTCGGTGTCGAGCGTCAGCTCCGGAAAGCAGAGGACGTCCACCTTCAACTCGGAGCACCGCTCGAGGATCTCGAGGAGGTTCCGCTGCGCTTCTTCGAGCGACTCCGGTCTGAGCTCGGAGAAGCGGTAGGGAGTTCCGTCGGCCCCGAACCGGGCTGGGTCCGACCGGATGCCGTAAAGCAGCTCTGCGAAGGGGGAGGCGAGCGCGAAGCGCAGGTCGAGGGTCTTGAGGCGGCCGGCCAGCTCATGGGACACCCGGGCGTCGAGCTCTTGAAGCCGGGGCTGGACCGGGAGGTCTTCAAGGGCCACCAGATGCCACCAGAGACCGAGGATCTCGCGCGGATCGCTCTTGAGGTCGCCGGGGCCGCGCCGGAGCCGTTGCGGCTGGGGAATCAGGTCCGACAAGGGGGTCGCGGGAGGCGGGAGGAACAGCGTCTCGCCTCCGCCGAGGGCCGCGGACAGGCTGACGGTGGAACCCGCGACGTCTAGCCGCCTCTCCTGGTGCCGGGCATCGAGGGCCCTCAGAGTGGCGGCGCAGAAGACCAGGAGGCGGTCCGGGTCGTCGCCGCCGATCCATCGGAGGATCTTCTGGGCGAGTTGGTCCCGCCAATCCCCCTTTTCCAGAATCAGAGTTGCCTGGCGTTCGAACTTGGCCAGCGGTTCCGCCCACGCAGGCTCCCGGAGGCAGTTCCGGAGGTTGACGATCCGGACAGCACAGAGGCGGTGCAGGAGCGCGTGGAGGTCCAGCCGGCGCAGCGGAGGCGCACCGGACAGTGCCGCGACGAGAGTTTCGTGCAAGGGAGCCGTCATCGACAGGACGAACTTATTACAGCCTTCGAGGAGATGCCAGGGAAATGGGGGATTATTCACCCCGGTCCCTCCTTGAGAGAGACCGGGCTGGCGAGAAAGAGCTACAGAGTTGCCGCCCCTACCGGTGTGCGAGTCTCCGCCAGGGTGCCCGCCATCTTGTGGCAGACCTCGGCGCAGCGGCGGCAGATCTGGGCGCAGAGGCGCATGAAGTCGTCGTCGCTCATGCGCTCGCAGTCCTCGGCGCAGCGGTCACAGACCTCGGCGCAGGCGCCGCAGGTGGCGGCGTGGAGGTCCGAGCCCCGGGTCATGAAGTCGGCGCTCGTCTCGCAGATCTGGACGCAGTCGAGGAGCAGGCGGATGTGGGAGGTCTCGGCGTGCCGGCCGCCCTTGTCGAGGCAGTGTGTGACCGTCCGCAGGCAGACGTCGTGGCACTCCCGGCAGAGCGCGATGCAACGTTGCATGTCTTCCGTGATGTTCTGGTGCTGCATGGGATCACCTCCTTGCTGTGGATGACGGATTGATGTGCAATCCCCAAGCCACGCGGCGCCTGTTTTGCTACCCTGTCGGATGAAATGGGCGCCGGTCACTCTCATCATCACGCGCACGCCGCCACCTCGGGCCGCAACCGGACGCGGCTCGCGCTGACCCTCGGGCTCGCCGCCGTCTACATGCTGGCCGAGGTGGCCGGCGGCTGGTTCACGGGCTCCCTCGCCCTCCTGGCGGACGCCGGGCACATGCTCTCGGACGTCGCCGCCCTCGGGCTGTCGCTGTTCGCCATGTCGATGTCGCGGCGCCCGCCGACCTCCAAGCGGACCTTCGGCTATCACCGGATGGAGATCCTGGCGGCGCTCGCCAATGGCGCCGCGCTGGTGGCGATCTCGATCTTCGTGCTGGTCGAGGCCGTCCAGCGGTTCCGCCAGCCGCCGGAGGTGGACGCGCCGGTGATGATGGCGGTCGCCACCGGCGGCCTCCTGGTCAACCTGGCGGGGCTCTGGATCCTGCACGAAGGACGCTCGGAGAGCCTCAACGTCCGCGGCGCCTGGCTGCACGTGCTGACCGACGCCCTCGGCAGCGTGCAGGCGATCGCGGCCGGCGCCCTCATCTGGGCCTTCGGCTGGCAGTGGGCGGACCCCGCCGCCTCGGTGCTGATCGCGGTGCTGGTGGTGTACTCCTCCTGGTCGCTGCTCAAGGAGGCGACCGGGGTGCTGATGGAGAGCGCCCCTTCCCACATCGACGTCGACGAGGTGCGCGACGCCATGATCAGCCTCCCGGGCGTGATCGAGGTCCACGACCTCCACGTCTGGACGATCACCAGCGGCATGGAGAACCTCTCCGCCCATGTGGTGGTGGAGGAGGGCTGCTACGACTGCGGCGTGCTGACCGAGATCCGCACCACCCTGCACGACCGCTTCGGCATCCACCACATGACGGTGCAGATGGAGACCGAGGCCTTCGAAGAGCTCCGGACGCCTGGATAGCTGCCATCCAGGCAGCTATGCTAAAATCTAAATAAATTCGGTCGGGTTCTTGTTATAGCCGTTTCTGGGGGAGTCGCCCCCCGGGAACAGAGGAGTCTCTCCATGCGTTCGAAGGCCATCGCGTTCCTGTTTCTGCTCCTGGGTCTCGCCGCTCCGGCGCTCCAGGCGGCCCCCCGAGCCCAGAACAACAAACTCGTTCGCGTGCCCCAGGACGCCAAGAACCTGACGGTGGCCATCGGCCGGGTGGTGAACGGCGGCGTCATCGAGCTGGCGGCGGGGGCCTATCCGTCTCCCGGCCCGAACGGCTTCCTCATCTCCAATACCGGCAAGAGCTTCACGGTGCGCGCGGCGGCGGGGGCCATCGTGGCCCTCGACGGCGGCGGCACCCGTTCCGTGCTGCGTTTCGCGAATCTGAACCGTGGCCGCGGCAAGCTGGTGACCTTCGAGAGGATCATCTTCCGCAACGGCTTCAGCGCCACTACCGGCCAGTCCGGCGGCGTCACCCTGTCGCAGGCGGAGGCCGCGTTCCGCACCTGCACGTTCATCAACAACCGGACGGCGGGGAAGACCACCGGCGGCGGCGCGGTCAAGGTGCTAGAGGGCTCGAGCGCCACGTTCGTCGGTTCCGCGTTCCGCAACAACTCGTCGCCGCTGCGGGGCGGCGCCATGGTCGTGCGCTCGGCGACGGTGTCGATTCAGGGCGGCGAGTTCGTGAACAACCGGACGAACCTGCCCGGCCACAATCCCAACTCCTTCGGCGGCGCCATCATGGTGCTCGACGGCGCCCTGACCGTCTCCCTCGTCCGCTTCGAGGGCAACCAGGCGGGATGGGTGGGCGGGGCCATCTATGCCATCGGCAATTGGAACAAGGGCTCGGACGTGCTGGTGGCCAACTCGACCTTCATCGCCAACCAGGCGGTCGCGGACCCCTGCTGCACGGGTCCGGACGCGCGGACCGGCGGCGCGCTGCACGCCGAGGACCTGACGACGATGCGGATCCGCCAGTCGCTCTTCCTGCGCAACCGGGCGGACCTCGGCGGCGCGGTGGACAATTACCGGGCCATCGTGGAGATCGCCGGCTCCGTCTTCCAGGGCAACCAGACGACTCTCACCAGGCCGGATGGGGGAGCGGGGGGCACGATCTCCGCCCTGTCGGCCGATCATCCGGACGGCTCGACGGGCTCCGGCGCCGTCAACCGGCGGTCCGCCCGGCTGGTGATCGGGCGATCGCTGATCATCGGCGGCCCCGAGGTGGCGAGGGCGGCGAGCAGCGGCGGCTGCATCTACGCCGGCGGCGACGGCGTGCGCCAGTACGGCGGCGGGCAGGTGCCCCAGGCCGGTACGCTGGCCGAGAACCGCGCCCAGGTCGAGATCCGCGGCACGGTCTTCTCCGACTGCGACGCCCAGACCGCGCCCGACGGCACGGGCGGCGCCGGCGGCGCTCTGCTGGGGGACCTGATCGATCTGGTGATGGAGAGCTCGATGGTGCTCGACTCCGACGCCCGGGGCGCCAACGGCAACGGCGGTGGAGTGGCCCTGCGCCAGGAGTCGAACGCTCGGATCACGCGCACCGTTTTCGCTCGCAATTCCGCCCAGAACCGGGGTGGAGCCCTGTCTCTGACCGGCTCGACCGTGCAGGTGTTCGACGGCCGCTTCTATGGCAACGACGTGGTGCCCGGAGTCTTCGAGGCGCTCGGCGAGTCCCGCGGCGCCGCGATTTTCTCGACGCCCATGAGCGACCCCACGCGGCCGAGGAACGTCGGGGGCCTGATCTCGAATTCGGCGTTCGGCGAGAACGTGGGGCTTCCCATCTGGGAGCTCGACCCGCCGGGCGGGGTGGCGTTCAACGACCTGCGCTACACCGCCAACCGGTTCACCCCCCTGGTGTTTGGCGACCGCGTCTACGTCAACAACGTGGCCGCGCCCGCCGGCTTGAACGTCGCCGCGCTCAACGCGCTCACGGTCTTCCGCCCGGGCCGGCCGGCGACGGTCAAGACCGAGGTGCCCAACGTGCATCTACCGGTCCTGCAGGAGGGTCTGCTGCGGATCGTCCCCTCGCCCAACAGCGTCGGGGCCGCGCCGCCGTATCCCTTGGCATCGTATCTCGCCTATGCCTGGACGGGAGGCTCGGCGAACCTCAACGGGAACCTCCCGCTCAACCAGAAGGCCGGCCTGCTGGAGGTGGCGCCGGGGGAATTCACCCTGGTGGTGGACGGCATTCCGGTGGTGACGGAGAGGAACTAGCCGGGCGGGCCTACCCGAACGGGTCTACCCGAACGGCAACGCCCGCCCCTCGAGCTCCAGCAGCCGCGACTTGGCGTCGAGCCCGCCGCCGAAGCCGGTGAGCGAGCCGTCCGCGCCGATCACCCGGTGGCAGGGCACGACGATCGGGATGGGGTTGGCGCCGTTGGCGCGGCCCACGGCCCGCGCGGCGCCGGGGCGGCCGAGGGCGTGGGCGATCTCGCCATAGCTGCGGGTCTCGCCGAAGGGGATCTTGCGCAGCTCCTCCCAGACCGTGCGCTCGAAGGGCGTGCCCTCGGGTATCAGCTCCAGGTCGAACTCCTGCCGTTCGCCGGCGAAGTACTCCTCGAGCTGGCGGCGGACCTCGGCCGTGCGCACGGCGTCCTCGATCACCTCGATCCCCCGGTCCCTCAGCCGATCCGTCACCTTCTGGGAGTCGCGTCCGCGTGCGAACTCGATGCGGATCACGGCGCCCGCCTCGTCGACGACGCAGAGCAGGGGCCCGCAGGGGCTTTCGACGGTGGTGGTGTACAGGGTCATGGAGAGTCCTTCAGGCTTTGCCATAGGTGGAAGGTGGCCCAGCTCCGGTAGGGAGCGAAGGGCCGCATCAGCTCCTGGGTCTCGGCCGGGCCGGGCCGGGCCGGGAGATTGAAGAACTGCGCGAGCCCGCGCACCAGGCCGGCGTCGCCCTCGGGCACGCAGTCCTCGAAGCCGAAGGCCCGCATCATCAGGTAGTGGGCCGACCAGGGGCCGAGGCCGCGGACGGCGAGGAGCGCGGCCTCGACTTCACGAGGCGAGGAGGCTGCCAGCCCCTCGAGGTCCAACTCGCCGCCGACGATGAGGCGGGCGGCGCCGATCAGGTATTCCGCCTTGCGCCGGGAGAACTGCGCGCCCATCAGCTCCTCGATCTCCAGGTTGGCCACCTTCTCCGCCGTCGGGGGAGTGAAGAGCCCGCCGGGAGCGGGGGTGCCGGCGCGCTCCACCAGCCGGCGCCTGAGGGTGTAGGCGAAGGCGAGGGTGATCTGCTGGCCGAGGATCACCCAGCACAGGCCGTCGAAGAAGTCCGGCGTCTGGGGGATGCGCAGGCCGAGCCGGCCGGCGACGAGCGGCGCGAGGCGAGGCGAGGCCGCGACGTGGCGCTCGAAGGGCTCGGGGTCGATGTGCAGCCCGAGCAGGCGCCGCAGGTGCTCCCGGGCCTGGTCCTCCGCGTCCGCGGGCAGCCGGCGGCGGGACTCCAGCGTGGCCTCAACCTCTCCGGCCGCCAGATCTACCCGCAGCAGGGCGGGCGTGCCGCCGATCCAGAGGCCCAGGGCGAAGCTCTGGCCGTCGACGCGCACCGTCAGGCTTGCCGCATCCCGGCCCAGATACCCGAGTATCCGGTCGATGGGATAAGAGCGCGGGAGGGCGATACGGAAGGAGCGTGCCGGGACCATGGAGGAGCGATGATATCCGGTTTCGGCTAGGATGGAGAGAATGGCAACCGAGCCCTCGACGCAGCCGATGCAGCGGTTCGAGCCTCTGCCGTCCCCCGGGATCGGTGGGACCCTCGGTTAGGGCTTCCTGATTCTGCTGGTCTCCTCCTTCGCGAGCATGGTCGCGGGGTTCCTGGGCCTTCAACTGCTCGCCCCGGGCTGGATGCTCGATCCCCTCGACTGGCCCAATCTGTACGAGGTCTACGAGACGGCGCCGGGTGCCGGGCGGGAGTTCATGGACACCGGCTTCACGGGGAGCGGCACCATGCTCTTCTTCGCCTTCCTGGCCGCGGCTCCGGTAGCCTTCCTGATGGCGGCCGCCCTGGCTCGCAGGTACCACGTCTCGGCCAAGTCCTTCCTGGGCCTGCGCTGGCCTACGGTCCGCCAGGCGCTCGCGTGGACGGCGGCGCTGCTCGTCCTGCGGTACGGGATCACCGCGCTGCTGGACCGGGCGGGGATCGAGGTTGGAGGCGAATCGCTGATCGACGGGTACCGCGCTTCTTGGTCCCTGCCATTGCTCTACCTGGGAGCGGTGGTGCTCGGGCCGGCTTTCGAGGCAGTGCTGTTCCGCGGCTTTCTGCTCGAAGGGCTCCGCCGCAGCCGCTTGGGCGTCCTGGGCGCCGTGATGCTGACCGCGGGTCTATGGGCGATCTGCCATTCCTACGAGGCTGCCGGCCTGGCCGTCATCTTCTGCGACGGCCTACTCCTGGCCGCGGCGCGCCTGCACACCCGCTCGACCTACCTGACGATCGGCATGCATGCGCTGGTCAACCTGCTGGTGCTGATCCAGATCGGCTCGTTCCTGTCCCACGATGGAACCCGGTACTACCTGGAGAGGGGACGGGAGCACTTCGAGGGAAAGCAGTACTGGGAGGCGGCCCTCGACTTCCAGGCGGCGGAGCGCTACGCGAAGCGGCCGTGCGCCGAGTGCCGGCTCGGGCTGGCGCGCGCCTACCAGGCCGACGGCGAGCCGAGGCGGGCGGAAGAAGCGATGCGCGGGCACCGGTAATCGACGGGCCCTGGGGCGTGCTATCCTTTTCCTCCAGGGGAAAGACCGGGGGAGCCTGCCTCTTCCGTTTGCCTTCCATGCGGAATAAGATCATCCAAAGGAACGACTTCGAAAGGAGGACGCCATGAGTCTGCCAGCGATGTCGGCGCTCGAGCCTCTGCCCTTTGAACTCGTCTACAGCGACGGAGAGCCTTTGGATAACGGATGGCATGTTTCCCAGATGCACCTCCTCTTGGAGTTGATCGGTCAGGTTATGGTGGAGCAGGGGCGTACCGACTTCTATGCGGGCGGAGATATGTTCGTGTATTACTCCGTCGAGCAGGCACGGGACGTGGCGAAAGGCCGGCCGTATTTCCGCGGGCCGGACGTCTTCTGGGTGGGGGGCGTCTCCTATACCCCCATCCGCAAGGCCTGGGTGGCCTGGGAGGAGGGCGGCCGCCTTCCCGACGTCATCGTCGAGTTGCTGTCCCCTTCCACTGCCCATATCGACCGTACCGTGAAGAAGGATCTCTACGCCCGGACCTTCCGGACCTCGGAGTACTTCATGTACGAGCCGGAGGCCCGGAAGCTGGAAGGGTTCCGATTGGCAGGCTCCTCTTACAGGCCGATGGTTCCTGACTGCCAAGGACGGTTCTGGAGTGAACAGCTCGGGGTGTTTCTCGGCCCCGCGCGCGGCACCTTTTGGGGTCAGGAAGAGGACTGGGTCTGGCTGTCCCGTTCCGACGGGAGCCTGATACCAACTTGGGCGATGCAGGCCGCGGAAGAACAGAACCGGGCTGATGCGGCACAACGCCGGGCTGACGCGGAGCAACACCGGGCCGATGCGGAGCAACACCGGGCCGATGCGGAGCAACACCGGGCTGACGCGGAGCGCCAGCGTGCCGCGGAGGCTGAGGCCGAGGTGGCGCGCCTGCGGGCTCTACTGGCAGACCATGGCCGCGGCTGAGGCCGATGGAACAGCGAGCTTTGGGAGCAACCGGCCTGCGGGTGTCCGTGATCGGCATGGGCACCTGGCAGACCTTCGACGTGCGCGGCCCCCAGGCTGAAGCGAACGCCCATGCCATCGCCAGCCGTGCCCTCTCTGAAGGCGTCAATTTCTTCGACTCCTCTTCCATGTACGGCGAGGCGGAGCGCGTCCTGGGCGATGCCCTCCAGGAGCGCAGAGAAGAGGTCCTGGTGGCTACGAAGGTCTGGACGCGCTCGCCTTCCGAGGCGCGGGCCCAGGTCGACGCGGCGCTCGGCTTCTTCGGCGGGCGCGTCGACCTGTACCAGGTTCACAACCTCGTGAGCTGGCGCGAAAATCTGACTCTGCTGGAGTCTCTGAAGGCCGTCGGCAAGGTCGCGGCGATCGGTGCCACGCACTACAGCCCGGCCGCCTTCGGCGACCTCCGCGAGGTAATGCGGACGGGGCGCATCGCGGCCATCCAGATCCCGTACAACCCGCGGGAGCGCGAGGTGGAGAGGGAGATCCTGCCGCTGGCCGCCGATCTGGGGCTCGGGGTCGTCGTCATGCGCCCGTTCGGCGAGGGCGGTCTGCTGCGCAAGCCCCCGCCCGAGGCGGACCTCGCGCCGCTGGCCGCCTTCGGCGTCCGCACCTGGGGGCAGGCTCTGCTGAAGTGGATCCTGAGCGACGAGCGCTGCCACGTGGCGATCCCGGCCACTTCGAAACCCGAGCGGATGGCCGAAAACGCCCAGGCGGGAGCGCCGCCCTGGTTCGGACCCGAGGAGCGGGAGTACGTGGCGCGACGGTTCGCGCTGGCGTAGCGGAATTGGAGGGAATCGATTCGGGATGGATTGGGGATCGGTCGGAGATCGATCTACAATCCCCGCCCATGACGGCAGACCCGCAAGCCTACACACTGATCGCATCCGACGCCGCCCTCGCCGATGCGAGCCGGCACTGGGCCCAGGCGCCGGTGCTGGGGCTCGACACCGAGTTCGTCCGCACCAACACCTTCTTCCACAAGCTGGGGCTGATCCAGGTCTCGGTCGGGCAGGCCTCCTGGCTGGTCGATCCGCTGGCGGCCCGCGACCTGTCCCCCCTGGCCGAGGTCTTCCGCTCGCCGGGCGTCAAGGTGCTGCACTCGGCGAGCGAGGACATGGAGGTCTTCTACCGCGCCCTCGGGGTGCTCCCCGAGCCGCTGTTCGACACCCAGGTGGCCGGGTCGCTGGCGGGGGCCGGCGCCTTCCTGAGCTACCAGAAGATGGTCGCCGCCCTGCTCGGCGTCGAGCTGGCCAAGGAAGAGACCCGCACCGACTGGATTGCCCGCCCGCTCTCCGCCGCCCAGCTCGCCTATGCGGCCGAGGACGTGGCCTTCCTCGCGCCCCTCTACGAGCGCCTGACGCGCGAGCTGGAATCCCAGGGCCGCCTCTCCTGGGTCCTCGAGGACTCCGCGGCCCTGCTCGACACCTCCCGCTTCGCGGAGGACGCCGAGGGCGCCTACCTGCGGGTCAAGGGGGCCGGACGGCTCGACCGGCGGCAGCTCGGCGCCCTGCGCATCCTGGCCGCCTGGCGGGACCGCGAGGCCCGGCGGCGCGACCTGCCGCGGAGCTTCGTGCTCAAGGACGACCTCCTCCTGGCGCTCGCCACCCGCCGGCCCCAGGTGGCGCGGGACCTCCAGCGGCTGCCGTCCTTCGATCCCCGCCAGGCGGCGCGCGACGGCGCCACCTGGCTCGAGCTCCTCGAAGAAGCGGAGGCCCTGCCGGAAGCGGACCTTCCCGCACGGCTCACGGGCAAGCCGTTCTCGCCGGCCGTGCGCGACCTCGAGAACCGGCTGCGGGATCGGGTGCGGGAGCGGGCGGCAGAGCTCAACGTGCCGCCCGAGGTCCTGGCCCCCCGCCGCACCCTCGACGCCCTGATGCGGCTCACCGTCGGCAGGGAGGACCCCCGCCTGCCCCGGGAGCTTCAGGGCTGGCGGCGGGAAGTGATCGGCGAGGACCTCCTGCGCGAGGCCCTCGCCGTGGCAGGCCCGTAGAGCTCAGAAGGCCCGCGTGTCGCCCACGCTGGCGAGCCGGCCCTTGGGGTTCTTGTAGGTCCTTACCTTGCCGGTCATGGTGTCGGTCACGACGATGTCGTACTCGACGTTCGACAGGGCGCCGTAGAAGACCCAGAAGTGGCCGTTGACGGCCGTCGCGTCCAATACCTTGACGACGGCCTCGACGTTGCTGGCCTGGAAGAACCAGAAGTAGCCGGTGTCGCCGGTGATCCTCACGGCTCTGCCGTTGCCGGCGCGCTCCGGGAGCTTCCATTGGGCTTCGACGGCGAAGCGGCCGCCGTTCAGGCAGAGCCGGGCGGCGGCCGGCACGCAGACGCCGGTGGCGGCCGCGGCGTCGACGCGCTCGGAGACCAGGGCCGCCGCTCCGGCGCTCTCCAGGATCCTGGCCTTGGCCGCCGCTCCCTGCGGGCCGAAGGCGTGGGTGTCGCCGACGCTGGCGAAGTGCCCCTGGGGATTGAAGTAGCGGCGGGCGAGGCCGGTCTGGGTGTCGGTGACGGTCAGCGAGTACTCGACGTTGGAGAGGGCGCCGTAGAACACCCACTGGTGGCCGTTGACGCCCCGGGCGTCGAGCACCTTGACGACGGTCTCGACGTTGGCCGGATCGAAGAACCAGAAGTAGCCCGTGTCGGCCGACAGGGCCTTGGCGTGGGCCGCGTCGGTCTGACCGGCGGGGGTCTTCCACTGGGCCTCCACCCGGAACCGGCCGCCGCTCAGGCAGAGGACCGTGTCGGAGGGCTGGCAGGGCCCAGCGGCTCCGAGCGGCAGGACCCACAGCTCGCGCCCCGTGACGCCGTCGTCGGCCGAGAAGAACAGCCGGTCGCCCACGGGCGTGAGCTCCGCGGGGTGCGAGGCAGCGATTCCCGGATTCAGGTCCTGCACGAGCCGCGTGCCCGCTTCGGTGCCGTCGCTCTGCCACAGCTCGGCGCCATGGACGGCGTCGTCGGCCTGGAAGAAAAGCCTGCCGCCAGCCGCGGTGAGCGGCTGAATCCTCGAGGAGGACTCTCCCGGGGCGATATCGCGCACCAGGGCCGTGCCCGGGGCCGTGCCGTCGGTCTGCCAGAGCTCGTTGCCGTGGACGCCGTCGTCGACCACGAAGAAGAGGTGATCGCCGAAGACGACGGGATGGTGCTCGATGGCGTCATCCACGAATCTGAAGCCGAGGAGCGGGCCGGTGCCTTCCGGCGTGCCGTCCGAGCGGAACAGGGTGTCGCCTCCATCGCCGAGCTGGAAGAAGAAGAGGTCGCCCTTGAAGGGCAGGAGCTCGCCGATGGGTTCGTGGAAGGAGCCCCGCCGCAGCCGGATCGTCCCGCCGGCTGTGCCGTCGGTCCTCCAGAGGTCGTCAGGGCTGAAGAGTCCGGCGGCGAAGTAGACGGATGCACCGGCCCGGACGAACCTGGGCGAGATCTCGACGAAGTCGTCCTCCATGAACGACGTGATCTGCCGCGTGCCGGCCAGGGTGCCGTCGCTGCGCCAGACCTGCGACGCACCCTCCTGGTCTTCGGCCAGGAAGTACAGCTCCGGGCCGGCGGCCGTGAGGTCGCGGGCGCCCCGGGCCTCGGCGGGCAGGTCGAAGGCCTTGACCGTGCCGCCCGGCGTGCCGTCGTTCTTCCACAGGGCGGTCATTTCCGGGAGGTCCAGGGAGGCGTCGAGGAAGAAGATCTGGTTCTGGAACACGACTTTGCCAAACGGCGAGAGCCCCAGAGACCGGGTACCCTCGGCCGTCCCGTCCGTCGTCCAGAGCGAGCTCTCGCAGGATCCGGCCCCCGGCCCCGCGAAGAGGGCATGGCCGCCGAGACGGAACGGGTTCGGCGGCTGGGGGCCGCACGTGGTCCCCAGTTGCGTCGGGGCGCGGGGGATGGGAACCGTGGTCTCCGCCGATCCGCCGCTGCGCCACAGGGTCGTGACGTTGAACGAGGAGCCCGGCACCGCGCCGGGAGTGACGGCCCGGAAGAGGAGCTGGCCATCGAGCTCCGTCAGCCACGAGGGCGAGCTGCCCTTGCCGGATTCGTGGTCGAAGTCCGCCAGCAGCTCCGTGACTCGCCCGTCGTTGACCCAGAGGTCGGTCCCGTAGTTGGGATGGTCCGCCGGGAACACGACCTTGCCGCCGGCCATGGCCATGTCACGGAGCCTGAAGCTCGCGAAGACCCGAGGCGGCAGGCCGCTGAAGACCCCGGTGCCGGCGGGAGTGCCGTCGCTCCGCCAGAGCTGAACGCCGCTGAAGAAGAAGACGCCGTTCTGGAGCGGGGCGGGCCGGCCCGAGACGTTGCCGGCGAGCCGGACGGTGCCGGCGGCGGTGCCGTCCGTGCTCCAGACCTCGCCCTCGAGATTGTCGCCGTAGCGCCGGAAGACCACCCGGCCGCTCGGGCTTCGAACCAGGTCCACCGTGGAGTTGAAGCCGCTGTTGAATTCGCCGCAATCCCGTGGGCAGACCTCGGTGAGGAAGGCCGTCGACTCCGGCGCGCCGGAGGTGACTCCGAGCTTGTAGTTCTCGAGGTCGTCGGTGGCCAGGAACACCACGCGCCCGCCGGCGGTCTCCTCGACGTGAGACGGCCGCATGCTCTCGTGGAACGGGGTGTGGTAGCCGATCTCGGTGATGCGCGCCGTGCCGGCCGCGGTGCCGTCGCTGCGCCAGAGCTCGACGCCGTGCTCGACGTCGTCCGCCAGGAAGTAGACGCGGTTGCCGGCCGGCTTGAGCCAGCCCGTGGAGTTGAAAGGCGAGGACGGCACGAAATGGCTCACGGCGCGAGTGCCGGCCGCCGTGCCGTCGCTCACCCAAAGCTCCTCTCCTTCGTCGCCGTTGCCCGCCAGGAAGAAGAGCTTGCCGCCCGCGGCGGCGAACCGCCGCACGTTGAAGTTGTTGCCGAAGCTGCTCAGGTGGACCGTGCCGGCCGCGGTGCCGTCGGTCACGGCCAGGGTGCCGTTGAAGTTATCGTCCCGGCTCAGGAAGAAGATCCGGTTCCCCAGGCTGGCCACCGGGCCAAAGCTCCGCTCTCCCCCCTCGACGGCCTGGGTCCCCTGGACGGTGCCGTCCGTTCGAAAGAGAGAGCAGTCCCCGCTGAGGGCACAGCCCTGGAAATAGAGGCTCCCGCCCGCGAATGCGTACGTCGGGTCTCCCGGAGAGTCGCCGGGAAACGAACGGGGGAACGGGATCCTCAATGTTCTCGGGTTGGTCAGCGGGAACGTTCCGGCGACCGTCCCATCCGAGCGCCAGAGAACGAGCTGGTCTTCGCTGGAACAGCCGAGCCAGAAGAGAAGGCTGCGAGCGGTGCCGAGGAGCTGCGCCTGGAAGCCGAAGCAGGAGCCAGGAAAAGGATCTCCATACAGAATCCGCGTACCGGCGGCGGACCCGTCGGTCAATCCGACCTGGCCATCGGTGACGAAGAAGGCTCGGCCGCCCAGGGTAACGAACTGGTAGGCAGGGGACGAGACCGGGTCTCTCCTGGAGTAGCCGTCATCGGGGTACAGGTTCCGAACCTGTTGTACGGGCTGCGCCCCGGCGGCCGAGGCCAGTCCGACCAGTCCGATGAGTCCGATCAGGAGGACGAGGGAGATCGAGACGAGCTTCAAGTTCTTCATGGGTTCCTCGCTGCTCAGAAGGCCGTGGTGTCGCCGGCGCTCGCGAAGCGGCCCCGGGGGTTCTTGTAGGTCTTCGTCCGGCCGGTCATGGTGTCGGTGACGGTCAGCTCGTACTCGACGTTCGACAGGCCGCCGTAGAACACCCAGAAGTGGCCGTTGACGGCGGTTGCGTCCAGCACCTTGACGACGGCCTCGATGTTGGCGGCATTGAAGAACCAGAAGTATCCGGTGTCGCCGGTGATCCCCCCGGCGGTGCCGGCGCCGTTGCGGTCCGGGAGCTTCCACCGGGCCTCCACGGCGAACCGGCCGCCGGTCAGGCACAGGCGGCGGGGCGCCGGCACGCAGGTGCCGGTGGCGGCGGCGGGCTCGAACCCTTCACGGACGAGCAGGGGCGCCGCCTCCGGGCTTGCCGGCTGGTGCCGCTTGAAGGCGCCCAGCGGTCCGAAGGCGTGGTTGTCGCCGACGCTGGCGAACTTCCCCTGGGGGTTGAAGTACCGGCGGGTGAGGCCGGTCTGGATGTCGGTCACCGTCAGCGCGTACTCGACGTTCGAGAGGGCGCCGTAGAACACCCACTGGTGCCCGTTGACGCCCCGGGCGTCGAGCACCTTGACGACGGCCTCGACGTTGGCGGGGGAGAAGAACCAGAAGTAGCCGGTATCGGGCGTCAGGCCCACGGCCCGGCCCGGTTGGAACCGTCCCTGGGGGTCGAGCCACAGGGCCTCGACCCGGAATCGGCCGCCGCTCAGGCACAGGCTGGTGTCAGAAGGGGCGCAGGCGCCGGCGGCGTCCGGAGGCAGGGGGAGCGTCCAAAGCTCGCGTCCCGTCAAGCCGTCGTCGGCCGTGAAGAAGAGGCGGTCCCGGGCCGCGGTGAGCTGCGCCGGCCGGGAGGAAGGGGCGCCGGGCGCCAGGTCCTGGGCCAGCCGGGTGCCGGCGCCGTCGCTCACCCAGAGCTCGGTGCCGTGGACGGCGTCGGTGGCGGCGAAGTAGAGCCGGCCCGCGGCAGCCGTCAAGGCCGTGGGATTGGAGCCCTCGAGGCCCGGCAGGATGTCCTGCACCAGGACCGTGCCGGCTGCCGTGCCATCGCTCGTCCACAGCTCGGTGCCGTGGGTGCCATCGTCGGCGGCGAGGAAGAGCCCGCTGCCGGCGGCTACCAGGGACTTCGCGTCCACGAACTCCCGCACCACGGTGGTGCCCGCTTCGGTGCCGTCCGAGCGCCACAGGGCCCAACGCCGCGAGCCCGATCCTCCGGCGGGCGCGAGGGCGATGTAATAGAGAGCGTTCTGGAAGACGGTCAGGCTGTTGGCGCCATCCTCGAACTCCAAGGGGTGGAGGGGGAACGTCCCGGCCAATGTGCCATCCGTCCTCCAGATCAGGTCTTCAGTGAAGAAGATGATGGAGCCCAAGCGGGCGACCTCGACCCGGCGCGAAGAGAAGCATCCGAGGTCCTCGTCGAGCAACCTGCGGGTCCCCGAGGCCGTGCCGTCGCTCAGCCAGGGGTGGCAGCCCTGGTCGTCCTCGGCCAGGAGGAAGAGCTGATCGCCCAGGGATCTGAGGTCCCGGATCGACCGCATCGTGGGCGGGAGAGGGAAAGCCCGGCCGGTCCCCGCCAGAGTGCCGTCGCTAGTCCATATCTCGAGGCTCTCGCCGATCGCCACGGGAAACAGAGCATGTCCCTGGTGCTCGACCAGGAAGCCTGCCGGGAAGAAATCCTGCTCGTTGTCGAAGCTCGTGAGCTGGAGCAGGTTTCCGGGTATGCCGTCCGACGCCCATATCTGCGGCGGGAAGTTGCCGCTCTGGAAGAAGATCTTGCCTCCCGCCACGACGAGGTCGTCGATGAAAAAGCGGTTCTGGGAGTCCACGGCGGTCGTCGTCGCGGCCGTCCCGCCGCTCGTCCAGATCGTGCCGCCCGGGCCATTGGCCAGAAAAGTGACGCCGTTGAACAGGGGGGTGAGGTCCGTGGGATTGGAGCCCTGATCGTCGTGTCCGATATCCGCCACCGGCCCGCTCCCAGCGGGCGTGCCGTCGCTGGCCCAGAGCTCCAGGCCGTATCTGTCTCTGGCCGCGAAGAAGATTTTGCCCCCCGCGAGGACGAACTCGTTGCCGGTCCCGTTCTCGGGCTCGGTGAGCCGCCGTGTCCCCTGGGGTGTGCCGTCGCTGCGCCAGAGCGCCCGGCGGCCACGCTGATCCCGCAGGTTCGCATGGACGGCGCTGGCGCCCGCGACGGGCTGGGAATCCAGCGAGTCGCAAGACCCGGCGCAAACGTCCGTCAGGCGTGCCGTGCCCGGGGTGGTGCCGTCCGTCGCCCAGAGCTCGGACCCATGGGCGGGGTCGAACCCCCCGAAGATCACGCGGTGGTCCAGCCGGGCCAGCTTCAATCCGAAATCGCAGCCCGGGCAGACGTCGGCCAGGGGGAGGGGAGGCTTCTCTGCGGCCTCTGCGGACCAGAGCCTGGTGCCGCTCAGGCCGTCCGTGGCCAGGAAGATCACCCGATTCCCGATCTCTTCGAGCTTGTTGGGCTCCAGGCGGCTCCGGAACGGATCGTGGAAGCCGAAGCTGGTAACCCGCTGGGTGCCTTGGGGAGTTCCGTCGCTGCGCCAGATCTCCTCGCCAAGAGCCACTTCGTTGGCCACGAAGTAGACGCGGTTGCCGATGGGCTTGAGCCAGGGAATTCCATCAAAAGAGTCGAAAGTCCGGAAGCTGGCGAGGGGGAGAGTTCCCGCGATCGTGCCGTCGCTCGCCCAAAGCTCTTCCTTCCCTTCAGGAGCCGGCAGGACCATGAACAGCCGGCTGCCGGCGGTCACGATCTTGCTCGGCAGGAACGGGAACTGCCGGACGACGGCGGTGCCGGCGGCCGTGCCGTTGGAGGTCCACAGAAAGGAGTTGGACCCGAAGTCGCCGGAAACCAGGAAGAGCCGTCCTGCCGCGCTCCTCAGGGCGATGATGGACTGGGCCTGGCCTTCCGGGGCAAGCTCCGTGACCCTCTGCGTGCCCGCGACGGTGCCGTCGGTACGCCACAGGGCGCAGCGGCCCCCGAAGTCGCAACCCTCGAAGTACAGGACGTCGTTGAGGAAGGCGAAGGAGCCGCCGACTTCACTGGGGTCGACCCGCAGGGTGTCCGGGCGCAGGGGCTGGGTCCCGGCCCGCGTGCCGTCTGAGCGCCAGAGCTGGCGATCCGCCACCCAGAAGACGAAATTGGCGCTCTTGCCAAGAATCTCCGGGTCCTGGCAGCTTTCGGCCGTGCAGGCATCGGCCAGCAGATCCGTTCCCGCCCCCGTGCCGTCGCTCACCCAGACCTCGAGGCCGGAGCTGGGCTCCTGGGCGACGAAGAAAACTTTATTACGAAAGGCGAGGAGCTGATGCGGATCGGAGTCGGGCGAGCTGAAGTTGTTGCCCGGTTGGAGGTCCCGCACCAGCGAAGCGGTTTGCGCTCCGGCGGGCAAGGCGGGGGCGAGCGACAGCAAGAGCGGCAGAAGGACCCGCAAACGCACGGCGATTCTCATCGATGAGACCTCCCTGGAGGTGTTTGGATCAAACTATCAAATGGAGACGCCGAAGAACAGCTCAGTCCTATATGCGTGATCGGAAGGCGAAATACGTTTCAGGCTCCCGCGATCGCGCGGAAGCCATCCTCGATGCTCCTTTCTGCATCTACAAACGTCCGGCCGCGTCGAGGATGCGCGGTAGAAGATTTATTCAAGAATGTAAATTTGCACCTTGAAACATTCGGATTGGGGTGGTACGGTCCGCCCCTAAAGGAGCAGCGGAGTGTTGCTTCCGGGTTCTCCCCGAACCCGCGCCAAATGCGCCTTTGTATGGAGGTGACGACGCTATGGCGAAGAGAATCTTTGTGTTCGTTCTATTCGTGGGAACGCTGGCGATCGCAACCTCGCGGGCCGGCGGCGCGGTGTCCCGATTCGACACCGCCGAGATCGTCCTTCGATCCACGTCTTCCTTCAACGCTTCAGCAGGAACCCCCAACCCCTTCACCGCTGTAGACCTGACGGCCCGGGTCACCGCTCCCTCAGGGCGCGCCTACACCGTCAACGGCTTCTTCGACGGCGACGGCGCCAGCGGCACGACCGGCAACGTCTTCAAGATCCGCGTCTATGCCGACGAGATCGGCACCTGGCGGTGGACGACCACCAGCAACACGGCGGGCCTCAACGGACAGAGCGGCACGTTCGCCGTCTCGGGAACGCTGGCGGGCGTCTTTGCCCAGGGCCCGGTGGTGGAGAATCCCGCCCACCCCCGTACGCTGATGTACCAGTACGGCGAGCCGGTCTACCTGATCGGCAAGTTCCTGGACGTCGCGGCTTCGGCCCCTCTGCAGTACTCGCACACGATGCTCTCCGAGCAGCTCACCGAGACCCAGCGCCAGGCGATGCTCGACCGCCATCTCGGCATGAAGCTGAACAAGATCAACGTCTACCTGGCGAACCAGGGGGACTACGGCGGGGTCGCCACCACTCCCTGGGTGGGCTCCGCCGGCAGCAACGACAAGCAGCGCTTCGACCTCGCGCGCTGGCGGACGTTCGAGCGCTGGGTGCTCAAGATGCGGAGCTCGGGCGTCGTGGCCCAGCTCTGGTTCTTCGCCGACGACTCCGGTTTCGGCGACCTCCCCGATGCCGACCGGCAGCGCCTGATCCGCTACGGCATGGCCCGGCTCTCGGGCTACGTGAACACGGTGTTCACGCTGGCGCTGGAGTGGCAGGAGGGGTGGTCCACCAGCGAGGTGGGTACCTCCATGAGCTACCTCCAGGCGCAGAACCCTTGGGCACGCCTGGCGTCCGTCCATGGCGTCACCGGCGATTTCTCCTTTGCCACCGCCACTTGGGCGGACTACATGGACACCCAGGCGGGCAACGAGGTGGGGCACGCGGAGGTCCACGCGCACGGGTTGCGGAACCGGACTTTCGCGGCCAAGCCGCTGTTCCAGGAGGAGTTCGGGCTCGGCAACGAGGACACCGCCCACCGGCAGAAGGCCTGGGCTGCTTTTACGGCCGGCGCCGCCGGCTCCGGCACGGGTGCCTTTCTGGCGCCGCTGGCCACCTTCGCCTCCCAGGTCGATTTCGAGCGCATGGACCCGGCGGACGCACTGGCGACGTCGGGCAACGCCTACGTCCTGGCGGAGAGGGGGAGCGCCTACGTGCTCTATCTCTACAATGGTGGAACGGTCCGGCTCGACCTCCGGGGCGTCTCCGCCACCTTCAACGCGCGTTGGTACGATCCCCGCTTGGGGACCTTCGGCACCGCGGTCTCCGTGGCGGGCGGCCAGGAGAGGAGCTTCACGGCGCCGGCAGGTGGCGACTGGGTACTTTATGTCCTCAAGTCGGGCTCTGGCTCGACAGCAGACCCGAACCGGTCGCTCAACCGCGCCGAGATGGCGGACACCGTCGTCAAGTCGATCTACGGCACGGGCTTCGTGCCACCCCCGGCCACCGGTCTCTTCTCGGACGTCAGCGCGAGCTTCTGGGCGGCGTCGGTGATCGAGCAGCAGTTCCGGGACGGCCTCACCGCCGGCTGTGCCACCTCTCCTCTCCGCTACTGTCCGGGAAACCTCCTGAGCCGGGCCGAGATGGCCGTCGTGCTGCTGCGCATCCGCCACGGGCGTAGCTATGTTCCGCCGCCGGCCACGGGCAGGGTCTTCGGCGACGTTCCGATCACCCACTGGGCCGTCCGGTGGATCGAGCAGCTCTACGTGGAGGGGATCACCTCCGGCTGCAGCGCCTCGCCGAGGCTGTACTGCCCCGACCGGTCGGTTACTGCCGGAGAGCTGGACATCTTTCTCGGCGGGATCGCCGGCACGCCCTGAAGTTCCTGGCAGAGGAGAGATACCTCTTTGGCAGAATTCAGTGTTGTAGTAGGCTCAGGGCATGACGATTGATGATGAGGTGAGGCGGGCGACGAAGTTGCTGGAGACCGTCATGCAGGCGGCGGGGCTGACGCGGAAGGATCTGGACCAGAGGCTCGGGGCGGGGCCGGGGTACGTGAGCCAGGTGCTCACCGGGCGGATGGAGCTGAAGTTTCGCCACATCCTGGCGATCCTGCATGCCCTGGGAGTGGAGCCCAATGTCTTCTTCCTGACCCTGTATCCGGAGGACCGGCCGTCGTCGGACGCCGTGGTGATGGAGGAGTTCCTGCGGCGCTTCCAGAAGCTCGGCTTCGGCGCTCCTCCCGCCCCGCCGCCGAGCCCGGCGCTCGATCCCCAGGAGCTCGAGCGGATGATCCAGAACGCCGTCCGCTCGGCTCTGGAAGGGATGCCGGCAAGCTCGGCCCCCACTCGGGAAGACGCTCCCGGAGACAGGAGCCCCGAGGGCGGCAAGCCCCGGAGGAGGAGGAGTCCCCGGGGCAAGCCGAAGGGTTAGTTCGAGACGCCGCCTCGCCGTGTCGGAACATCCTCGAGCCGCAGCAACTCGGCGGCGACGGTCCGCAGGAGCGCCTCCGTAGCCTGATCCTTCTGGAAGGCCTCGCGCACGACGAGCAGCATACCGATCGCTTCCCGGCGGATTTTGCGGTCACGGAAGATCGAGATCGTCTCGTCGATGAGGCCCTTGATCTCCGCCGTTCGTCCTGCCCGCAGCCAGAGGGCCGCCATGTCGAGAGACACGAGAGCCACGTCGTAGGGCAGCCTGGCATCTTCAAAGCTTGCCCGCGCCTTGAGGAATCGCTGCTCTGAGCGCTCGTCGTCTCCGAGCGCCGCCGCGATGCGACCCTCAAGCCACGTGGTCTTGATGGCGTCCAACTGCTCGATGTAGCAGGAGAAGAGGGCCCGGCTGTGGGAGAACAGCTGGTCGGCCTGAGCAGCTCGCCCACTTTCGACGAGACACCAGATCAGGTTGTGGATGCCAACCATGGCCAGCTTGGGGTCCCGACTCGCATCGATCAGGCCGAGTCCTTGGCTGAGGAGGTGCACCGCTTCCTCAACGTTGAACGCGTAGCCGGTCGAGACGCCCTTGCTGATCAGGGCGCGCCCGGCCGCCTGCCAATCACCTTGCCGGTGATAGATCGTGTAGACGGCGTCGAGCAACTGGCAGGCCTCTTCAAAGCGGCGCTCATCGGTGTAGAGGGAGGCGGTCAGGTCCATGAGGCGCGCCAGGAGCAATACATCACCGGTACCGTGCGCAGCCCGCTCCAAGGCGCGGCCGAGGTCCGCTTCGGCACCGGCGAGATCGTCCGCGACCCGTCGCGCATTACCCCGCTCAGCCCAAGCGCGAGCTTGGAGATCGGCCAACTCCGCGGCTCCATGAGCTCCGTCATCGAGCCGCTCCGCCATGGAAACGGCCAATGAGGCAGTGAGCACCATGGCCTCGGGATCGTTGTAGCGAAGCGCGCGGCAGCGATCGAGGAGCGCTTGGCACCGAATCCAGTCCCGGTCCGCCTTCGGTTCGCTGAAGGACTCCCGAGAGACCCTCTTCAGGGGCGGGCTTGCAGGGACCGCAACCCCCCCCATCTTTGCCTGAGCCCGGCTCTCGGCGAATCGGCGAGCTGCCGCGAAGGCTTTGAAGAGAGGGAAATCGTATTCGGTTCCGGCTTCGAGAGACGGTTCCGACATGTTCTGGCGGGTCTCGAGCATTACCGAAGCCAAGGGCTCCATCCTCTTCCTGCAGTGCTCGCAGCCACGAATCAGGTGAGCAAGCAAGGGAGCCGCTTGGCGTGGAGAGATCTCTCCAAGCAGGAACCGGTCCAACTCAGCAGGGCTGGGGTGAAGGTCGTCTCGATCTCCTTCAGCCATAGAATCCTCCCACAGAAGAACAGATGTCTCGTAATTGTCGCACAAATTGCCGCAAGCATATTCGTCCTGAGGAGGCCAGAGCCTCCGCAAGATCGGTCATCGCACTCCATTGGGGTCGATCATCGCGCCCCGATCAGGATCACCTGGCATGGAATGCGAACTATCCGTGGTGCCGCCAATGATCCCGGTCTTCTCCCGCACGCTCTGCGGCTTGGGCTCCTGCCCAGGCCACAGGCTGCCCAGCCAGGAGACGATCTGGTCGAAGATGCTGATGTCGAGGACCGCGGCAGCCCTGGGGGAGTGCGCACGGGCCGGAGCCGCCACCGCGGGCAAGGCGAAGCAGAGGACCGTCACCAAGGTAATGGCGGCCGTCAGGCGACGAACGATCGATCGAGACATCGAAATCCCTCCTTCAAATGGCGCTCGGGCCTCTATGGCTCCGCGCCCGCGGGAAATACAAATTACCGGAAATCAGGTGCCTCATTCTGAGGCAAAGCGCCAATTTTTGCCAGCGATGCTTCACCAGGATGTTGGGCAGGCCCCCTCTTCCGGCTGCCCAAAGGCCCCTCTTCATTTAAACCAAGTGCTTCGAGAGGACAAAAAGGAGCCGCCTGGACGGAAAAAGATAATTTTCCTGCCGCAGGCGCTTCAGGAGACCGGAGCTACCCCGTGAATTTGTAGCCCAGCCGGTGGACCGTCACGATGTGCTTGGGGTCCGAGGGGTTGTCCTCGATCTTCTTGCGCAGCTTGGCGATGTGCATGTCCACCGTGCGGGTGAAGGGGATGGCGTTGTAGTCCCAGACGGTGTCGAGGAGCTTCTCGCGGGTCACGATCTCCCCCCGGTGCTGGATGAAGTAGGCGAGGAGCTGGAACTCCCGCGGGGAGAGGTCGATGGGCTCGCTCCCCTTGCGGGCCTCGTGGCGCTTGAAGTCGATGCACGCGTCGCCG